>Ga0068855_100006702_pt1 | contig 13973 bp, 10 predicted proteins | sample KBSCornC52_FD_66592 | JGI IMG/M metagenome (GOLD analysis project Ga0068855, IMG submission 66592) | Corn rhizosphere microbial communities from Kellogg Biological Station, Michigan, USA - KBS Corn C5-2 | ecosystem: Host-associated > Plants > Roots > Rhizosphere > Soil ... | reverse complement strand
ATGCCGCGTCGGTGAAGGAGGCGATCGACAACATCTCGCGGGAAGCCGTGGAGCAGGTTTGCGAGAAGGTGTGCGAAGCGGCGGCGACAGGCAACCAGATTTTCGTCGTCGGAAATGGCGGTTCGGCAGCGATCGCCGAACATCTGTGCTGCGACTGGTCGAAAGGCACCAACTGCTCCGGTCACCCGGTCATCTCGTCACGCTCGCTGACGGCGAACAGCGCGCTTTATTCGGCGATCGCCAATGATTTCGGGTTCGAGCACGTCTTCGACACGCAACTCGATTTTTTCGCGCGGCGCGGTGACGTGCTGATCGCCATCTCTTCGTCAGGCAACAGTCCCAACGTCATCAACGCTGTGGAGCGAGCGAAAGAACTCGGCGTGTTCGTTGCCGGATTCACCGGTTTTAGCGGCGGCAAGCTTGCCGAGATGGCGGACGCGTCGGTCCATGTTCCCACCCACAATTATGGCATCGTCGAGGATTCCCATCAGGCGGTGATGCACATCATCGCCCAATACATCGCCTGCCGCCGCGACAACCAGCAGTTCAAGTGAGCGATCGCCCTTCGTGAACATTCTCGTCACCGGGGGGGCCGGCTTTATCGGCAGTCACTTGTGCGACGCTCTTGTCGCCGCGGGTCACGTGGTTGTTGCCGTCGACAATCTGTCGCTCGGACGGGAGGCAAATCTCGCGCAGCTGAGCGGGAACGCCGGATTCCAGTTCGTACGCGGCGACGTGCTTGATGCGGATTGGTTCGAACAGTTCGTTCGCGAAGGCGCCTTCGAATGCGTCTTTCACATGGCGGCGAACTCGGACATTGCCCGGTCTCACTCCAACCCTAAGATCGACCTCGACAATACGTTCCTGACCACGTTCCGGGTGTTGGAGGCGATGCGTAGAGCCGAGGTCCGGCAACTCGTATTCGCTTCGACCTCCGCCGTTTATGGCGAGGTGGAAGGCGAGATTCGCGAGGATTTCGGACCGCTCAAGCCGATCTCCCACTATGGCGCGGCCAAGCTCGCGTCGGAAGCTTTCATCAGCTCCTACGGCGAGAATTACGGCATCCAGAGCTGGATCACCCGTTTCCCGAACGTCGTCGGGCCAAGGGCGACGCATGGCGCCGTCTACGACTTTGTCGGCAAGCTTCGGCGAACGCCGGGTCGGTTGGAGGTCCTTGGCAACGGCACCCAAGAAAAGCCTTACCTGAGCGTACACGACCTCGTAGCCGCCATGCTCATCGTGTGGCGGTCGACTGCTGACCGGGTCAATATCTACAATGTCGGAGCGACGACGCGCTCGAAGGTGTCGGACATCGCCCGCATCGTGATCGAGGAAGGACCCGGCGAGGCTGAGATCGCCTACACCGGCGGCGATCGCGGGTGGATCGGCGACGTGCCGAGATTTGCCTATGACATATCGGCGATTGAGGCACTCGGATGGGCGCCGACCATGACGTCCGACGAGGCGATCCGGGTCGCGGCTCGAGCAATCTGGGCCGAATCCGCATGAAGCTGGTCATTCTGGCGGGCGGCAAAGGAACCCGCCTCGGACTCGACCGAATTCCGAAAGTGATGGTGCCCGTCGACGGCATGCGGTTGCTGGAGCGCACCATCAGGAGCGTCGTGCAATACGGTTTTGCCGACATTCTCATGCTGACGGGTTATCTCGGCGACGTGATCGAGCGAGAGGTCGGCGATGGCGGCCGCTTCGGAGCGACGATCGAATATGTTCGCGAGACCGAGCCGCTCGGAACCGCTGGCTGCTTCAATGCGATCCGGGATCGGTTAACGGAGCCGTTTCTCGTTGTTTACGGCGACATATTGTTCGACGTCGATTTGGCGGCGTTTGCGAATTTTGCCGCGGCACGTGCCGGTGCCGGTACCCTTTTCGCGCACCCCAACGACCATCCGTTCGACAGCGACCTGCTGGAGGTGGACGAGAACGGCCGAATTCTCGGCGTTCATCCCAAGCCGCACGCGCCCGACGCTCATTTGCCGAACCTCGTCAGCGCGGCTCTCTATGTCCTCTCGCCCGAGGCGCTGCGCTATATTCCGCCGGGCGACGCTTCGGACTGGGGCCGCGATGTGCTTCCGGTACTTGCTCGATCGGCGCCCCTCTACGCATATCGCAGCTGCGAATATGTGAAGGACATCGGTACGCCTGACCGCCTCGCCCGAGCGGAGCGGCACCTGCGCGAAGGAAGGCTCGAGCGGCTTGCGCTTCGAACCCCCAAGCCCGCGGTCTTTGTCGATCGTGACGGTGTCCTGAATGAGGAGAAGGGCGGCGTCCACTCGCCTGCGGACGTCGAGCTCATTCCGGGTGCAGCCAAGGCAATCCGGATGTTCAACGATGCCGGCGTGCCGGTCATCTGCGTCACCAACCAGCCGGATATCGCCAAGGGCATGATGAGCTTTGCCGACTTGAGAGCCGTGACCGGCGAGATCGACAGCCGGCTCTCCGTCGAAACGCGGGCCTATCTCGACGATATTTTTGTCTGTCCCCACCATCCGGAGCGAGGTTGGCCGGGGGAAGTTTCCGAGCTCAAAATCACGTGCGATTGCCGCAAGCCCGCCGATGGCCTGCTACGCAGGGCAGCGCGGCTCCATCACATTGATCTCGGCCGCTCGTGGCTGGTCGGAGACCGCTACTGCGACATTGCTGCGGCGGTGTCTGCCGGAGTCAACGGCATCCTCGTTGCGACGGGTCATGGCGGCAGCGACAGGAAAGCCTATGATGTGGAACCGGAGCTGTACTCCCCCGATCTTGCCACTGCGGCCGATGCCATTCTGAAAGCTGTTGCATGATCATTTCGCGAACGCCGTTGCGGGTGAGTTTCGTCGGCGGCGGTTCCGACCTGCCCGCCTTCTACCGCCAGCATGAGGGCGCGGTCCTCAGCATGTCGGTCAAGAAGTACGTATATCTATCGATGCACGAATATTTCGAGCGGCAGGGCTGCATCCTCAAATATTCAGACATCGAGAAGCCACAGACCGCCGATGAGATCCAGCACCGGATCATTCAGCAGGTTTTCCGCGATCTTTCGATCGATCGCGTCGACTTCAATTCGAGCGCCGACGTCCCTGCGGGCACGGGCATGGGTTCCTCCAGCGCGTTTACAGTCGGCTTGCTCAACCTCTGCTACGCTTACCGCGGCGAATATGTCTCTCGCGCGAGGCTTGCCGAGCTTGCGTGCGAGATCGAGATCGACAAGCTTGGGGAGCCGATCGGCAAGCAGGACCAATATGGCTGCGCGCTCGGCGGCGTGAACCTGATCGAGTTCCATACCGACGGGAGCGTCACGCACGAGTCCGTCCCGCTGACGATTGAACAGCGCCGCCGGATGGAGGGCAATCTGGTCATGTTCTATCTGGGGGGGACACGTTCTGCGAGCAAGCTGCTGACGGCCCAGGCGCAGAGCACGGTGACTGATCCGCAGGTCGTCGAGAGCCTCAAGGCAATGGTCGCCCAGGCACGCAGCCTGCGTGCGGACCTGTGCCATGATGTGGATTCGCTTGGACCCTATCTTCACGAAGGGTGGATGAGAAAGCGGTCCTTGTCCTCGGGCATTTCAAACCCACTCATAGAGAGTGCATACGAGCGCGCCCGTGCGGCTGGAGCAACGGGCGGCAAGCTCCTTGGCGCCGGCGGTTCCGGCTTCCTGCTGCTTTATGCGCCTGGCGCAGCGCGAGAAGAGGTTATGGATGCACTTGGCGCATATGAGACGCATCCGGTGCTGGTCGACACTGGCGGAACAACGATCATCTACAGCGACTGATCTGCTCCAGTCGCGACATCATCGATGGGCAAGAAAGCCGGCATCAAAGTGACGGAGGCGAAGCGCCGGCGAGGCCCTTTGGCGCGCGCGCTGGCTGCGGTACGATTGATCAGCCGGCGGAGGCGAGACGCAAAGCGCGATTACGAACTCGTGGCCACGAGCGGGCTGTTCGACCCAGATTATTACGTCCGCCACAATCGCGATCTGGGTAGTCGCCATCGTGACCTGCTGAAACACTATCTGGAAAGGGGCTGGAGAGAAGGGCGGAATCCGGGTCCGCAATTCGATACCGGCTGGTATGTCGACCGCTATGCCGACGTTCGCAAAGCGGCGATAAACCCGCTGCTGCACTACATCCGCTATGGGTTATCTGAGGGCAGGTTTCCGCGAAAGCCTGACCTTGAGCCCAGCGCAACCTCAGTGCTCGGCCCTTACGAGAGCTGGCTCGCCGTGAATGCGCTTAGCTCCCGCGATATCGCAGAGCTTCGGGCGAGGCTCGGAAAACGAATGGACCGGCTGCCGAGGATTTCGGTGGTCATGCCTGTCTTCAACTCGGACCTTCGTTTGCTGGAGGAGGCGGTCAGCTCGGTCGAAAATCAGATCTACGATCATTGGGAGCTGTGCCTGATTGACGATGGCAGCTCGGCCGCTGATCTGCCACCGTTACTCGAACGGCTTGCAACGTCGAATTCCAGGATTCGGGTCATGCGCCTGCAATCCAATAGCGGGATCTCGGTAGCAGCAAACGCCGCGGTCGACATGGCTAATGGCGATGTTCTCGTATTTCTCGACCATGACGACTTGCTGAGCCGCGACTGCCTCGCAGAGCTTGCGATCTACTACGCAGACCATCCCGACGCGGATATCGTGTACAGCGACGACGACAAGATTGATCCGACCGGCTGGCGGTACGCGCCGCAATTCAAACCGGATTGGTCACCCACATTATTGCTCTCTTGGATGTACGTTGGTCACGTCTTCAGCGTCCGGGCAGAATTATTCCGCAGCATCGGTGGCTTTCGCAGCCAATTCGACGGATGCCAAGACTATGATTTTGCGCTGAGGGCAGCAGAAGCGGCTCGGCACGTCGGGCATATTCCCAAAGTGCTATATCATTGGCGAGCTGTCGAAGGCTCGACCGCAACAGGTAGCGGCGCCAAGCCGAAAAGCATCGAACGTGGACTGCAGGCGGTCCAGGATGCTGTTCAGCGCCGAAGCATCCATGGCGCGAATGCATTTCACCCGCCGTGGGCATCCGAGCGCGACGCCGGCTACTTCGATCTCCACTTTCCCGACGAAGGTGCATCAGTCACGATCATCGTGCACGCAGCTGATGGCGCGAGCCGTCTTCGGGAGTGCTTGGCCGCTCTCGCCAAGACAAGTTACCGGAACTACGAAGTTCTCGTCATCGCTTCGGATGATGAGCAGGCAGACGCAGTAGAAGAAATTGGCGGCGGCCCCCCCGCGCGTCTCGTCCGCATCGGATCGAATGGCACTTTCAGTGGCGCGGGCGCGAGAAACGGGGCGGTTCGGCACTGCTCCTCGGAGTATTTGCTGTTCCTCGACAGTGAAGCCGAGGTGACGAACGCGAGTTGGCTCTCGCAGATGATCGGCTATGGATCCTTCGATAATGTAGCAGCCGTCGGCGCTCGCATTTGCTCCGAAGATGGAAATCTCCTCCACGCTGGCCTGGTTCACGGCTATGCTGACGGATTGATGGGGCCCGCGTTCGCAGGCCTGCCGTCGCACGACCCAGGTTATCTCGCGCTCGCCTGGACGTCACGTGAGTGCTCCGGCGTGAAGGGCTCCTGCTTGCTCACGCGTAGGGACGTCTTTGAGCGGCTAGGTGGTTTCGACGGCAGGCATTTCCCAGAAGTCTATTTCGACGCCGACTACTGTCTTCGTGCGCTGAAGAGCGGATTGACGTGCATCTATTGCGCCTCGGCCGAGGTTCGCGTTCGGCGGCCAAGCTGTCATTCCGGCAAGAGCTTCGAAGAAAGCGCACAATTCAGACGTTTGCATGAAAATTCGAGGGACCGCTGGTATAATCCGAACCTATCGCTCGACAATGAGCGCTTCGATATTGACGCCGTACGGCCTGAAACCACAACCGATGCACCGGTTCGCCTGGTCATTGCCACTCATAACCTCAATAATGAAGGCGCGCCGGGGACGCTCTTGGAACTTGTCGTTGGTCTCGCGGCTCGCAAGTTGGTCGACCCCTACGTCGTTTCCCCAAGCGATGGGCCATTACGCCGTGAATACGAGAAACAGGGTATCGGAGTGTTCATCCTCGATCACCTGCTGCGCGGCGTTTACGACCGCCACACGCAGGCGGTTGCTTTCGACGGATTGGGCATGCTGTTCAAGGCTCTCGGAGCGGAAGTGGTCCTTGCCAACACGCTCCATACGTACTGGGCAGTGAAGGGCGCCAAAATGGGCGGTGTGCCCTCAATTTGGGCGCAGCACGAGAGCGAACCGTGGGAAACATATTTCGATTATCTGCCACAAACGCTCCGCGCTGCGGCCTACGAAGCCTTCTCCGACGCTTACCGCGTCATCTACGTCGCCGAAGCGACGCGGCGAGCTTGGTCGCCTGTTGAAACTCGCCGCAATTTCAAGTTAATCCGGCACGCAATTCCGCCCGAGAAACTTGCCTTGGAGACGGCTCGATGGAGCCGCGAAAGGGCACGGGAGCAGCTAGGCGTCGCCCCTGATTCATACTTGCTTTCAGTCGTTGGTGCCGTCTGCCGCCGCAAGGGACAGCGCGATCTCGCAGAAGCGTTCCTCGCATTACCCGCGGACCTTCGGTCGAAGACGCATGTTTACATTGTTGGCGCCATTGCAGAGCCAGATTACGCCGCGGAGTTGAAGAATTTGGCCGCCGGCTCATCTCGGGTGCTACTCACCGGCCACGTCGAGGATCCCTTTCTCTACTATGCGGCGAGCGATATTTCGATCTGCACGTCGCGGATTGAGAGCGCGCCGCGCGTGCTCCTCGAGGCGATGGCCTGCGCGCTGCCGATCATCACCACTCCCGTCTTTGGAATTCCGGAGATTGTCGAGGAAAGCGTCAATGCGTTATTCTACGATCCCGGAAACACGAGCGGTCTTGCCACGGCGATCGAAAGGCTTTTGCGAGACGAGGCGTTGCGAAGCGAGCTTGCTTGCAACAGTCAGAAAGTTCTGGCTGGCCAGCCGGGGTTCAGCCGGATGGTTGAACTATATGGATCTGTCATCCGGCAGGCGGTGAATCTGAAACTGAGCGATTGAGCTTCGATCGGACGAGTTGCTGTCGGGCCAACTTCATCAAATTCAACGAAAAAACTTGTGGGGAGTATTCATTCGGGTGAAAGAGATTTCGCTTCGGTGCTCTCGACACAAACTTCGGTCGCAGCGTAGTAGAGGGATCGCATGAACGTTAGCACGATTGATCATGAAGCCCTCCGGGCGGTCGTCAGACGATCAAAGACGCGCGAGTGGCTATATCGCCACCGCTGGCTCGCGTTGTTCGTCATCCTGCCGACGCTTGCCGCTGCCGTATACTACGGATTGATTGCGTCTTCCGTATACGTGTCGCAGTCGAGCTTTATCATCAAGAGCCCGGGCCAAAAAGCGCCTCCAACATTGTCGCTTGCGAACCTTGTCCAAACGAGCGGTCTTTCAGGCGGGCAGGAGCAGACGAAGGAAGTCGTGGAATATATCCGCTCGCGGGACGCACTTAACGACCTGCAAGCTCAACTCGACCTTCGGAAAAGATATTCAGACCGTGGCGGGGACTTGGTAAGCCGCTTCCCGCCACCTTTGCGCGCCGCATCCTTCGAGAACCTTTATCACTATTACACGTCGATGGTGGGCACGAACGTCGACGGCGAAACGGGTATCGCGACACTCAACGTGCGCGCTTTCACGCCCGAGGACGCTTATGAGATCAATGCGCGGCTGCTCAACCTCAGCGAAGCGCTGGTGAACAGGCTTAATCAACGAGCTGAGGGACGCGCAATTCAGGAGGCTGAACAACGAGTTCTTGCCGCAGAGAATCGGGTCAGAAATGCGCGGGTGGCGCTCAGCGAGTTCCGTAACCAGCAGGACTTAATTGATCCCAGCAAGCAAGCTGCCGGGGTGCTGGACATTTCGAATAAACTTGTCGGCGAGCAGGCTGCCTTACGAGCACAGCTGGATTTGATGCTTCGGGTCGCGCCTCGCAACCCTGCAATTCCAGCGCTTCGTAACCGCATAGTCGCTGTCGGGCGTGAAATCGCGGCGCAGAACGGCCGGGCGGTCGGTACGCCGACGGGTATTGCTTCGAAGCTTGGCAATTATGAAGCGCTCCAGGTGGAGCAGGAATTTGCGACGCAAATGCTCACCGCCGCCAACGCGTCTCTCGAGTCTGCTAGGACCGAAGCTCAAAAGCAACAGTTCTACCTCGAGCGAGTTGTCGAACCCAATAAGCCCGACATGGCGACACTTCCCCATCGGCTTACCAAGGTGCTCGTGGTCTTTGCCGCCTCGGTGTGCCTATATTTCATTGGGTGGATGCTCGTCGTCGGTATCCTAGAACACTCGCCAGAGGACTGATCGTGAGCAGTTTTGCGGCCGGCTGGCGCATTCAGCGGCGCGTAATCGGCGCGCTGATGATCCGAGAATTGGTGACTCGCTTTGGGCGCGAGAACATTGGCTTCTTATGGGTTATGGTTGAACCGCTGCTCTTCGCGGGGCTGGTCGGAATCTTGTGGCGATTCATGAAAGGACCCGAAGAGCATGGAGTTAGCGTGGTGGCGTTTTGCGCGACGGGCTACTTACCGCTGACCTTTTTTCGCAATGCAGTTACGCGTTCAGTCCGTATCTTTACCGTGAACAGCGGACTTATGTACCATCGCCAAATCAAGATCATCGATTTCATTTTCGTCAGGGTACTGATTGAGATGATCGGCGCGATGATGGCCTATGTATTGATCGGAGCTCTACTGATGAGCATAGGCGAATTCCCGATGCCAGCCGACATTGGTGCCTTGGTCGCTGGTTGGTTCCTGTACAGCTTCTTCGTCTTTTCGCTTTGCCTTATCTTGGCGCCACTTTCCGAAATGTCAGAAGTGCTCGAAAAGATCATGCCAGTGACAACGTATGTTATGATTCCATTCTCCGGAACGTTTTACATGGTCTCTTGGCTAGCACCACAAGCGCAGGCCGCGATGTATTATTCACCGTTCGTCCAAGGCATGGAAATCATGCGTTACGGCATCTTCGGCGACGCGGTTAATGCGCAGTGGAATATCACCGTTCCGCTCGCCAGCTCGATGGTGCTGACGTTGATTGGGCTTGTGCTTTGCCGAAGGGTGCGGCGGCGGCTGGTGGTCGAATGATTCAATGTGAACGGGTCACCAAGTCCTATCCGATGGGATCGGGGACCAAACAGGTCCTCCGTGGCATCAACTTGGAGGTTAGGCCCGGCGAGCACATCGGTTTCCTCGGCCGGAACGGTGCAGGCAAGACCACCCTCATCAAGCTTATCGGCGGCGTCGAAATGCCTACGTCCGGGAAAGTTCGCCGCAACATGAGAGTATCATGGCCGCTGGGTTTCGGCGGCGGGTTCCAAGGCAGCCTCACCGGGTATGACAATGCGCGCTTCATCGCCCGCATTTACGGCTACGAATACCAGCAGATCCGCGACTTCGTCGAGGATTTCACCGAACTTGGCAGGCAGCTCAAAATGCCCGTCAAGACCTATTCATCGGGTATGCGGGCGCGGCTTGCATTTGCACTCTCGCTCGCCATTGAATTCGATTGTTACCTCATCGACGAAGTCATCATGGTCGGCGACGCGAACTTCCAGAGGAAGTGCCACAGCGAACTGTTCGACAAACGAGCCGATCGCGCAGTCGTCATTGCATCCCACAGCCCTCACCTGATTTGCGACTTTTGTGACCGCGCGCTGGTGCTCGACGGCGGGCAAGGCAGAATCTACACGGACGTCAACGAGGCAGTAGAAGTGTACTCAGCGCTTTAGCCCTGGCCTCGATCTAAAGACGAATCACGAACGTCTCGCTATGCCGGTCGAGGTTCGGATGGTGGTTCGGATCCTGATAAGATTTGGTGCTCCATCGGCTTTGCAGCGCTTGGTGCTCGCCCCGGAATCGCTCGACGCTTGCCGGCAGGACGTCAATTCCGCGGCTCTTGGATTCATGGTGCACCATCACCGCTTGCGGAGCATAGACGTTGCGCCACCCGGCGGCCTGCAGTTTGAGACATAGGTCAACGTCATTGAACGCGACGGCGATCGTTTCGTCCAATCCGCCGACCGCTCCGAATTTGCTTTTCTCCACTACAAGACATGCGGCCGTCACAGCGCTGATGAACTGGGGGACGTGTGCCACGCCGAAATATCCCGGCTGCCCAGCGGCAAGAAAGCGATGCGCGTGGCCCGCTGCTTCACCAATTCCGATGACAATCCCGGCGTGTTGGATGCTGCCATCGGGGTAGAGCAGCTTTGCCCCGACGGCGCCGATCTCGGGCCGAACTGCGTATCGCATTAGCTCAGTCAACCAGGCGGGGTCGATCACTTCGGTGTCGTTGTTGAGCAGGCAAAGGTAAGCCCCGCCAGCCTGTCGCGCCGCGAAATTGTTGATTCTCGAGAAGTTGTACTCTTCCGGGTAGTGCAAAACGCGGACCCTCGAATCCTGCGCCACCTCGTCCAGAAATCTGGCCGTACGCGCCTCGATGCTCGCATTGTCGACAATCAGGAGCTCAAGGTTTGGATAATCGGTCCGCTCGAGCACGCCCCGGACGCAGGGCCGTAGGAGCTCGATCTTGTCCTTCGTCGGGATTATGATGCTGACCAACGGCAGGTTCTGCGGTAGAGGCCACTGGACCTTGACCGTGCCGAACGGGCCCGGACTGCAGGTGGCGCCGACCGGCGCAAGATGCCGCGCGACCGCCTCTAGCCGCCCTTCCGGCGATGGCCGAGTGGCCGGGACGTGGCAGAGGATGTGCGGCACGTGAACGATTTGCCCTTGTGCAGCGGCGGTCGCGGCGAGAAGGAGTCCTGAGACATCCGCCGGATCGGTTGCAGCGCTGACCTCGCGTGCGAGGCCGGCTTCAATCGCTACTGCGGAAGATAGATAGTCCAGCGCGAGAAACAGTTCCTCGTTCCACTGCGGCTTGAACCACGGTCGGACTCGGCGGTCGTGCTGATCGAGCTGGTCCTCGTCGCCGTAGATGATTGCCGCGGCGCGGTTCGCTTGAGCCGCTTCGGCGAAGCGGAACAGTGCCGCGCTCGACAATAGCTCACCGACGCGCAACGGGACAAGGAAATCGGCTTCAGCCGCCAATATACGCGAGGCGAGCGGTTCATCGGCGTTTCCCGCGATTCTCCAGTGTGGATAGATCTGACGCTGGATCGACCGCGTCGAGCTGTCGACCTGCTCGGCTGAGAAGGGGCCATCTGCATGGAGCAGGATCGAAAAGTGCGGCTTAAAGGGCCAGTGCTTCAGTACGCTTGCGCAACAATTTGCAAGGTCGTCGGTCTGTTCATTGGACTTGATCCACGCGGCATAAACAAACGCAAGATCAGCGCTCCCCGCGCGTAAACGGTTGCTTGCGCGAACCCGGCGCCTGGTCAAATACCAGTACAGCGCAGCGAGCGCAGGCTTCGGCCTTCTCGGGAGCAGGCGGAGGAAATGTTCCCAGAAGGTCACGATGATCCGACTTGGCTTCGAACAACAAAAAAGCCTGCAAAAGATTAGGCTTAGGTTCAGGCAATGGCGGACATTGACGACAGAGTCCATGCTGCGCCAGCGCGTCGTGGACTCGTTGATTTTCGCGTTCGTGGAGTGTTAAGGCGCCGCGGGGTTTATCTGACCGTCTCCAGGGTTCTTCATTTGATGTCGTCTATTCGCGTGCCGCAGCGGAGCGGACTGTTCCGCAGCGCTTTACTCGCATCATGCCTTTTCGCACTCGCTGGGTGCGCGAGCCTGCCCGTCAGCGGGCCGACTGGTCACGAGATCCGCGCCGCGGCAGTCGCCCCATCGACGCCCTTTCCCTTCAAGCTCGTCGAAGTCGAGACTCCCGTGTCACTTCCGCCGGCGCCGCCTGTGCCGACCTCGACCCTTTCCACCATGCCGCCGCAGCCGACCGATCTTTTGGGTCCGGGAGACGTTCTCAACATTACGGTTTATGAGGCGGGAGTATCGCTGTTCGGAACGGCGCTGCACGCCGCTGCCGCCGCCGACGGCGCGGCCATGGACACCAGCTCTACCGCGGAGAAGCTGCCGCCGGTCAGGGTCGACGATTATGGCTACATCAAGGTGCCGTTCATCGGACGGCTGCGTGCTGCTGGTCATACTGCCGAGGAGCTCCAGGCGATGATCCAGAACGGCTTGCGCGGCATGTCTCAGGACCCGCAGGTCCTCGTTTCGGTCGCACAGTCGATCACCAACAGCGTTATTCTGGCCGGTGAAGTGGCAAGGCCGGGGCGCCTCGTGCTTGCGACAAACCGCGAATCGCTAATCGACGCGATCGCGCTCGCGGGTGGATATCGCGGCGACGCCAAGGACGCGGTCGCGCGCGTCCAGCGCGACGGGCAAATGTTCGAGATTCGTCTGAGTGACCTGCTCGATTTGCCGCAGCAGGACATCCAGGTGGAACCTGGCGATCGAATTACGCTTGTTAGCCACCCTCAGACCTTCTCCATCCTCGGCGCTCCAAGCAAGTCCGAAGAAATGACCTTCCCACGCGGTCGCCTCACGTTGGCCGAGGCAGTTGCTCTTGCCGGAGGAGCGAATCCAAACGCTGGAGATGCCGCTGCGGTATTCGTGTTTCGATACGTGCCTTTACCGAACGGGACGGAAGAGCCGACCGTCTATCATTTGAATATGATGCGCCCGGGCGCATATCTGCTTTCGCAGCGCTTCCTGATGCGCGATCGTGACGTTCTTTACGTCGGCAATGCCCGGGCCAACCAGCTGTCGAAGTTCGTTACATTGCTCAGCCAACTCTTCGTTCCTGTGGCGACCGCGCGGGCGGTCACCCAGTAAGCGCAGCGGTTGAACCAACGTTCAATTCGGCTAAGCGCCACGCCTGGCAAGGCCCGGAAGTGAGGCGGGGGGAAATGGAGTTTCGTAAATTCGGGTCCAAAGGACCCGTTGAAATCATCCCACGCAAGATCGAGGACGAGCGTGGCTATTTCTCGGAGATCTTCAGGCTTTCCGATTTTGCCTCTGAAGTCGGGCCGGCGGAGTTTGTTCAGGACAATCAGTCGCTGAGCATTCGCGCCGGGACCGTCCGGGGTTTGCACTTCCAGACCAGGCCGGCAGCGCAAGGGAAGCTGGTTCGCTGCCTCGCCGGCCGCTTATTCGATGTAGCGGTCGATGTCCGTTCGGACTCGCAGACGTACGGCAAGTGGATCTCGGTCATCCTCTCGCCGGAAGAGAATAATCAGCTGTGGGTGCCGGTCGGCTTCGCCCATGGCTTTTGCACGCTCGAACCGAACAGTGTCATCAGCTATCGCGTGACCGACTATTATAGCCCGGAAAACGACAGGGGCGTCGCTTGGGACGATCCGGACATCGCCGTCACGTGGCCCGACCTCGCCGATCCTGAGACTCTGTCCGCCAAGGATCGGCGGCAGCCGTCATTCGCCGAGCTGTCCGCGTGTTTCTCCATGAAAGACAGTCGATGCGCGTGATCGTGACCGGGGGCGCGGGATTCATCGGCTCGGCGCTCGTCAGATATCTCGTGCTCGAGCGAGGCTATGACATCCTCAACGTAGATGCGCTGACCTACGCCGGCTATCTCCCGTCGCTGACCGCGGTCCAGGGAAAGCCGAACTACCGTTTCCTCCACGCGAACATCTGCGACGGCGCGGCGATGCAGCAGGCGATCTCGAGCTTTCAGCCGGACCGGCTCATGCACCTCGCCGCCGAAAGCCATGTCGACCGCTCGATCACCGGCGCGGCCGACTTCATCCAGACCAATGTGATCGGCACCTTCACGTTGCTCGAAACGGCCCGCGATTATTGGTCTGCTCTCGATCACACCGCGAAGCAGGCGTTCCGCTTTCATCACGTCTCGACCGACGAGGTCTACGGTTCGCTTGGCCCGGAAGGCCTGTTCACCGAGGAAACGCCGTACGATCCAAGCTCCCCTTATTCCGCGTCCAAGGCTTCGTCGGACCATCTCGTGATGGCGTGGCAGCGGACCT
>Ga0068855_100006701_pt1 | contig 13974 bp, 11 predicted proteins | sample KBSCornC52_FD_66592 | JGI IMG/M metagenome (GOLD analysis project Ga0068855, IMG submission 66592) | Corn rhizosphere microbial communities from Kellogg Biological Station, Michigan, USA - KBS Corn C5-2 | ecosystem: Host-associated > Plants > Roots > Rhizosphere > Soil ... | reverse complement strand
CTTGCCCTGCTGGTGCTGGCGGTAGTGGCGGGTGACGGTGCCGTGGGCGGCCTCGGCCTCCACGGTCTTGCCGTCGGGCGCCATCAGCACCGAGGTCATCAGGCCGAGCGAACCGAAGCCCTGCGCTACGGTGTCGGACTGGACGTCACCGTCGTAGTTCTTGCAGGCCCAGACGAACTTGCCCGACCACTTGAGCGCCGAGGCGACCATGTCGTCGATCAGGCGGTGCTCGTAGGTAATGCCGGCGGCGGCGAACTTGTCCTTGAACTCGGCGTTGAACACTTCCTCGAACAGGTCCTTGAAGCGGCCGTCATAGGCCTTCATGATCGTGTTCTTGGTGGAGAGGTACAGCGGCCAGCCGAGGTTGAGCGAGTAGTTCATCGAGGCGCGGGCGAAGTCGCGGATCGAATCGTCGAGGTTGTACATCGCCATGGCGACGCCCGCCGAGGGGAAGTCGAACACGTCGAGGTCGATCTTCTCTCCGTTGTCGCCGTCGAAGACCAGGCGCAGCTTGCCGGGGCCGGGGATCAGGGTGTCGGTTGCGCGGTACTGGTCGCCGAAGGCATGGCGGCCGATCACGATGGGATCGGTCCAGCCCGGAACCAGCCGCGGCACGTTCGAAATCACGATCGGCTCGCGGAAGACCACGCCGCCCAGGATGTTGCGGATCGTGCCGTTGGGCGACTTCCACATCTTCTTTAGGCTGAATTCCTCGACGCGGGCCTCGTCCGGGGTGATCGTCGCGCACTTGACGGCGACGCCGTACTGCTTGGTGGCATTGGCCGAATCGATGGTGATCTGGTCGTCCGTGGCGTCGCGGTTCTCGACCGAGAGATCGTAGTACTTCAGGTCCACGTCGAGATAGGGCAGAATCAGCTTTTCGCGAATCCACTTCCAGATGATGCGGGTCATTTCATCGCCGTCCATTTCGACGATGGGATTCGCTACCTTGATCTTGGCCATTGCCGTCCTTCCCGGGGATTGAGTCCCGCGGGTCAATAGCAGGGAAACCACGCCCGACAAGCCGCGGAAAGTGGCGAGATGACGTATGGACGGCAACCAATGGGCCCCGCGCCGGTTTGGCCTGCGAAGGAGATGCGCCATGGACCGCCACAACGTTGCCATCATCGTCGGCAGCCTCAGGGCCGCGAGCCTCAACCGCAAGGTCGCCCGCTCGCTCTGCGCCATGTCGGCCGACCGGCTCGATTGCCGGATCGTCGAGATCGGCGAGCTTGCGCCCTATAACCAGGACTACGACGCGAACTCGCCCGAACCCTATGTCCGGTTTCGCCAGGAAGTGGCCGCGGCCGACGGGGTGCTGTTCTGCACGCCCGAATACAACCGCGGCGTGCCCGGCGTGCTCAAGAACGCGATCGATGTCGGCTCGCGGCCCTATGGCCACAGCGTGTGGGACAAGAAGCCCGCCGCCATCGTCAGCGCCTCGCCGGGCGCGATCGGCGGCTTCGGCGCCAACCACCAGCTGCGCCAGGCCTGTGTCTTCCTCAACATGCCGATGATGCAGCAGCCCGAGGCCTATCTCGGCCACGTCACCGACGACAGCTTCGACGCCGAGGGCTGCCTCAAGGAAGGGCCGCTCAAGGACCTCGTCGGCAAGCTGTCCGTGGCCTTCGCCGACTGGGTCGACATGATCGTCCGTTCCCGCCGCCTACTGGCCGAGGACGCCGCGCATAGTTGATCGGTGCGGGAAAGCCATCCGGCTTTCCCTTGCGGCACCAGCCCGCTCCCCCGCCCGGCCACCCATCAAGCATACTTCCGTGGGTGGCCGGGCGGGGGAGCGGGCCGGTGCCGCAAGCCCCCCACGGATGTGGAGGGCGTACCGACAAAGACTCGTCTCACTTAGGCTAAGGTGCCGAGCGCTAGACCCCCGACCGCGACCACCAGCAGCACCCGGATAACGTTCCACCGCGCCCGGAAAACCAGCGCGGCCGCGACGAGCGCCAGCACCAGCGCCCGCCAGTCGAGGCTGGTGAGCTCGGGAACCTGAAGCGTCACTGGCCCCATCGCGGTGCGGTCCACCCGCGCGAACAGCACGTGGAGCGCGAACCACAGCGAGAGATTGGCGATCACCCCAACGATCGCCGCGGTCAGCGTGGCCAGGCCGCCCTTCAGCCGCCGCGCATGCTCCAGCCGCTCGATCCATGGGGCGAGGGCGAAGACCCACAGGAAGCAGGGGGCGAAAGTCACCCAGGTGGTCAGCAGGGCACCCAGCACCCCGGCTGCCAGCGGCGTGAACGGCGCGGGCGCGCGGAAGGCGGCGAGGTAGCCGACGAACTGCGTCACCATGATCAGCGGCCCCGGCGTCGTTTCGGCCAGGCCCAGCCCGTCGGCCATCTCCCCCGCACCCAGCCAGCCGTAATTCTGCACTGCGGCCTGCGCCATGTAGGCCAGCACCGCATAGGCCCCGCCGAAGGAGACCACCGCCAGCCGCGAGAAGAAGCTGCCGATCTGCCACAGCACGTGGGTTGGACCCAGCAGGGCGAAAACCAGCACCAGCGGCGCGGCCCAGGCAAGTCCGCCGAACAGGATCGCCCGCCCGGTTGCCCCCCACGGCTGCGGCGCCTGGGCCGGCGGCGGGGCGAGCGGGGCCAGCGCCAGCCAGGCCGGTCGCCACGCCGCGACCACGGTCCCGACCAGCAGGGCGCCGAGCACCACGACGGGGAAGGGCAGGTTGAACACGAACAGGCTGACCAGCGCGATCGCCGCCACCCAGCGCTTGAAGGGGGTGTTGAGCGCCCGCCCGGCCACCCGCAGCAGGGCCTGGACCACGATCGCCAACACCGCCGCCTTGATCCCCAGGAACAGCGCGGCGAACCATTCGAGGTGCGCGGCAAAGCCATAGAGCACCGACAGCGCCAACATCACCAGCGCGCCGGGGATCACGAACAGCAGCCCCGCGGCGAGGCCGCCCTTCAGCCCATGCAGCTTCCACCCGATCCAGATCGCCAGCTGCTGCGCCTCGGGCCCGGGCAACAGGTGGCAGAAATTGAGCGCGTGGAGATACTGCTCCTCGGTGACCCAGCCGCGTTCCTCGACGAGTTCGCGGTGCATGAGGGCGATCTGCCCGACCGGGCCGCCAAAGGAGAGGCAGCCGATCCGGGCGGAGACCCGGACGAGTTCGGAAAAGCTGGGGGAAGGGGAGGTCGGTTCGGTCTCGGTCACGGTCAACGCCCTACCATCCGCGCCTGCCGGCACGGACAATGAGGCAACGCTTGGGCCGAAAAGCCTGGTCGGGAGGTTGCTGTGCCCCGCTGCGCGCAGGGCTATCAGCGGCGGCGGTCCTTGCCAAGGGGGGAGCGACTTCCGCGCTGCGCAACAAAAAACCCCGCATCGCTGCGGGGTCGTTCGTGAATGGTGGGCGTAGGAAGGATTGAACTTCCGACCCCTGCGATGTCAACACAGTGCTCTACCACTGAGCTATACGCCCGATCCATTCGAGCAGCCCCACCTCGCGGCGGGGCAGGAGGGCGCCTTTACCGGGCAGGTTCTGGCAAATCAAGGAGTGATTTGCCCCTTCTCAATCAAACCTGCAAACTGCCCGGCGCGCTGAACAGGCGGTCGACTTCCATGACCAGGTCCTTGAGGTGGAAGGGCTTCGACAGGACCTTGGCCTGGGGCGCCTCGCGGCTGGCCTTGAGGCTCACCGCGGCAAAACCGGTGATGAACATGACCTTGGTCGCCGGGCTGATCTCTGCGCAGCGCTGGGCGAGTTCGATCCCGTCCATCTCGGGCATGACGATGTCGGAGAGCAGCAGGTCGAAGTGCTCGTCCTCCAGCAGCGGCAGCGCGGCCGTGCCGCGATCGACCGCGGCGACCGAATAGCCCGCGTTCTCGAGGGCCCGGGCAAGGTAGGTCCGCATGGCGTCTTCGTCTTCGGCAAGGAGGATGCGGATCATGGTCGCCTTTGTTTTTGCTGACTTTTCGCCGGCCGCCTCGCGGCTTCCGGGCGAACTCCCTACACCGCAACCTCTTAAGAAATCGTCGTTGCCCCCCTTTGACACGCGCCCCGCGCCGGTCCAGCCTGAGCCCATGCCAGGACCCACTCCCGACGGGGATTCGAAAATTCTGCAGCGCGCGGCGCGCGCCCCGAAGAGCGGCGGCGCGATTCCGGGGCTCGAGCAGACGCCGGCCTGGGTCCTCGCCGCGCGCGAGCCGTCGGCGATTCCGGTGCTGATCGCCGTGCCCCACGCCGGGCGGCACTACCCCGCCGACATCAGCGAACGCCTGCGCAACCCCGCCCAGGCCGCCCTGCGCCTCGAAGACCGCATGGTCGACCGGCTCGGCGAGGCGATCGCCGCCCGCACCGGCGCGGCCCTGCTGGTCGCCCGCGCCCCCCGCGCGATGATCGATCTCAACCGCGCGCCCGAGGATGTCGACTGGTCGATGTTCGTACGCGAGGCCGACGAGGCGGATCGTCCTGCCCCGCCCAGCGGCGGGCGCGCCCTCGGCGGGCTTGGCATCGTCCCGCGCCGCCTGCCGGGGGTGGGCGAGCTGTGGAAGCGCCCGCACCAGCGCAGCGAACTCGAGGCGCGCCTCGCCCAGGTCTACCAGCCCTATCACGATGAACTCGCCTGCCAGCTCGCCCGGCTGCGCGAACGCTGGGGCGCGGCGCTGCTGCTCGATCTCCATTCGATGCCGCCGGTGGCGTCGCGCGGCGTCGGTGCCTCGCCGGAATTCGTGGTGGGTGACCGGTTCGGCGCAAGCTGCGCCGGCACGCTCACCGCGCTGGCCTTCGCCTGGTTCGCGCAAGGGGGGCGGCTCGCGGCGCACAACCGGCCCTATGCCGGCGGCCACGTGCTCGATCGCCACGCCGATCCGCGCCGGGGCGTCCATGCCTTCCAGCTGGAGATCGACCGGTCGCGCTATCTCGATGCCGACCTGCTCGAACCCGGCCCGGGCTTCGCCGCCATGGCCGAGCATCTCGCCGGCCTCGTGCGGACCCTCGCCGGCGAGGTCGCCGCCATGGGCCGGCTGGGCGGACGGCAGGGCGGGCAGCAGGGCTGGGCCGAAGCGGCGGAATAGGCTTGGCGGTTGGTGGCCCGAAACGGGCGCTTCCCGAAACCCCATAAAAAACCACCTCGTGCGATGCACGAGGTGGCCAAGGTTCAGGGAGGAGGTGCAACAAGTGCACCAACCCGACCGGGCCATGAGGGAAGCACCGATCAGGTGTTGCCTATTTAGCGCGGTCCAGAAAAAAATTCAACCGCAAATGGCTTGGGCTTGACGCAATTCGTCTCACCCTAGCTGCCACCCCGAACCGCCCGACAGGAACCGCCGATCCCCGTCATTTCAAGCGGTTGCGGCGCCTCGCGGCGCCGCGCACGCCGGCCGATCAGGCCGCGGGGGCCGGGACCGGGCCCTTGCCCTGCTGAACCTGCCGGCCGAAAATCTCGCGAATCAGTTCGAGCGAGAACAGGTGGGCATAGATCAGCGGGAGCAGCCCGCTCTGGTTCCACCCGCGCAGCACGTCGCCGCGGATGTCCTGCAGCACTTCCTGGTTGATCATCTGGAAGCCGCGATAGACGAAGGGAGCTTCGACGCCTTCCTGCTGGATCGCCACTTCGCCGTCCATCAGCAGCTTGTGCTTGGCGAGCTCTTCCACGAAGGCCTGGGTCTTCATCCCGGCCTGCTCGAACTGCTCGCAGAAGCCGAGCAGGGCCTTGGTGTTCTCGCTCGGCTGGTCGCCGTCGAACAGGGCATTGCCCTCGGCAAAGTCGCCGACCAGGTCGCTGCTCGGATCGAAGCAGAGCGAAAGCTCGTCGGTCTGCGGCGTCAGCTTGGCGAGGAGGAACGGATAGCGGCGGACATAGGCCGGGATGTAGATGTTCTCGGTGACCTGGCCCTCGGCGTCGACGAAGACGTTCACGCCCTCGTTGAGGCCCATCAGCGCCAGCGGCACCGGGTTTTCGCCCGAGGAGAAGATGATCGGGAAGTGGCGCGCGGCGGCCGGGAATTCCTCGACCGTCAGCGGCACGGCGTGGAACTCCGCCAGCCAGGGGGCGCGGTCGGTGGTGCGGCTGCGCCAGCCGGCATGGTCGCGGCTGTTGAGCGGCATCAGGTCCTTGTAGAACACGGGCAGGTTGGCTTGCGGCGCGCTGGCCATTGGGGTCACTCTCCGGTTGGGCGCGCGTGGGCGGGCCGAAATGGGGCTGGCCCGGTCGGATCTGGCTCGCGCCCGGGCAAGGGCGCTGGCTTTAGGCGCTGGGCTTGCGCCGCGCAAGGGCGCGGCAGCCCGGGCGCGGCGGGTCAGCCGGCCTGGGCGGCGGGGCGCACGAGCTTGCCGGGGTTGAGCAGCCCACGCGGGTCGAGCGCCTGCTTGACCTGGCGCAGCATGGCCAGGGCAACCGGGTCCCCCAGCCGCTCCAGCTCGCCCACCTTGAGCTGGCCGATGCCATGCTCGGCCGAGATCGAGCCGCCCCATTCGGTGACCATGTCATTGACGAGGGACGATATTTCCTTGCCCGTCGTCTCCTGCCACGAAACATAGTCCGAGCCCGCCGGGGCGATCGCGTGGAAGTGGACATTGCCGTCGCCAAGGTGGCCGAAGGCTACCGCTTCCACCCCCGGGAAGGCCGCCTCGACCTTCGCCGAGGCATGGTCGACGAAATCGGGCATCAGTTCCACCGGTACCGAGATGTCGTGCTGCATGGCCGGGCCCTTGGCCCGCTCGGCCGGGGCGACCGAATCGCGGATCGTCCAGAACGCCTCGGCCTGGGCTTCGTTGGCCGAGAATACCGCGTCCTCGACCAGTCCCGCCTCGAAGGCCCCGGCGATCGCCGCTTCCACCTGGTCGCGCAGGACGGCCGCTCCCGCCTTGTCGGCCACGGCCTCCACCAGCACGTGCCAGGCATGGTCCCCCGCCAGCGGCGCGCGAGCCGTCGGCAGGTAGTTCAGCACGGCCTCCACGCTCGCCCGGGGCATGACCTCGAAGCCTTCGAGCGTGGTGCCCAGCGCGTCGTCGCAATGGAGCAGGAGCCTGCGCGCCACCTGCAGCGAGGGCACCGCGCACCAGGCCACCACCCGCTCGGCCACGGCGGGAACCAGCGCCAGGGTCGCCGCGGTGACGATCCCCAGCGTGCCCTCGGACCCGATCAGGAGTTGCTTGAGGTCGAAGCCGCGGTTGTCCTTCTTGAGCGGGGTCAGCGCGTCGTAGACGCTGCCGTCGGCCAGCACGGCCTCGATCCCCAGCACCTGCGCCCGCATCGAGCCGTGGCGCAGCACCTGGGTCCCGCCGGCATTGGTCGAGATCAGCCCGCCCACGGTGGCCGAGCCCTTGCCGCCCAGCGTCAGCGCGAAACGCAGTCCCTCGGCCTCGGCGGCGTGGTGCAGGTTCTCGAGGATCATGCCCGCATCGCAGGTGATCCGCCGCGCTTCCACGTCGAACCTGCGAACCGTGTCCATCCGCCGCAGCGAGAGCAGCAGCGCGCCGCCCGTGCCGTCGGGGGTCGCCCCGCCCGACATGCCCGAATTGCCGCCCTGCGGGACGATCGGCACGCCATGTTCGGCGCAGAGCCGCACCAGCGCCGAAACCTCGGCCGTTGAAGCCGGCGAGGCGAGGCCCAGCGCCCGTCCGGTGAAGCGCCCGCGCCAGTCGGTCAGCCACGGCGCCAGCAGGTCGGGGTCGGTGGTCAGCCCGCGCAGGCCGAGCAGGTCGGCGGCGGCGGCAAGGAAGGCGGCGGGATCGGCGAACATGGCCAAGCCTATGCCACATGGTGCCGGGAGCGGCCAGTGGCCAACCGTGCTGCTCGCCCCGCTCATCCTGACGCTTGGCAACACGGTCCGCCGCGCTAGGGTGCAGAAGTTAAGCGGCTGTTCAACCGCTTCGGCTATGGCGGAACCTGATACCCGCGCGCTCATGTTGGCGCGCACCGTGCTGGAGACCTGATCGGACGATGAACCCGCTGGCTGGCCTGATTGCACCGGCGCTTGCCGTGCTGCCGGTCGCATTGTCGGGCAGCACCGACCCGGCCGGGGGGCGCCAGCCGCCGGTCGAGGTGGTCCAGCCGGCGGAGCTCACCCCCGGCGTCCTTGCCGCTCCTGAGCTGGCCGGCGAAGGGCAGGGCGCCTGGCGCTCGTTCGAAGAAGCCCAGCGCGAGCTGCGTGAGGCCGAACCGGCGCAGCAGGTCCGGATCGAGCAGCGGGTGATCATCCGCATCTCGCCGGGCGTTTCCCGCGGGCCCGCGGTCGATCCGCGCCACGGCCTGTTCTCGCCTTTCCCCAGCGCCGCCCGCGCCCCGCGCACGATCGAGCGCCGCACTGCCCAGTGCCTGCCGGTCAGCTCCATCGCCGGGGTCCAGCCCGACGGCAGCCGCCTGCTCCTCTTCCTGCGCGACCAGCGCATCCTTTCCGCCACGCTGCAGAAGGGCTGCAACCCGCGCGACTACTATTCGGGCTTCCTCGTCGAGCGCACCGGCGACGGCATGGTCTGCGCCGGGCGCGACAAGCTGCTCGCCCGCTCCGGGGCCAATTGCAGCGTCGGCAAGCTGAGCCAGATTGTCGTTCTCGGTGACGACGATGACGAATAGTCGGGACGATTAGCCGCAGCCCTTGCCGCACTGCGGCGAATTTCTTGACTTTCCGACCCGCTTGCGACTAGGGGCCATCAGTTTCGCCATGGCTTCAGCCGGCGAAACCGGCCGGACGGCCGCGCCCTCCCGGGAAACCGCGGGGTCCATCATCCGGCATCTTCAAGCCTGACCGGATCACTGGAACCCTATGACTTTCGCCGACCTCGGCCTCTCTCCCGAATTGCTCCAAGCCGTGGAAACCTCCGGCTATACCGAGCCGACCGCGATCCAGGCCCAGGCGATCCCGCCCGTGCTGATGATGAAGGACATCATCGGCATCGCCCAGACCGGCACCGGCAAGACCGCCTCCTTCGTTCTGCCGATGATCGACATTCTCGCTCATGGCCGCCGCCGCGCGCTAATGCCGCGCTCGTTGATTCTCGAGCCCACCCGCGAACTCGCGGCCCAGGTCGCCGAGAATTTCGAGAAGTACGGCAAGAACCATGACCTGCGCATGGCCCTGCTCATCGGCGGGGTGCAGATGGGCGACCAGATCAAGGCCCTCCAGGAAGGCGTCGACGTCCTCATCGCCACCCCGGGCCGCCTGATGGACCTGTTCGAGCGCGGCAAGATTCTCCTCACCGGCTGCGACCTCCTCGTGATTGACGAGGCCGACCGCATGCTCGACATGGGCTTCATCCCCGATATCGAGACGATCTGCTCGAAGCTGCCGACCACCCGCCAGACCCTGCTGTTCTCGGCGACCATGCCGCCGCCGATCAAGAAGCTGGCCGACCGCTTCCTCACCAACCCCAAGTACATCGAGGTGGCGCGGCCCGCCTCGAACAACGCCAACATCGCCCAGCACAAGGTCAACGTCGGCACGCGCCACAAGCGCGAACTGCTCCGCGCCCTGCTGAAGAGCGACAACGTCAACACCGCGATCATCTTCTGCAACCGCAAGACCACCGTGCGCGAACTGGCCAAGAGCCTGAAGAGCCACGGTTTCGCCGCCGGCGAGATCCACGGCGACATGGACCAGTCCTCGCGCATCGCCGAGCTTGACCGGTTCAAGGCCGGCGACATCAACATCCTGGTGGCGTCCGACGTCGCCGCGCGCGGTCTCGACATCAAGGGCGTCAGCCACGTCTTCAACTTCGACACGCCGTGGCACCCGGACGACTATGTCCACCGCATCGGCCGCACGGGGCGCGCCGGGGCCAAGGGCCGCGCCTATACCTTCGTCGCGCCCGAGGACGCCGAGGCCATCGCCAATGTCGAGAAGCTGACCGGCTCCTCGATCCCCTCGTTCACCTATGCCCCCGAGGCCGTGGCGAACGACGACGACCGCGCCGAGGAGCCGCGCCGCTCCAGCCGCAGCCGCGCCGATGAGGGCGAACGCGAGGAACGCCCCAGCCGCGCCCGCCGCAGCCGCGAGAGCCGCGACGAACGCCCCACCCGCGAAGAGCGCCCCCGCCGCGAGGAGCGCGCCAGAGACGAACGGCGCGACGAACGGCGCGACGAACGCCCCCGCGAGGAATTCCGCGAAGAACGCCGCCCGCGCCGCTCCGAGCCCGCCGAGCCGCCGAGCGCGCCGGGCGAATGGAACGGCCCGATCCCCGGTTTTCTTGGGGTTTCCGCGCTGTAAACCAAGCTCTTTGCTTGCGGCGCTGGCCCGACTCTCGCTAGACGCTGCTCTGACAGGAGGGCCCTTCCGGCAGCTCCCGCGCGGAAGGACGGCAATGAGCGAGACCAGCGGCCCGGCACGGGTTAGATCAGGGTCCGGCGCCGCATGACCGGCCTGCTCGCCATTCCCGCCGCCATGCTGCTCGCCGGCGCCGTACCCCAGGCTCCCGCGCCCGACGCCGGTTCGCAACCGGCGGTTCCGGCACCGGCTGCACCCGCGGAGCCTGCGACCGCCACAACGGCGCCCCTCCAGGCGCCCGCCACGCCCACCACAAAGACCATCGGCTACGAAGGCGAGGAAATCGTCGTCGCCGCGCGCCACGCGACCAAGGAAGACCCGCTCGCCTCGTTCAACGCCAAGAGCTACGAGGTCATCCAGTCGGTCGACCATGCCGTCGTCGGCCCGCTCGCCCACGGCTACGAGAAGGGCGTCCCCGGCCCGGTCCGCTCCGGCCTCCGCAACTTCCTGCGCAACCTCGACGAGCCGGTCTCCGCGGTGAACTACCTGCTCCAGTTGAAGCCGGGCCGCGCGGTCAAGTCGGTCGCCCGCTTCGCGATCAACTCGACCATGGGCTGGGGCGGCCTGTTCGACGTCGCCAAGCGCAAGCCGATCAACCTGCCCTACAAGGCCAACGGCTTTGCCAACACCTTCGCCTGCTGGGGCATCGGCAATGGCCCCTATTTCTTCCTGCCGCTGGTCGGCCCGATCACCGTGCGCGACCTCGTCGGCCTCGGGCTCGATCGTGCGGCCGTGCCTTTCGCCGTCGGCAAGCCGTTCAACAAGCCGTACTACGCGATCCCCGCCGGGGTGATCGACAGCCTCAACGACCGGATCGAGATGGACGGCCAGCTCAACAAGCTGCGCGAGGAAAGCCCCGATCCCTACGTCGCCACCCGCGATCTCTACCTCAAGCAGCGCCGCGCCGAGATCGGCGCGATCTGCCCGCGCCACGGCGATGCGGCGCCCGATCCCACGCTGCCCCCGCGCGTCGGCAAGGGCGTCGACTGAGCCGGAGCCCCTTGCGGCCTGCCGCCATTCGCGCCATCCCTTTCGCCCGAGGAGAGGGCAAGATGGCGCGATACATCCTGATTCACGGTGCCTACCACGGCGGCTGGTGCTGGGAGGAAATCGAGCCCCGGCTGACCGCCGCGGGGCACGAGGTGATCGCCCCCAACCTTCCCGGGATGGGCCCGGACGCCACCGGGGAGAACCCCTCCAACCTCGAGGAATGGGCCGAATTCGTCGCCGGTCTCGCCCGCTCCGGCGATGGCCCCGCGGTTCTCGTCGGCCACAGCCGCGGCGGCATCGTCATCAGCCGCGCGGCCGAGCTGGCGCCCGACGCGGTCTCGCACCTCGTCTACGTCGCGGCGATCCTCACCCTCCCGGGCGAGACGCTGACCGAAGCCGTGTTGTGCGGCCAGAAGGGAGTATCCTTACCGCCTCGAGCCGCCAACCAGGTCTCAGCCGACGGCCTGACTAGCCGCTACGTCGACCCGGAAATGGCTGCCGCGACCTTCTACAACGAATGTTCGTCCGAGGTGGCGGCGGCCGCCTTCGCCCGCCTCTCGCCCGAGCCGGTCAGCTCCATGGTCACCCCGGTCGTGACCACCGCGGAACGCTTCGGCCGAGTGCCGCGCACCTATGTCGAATGCCTGCGCGACAAGGCCCTCCCGATCGCCATCCAGCGCCACATGCACGCCCAGCAGCCCTGCACCGTCGTCACGATCGATACGGACCACTCGCCCTTCTATTCCGCCCAGGACGAGCTGACCAAGATCCTCCTCGGCGTCGCCTGAACCCGACACCGGCACCAACCAGACCCGTCGCCCCGTGCTCGACACGGGGCTTGGCTAGCCTTGGTCGCCACACGTCGGCGCGGCTGCAAACCACCTGAATCCCACGCCCGCCTCCAGCCCTGCTGGAAACGTTCGCTTCTACAATGGTTACATGCCATTGAGCCAAGGTGGCATCGGCCCCAGGCCATTGATTCTCGGCGCAAAAATGCACGTCCGTTGGCCGCGGCGATAAATGCCGGACCGCCGTGGCGAACACGGGTCGATCAAGGATTAGCTGGTGCAGGTTGATTTCCAGGCGCTGTTTGCGGCTTCGCCCAACCCTTACGTGGTGCTCGATCCTGAGCTCGTCATCGTCTGGATGAACGACGCCTATCTCGCCGCGACCATGCGCGAGCGGTCGGACATCCTCGGCCGTCCGATGTTCGAGGCCTTTCCCAGCGATCCCGCCTCGGAAAGCCATCGCCTGCTGGCGGGATCGTTCGAGCGGGTCCTGAGCACCCGTCAGGCCGATGAGATCGCCCTCATCCGCTACGACATTCCCAATCCCGACGGCGACATGGACGTGCGCTACTGGAGCGCCACCCACACGCCGCTGCTCGATGCCGAAGGCAATGTCGCCGTGATCCTCCAGCACACGGTCGACGTCACCGAACTGCAGGACCTGCGCGCCATGCGCGATGAGATGGGCCTCGTCCAGCGGGCCCAGGCGGTCCAGGCCCGCAACGAAGACCTCGCCGCGGAAAGCGGCCGCCTGCGCGCGCTCTACGAACAGGCGCCCGGCTTCGTCGCCGTGCTCAGCGGCCCCGACCACCGCTTCCAGATGGCGAACGCCGCCTATCGCAATCTCGTCGGCCACCGCGATCTCGTCGGCAGGACCGTCGCCGACGCCCTGCCGGAAATCGACGAACAGGGCTTCGTCGACCTGCTGAACGAGGTCCGCGCGAGCGCAACCGCCTATGTCGGCCATCGCGAGAAGGTGGTCCTCAGGAACGAACCCGTCGAGCCCGCCCGTGAACTCTATCTCGATTTCCTCTACCAGCCGATCTTCGCCGAGGACGGCGAGGTCTCGGGCATTTTCGTCCAGGGACACGATGTCACCGCCCATGTCCGCGCTGAGGAGCACCAGACCCTCCTGATCAACGAACTCAATCACCGGGTGAAAAACACCCTGGCGATCGTCCAGGGCCTCGCCACCCAGTCGTTCCGCCGCGCGGAAAGTCTCGAAGCGGCCCGCACCACCTTCTCCGCCCGGCTGATGACCCTCGCCCGCGCGCACAGCCTGCTCACGCAGAACAACCGCGAAACCGCGGACCTCGCCGCCACCATCCGTTCCGAAGTCGAGGCCACCGCCGGCTCGAACGCCGAGCGGGTCACGATCAGCGGCCCCGCCGCCACGCTCGAGCCGCAAGCCGCGATGTCCTTCGCGATGATCATCCACGAACTCAGCACCAACGCGATCAAATATGGCGCGCTCTCCGCCGAGCGGGGCCGGGTCGATGTCATCTGGACGGCAACCGCGGTCGGCGATGAAACCGAGATCGTCCTCAATTGGCGTGAAAGCGGCGGCCCCCAGGTCGTCCCCCCCACCCGCCGCGGCTTCGGCTCCCGCCTGATCGAGCGCGGCATCGCCTCGGACCTGAAGTCGGAAGTCGTGATGGAGTTCAGGCCGGAGGGCCTCCACTGCCGCTTCGTCACCCGCCACGCCCGCGAAAGCGCCGCGCCCTATGTGATCAGCGCCTGAGGGTCATTTCCCGCCCCAACGACCAAAACAATCGTCGCCCCGTGCCTGACACGGGGCTTGGCTAACCTGCCACGCCGCCACCCCCAATGACCACGCTGGACTCGTCGACCGGAACTCGTATCGTGTGATATTCCTGAAAGGAATCAACACCATGCCGCAGTTCGTTATCGAGCGTGAGATGCCGGGTGTAGGTCAGCTGGGCCCGGCGGAACTCAAGGGCGCTTC
>Ga0068855_100006699_pt1 | contig 13980 bp, 7 predicted proteins | sample KBSCornC52_FD_66592 | JGI IMG/M metagenome (GOLD analysis project Ga0068855, IMG submission 66592) | Corn rhizosphere microbial communities from Kellogg Biological Station, Michigan, USA - KBS Corn C5-2 | ecosystem: Host-associated > Plants > Roots > Rhizosphere > Soil ... | reverse complement strand
TGAATATTCCGAGGAAGCCCGCAAAGCCAAGTGGCAAGGCGCGGTGCTGCTGTCTATCGTCGTGGACGAAAACGGTGTACCGCAGGACATCAAAGTCGTCCGTTCGATCGGCCTGGGCTTGGATCAGAAAGCAATCGAGGCCGTGCAGAAGTGGCGCTTCAAGCCGGGAGTCAAGGACGGGAAAGCGGTACCCGTGTTCGCAAATATCGAAGTGAACTTCCGGCTGCTGTAGCTTACTTCAGCTTGTCGGCGAGCTTCGTCAGGGCTGCATTGGCGCACGCCGCGTCCTTATCCCCGCCAGGTGCGCCGCTGACTGCAACTGCGCCGATGGTCACGTCGCCTACCTTGATCGGAACGCCGCCTTGAGCATTGATGGTCCCGGGAATGGTCGCGGGCGGGGCGGTAGTGCCGGCAGGAAGCGGCTGGGCGGGACCCGAGGGCCGGTTGTAGAGCATGGTCGCAGTGGCCTTCATCTTGGCCGCTTCCGTAGTGGATGCGCTGGCGCCGTCGTCGCGCAACATGGCTTTGGGAGCGTTCAAGCCATCGACCACCAGGACGGTGACCTTGTAACCATCGGCACGGCACTTGGCCATGGCTTCCTGTGCGATCGCTTGAGCGGCGTCCATCGTAAGAACTCTGGACATCGGAAGCTGTGCGAAGGCGCTGGTCGAGAAGAGTGCCGCGGTAGCGGTAAGCACTGCGAACTTGGTGAAAGTCATACGCGAAGATCCTCGAACGTATTTTATGTCGTTTCGAGGAACGCTGGTTAGAGCCCGCCCACGTTCACGGTCTTCAATTCGCCAATCTGCTTGACGACTTTTTCCCAGGCTGAAGCGTCGGCCTTGGTGGCAATGGGCGCGCTGAGATCGCCGTAGAACGCGAGGATATTGACCCGCAGCTCGGGCGGCATGTCGGCGTAATGGCCTTCCAGCTTGTCCAGCAGCTTCGCATACGTTTGATCGCTTAGGCGGTATTTGCCTGCAACGGGGGCTTCTCCCAGATCAAGATTCTCATTGGGCAGCTTGAGCTGATCGGATCCCACCGCGGAAAGTAGCTCGCGATAGCGATCCAGTGTCTTGTTGAAACTGGCCATGAAAAGTTTCTCGACTTCGGGAGTCGGGGTCTCAAACCTGAGAGTTCTAAAAGGGCCGATTCTAGGCACGATTTTCAACAGGACTGCCATGAGTTTGGAGCGAAATCCGGGCTTGTGATATTCGGTGCCCCACTCTTTCTGGTAACTCGACTGGGAGATATTGTAAAGGAACTTCTGCCGGGTTGTCCCCGGCGTATCCTTCATGATCTCGTCTTTCTTCATGTCCCAGGCGACGCGGGTCATGGCGGGAATCGTGGAGCTGACCGAACGTCGATAAGATCCGATGGAAAGATCCACGCTGGTGAATACGTCGCTCATCTTTATTCCATAGGTGTCCAGGAATGCGCGTTGCAGCGCCGGCTTGGCTACCTTGAATCCTATGAATTCGTGGTAGCTGTTGGACGCGTAATGTCCTTTCGCCACCTGCAGGACGTCGAATGCGAACTCGGTTTTGATGTGGGACGAGGCGTCATCGGCATACGTCACGCGATCCCCGAATTCGACGCGCAGTTTGGGGTATAGCATGGACACTCCCGGGTTGGTGGCCAAGGGATGCCCCGTATTATCGGCGGCGTAGTGCGCTAAAGCTCCTAGGGAGAATGCATACTCGTTCAGGTCCTGGGACTCTTTGATCAGATTGATCACGAAGTCCCCGCTGCGGACATAGTGCAGCAGATCGGTGAACAGCTTGGACCCGAACGGATAGTAGCCCATGTCCTGGATAATGCTTCCGCCATAGGCGTAGGCGTGGGCTTCCACCAACTGCTCCGGAGTCGAGTCCGGAAATCGTTTGAGGAGAAGACCCTTGATGGTGGTGTCCCACACCGAGTCGATAATCGCTTCGTGCGTAAGGACGGAGTATGAAAACGCGCTGGGAGCCGCGAGCACCAGCAACAATCCCATAGCCAGCACTGCCCGAGTTTTTCGAAACATTCGCATAGCACTTGCCGAAGGTCAGGCCCTCGCTTTTTGACCCATCACCATCTGACCGATCATCAGGCCGGCGCCACCCAGGATCATCACGGCGCTCACTATAGGCGATAGCGTCTCTGAATGATTCGTTTCCACGCCGATGGAAACCGGACCCGCCGTGAAACCATCATGGTCCCGATGTGGAATCGGAATCACCAGGGAAGCGATTCCCAATATCAGTACTACTAGTCCGATCCAAGACATCGGCTTCATGGTGTCTAGATCCGACCGAGGAGCATCAAGATCAGAACGATCACTAGAATCGTCCCCAGACCTCCACTCGGGTAGTATCCCCAGCTACGGCTGTGAGGCCAGGTGGGGAGAGAGCCCGCGAGCAACAAGACCAGCAGCACTATTAATATGAGTCCCATGTCGATTAGCCTCCGACTTTGAAGGTGCTGATGCCGGACCAAAGCCCGGTTACTTGCAGAATCCACACGACGACGGCGACTACGACCACGGCATTCAAAATCGTCTTGATGCTCGAGGCCATGGGTATGTAGCGATTTATCAAGTACAACGCTACGCCGACTACAATCAGCGCAACGACCAGATTTACTAAAGGCATAGTCCTAATTCCTCTGGAAGGGTAGAGGCAATCCTTTGCCCAATCGGACAGTCTGAGAAGTATGGGGCACATCCCAATTACCTGACCGCACCGCGTCAAAAATGACCAAATGCGGTCGTACAGCGCGGTAGGACTCCCAAAAGTTTCATGTCACGCTTTGCCGCAGGCGGGATCTATGAAGATGGGAAAGGCAGGTCGCGATGCAATTTCAAGAAGTGGCTACGTGCAACGTCCAAGCCGAACAAAAGAAAGCTGATCGCATCCCGCCCACGCAAGTTCCTACAAATAAGCCACAAATTCCACCGCATCTGCTGATCGGCGGAGACGGCACATAACGCCCGCAAGAAATGAAAACCGGCTCAGATTCATCTGAGCTATAGAAGCAACTGGTCGTTTTCCCTGAGGTGTCAAAGATGCTCGGATGGATGATCGTTTTTGCAATGCTAGCTGTATCAGCGGCGGCTGCCGCTATGACCGGGAGTTCCGCGGCAGTCTCGGTGGGACCGGCTAGTGTTGTCTTTGCAACGTTGTTTCTGGTTGGGCTGCTTACCCGGGCGCTACGGGGAAAGTCCTGGTGAGCGCGCGACTTTACAAACCTTTTACCTCTTCATCCAATTCCACGCGCCTGATTCTTTGCTTTTTCTCTGCCAGCGATCTTAAGCTGCATCAGCCACCGCGCCTTGCCGGTCTGACTTCCTCCACTTCCTGTCTGGTGGGGCCCGACGACCGTTCTAAATCGTTCGCCCGTCATTATGCGGCCCTGCGGCTCGAGAACGAATGCCTTCTCGCAATCCAGGCGGAGCCGAACGACGTGCTGCCCACCGCGGAAGCGCTGCGTGCGGCGGGATATCCTTCCATCTTTGTTCTGCGCGACAAACCAACGGAGCTGGCCGCGGAAGACCTGGCCGCGACCGATCTGGAGCCCAGTGCGGATAAGGGCCGGATCCGGTGGCCGGAGCGCTTGCGGTCCATAGAAGGCGAATTCGACGCAGCCTATCTGGAACTGATGGAGGCGACTGCGCTGGGTCATGCTCCCACCGCGGCGGCCGCCTGGTTTCTGGACAACATGTACATGATCCGGACCACTGTGGCGCAGGTAAAGCAGGACCTGCCGCGCAAGCAGCGGCGCGGTACAGCGATTGGCGCGCAGGTCTATCAAGTGGCGCGGACGCTGGTTCTGCAGAGCCGCTTGACTCTGACCGAAGTGAATATTCGCGAGGCGTTGCGCGATTATCAAACGGCGTATCCGCTGGCCATTGAGGAGCTGTGGCTGTTTCCGATCCTGTTGCGGCTGGCTTTACTGGAACAGCTGGCAAAGCTGGCTGGCAGTACCGGTCGTGGTCAGCAGTATCGCGAGCTGGCGTTTCTGTGGGCCGATCGATTAACATCGGCGGCCCGGGGCGGCCCCGAGGTAATCGAATCGATGCTCGCGCGAATGGAGGGCGAAAGTCACTCCTTGGAAGCGCCCTTTCTGGCGAGCCTGACCGAGCAACTGCAGGGCGACGAGCATGCGCTGGCTCCCGTGCAGGCCTGGATGGAAGCGCGCCTGCAACAGTCTCCGCTGGCGATCGTCCGCGCAGAGCACGGCCGTGAAGCGGCGGAAAGCGTCGCCACTGCGCAGGCTTTCGGCAGCCTGCGAACTCTGAGCCGCCTGGATTTCAACCGGATCTTCGAAGCCGTCAACCTCATTGACGCCGAGCTGCAGAAGGATCCAGCCATTATTTATCAGCGCAGCGATTTCGCCACGCGCGACCAGTGCCGTCGTGAGGTGGAGCGAATCGCGCGCCGTAGCGGACTCACGGAACAGCAAGTGGCGCGCCTGGCGATCGGTCTGGCGACTGAGGCTCCAGACCCCAAGCAACGTCACGTTACGTATTTCCTGCTGACCGAAGGGGTTCTCGAATTAGAGCGCCGCGCGGGCGCACACCCTTCCGCTCGAACCCGGCTGACCCGGTCGATCCGCCGGCACGCGACCCCGCTCTACCTGGGAAGCATTGTGTGCCTGACGCTGGCCTTCACGGGGATCACGATTGCGCTGGCGCAGACGTTGGGTGTTTCCCAGCAGCGCGCGCTGGAGATTTTCGGTCTGCTGGCGCTTTTTCCTTTAAGTGAACTGTGCATTCAGATTGTGAACGCCCTGGTGATTTCCATTTTCACTCCGGTGATGCTGGCGAAGATGGATTTTCAAGGAGGAATTCCTCCCGAGGATGCCACCTTGGTGGTGGTGCCGATGATGCTGGGGAGCGTCGAGGTGGTGCAGCGGGAGATTGAAAAGCTGGAAGTGCGGTTTCTAGCGAATTGGGAATCCAATGTGTCATTCGGTCTCTTTGCGGATTTTACGGATAGCGAAAATCCGACGGCCGCCAGCGATTCCGCATTACTGCAAGCTGCACGCAATGGTATCGCGGCCCTGAACGCGCGCTATCCTGGCGAACGATTTGTTCTTTTTCACCGGCGTCGCGTGTGGTCGGAAAGTGAACAAAAATGGATCGGCTGGGAGCGCAAGCGAGGCAAGCTGGAAGAGCTCAATGCGTTCCTCACGGGCACCGGATCACCGGACATTCTGAACCTGGGTAAACTGCCGCAGGAGATCCGCTACGTGATCACGGCGGATTCCGATACGCAACTGCCCGCCGGTTCCGCGCGCCGCATGATCGAAACCCTGGCACATCCGCTGAATCACGCGGAGTTGGATCCTCAAACGAATCTTTTGAAAAGAGGGTACGCCATCATTCAGCCGCGGATGAATATCGCGTTGCCGGGCGCTACCGCGACGCGCTTCACGCGGATTTTTGCCGATACCGCAGGCACCGATCCGTACTGCCCGTCGGTCTCCGATGTGCAACAGGATTTGTTCGGCGAAGGGATCTATCACGGCAAAGCCATCTATGATGTGCGGGCTTTTCACGCCGCCCTCACGAATCGCTTTCCGTCTGAAACTCTACTCAGCCACGATCTGATCGAGGGTTCCTTCGCCAGAGTGGGTCTGGCTTCGGATATTGAACTCCTGGAAAACCTGCCGCTGGACTACGGCAGCTTCGTCCGCCGGCAGCATCGCTGGATCCGCGGAGACTGGCAGATCGCACGTTGGATTCTGCCGCGGATCCCGGGGCGCGACGGACACCTGGCGCCGAATCCTTTATCGATCATCAGCCGCTGGCGAATCTTCGACAATCTGCGCAGAAGTCTGGTTCCGGTAGCGTCGTTGCTGCTGCTTCTGCTCGGGTGGTTCGTTTCCGGAACACCGGGCGTGTGGACCGCGGCTACGCTCGCGATCGCTATTCCGGGAATCGCGCCGCTCCTGGATCGCTGGGCCCGGCATGTTCAGGGATCAGTGGACGGCTGGCAGGGCGCCGCGGATGAGATCACACGGACAGCCATCATGCTGGCGTTTTTGCCCCATCAGGCCTGGATCGCCATGGATGCGATTGGGCGGGCCTGCTACCGCAGCTTCGTCAGCCATCGGAACTTGCTGGAGTGGCAAACGGCCGAGGCGGCGGAGACGCAGGGGAACGATCTCGCCGCGGTTGACTTTCAGATTCGCATCGTCGGAAGTATCTCGGGCGCACTGATCGTGCTGCTCAACCTCACGGGACAGTCTCTGACGGGATCTGCTTTCCTGGCCCTGTGGCTCATCTCGCCCTTGCTGCTGCGGTGGCTGGGAAACCCGGCCCGTCGCTCGCAGCCGCAGCTATCACGCTTGGGAACACTGTACTTACGGCGAGTGGCGCGCAGGACCTGGCGCTATTTCGACGATCTGGTGGGTGAGAGTTCCAACTGGCTCCCTCCCGATAACTCTCAAGTGGCCCTTCGGGTGGAAGTGGCGCAGCGCACCTCGCCTACCAATATAGGGCTGTGGCTGGTGTCGGTGCTTGCGGCCCATGACTTCGGATATATCACGGCCGATGACCTGACGCAGCGGACTACCGCGACCATGGACACGCTGGAGCGCCTGGAGCGCTACGAAGGCCACATTCTGAATTGGTACGACACCAGTACGCTTGAGCCTCTTTTACCGCGATACGTTTCCAGCGTCGATAGTGGGAATCTCATCGCCAGCCTGTGGACTTTCGCGCAGGGCTGCGAAGAGATCCTGGACGCTCCCGCGATTGGTCCAGCCTGTTTGAAAGGCCTGTCCGATACGGTCGCGGTGCTGTCGGACGCGTCGGCGGAAGATGCCTTCCTGGCGGTCCCGATAAGGTCAACTCGGCGCCTACTCCGTGGAGTAGTGAGAGGCCATCATTTGCTGGGCCGGGTTCGGCTGACGGCGCACGCCGTTGCCCAGGTGGGGGATCTGCAGCACTGGAAGACGTCGCCGAAAGACGAGCGCGCGTATTGGTCCGCGCGCCTGGTTCATGAGAGCACTTCCTGGACCGGCGTGATCGACAGGTACTTGAGCTGGATGGAAACGCTGGCAAGCCCGCCGGACGCATTTCTGCGCGCGGTGGGAGAAGACGCAGTCACACTGCGGGAGCAAGGCCTTAAGGCGATTCCCTCTTTGCGCACGCTGGCTTCCGGATACGCGCCGGTGGAAACGCTGCTATCTCATCGCGCCACGCCGGAAATGCGTCCGGAGGCGGCGGCCTGGCTCGAGCAGATCAGCTCCCAGTACCTGCAGGCGAAAGCTTACGCAGCGGAAATGGTTACGCGAGTTGAATCGCTGGCAGCGCGCGCCAACGCACTGGCTTCCGGCGTGAACATGCGCTTCTTGTACGACGAAAAACGCAAGCTATTTGCCGTCGGATACACCGTTGGTGGACCGGTCGAGTTCACCAGCCACTACGATTTGCTGGCCAGCGAGAGCCGCCTGGCAAGTCTGGTGTCCATCGCCAAGCACGACGTCCCGACGGAGCATTGGTTCGCCCTGGGCCGGATGCGCAATGGCGCTGGACGCCACCAGGCGCTGCTTTCCTGGAGCGGGACGATGTTCGAGTACCTGATGCCCATGCTGTTCATGCGCACCTACGCCAATTCTCTCCTGGATCAAGCCTGCCGTGAAGCTGTAACCCGTCAGAACGAGTATGGACAGGAGAAGAATGTTCCGTGGGGTATTTCCGAATGCGCCTATAGCGCCCTTGACAGTAACCAGGTGTATCAATATCGGGCCTTCGGCGTCCCCACGCTGGCGCTGCACCAGGATATGGATGCGGAGCCGGTGGTGGCTCCCTACGCCACGGCGCTGGCGTTAATGCTGGATCCCAGCGACGCGCTCGACAATTTGAACGCGCTGGATGCTCTGGGCGTCTCGGGTCCCATGGGGTTTTATGAAGCCATCGATTTTTCGCGAACTCCCAAGCGCGGTGGCAGCCCGGGCGTCGTCATTTACACCTACATGGCGCACCACGAGGGAATGACGCTGCTGGCTCTGGGCAACACTTTGCTTCAAGGAACCATGCAGCGCAGATTCCACAGCGATCCGCGCATTCAGGCGGTGGAATCGTTACTGTTCGAGCGCGTACCGCTCGTGCGCATGCAATTGGGCGAGATGCGGGCCAGAACGGCGCCTCTGCGCGAACCGGATCTAGCGGAGCCTGCGGAACGCACCTGGACGGAGCCGGCTACATTTTTTCCGCGCGCCTATTTGTACGGAAGCGATCGCTACTCATTGATGATTACGAATTCCGGATCCGGCTATAGCCGCTGGAGGAATTTGGACATCAGCCGGTGGCGTGCGGATACGACACTCGACCCGTGGGGTTCTTTTTTGTATCTGAGAGAGACCAGATCCGGCGCAGTCTGGTCGGCTACGTCGCAGCCTTTGCCGGGGCGAGAGGTCAAAGTCTCGGCGACATTTTCCGCGGACCATGCTGAATTCTGCCGCACGTTTCACGAGATAGAGAGCGTCCTGAGCGTGACCGTAGCTCCGGAAGACGATGTCGAGCTTCGACGGCTGGTACTGACGAATCATTCGCGGCGGACCCGGCAGCTGGAGATTACCAGCTATCTGGAACTGGCCATGTCGCCTCACGACGCCGATGCCGCCCATCCGGCTTTCAACAAGATGTTCATTGAGACCGAGTACGCCGAGGAGGGTGTGCTTCTTGCGCACCGGAGACCTCGGTCCCCCGAGGACCCGCCCATGTGGTGCGCCCACATGCTGGTTGGCACGCCGGCCTCTGTGCAATACGAGACGGATCGGCGGGCCTTCCTCGGCCGCGGCAACACCAGCAGGCAACCGAGGGCCCTGACGGTCGATCTCACTGGCACAGTGGGCTGCGTTCTCGATCCAATCTTTAGCCTTCGGACCTCGGCGATCATCCTGCCGCGCGGACGTCTGGAGATAAGTTTTCTGACGTTCGCGGGGGAATCGCGCGAAGCTGTTGTGAAGCTGGCCGCCAAGTACCGCCACCGCGAATCCGTGACGCGGGCCTTCGACATGGCCTGGACTCACGCGCAACTTCAGTTCCGGTTTCTGCAAATCGGCCCGGGAGCGGCGCACCGGTTTCAGGAGCTTGCCAGTCATTTGCTGTATCCGAATCCGGCGCTGCGGCTATCTCCAGCCAGGCTGGCTCGAAACCAATTGGGACAAGCCGCGCTGTGGGCTTTGGGGATCTCCGGCGATCTGCCTATTGTCAGCGTCACCGTAGCGGATTCCGCGGCGCTTCCGCTAGTTCAGGATCTGCTTCGGGCGCATTCCTACTGGAGGACGCGAGGATTCCTCGCCGACCTGGTGATTCTCAACCAGGAATCCGGCGGATACGACCGCCCACTGCACCATCAACTGCAGCGCCAGATCGATGCCTACTCGCGCGATGCCGGTACGGACCGGCCCGGCGGCGTGTTTCTGCGCGAGACCTCCACGCTGACTGAAGAACAGACCGGACTGGTGCTGGCTGCCTCGCGTGCCGTATTCAGTGGCGCAAGGGGATCGCTGGAGCGGCAGCTGCGCGCGCCGCTGGAGAGTCCGCCGGCGGAAGCATTTGTTCCCGTCCGAGCAGGCCCCGAGGAACCTTCGGAGCTGCTGCCTTTCCTGGAGCTTCCATACTTTAACGGAGTCGGCGGATTCTCCTCCGACGGGCGCGAATACGCGATCTACCTGGGACCCGGCACGCAAACCCCGGCGCCCTGGGTGAACGTCATGGCGAATGCGCGCTTCGGCGCCATGGTGACCGAGAGCGGACTGGGCTTCACCTGGTGCGGCAACAGCCAGCAGAATCGTCTGACTCCCTGGAAGAACGACCCGCTTGCCGACACTCCTTCAGAAGTCATCTATATGCGCGATGAAGAGTCCGGTGCCCGCTGGACGCCCACGGCTCTGCCGATCCGTGAGCAGGACGCGCATCGGGCCCGGCACAGCCAGGGCTATTCCGTGTATGAGCACAGCAGCCATGCCATTTCGCAGGAGTTGACGGTATTTGTTCCGCTCGCCAGCGATAACGGGGGCGGCGACCGCGTCAAAGTCTTCCGCCTCCGGCTGCGAAATGAATCCTCGCGTACACGCCGCTTGACGGCGACCTACTTTGCAGAGCTGGTTTTGGGCAGCCGCAGGGAAAGTCAGCAACCACATGTGCGTACCAGCTACGACGAGGCATCCGCAGCCGTGTTTGCGTTCCAGAATTGGGACCGCCAGACCCAGGGGCAAGTGGCCTTCGCCGCCGCCAGTCCGCGGCCATCGTCTTATTCGGGAGACCGGCGGGCGTTTTTGGGCAGGAATCGATCATTCCAAAACCCCGCCGCGCTGGAGCATACGCGCCTGGATAATCACGCAGGCGCGGGATTCGATCCGGCAGCCGCGCTGCAAGTGCAAATCTCGCTTGAGCCCGGCCGCGAGACCGATGTGGTGTTCCTGCTTGGACAAGCGGATTCTCCCGAGGAGGCCCGTGCTGTCATCAGCCGTTACCAATCGACCGAACAGGTGTATCGGGCGCTTTCCGCAACGCGTCATTGGTGGGAGAGAAAGCTCGGCGTCATTGAGGTGCATACGCCGCAACTTTCGGTGGATTTCCTGCTCAATCAATGGCTCCCCTATCAGGCGCTCAGTTGCCGATTCTGGGGACGCTCGGCGCTGTATCAATCCGGCGGGGCTTTTGGATTTAGGGATCAGCTGCAGGATTCGCTGGCGTTCGTGTACTTCGATCCCGGTCTGACGCGCAGCCACATATTGGCATCGGCCGCGCGCCAATTTCTGGAAGGCGATGTCCAGCATTGGTGGCATCCGGAGACTGGTCTGGGAGTCCGCAGCCGCTGCTCGGATGACTTGCTGTGGCTGCCCTATGTCGTCGCCCACTACGTGACCGTCACCGGCGATCTATCCGTGCTGGATGAAGTCGTGCCATTCATCGACGGGCCGCCGCTTGGAGAACACGAACAGGAACAGGTATTCGTGCCTGCCATCTCACAGCAGACTGCGTCGTTGTGGGAACACTGCCGCCGGGCTGTGGATCGAGCGTCGCGCCTCGGCGCTCACGGACTTCCGCTGTTCGGCAGCGGCGATTGGAATGACGGATTGAACCACGTAGGTCTGGAAGGCCGCGGCGAGAGTACGTGGCTCGCATGGTTCCTTTGCACCGTGCTGGATGCCTTGGCAAAGCTGGCCGATACGCGCGCGCCTGACATAGCGGACGGATGGCGGCGGCAGCGGGCCTTGCTTGCAACCGCTATGGAAAACAGCGCCTGGGACGGTGAATGGTACCTGCGCGGATTCTTCGACGATGGCTCCCTGCTCGGAGCGCATGCCAATCCCGAGGCTCGCATTGATTCCTTGCCGCAATCCTGGGCAGTTCTTTCGGGGGCAGCCGATCCTGCGCGAGCCAGAACGGCCCTCGAAGCCGCCGACCGGAATCTGGTGCGCGAAGCGGAGCGGCTGGTGCTGCTGTTCACGCCTCCGTTCGAGCACTCGAAACCGCACCCCGGTTACATCATGGGCTATCCTCCTGGCATTCGGGAAAACGGCGGCCAATACACTCACGGATCGTTGTGGATGGCCGCTGCCTGGGCCCGCCTGGGCGAAGGGGCTCGCGCGGTCCGCTTGCTCAACCTGATGAATCCGATCGAACGCTGCCGCGATATGGAATCCGTGGACCGCTATCGCGGCGAGCCGTACGTAGCGGCAGCCGATGTGTACTCGGCGCCGGGAAGAGAAGGGCAGTGCGGCTGGACCTGGTACACCGGTTCTGCCAGTTGGATGTACCGGATCTGGATCGAGGACATTCTCGGATTTCAGCTACGCGGAAACCGGCTGGCAATCCGGCCGGCGGTGCCGCCCGAATGGACTAAGTTCACTATCCTTTATCGCGCGGGATCAGCCACATATCGGATTTCAGTGGAGCAGGCAGAGATGTTGCCTTCACTCGTCGGAGCCTTGGCCGAACCGGTGGTGGAAGTAGACGGCAAGAGGATCGACGGCGATTCTTTTGAATTAGCTTTAGATGGCCGCACGCACGATGTCCGCGTACGGATTCCACCGAGGCCCGGCCAGTTCAAGGAACTGATGTCGGCGGTGCACACTTCAGAAGCCGCACCAGCTCGAACCCCAGCAGAAAGCCTTCGGTGACGGAACGGGAGGTAAAAGAGGGCGGGGAGTCGACGGTGCGATCTCCCCGCGAGACTGCTTACTTATCGGGTGTAGGAATTGGCGGGGAACTGATCGATGTGAGCAGTTCGGACTTGCCCCGTGGCGAAGTTCACCGAACAGTTGAAGCGATAAATGTCCTGGCGGCCAAAGCGGCGGCGAACCGATAGATCGCCCAAGACCCAATCGTTCCGTCCGGGATTGTTATCCATAGTAAGCCGGCCCATCTGGACGACTTGACCGCGGAAGCGGGTGTTGGCCTGCGCTGCTACGGAATCCTGGCAGACGCGGATGGCCTGTTCCGAGGTGAACCTGTTTCCCCCGCGGTCGCCATAGCGATCGCCGCCACGATCAAAGGGCGGCCCGCCTTGGTCGCGATACGGCTGATCGCCACGACGGTCTTGAGTGATCGGTCCACGATCTTGAAATCCCGACCCACGATCGTTGCCCCAAAAAAGGTCGAAGGTGTAGCCTTCGGCGCCGCCTTGGGGATCGGCAATCTGCACTACGGCGGCTCCGCCGTTACGAGGATCACGCACTAGAGTTTGGCTGCCGCGCCCATCTACGCCAGCGAAACGAAAATTCGCGGCGTTCGCCGGCAGCGGACTGGTACATTCAAAGCGCCGCCACTGCGGTGTCTGGCCGTTGGTGTCACGCAATGTAGCGGTGTCGCCGCGGATTTCAACTTGAGCGCCGCCATCCACCACGACCTCGACGGTGCACTTCCCGTAATCCGGACCGCCGCCGCCCACCATGTTCGCTCTGCGCTGCAGGCCTTGCTGCTGAGCAACGGCCGACCCCGCCACGGCAACAAATGCTCCTAAGGCTAATAGTTTTCGTTTCATTGATTTACTCCTGTAGGGGTTTGAGCACTTCCAGGGCCACAGTCAAACTCTTTGAAAAAAGCCCAGTTAGACCCCTCTATTTGGCAGGGATGGACTAAATTACCGATTTCTACTGACCATCCGCCTCCATGTAGTCACTGCTGCGGCGCCTGGACGAGGACGAGAGGAATTGGATGCCTACGTAGGCGATCCAACCCGGCTGTCCGTTTGTCGGCGTGGCGGATACCACGCTGTGGCCTGCCATGCCGATCAGGCGGAACCTTCCTTCTGGCGTGAGCGGTATGCGTTCCCCTACACCTAGGGTCGTTTCGCGCAGCGCTGGCTTCAAATCAGTTCCCCCGACTTCCTTTTGATCGCTGAGCTCCGCGTAGAGCTCGGTGTTCTTGCGAAACTCGTGACCCACTACCACGCCGCTTGTCCAGGACCGCGGTACGTTCTTTTCAGTGAACCAGTACCCAACTTCCCCGCTGATACGGAGAGGGCCAAGGACGGCGCTCGCCTCCACGGGAAGAAGAAATTGAGGGCCTGGATCGACAATTCCCCGATCTACGGAACGGGTGGGATTATTCACCATGAGCTGAGGGTAGATGGAGAGGCCGAATGTGGATTCGCGCTCGCCGGCAGGCTTTTCGCCTTCTGACTTGGGATGGTGGGCATAAAAGCGCCACTTCACTCCCAATAGCGAGTTACCGGGACCAGCCGCGACGTGTGCGTCGTTGCCGCGTGTTTCCGATACACTCAGCGGCATCTCGAATTTGAGCTGTATACGATGCCCAAGTCCGTAGTTGAGGTCGATGTTGGGCACTTCGTATTCGCCGGCAAATGGATTACGCTGCCCTACAAGCCCGACGTTGATCTCCCAGTTCCGGTTTCCAGGCGTATCTGGATCATCTGAACGAAACGGAGGACCGCCCTGAGCGAACGCGAGCCTTACACAAGCTGTCAGTACTAGTACGAGCAAACAGAATCGTGAAGTTATTCGGATCATCAA
>Ga0068855_100006698_pt1 | contig 13980 bp, 16 predicted proteins | sample KBSCornC52_FD_66592 | JGI IMG/M metagenome (GOLD analysis project Ga0068855, IMG submission 66592) | Corn rhizosphere microbial communities from Kellogg Biological Station, Michigan, USA - KBS Corn C5-2 | ecosystem: Host-associated > Plants > Roots > Rhizosphere > Soil ... | reverse complement strand
ATAGTGATAATGGCGGCTTTCGAGTTCTAGGCTGTGGCAAGCTGCAACGTGAGGCATGGAAGCAGACGAGCGTAACCGAGGTTCACGTGACCATCAAGAGCGGCAAGGCGATGTTTGGTTTGCCGAAAGGCACACCGGAACTATGTACAACCTAAGTGCCTAAGCGGGTGAGTTTGAGGCTGAACCGAATGATGAGTACGTTCGGAGCGTTGCAAACCCCCGCAACCAACAAAAACAGCTTACTGGGAAACGTCATACTTGACCAACCCCCCATTAGGCCCTAACAGCCAAGTCCTGCTGTTCAAGGACAGGTTTCGGCTCTTTCAAAACCATCTGTACGACCTTGCTATGCGCCTGACGCTTACTATCCGTCATGGCCTTCCCGTACACGTTCATTGTGGTGGTAACAGAAGCATGTCGCATTAGCTCCTGCTGGATAGTAAGCGGAGCGCCGGTATCATCCATCCAGGAACGATAACTGTGCCTGAACGTATGCCAACCGATTCCCCCCTTTGATTTCCACCGCCGTCGCTGCTTCGAGCACTGCAACCTGGAGACCAAATATTTTATAACGTCCGACTGGTACCGAGGCGACGAAAATCTAAGGATTTGGGTCTTTGCACGCAATTGCTCATTCATTTGCGCAAAATGCCTCACAATCCCAGGCATGGTTAACTAGGCTTCGAGCGGCAAGGCAGCGGGTTCCACTGTAATCTTGTTGACAATTCCGCGCACGCCTTGCACTTCTCTGGAGCAGGCTTCGGCCGCGGTCTTGTTGAGAGTCTCGAGCCACAGTCCCCTCGATTGTGACCACGCCTTCGGTCACCTTGACTCCGACCCGATCATCTGGAACTTCGATGTCGGCTTTCATTCTCCGCTTGATATCCCTGGCAATCTCGGCATCCATGCGTGCGACTGCTGCAGTAGTATATGGGTCAAAAAGCTTATTTGTGCACTGATCGCGTATATTAAGCGGGGGATCAATCTGATGAAGTGCTCCAGCTTTGGCCCGCGGAATTCATTGCCTTTGTCACCGGGACTTTCCAGAGAGCAAAGATGCGGCGAACGAACTCCGCATCCAGGACTTCAAACGAGACTGTGAACAGAAAGGTCAGGCCCAGGACAAAAATGAGTCATCCGTTGCCCCCTGGGAATGACATTCATTCGCATTTGCCGATAGAGGGCTGCTGCAACAGATCTTCAAGGAGATGGGTCCTGCGCCGCTTCGACTGTCCCCCCTGGCGTTTCTTTTGGCACGTGATCTGAGATAGGATTGAACAATGGACTGCGATGAGTGCTACCGCCTGGAGCGGCTCGTCCTTGAATCGCTCGTGTTTGCAGATAAGGCCGAGACAGCCTTAAGATGTTATCTCATCACGCACGAGTGGTCGGCCAGCGTGTCGGATGTAGATGAATATCACGCACTACGAGCGGAACAGCAGAAGACGACGGACGAACGGCATAAGGCCTACTTGGATTTTGTTAGTCACAAGAAAGGTCATCAGCTCCGATCGTAGCCGTGTATGCACCGCCCTTCGCGTAGAGGCCTCGCGAGTTTGGGTTGCGACGAAAAGCATGGCTATTTTTCGCCCTCAAAGTAAGTGCTAGAGGCTTGCAACCTAGGTCACTGCGTTCGCATCCAATTGAATAGTAATGCTCTAGCCTGAGAGGTTCTCTTAGGCGCAAATCTTTTAATTGGTCCTGATAGCCTAAGTCAAAGGCTTTCCTTCGCTAAACCCAAAAAAAGACAAGCCCCGAGGCTCTGGGCGCGGGAGCGTTCGCAGGTAGGTAGTCAGCGGAAGGAAAATGGAACAATTTTACAAGCACAACTTAGCAGAATCTGATTCGTTCAACATTGCTTTGGGCGATGTGCCGGGGGCGGAGTCTCCGGAGTTCCTGGAGACCGATCTAGAGCGCGGTGATGAGATCGCCTCGCCTTCAGATGAATCCCCTTACACCGACGACCCTGTACGAGTCTACCTGAGGGAAATGGGATCGGTATCCCTGCTCACGCGGCAGGGGGAGGTCAGTTTAGCCCGGCGCATGGAGCGGGGCAAACTACGGGTGCGAAGGGTCCTTTCGCGCTCTGTCATCGTACAGCAGATGGTAGTGGCTATGTACGAGGATCTATGTCAGGCCAAAGTCAAGATAGAGAATCTGATCGAAATCAGTGCTTCGGACGAGACCAGCGGTGGGCAGAAGCGGGCGGAAGCTATCCAGCGGTTCACAACGGTAGCAACATTGAGTGCTAATTTGCGTGGGATGGAGAAGAAGATCGCTTTGACGCCATCGCGCCACACGCATGTGCGGGCGCAGTGGTGTCACAAATTGGTCCGCGAAAAGATCAAGGTCTCGCAAGCGATCCGCCAAATACCATTCTCCTCGGCAAAGTGGGCAACCTTCGGGAGCGCCTTCGCTCGAGCCGCGGAGGAGATGAGCACGCTTGAGACGGAGTTAAGGAAGTATAACCCGAAGGGGAAATCGTCTACTGTCCGCGAGTTGAGACGCAAGATTCGCGAAATGGAGATTGAAGCCGGCTCAACAGCGTCCGAGATGCGCCGTTGCCTAGACGCAGTACAACAAGGCGAGGTGGAGGCCGGGAAAGCCAAGCAGGCGCTGGTAGAGGCTAACCTCCGGCTGGTCGTTTCGATAGCCAAGAAATACGTGAACCGAGGTTTGCACCTTCTGGATTTGATCCAGGAAGGCAATATCGGGCTGATGCGCGCGGCCGATAAGTTCAACTACCACCTCGGCTATAAGTTCTCAACTTACGCCACTTGGTGGATTCGGCAGTCAGTCAGCCGCGCGATCGACGACCAGTCGCGTACGATCCGAATTCCTGTCCACATGAACGAGAGCCTGACTAAGTTCGTACGGGCCTCGCGTGCGTTGGAGAAGGAGTTGGGCCGTACGCCGACCAACGAGGAGATTGGCCGCCGGATGGAAACCACCGCACAGAAGATCCAGGAACTGAGGGCGATTTCCCGGGATCCCGTGTCACTTGACATTCCAGTGGGTAGAGACGGTGAATCGGTGCTAGGGGATTTGATCGAAGATCGGTGCGTCCGCCCTCTGGAGGATACGATATTCGAGAGCAACCTCCGCGAAGAAACCGAGGGGATCCTAAAGACTCTTACGCCGGAGGAAGAGAAGATCGTCCGCATGCGGTTCGGAATCGGCTATGATCGCGAGCACACGCTAGGGGAGATTGCTCGGCAGTTCAACTTGAATCGTGAACGAATCCGACAGGTTGAGGTGCAGGCGCTTCGACGCATGCGCAACCCGAAAAGCGCGCACCGACTACGGCCGCTCATCAGCGTTCAGTAGCTGGGAAATTCTCGGCCAGCCAAATGCGATGGGCCCGTATCCGAAGCTTGGGTTCCGAGCTATTGAGAACTGGCTGCGCAAGGTTCGATCTGCGTTGTTCCGGTGGTGCTCCAAGTACGGCACGAGCGCGATACCTGCGAGTATCGGCAGCCAGAATGAAAAAGAGGGCGATTGGGGCAGGTGAAACGAAGGAGATGGTTGAAATCATCTGCCCGGATTGCGGACGGTTCGAACATACCGCGGGCTGAATTCGAGCAGGCCGAGTTTGATATCGCACAAGCTGACGAGCGAACATCATGAGTTGTACTCGGCAACCCGCATCACGGGATGCCCGATATAGTTCTTAGGAATGCCATTCGTTGCTCAAGCAAGAAGAACTCAGACGCGAGCCGAGGAATCGCCACCTGCTTGGCGTTTCACCGTAATAGAAATTCCTTGTTAGCTCCGTTACTCTGACGGGCGGTTTGGCGGCGCGTCTCGTGGCATCAGGGTCAAGCCGACTCCGGCGACGAGGAGGCTGCGTAGCCGTCGTGCCAGGGCCAGAGCGAAGCCGGCGGATGCAGGTAGGCCCACCGTCTTGAAGATGAATGCGTAACTGCCCTCTGCGGCGCCCACTTGGCCGGGAATGAAAAAGAAGGCTAGGCCCACGAACTTAGTAGCGGCTTCAATCAAGAACGGATGGAAGAGGGAGAAAGGCGTGCCCGTGGCTTTCAGGAGCACGAACAGCTCGAGAACGAGAATTCCTTGTGCTGCGAATTCGACTACCAGTATGAGCACGAAACGCAGCGCGTGGTCGCGAAGGACCACAAACAGCAGATCCTCCGTGTCGCGCACATCATTCTCCCTAAGGCGCACATGCTTCCCTATCAATGGCAAGCCTCTAGCGCCCTTGATGATGAACCCAATCAAGTAGATTCGAAAACTAATAGCGTAAATAGCCGCGAGGAGAAATGCAGCCATCACTCCTACCAGTATTTTCGCTGCGGCAGACGCGGGGCCGGAAAGGTCGAAGTTCCTGAGCAAGAATGTCAAACCAACGATGGCGAGCGCAGCCGACGAAAGAGTGTAGGTCAGATATTCTGCAACCGTTGCTGATACGGCGTACTTGGTGCTCAGGCCCCGACTTCGCAGAAACCACACTTTGGTCGGCTCAGCCAAGAAAGGACCAGTAGAAGTTAAGAACTGGACTGCTTCTCCTGATAGTCTGATCCTCAGGACGTCCCAATAGGGGACAAGCGCGTTCGCCACGCATTTCCAGTACGCAATCGCCCGAATCAGTTGGTAGCAAGCATAGGTCACGGCAATTAAGCCGAAGTACCAGCCGATTCCCAGGAGTAGCTTTGAAATTTCCGTGGCGCCGATACGTACGAGAAGATAAACGAACAAGGCACCACCGAAACCCAGGAATACGGCACGGTAATGGGTTTTAGGTCCCGTCGAAGTCATCAGTTAGCGCACGACCACCCTGCCCATCCTCGGCGTGGAAGTAAAGTGTAGTAGCCAGGACTTGATCTGACGAGCAAGATCAGCAAGCGGCGAGCCTCAGTCGCCCTGCTCCATGAAGCAATAGCACATCATATGGCAGATGATATGATGCGCATCCTCGATACGGCCCATGTGGGCTTCCGGCACGTGAATATTAAGGTTAGCGAGAGCCCCCAACCTCCCACCATCGCGCCCAGTCAGTGCCAGCGTCCGGCACCCCAGTGAGTTCGCGTATTCCATGGCACGCACCACGTTGGGCGAATTGCCCGAGCCACTGATGGCCATGTACAGATCGCCCGGCTCGGCGAAGTTTTTCAGTTCTTCTACCAGCGCGTCGGCGTAGCTCAGATCATTTGAATACGCTGTCATGGTGGGCAGATTCTGCCCTAAAGCGACGATGCGAAAGCGCCCCGCCTTTCCCATGCTCGCGCCCTTCACCATGTCGCAGACAAAATGCGCCGCCGTAGCCGCGCTGCCGCCATTGCCGGCGACAAACAGCGCGCGTTTGGCGTCGCGAGCCTCCCGCATCCACTCAATTGCCTGCGCAACTCGCGCCGTATCGATGGTCGAGAGCGTAGAGAGCAGCTTCTCGCGGTACTCAGTTGGAAAAGACATGAACACGAATATTGTAGCGCCTGCCGTACATACCGATCCTCCGCGCTTCAGCGCCGCTTGGTCCGGATCACAATCGGCGTTCCGGTAAAATCGAACCTCTCGCGCAGCCGGTTCGCCAGATACCGCTCCGCTGAAAAATGCAGCTTCCCCGCTTTATCCGTAAATGCCACAAACGTCGGAGGCCGCACATTCGCCTGCGTCATATAGTAAATCTTCATGTCGTATTCCCATTCGAGCGAAGCCACAAACCGGTTCAGCTCGCCGGTCGTCACGCGCCGCGAGGCCGCCTCGTAAGCCTTCTTGATCAGCGGAAACAATCCCCGCGTCCCCAGCCGCTTCTCCGCCGACACGAACGCAATCGGAGCGTATTCCAAAAACTTCAAATTGTCGCGAATCTCTTCGATGAACTTGCGCTTGTTCTTGTCCTTCGACGCGTCCCACTTGTTCACCACCAGAATGATGGCGCGTCCCTCTTCGTGCGCGTATCCTGCAATAGTGGCGTCGAGCGCCAGCACGCCCTCGCTCGCGTCCATCACCAGCAGCGCCACGTGCGACATTCGCAGATGCCGCCGCGCCATTACTACACTGAGTTTTTCCGCCATCAGCTTGGTCTTGCCCTTGCGGCGAATCCCGGCCGTGTCGACAAACACGTATTCGGTGCCGTCGTCCGTGACTTTTTCGTCGACTGCGTCGCGGGTAGTCCCTGCCACCGGCGAAACGATCGCGCGCTCGGTCCCGGTGAGCGTGTTGAGCAGCGTCGATTTTCCCACGTTCGGCCGGCCGATGATGGCGATCTTGATCGGCAGCGTCCGCTGGTCTTCCGGTTCCGGCTCCGGGCCCGCATCCTCGCCGCGTACCTTCTTCCGCGCCGTCGGTTCCGCCGTGAAGCCCTCGGTCACGTGATCCAGCAAATCTTCAAACCCCAGGCGGTGTTCCGCCGATATCGGGAACAAATGTTTGAAACCCAGCGCGTGAAACTCGTGCGTCAGCCCCTCGCGCTTGGGGCTGTCGATCTTATTCACCGCCACCGACACCGGCTTCCCTAACTTGTGCAGCATGCGCGCCAGGTCGCGATCCACACCCGTGATCTCGCTGCGCCCGTCGATCAGAAAGATCACCTGCGCGGCCGTCTCAAACGCCATCCGCGCTTGCTTCAGGATCTGCGTGGGGATCATCTCATCGTCATTGAGGATGATGCCGCCCGTATCGATCAGATCGAATTTGCGCCCGCGATAGGTAGCTTCGCCGTAGATGCGGTCCCGCGTGATGCCGGGCTCGTCGCCCACAATCGAGCGCCGCTGCCCGATGATCGCGTTAAACAGCGTGGACTTGCCGACGTTCGGCCGTCCGACAATGACCACGGAGGGAAGTTGAGACACGTATCTCTATCATCGCTTACCCTCAGATTCCCGCGTACCAGGAGTAGCCGATTTCAGGCGATATCGATCCCAGTCCTTGGCCGAAGCCCTTCAGCGTTTCGGTGACTGTGATGCGAGAAAGATATTTGACGCTTTTATAGCCCAACTGGCGCGCCACCCGCAAACGTAACGGAGCACCGTGCGGAGTGGGCAGCGCCTCGCCATTCATGCCGTAGGCCAGCACGGTTTGCGGATGCCAGGCGTCCGCCATGTCCAGACTGTCCCAGGAATCGTCGAAGGGAAAGAACACCACGTACTTTGCCCGCGAGCCCACGCCAGCCAGGTTTAAAACGTAGGAGAGCGGAACCCCGGTCCATTGGGCGATGAAGGACCAGCCTTCTTCGCAAGCCTGATGCGTGATCTGCGTGCGCGCCGGAAAACTCCTCAGATCCGCCAGCGAATACGCACCCGGCCGCGCCACCAGGCCGTCCACTAAGAGCCGCCAGTCCGCAAAACCTCTTGCCAGCAGCCGTTGATAAACCGCCTTTCGCGGAGGATCGCCATTCACGGGCGCAACTTTTGAAATCTGCTCGCGCGCGAACTCACGCGCCAGCGAGTGCCGCGACATCAGCACCCGCTGTGCCGCATATGTCAGGGTTTCGCCTACGCCGTAAATCCCGCCATGATCCGGCGGGATCAGTCCATAGCGCTCGGCCAGCACCCCGGCGGTTGCTAAGCCGGAGAAGCCCGCCAGTCCCGTAGTAATCAGCCTTCGGCGCGTCATCATATACCGTGACCCGTAATCATAGTCCGCACCGAATCCGTAAATCCGGCCAAACTCACCATAAAAATGTGGCCCACGAAGAATAGCACCAGAAAATCCGCGGCAAAAAAGTGAATCGTCCGCGCCGATTGCTGTCCGCCGAAGACCTCCACCAGTCTCGGCACCACGGATGTAATCGCCGGAGACATGGCCAGCCCCGTGAAAATAATCAGCGGGAACAATCCGAAGACGACGCCGATATAAGCCCCCCGCTGGAGCGCATCAGGCCACAACTCTCTTCGGAAATGCCGCGCCGAGAGCCCCGTGACCACATACACTGCCCCGTTCAGGAGGCAAGCCCACGCCGCCAGAAAGTGCAGATACCGCCCCCACCCCGAGTGTCCCAGCATAAAAGGAATCGGCAGATCGAAAAGGGAAGGCGCCCCCACCGCGCCGGTTTCAGCCCAGTAAAAACGCGGGTGCGCAACCAGTATGGCGGCCCCGCTTATGATCAGCGCGAAGAAACAGACAGTGTTGATCCAGTGCGTCACCCGCACCACCGCCGAATGCCGCGGCGCATTTCGAATCGCGAGCCCGGGATGGTACACCGACTCCGCCATGGCTATATATTAAGGCAGATCTCAACGACTGACTCAATCTCCGCCGTCCGCTAAGACTCAACTCATCGCCGAACCCCGGCTAGGCACCTGCGGCGCGATCCAGCCCGCCACTACGCGCAACCGCGGCGGAAGAAAGTTCGTCGTCCAGCCGACCAGACGGCGTACGCTGCGCCACCCGAAGGTGGGGACGTCCAAGTGCACTCCGGTCGCCGAAGGTATCCGGCAGTAGCGGCGCAGGGGTTGCCCGACTCCGTCCCAGAACAGTAACTCGGGAATTTTCGCGGCAATCAATGCCTCAATCAGATAACCGCGCAACACCACTGAAAGAGCGCTCTGCGCATAGTCGCGGTCATTGTTCATTTGGAAGAACACCACGCCGTAACCGCGTTCGCGCCAGCCCCCCAGGATGCTGAGCCATTCTCCATTCTGATGCCGCAACCCGACCAGGATCGGCTCCTTAACCGCCGCCAGCATTCCGAGCGCCCGGTTTACCCCATCCCGGTCGCCTCCGACGATGTCCTTTTCGAGCAGTCGAAAGGCCGTCCGTTCGAACTCAGCCCAAGGCACCTGCTCGACATACTTGTGTCCCAGAGCCTCAAATCGCCGCCGGTAATAGCGAAAGTTCCGTCGAGTCTTCTTGCCCATCTTCTCGAGGAACGCTTCGTAGTTCGCTCCCAGATCCAGAACACAATGGTGCACCACGTCGGCGTAATGAACGTCCAGCCGCCGCGCATCTACAACTTTTTGGATGACCTCGCGTTCGTACCCCGCCGACGGAATCAGGAATCGCAGCCCGCGGCTTCCCCGATGCTCGATCAATCGATGGAGCGCCGTCTCTAACACCGGCTCGCGATGCGCCGCCTCGGCCACCACCATGGCGTCCAACGTAGCGTCTCCATAGATTAATCCCAGCCCGAATCCCGCCACCTTTCGCTCCTTGGCGTAGACGATTCCCACCACGGAACCCGCGCACGAGACCACCACTGCGAGCGGCGACCAGACGTTTCTTAGTACCGAAGCAAAGTAGAACCGGGGATCACGGGTGCTGGAGTGCTCCGCTAACAGACCCTGAGCGTTCTGGGACAACTGCAAGAATTGCTCGTGCGAATATACAATTTCCGCGGTGTACGCGCCTGGGCGGACTCCCGTCGCCTGTCTCTCCGATTGAATCATGATCACCCGTTTCGACTCTGCGGTCCGATTCAGCCGTAGCCTTTGCTCAATAGTATATAAGCAACCGCCGGCCGGTATCGGCATGGTCCGGGTGCTCGTTCAATTTGGCCAGTTTTCCGGGGGTAGAGTCTCCCGGCATGACCGCGAAGTGCTTGCAGGCGGTCAGCGCAAAGCAGCGCGCGGAGCCGGCCCCGCCTCGACCGTCGCGTCCAGATACCTCAAGTAAGCCGCCAGAAATCGATAATGCTCGTAATACGACTTCGCGTCTATAGCCATTCGCGTGTCCTTCTTGCTGTGCAGCAAATGCAGCGTATCCGGGGTCAGCGAATGAAAGTCGATCACCGGAATCTTCCACGCGATAAACGCCCCCGCATCCGAGTCGTATCGCTTGTCGAGCGAGTTCGCTCCCATCGGCAATTTCAGGCTGTCCGCCACCACCGCCGCCGCCGTCAACAAAAAGTCGTCCGTCCTTCCCGACCACGCGCGAATCGGCCCCGCTAGCCCGATCGAATCGACATTCACGTTCAGCAAAATCTCCGCCCGGTGCTCCTTCGAAAGCCGTCCCACGTAATCCCGCGAACCGATCAAGCCCCTCTCCTCATCGGTAAACGCGATGAATTCGAAGCTCAGACGGGGTTCCGCTTCCCGCAGGCTTTGAAATAAGGAAGGCAGCAGCGCCGCGCCGCTCCAATTATCCAGCGCCCCCTCGCCCGGCCCGCGATTGTCGAAATGCGCGCTCACCACCACAATTCGTTTGGAGGAGCCCGGCAGCACGCAGATCAGGTTCGGCAGCTTCGAGCTTTGCAGGTTCTCCTCGGAATAGCTCTGCCCGTCGCACCCCGCTTCGCCGAACATTTGCCGGATGACCGCCGCCCGCTCCTCGTTGCCCGGCCGCAGCCGCAAGAACCGGCTCTGAATCGTTTCCGGCCCCAGGACGCTGGCCTCGTCTGCGGCGAATGCCCCCGAGGTGAACAGGAAGAGCAGCGCAATCCACGGCATTGAAGGATTATAACAGCGTAATTGCAGTTCAATCCCGCACCGGCGGCGCCAATTTACGGCAAACTAGCGCCCGTAGACGCGCAGTTCCTTGCCGTCGGCCAGCACGACGCGCTCCAGCCGGATGATCTTCTCGCCGTCGGCATACTGATACCCGATACCCGTGATCACGTCGCCCGGCTTCACCGTCGTCTTGCTCCACCCGTTAGCCACCATGCGGATGATCGCCGGGCCGCCGATCTGCCAACTCTCTTTCCGGCCGTCATTAGCCTGAACCTCAAGCGTCATCATGGGGTGTGGATTGGCCCAATTGAACTCAGTTACCGTGCCCTTCACCGTAACCAGCCGGTCATGGCTGATCGGCCACGAGTGATGCGCCGCTAGCGGCGTTTCCACTGAGACTAGCGTAAGGATGACAAATACTGGAGCGCAGAAGACCTTCATCGTTGCTCCCTCCTGCCAGCTATTTTAGAGCAAATCGCATGGCTGAGGACTTTGGCGATTTGCATTAAGCGCCCCGTAAAAGCTCCCGCATTCAAAACGAAGACCAGGAGCGAAACTTCTAGTGCCGCCGCGAAGCAAGGTCAAGCCGGGCGGGTTCACAGCTTTCGAAGTTTCCTTCATCGGGCCTTGAATCGGCATGCGGTTAGACCAGTCCAGGATCGGCCGGGACAGCCCAGGGCAGCCAACCCAAAAATATCGTGTATATGATAGTAGTATACTGACCTCGTGGCCGCCGATCCCCTGGAACATTGCATCGGATTCGAGTGGGACGAAGCCAATGCTATCAAAAACTGGGAGCTGCACCAGGTTACGTCCGAAGACGCGGAGGACGTATTCTTTCATGATCCACTCGTGGTTCGCAGTGACCTCCGCCATTCCAAGCGCGAGAAGCGCTACTACGCCCTCGGCCAGACCCGCGCCAGCCGCCGCCTGTTTGTGGCCTTCACGATCCGCCGCAAGCTCATCCGCGTGATTTCCATCAGAGACATGAACCGCAACGAGGCCAGTGCCTACGAACGCTTGGAACCAGACACAATATGACCAGGAAAAAACTTCCCGCATTCAAAACCGAAGACCAGGAGCGAAACTTCTGGGCCACCGCCGATTCCACCGAGTACCTCGATTGGCCCTCCGCCAAACGCACCAAACTCGTCCGCGTCAAGCCCACTCTCAAGACCATATCCCTGCGCCTGCCGCTTTCCATGATCGAGGACTTGAAGATACTCGCGAATCGCCGCGACGTGCCCTATCAGTCCCTGCTCAAAGTCTTCCTCGCCGAGCGCCTCGCCCGCGAGCGCCAGCCGCGGTCGGAATAGGTCCGCCGTTGAAAGCGTAGTTGGAGGCGAGCCGGCCTCGGTGTTTATGTGCCGATATGCGCCAGGATGAATTGACACCCATGGTCAACCGGGCAAAGAACCTGCATCCGAACCTATCCAGCGTCTGTTATACGCCAAGTGGCCTCTAAACTCCAAGAATGCGAAGATGAAGTCATGGCCGAACTGATCTTCGAAGTCACGCAGGCAACCGATGGGGGCTTCGTCGGAGCGATTCGCCTTTATTCACCATCTCGCTAGTCAGGCTTTCTGACCGATTGAATTGATGTCAGCTTCCAGCTTCCCCAATTCGTCAAGTAGAGACGCGAAGTCAGGAGCCTTACCGAAAAGCATCACCTGCATCTCTTGGTAATCACGCTCCAGATCGGCGAGCTGTGACTGTGCTGTGGGAAGCAGCTTAAACGTCCCCGGAACGGCAAGATCGTAGCGCGCCCAGGCCGATGGATAGAAGCGCTGTTTGAATACGACGACATCCTGTAAACCGGATTGAGCGAAAGCGGAGCCCCGAACGGGACTAACAGCCAGTTTGTAAAGGTCATAGTAGTGTCGTGAATAGCGTTGCGGGATCTGTGTCACCCGATGCGCTTCCTGATGAAGGATCGTTGCCTTCTCCCGAAACGTGCGTTCAGCCGAAATCGCCACGACTTCACACGCGGGGTTCTCGAAGACTCGCGGCAAGGCATCGTAAGCGTATGGCCGAATGGTGTAAATAGCGGAGGGGACCCATGAGGCGAGGGGGCCGATTTCAAGCCGGACTTCCGGACGTATATAGGCTTCTGAGAACGCGGCAGCGTACTGAATGTTGATGACATGAGGATCGGTTGTGCCCACCGCGGCCGACAAGCCAATACCTTCGCTCCCGAGGAGACCATCAAGCTCAGGGCAAAGCGTCGTCGCGATGAAGTCCGCCGCCTGGCGGTTTATCTCTTTGTTGAATTGGTTCTGCTTAGACTTCGAATCGAAGTTTTGCAGAGGATCTTTCACGCCCTCCCCAAACCCGATGACCTTCCAGTCGAGGACCAGGTCAATGTCCTCCGAGAAGCGTTCAATCAGCCCGTGCGCTTTTGAAAGAGACGTGCCTCCCTTGAAGACCAGAGATTTCCCAAACCGCGATTTCAGGAACAGGAGCTTTAGCACGACGCAGACCCAGAAATCCTTTTCGATAATCGTCGGCCTGATCCCGAGCTGTGCCGCCGCTTCCGAGAATATGTCCCGGCGGTCTTGCGCCCGCAGCCGTGCGAGTTTATCCATTCGAAGCTTCTTTGGCGATTTCCTGGATCGCCGCGTAAACCCAGCCCGTTGCCGTTTTGGTATCGACGAGTATCCGTTGGCGCAGGGCGCTGTCAAATTTTTTGCGGACCTGTGCGATGATCTTACGCGTGATGCGGTTCTCGCCGTATGCTTTCAGGGCCTGCACCAGCAGGCGGCTCTCCGGGAGCTTGAATCCCGCCTCCTTTAGGGCGGTGTGCTCAAAGGCCAGGACTGTTTTTCCCACAGTGTACGAACGGTCAGGGCCGTCCGAGAGATAAACGTTCTGGGCAGGGACTTGAGTAGACAGTCCAAGAAGATTTTGAGCTGTTGCGCCATCGGGCTGTATGCGCCATGCAAATTTACGCGCGAGAGCGTGAGCGACTTGATCGATATCGGGGCTAACCGGGCCTCGAAGCGCTTTGCTGTGGCGGGGATAATCGTAGATGCCGCGGATGACCCGTCGGATGATGCCGTCGTGTTCTCTCCGATGAAGCGCGAGATCGATGGCCGAACGGCTTCCCAGGTCAGCAAAATCCGCCTGGGAGAAGGCCCAACCCCTCCCATTTCCGTAGATCCTGCTAACCAGCTTATCTTCAATTGATTGAGTCATTACCTCGCCTTGCCTTCTGTAAGAAAAAATACCACATTTTTCTTACAAAACAAGTCCCCGGCTGGATTGGGTTCCATGCGGGGCAAGTAGAACCGGCGAAGACGTCTGTGGTAGCTCCAGCCATTTTGAGAGCAAACCAGTATCAAGGACCCTAAGCCCTGACTCGTAAGTACTCGCTGGTCATCGAAGGCGTTTCAGTGGGCTACAGCGCCTACGTGCCGGAACTCCCCATCATACTCGTGACCGGCCGCTCCGTCGACGAACTGACCGACCGCGCCGCTAAAGCGATTCGCCTTTACTGGGAGAGCGTGCACCTTACCCCTCCCCGACCTTGACGTTTCGCGAAATCGAAGTCGTACTGCCTGCCTAGCATCAAAGTGCTTAGTGTGGGACCTTAATCTCTACACCCGGAAGATATGTATTGACGGGGTTATCTTCCCCTTTG
>Ga0068855_100006695_pt1 | contig 13987 bp, 12 predicted proteins | sample KBSCornC52_FD_66592 | JGI IMG/M metagenome (GOLD analysis project Ga0068855, IMG submission 66592) | Corn rhizosphere microbial communities from Kellogg Biological Station, Michigan, USA - KBS Corn C5-2 | ecosystem: Host-associated > Plants > Roots > Rhizosphere > Soil ... | reverse complement strand
GTACTCCTCCTCGGCCCAGCTCACGGTCGGCTGCACGACCAGCCGCCCTCCCGCCAGCAGGTCGAGGGTGGCGAGCTGCTTCGCCAGCAGCAGCGGATGGCGCAGCGGCGCGATGATCGCCGCCAGCGCCACGCGCAGGGTCGTCGTCCGGGCGGCGATCGCCGCGGCCAGCACGATCGAGTCGGGCCAGGGCGTGTCCGGAGCCTGGTTGCCCGGCGCCGCGTAGTCGCGCGGGTTCTCCATCCGCCCGGCCGCGCTGGCCGACGGGCCCAGGACGACGTGCTCGGAGAGCATCACCGTGTCGACGCCCGCCGCCTCCGCGACGACCGCCAGCTCGACGAGCGCGGGAAGATCGCGGGGCGACGTGAGCGTCCAGTTCTCGGAAAGCACCATGACCACCCGCGCCATGCGCGGAATGCTAAGCGGTCAGCCCGGCGCGTAGGTCTCGCTGACGGCCTCGGCGATGTCCCGGAGCGTCTTCCCGGTGCGTTGCGCCGCTGCGCGCATACGCCCGAACGCCTCGGACTCGCTGAGTCCGTCGCGCTCCATGAGGAGCCCCTTGGCCCGCTCGATCGCCTTGCGGGCGGCCAGGGCGTCGCGCAGCGAGTCCGACTCGGCCCGCACCGCCAGCAGCTCGGCGTGGCGGGCCCGGGCGGTCTCGATCGCCGGCACGAGGTCGGCCTCCCGGAACGGCTTCACGAGGTAGCCGAAGACGCCCGCCTCGACGGCCCGGGCGACGACGTCGCGCTGCGAGTAGGCGGTGATCATGACGATCGGGATCGGGCGCTCCTCGAGCATCGCCCGGGCGGCGTCGATCCCGTCCACCCCCGGCATGCGCACGTCGAGCAGCCCCAGGTCGGGCGTCGTCGCGCGCGCGAGCTCGATCGCCTCCCCGCCGTCACGGGCCTCGGCGACGACCTCGAACCCGGCCCGCGCCAGCATCGCGGCCAGGTCGAGCCGGATGATCGTCTCGTCCTCGGCGATCAGGACTCGGCCGGGAACCGGGCCACCGCCTTCCCGCCGCCGTCCGCCCGAAGCTCCAGCTCGCCGGCCAGCTGGTCGCGCACGAGCGTGCGCGCGATCGTGAGGCCGAGGCCGTCGCCGCTCTCGGGCGCCGGCCCGGCGCCCTCGTCGGTCACGACCAGCACGACGTCGTCACCGTCGCGGCGCAGCTCGGCACCCACCGCGCCGGCGCCGTGCTCGACGGCGTTCGAGTGCAGCTCGCAGAAGACGAGCGCGAGCGCCGTGGCCCGGTCGCCCGAGAGCGGCACCGGCTCCAGCTGTGCCCCCACCGGCCGCTCGGACGTCCCGGTGCCGAGCATCGCCTGCAGCCGGCCGACCAGCCCGGCGCAGTCGACGCCGTCGACTCGCGAGGATGTCAGCAGGTCGTGCACCTCGGCGATCGAGCAGATCCGGTTCACGCTCTCGCGCAGCGCCTTCTCGGCGGCGGGGTCGCCGGCCGAGCGCAGCTGCAGCCGCAGGAGCGACGCCACCGTCTGCAGGTTGTTCTTGACGCGGTGGTGGATCTCCTGGGCGAGCAGGCCGCGCAGCGCCGAGCGGGCCGACTCGACCGCGGCGGCGCCCTGGTGGGCGACCGTGCGCAGCAGCGAGAGCTCCTCCGGCGCCCAGGTGCGGGGCGTCTCGCACGAGACGACCAGCGACCCGATCCGGCCCTGCTTCCACGAGAGCGGCTCGGCCGCGGCCGTCTCGGCGGCGAACGGCGCCCGAGCGGCGAGCGCGATCAGCTCCTCGTCGCCGCGGCCGGCGCCCGAGCGGTAGGCGACGGCGGGGCCGTCCTCGGAGTCGAGCACGACCGCGCACTCCTGCGCGCGCAGCGCCCGGCAGGTGCTCTCGGAGATGTCGCGCAGCACGTCGTCGAGGTAGAGCGACGAGGTCATCGAGCGGGAGATCTCGGCGAGCGCCTCGAGCTCGGCCACTCGCCGCTGGGAGCGCTCGTAGAGCTTCGCGTTCTCGATCGCCTGGCCGACCTGGCCGGCGATCGCCGAGAGCAGCGCCACCTCCTCGTCGGAGAACGCCCGCGGCTCGCGCGTGCGCACGTTGAGCGCGCCCGCCAGGTGGTCGCGGGCGAGGACGGGCACGGCCAGGATCGACTCGTACTCGTCCTCGGGCAGGTTGGGGAAGGCGCGGAAGCGCGGGTCGAGGTGCGCCTGGGCGGGGATCATCACCGGATGCCGCAGGTCCGCCGCGGCGCCCGTGATGCCCTCGCCGGGGCGCATGCGCGGCCGGTGGGCGGGATCGTCGAAGCGGGTGCCGTGCGTCGCCCGCAGCTCCAGCATCCCGGTTGCCTCCTCGTAGAGGTAGAGGAAGCACGCGTCCGTGGCCATCGCGTCGGCGACGCGCGAGGCGATCCGTTCGAGCACCTCGGCCAGGTCCAGGCTGGAGCTGACCGCCGCGACCGTGTCGGTCAAAAGCTCGACGTGCCGGGTGGCACGGTCCGACGTCGTGCTCATGGGGGCGAGTGTAGTGGGCTGCCTGGGGACTGTCCCCGAGGAATCGGGGACAGTCCCCACCCTCGCGCTAGAGGGTCGGCAGGTAGCGCGCGAGCTCCCACTCGCTCACCTGGACGCGGTACTCGTCCCACTCCTCGCGCTTGAGCGCGATCAGGCGGTCGCGCAGCTCGAAGCCGAGCGCCTTCTCGACCAGCGGCGACTCCTCCGCCAGGTCGATCGCCTCGCCGAGCGACTCCGGCAGCGACTCGATCCCGAGCGCATGCCGCTCCGGCTTCGACAGCGTGTACAGGTTCGTCTCCATCGGGTCGGGCAGCTCGTAGCCCTGCTCGATCCCCTCCAGACCGGCGTGCAGCAGCGCCGCGAACGCCAGGTAGGGGTTGCAGGCCGGGTCGGGGCAGCGGATCTCGGCCCGGGTGGCCGCCGCCTTGCCGGGGTGGTAGAGCGGCACCCGGATCAGCGCCGAGCGGTTGCGCTGCGACCAGGCGATGTAGACCGGCGCCTCGTAGCCGGGCACGAGCCGCTTGTAGCTGTTCGCCCACTGCGCGAAGAGGAGCGAGATCTCGCGCGCGTGCCGCAGCTGGCCGGCGATGAAGCTCTTGGCGATGTCGGACAGGTACCAGCGGTCATCGCCGTCGTAGAACGCGTTCTCGCCGGCGGTGAAGAGCGACTGGTGCGTGTGCATGCCCGAGCCGTTCACGCCGAAGAGCGGCTTCGGCATGAAGGTCGCGTAGACGCCGTGGCGCTTGGCGACCTCCTTGACCACGCTGCGGTAGGTGATGCAGTGGTCGGCCATGTCGAGGCCGGGGGAGTAGCGCATGTCGATCTCGTGCTGGCTCGGCCCGACCTCGTGGTGGAGGTACTCGATCGGGATGCCCATCTGTTCGAGCGCGAGCACGGTGTGCTTGCGCAGGTCGACCGACGCGTCGGCGGTGGTCTCCTCGAAGTAGCCGCCGGCATCCAGGGGGTGCGGGCGCCCGTCCTCGTCCATGCGGAAGTAGAAGAACTCGAGCTCGGGGCCGACGTTGAACGCGTCGAAGCCGAGCGAGCGCATGCGGTCGAGCGCGCAGCGCAGGATGTGGCGGGAGTCGGCGAAGTAGGGCTCGCCGGCGGGCGTGCGGATGTCGCAGATCATGCGCGCCACGGACCGGTCGCCCGAGCTCCACGGGAGCACCCGGAACGACGTGGGGTCGGGCATCGCGATCATGTCCGACTCCTCGATCGCGTTGAACCCGGTCACGGACGAGCCGTCGAAGCCCATGCCGTGCGTGATGGCGTTCTCCAGCTCGCGCTGGGTGATGGCGAAGCTCTTCAGCCGTCCGACGAGGTCGGTGAACCACAGCTGGACGAAGGTGATGTCCTCGTCCTTCACCCGCCTGATCACCTCGGCGCGCAGGTCGTCCGTCGCGGTTGGGATCGTTTCCATCTCGCTCCTTTGGTCGTTTCCGGGCATGAAAAAAGCCCCTGGCCGGACCACGCGGGTCCTTGCCAGAGGCTCCGTCGCCTCCCGCACACCGCCGCCGTCGGCGGGCGCGGATCACTTCGCCCGGGACTGTAGCCGACGGCCCGGCGGGGCCGGGTCAACCGGCCAGCGTGGCCTCGATCCCGCGCGTGTCGCCGTCCTCGTCGGCCAGCACGGAGACGTCGCCGAAGCCAAACCGGGCGAGGTCACCGGCCAGCACATCGGCCTGGCCACCGCCCAGCTCGAGCAGGAGCGCGCCGCCCGGCCGCAGCACGGCGCGGCCGCCCTCGAGCGCGCGGCGCAGGATCGCCGTTCCGTCCGGCCCGCCGTCGTAGGCGAGCGCCGACTCGTGCGCGAAGGTGTCGCGCTGGAGCCAGGCGAGCGCCGCGGTGGGGACGTAGGGGACGACGGCCGTCACGACGTCGACCCGGCCGCGCAGGGCAGCCGGCAGCGGGTCGAACAGGTCGCCCCGGCGCGCGTCGACGCCGTTCGACCGCGCGCAGGCGACGGCCCGCTCGTCCACGTCGGTCGCGATCACCGTGGCGGCCGGCCGGCGGTCGACGAGCACGGCCGCGACCGCGCCGGACCCGGTGCAGAGGTCGACCGCCGTCCCCTGCGCCGGCAGCCGCTCGACGGCGCGCAGCGCGAGCGCATCGGTGTGCGGCCGGGGTACATAGACGCCCGGGTCGACCCGCACCCGCAGGCCGCAGAACGCGGCCGTGCCGACGAGCCAGGCCAGCGGCTCCCCGGAGAGCCGGCGCTCGACGAGCTCCTCCAGCAGCCGGTTGTCCCCGCCGGCCCGGGCCTCGAGCTCCTCGGCCTCCTCGCGGGCGCTCAGGAAGCCGGCGGCGGCCAGCCGGTCGGCGAGCTGCGGCATGCCGCGATGCTACATCCACCTTCTGGAATAGGCTCTCCGCCGCCAGATGGCCGGCCTCTCGACCCCGCTCCTCGTCCTGGTGTTCCTCGGCGCCTCCCTCGCCACCTGGATCGCGGGCGTCGTCCTCTCGAGCACGACCGACGAGCTCGACAACCGGCTCGGCCTGGGCGCGGCGCTCGGCGGGATGATCCTGCTCGCGATCGCCGGCAGCCTGCCCGAGCTCGTCATCACGGTGACGGCGACGGCGCAGGGCAACCTCGGCCTCGCCGCCGGCAACCTGATCGGCGGAATCGCCATCCAGACGATGGTGCTCGTCGTGTGCGACGCCGCGGCCTCGGGCGAGCGTCCGCTGACCTACCTGGTCGGCTCGCTCGTCCCCGTGGTCGAGGGCATGGCGGTCGTCTTCGTCGTGGGTGAGGTGCTGCTCGGCGCCCTGCTCCCGGCGCACGTCGCGATCGGGCCGGTCAGCCCGGCCTCGATCGCCATCGTGGTGACCTGGCTCGGCCTCCTGTGGGTGCTGAACCACGTCCAGCGCAACCCGCGCTGGGACGTTGTCATGCCCGGCGCCGAGCCCGGCCGGCCCGACCGCTCGGTGCGTGAGGACCAGCACCCCAAGCGCCACCACGAGCGCTCGCTCGCGGCCGTTCTCGCCATCTTCACGGCCGGGGCCATGGTGACGCTGATCGGCGGCGTCGTGCTCGAGAGCGGCGGCAGCGAGCTGGCCGACCGGGCCGGGATCAACGGCGTCATCTTCGGCGCCACGGTGCTCGCGCTGGCGACGGCGCTGCCGGAGATCTCCTCCGGCGTCGCGGCAGTGCGGATCGGCGACCACCAGCTCGCGACCGGCGACATCTTCGGCGGCAACGCGTTCCAGGTGTGCCTGTTCCTGGTCGCCGACCTGGTCGCGGGCCGGCCGGTGCTGCCCACCGCCGGCGCGCTGAACAGCTGGCTCGGCGGCCTCGGGATCGTCCTCACGGTGATCTACATGATCGGGGTCGTCGTGCGCCCGCGCCGCTGCCTGTTACGCCTCGGGATCGACTCGATCCTCGTTCTGATCGTGTTCGCGCTGGGGATCGTCGGGCTCTCGGCACTGCCCACATGAGCCCGCCGGCATGCGGAATTTCCTGCGTGCCGTAAGCGGCTTGGAGTACGATGTGCACGGAAGGAGTTCCCCGTGGTGATCGTCACCATCTCGTGGCAGCTCGGGATCGACGGCGAGCGAGTGGGCGCCCTGCTGGGCGAGCGGTTGGGGGTGCCCGTCGTCGACGGCGAGGTGGTCGACGCCGTGATGCACGCCCTCCGGACGGGCCGGGCCGACGCCGCCGACATGGAGCGGTTCGTGCCCACGTGGAGCGCCAATCTGGCAGTGTCGCTGCTCGCCACGGCCGGGATGCCGGCCGCCCGCGCCGATGTCATCCGGGCCGAGTGTGCTCACACCGCGGTCGAGGCGGTCATCCGCGAGGCGGCCAAGCGCTCGTGCGTGATCATGGGCCGGGGCGGGTTCGCGATCCTGGCCGACCACCCCGGCGCGTGCCACGTGCGCCTCACGGCGCCGGCCGCCTGGCGGGCCGCCCGGTTGGCGGCCTGCGAGTGCCTCCCGGCCGAGCAGGCCGAGCGCAGGATCGAGTCCGACGACCGCAACCGGGCCGCGTTCGTGCGCCACTACCACCGTCGCCGGATCGACGACCCGGCCAACTTCCACCTCCTGCTCGCGGCCGAGCGGTTCCGGCCCGACGAGCTCCTCGAGGTGATCGCGACCGCCGCCACCCACGGCGTGCCCGCGCCGGCCGCGCCGTCGCCGGTCGCTCTCTCTTAAGCCCATCTAGCCGTCCGCGCCGGGTTGCCGCCAGGTGGTCGCATGCGGCAGCCACTCGCGCGTCATCCGCTCGGCGTCGGCGATCAGCTGCCGGGCGCTCGTCGGGGAGAGCCGGTGCAGGCCCGCGACCGGCGGTGACGGCAGCACGTACAGGTCGCACTCGGGCGACCAGCGGGCCAGCTCGGCGGCGGCGATCCGCCAGAACAGCCAGTCGAGCGCGTCCATCGCCCGGGCGACCGCGCCCTTCTCGGGCGCCGGCCCGAGCGGCCAGCCCACCGGGAACAGGTAGACCGTCTTCGCCCCGCGCTCGATGGCCGTGCCGAGCGGCGGGTCCTCCGCCAGGCCGCCGTCGGCGAGCAGCCGGTCGCCGATCCGCACGGGCGGATAGACACCCGGGATCGCGGTCGTGGCCACGAGCGCCTCGACGGCGTCGCCGCGGTCGAGCACGACCTTCTCGCGCGTTGCGAGGTCGGCGGCGACGACGAACAGGGGGATCGCGGTGTCCTCGAGCCGGCGCACCGTCAGGTGTCGCTCGATCACCTGCCGGATCCCCCCGGCGGAGGCGAAGCCGGGTGCGCGGCCGGCCAGCGCCCGCAGCACCGTCGGCGCCCGCACCGGCAGCACGTCGCTGCGGCGGGCCGTCGTCCACAGCCGTTCCAGGGCGTCCGGCGCCGATCCGGGGTCGGCCGCGGTCGCGGCCCCGTTCAGCGCGCCCGCCGACGACCCGACGACGAGGTCGGGGCGAATGCCGGTCGCGAGCAGCGGCCGCAGCATCCCGACCTGCACCGAGGCCAGGGCGGATCCGCCGGCGAAGACGAACGCGGTCCGGCCGGGACGGCGGGCCATCAGGCGCCCGCCGGCGCCTCGGCGGGAGTGCCGTCCTCCTCGCCGTAGTGCCAGAACGCGGGGAAGAGCGCCACGATCGGCACCAGCCCCAGGATGCACAGGAGGCCGCCCGACACGACGGCCGCGCGGGTGCCGAGCGCCGCTGCGACCGAGCCCGACTCGACATCGCCGACGCGGGGGCCGCCCGCCACGACGAGCGTGAAGATCGACGACATCCGGCCGCGCATCGCGTCGGGCGTCGCCAGCAGCATGATGGCGCTGCGGCAGACGGCGCTCACGCTGTCGGCGGCGCCCGCGATCGCGAGGCAGGCCATCGCGACCCAGAGGCTGTGGGTGAGCCCGGCCAGCGTCACCGCAACGCCCCAGGCCGCGATCGCGAAGACGACGATCCGGCCCAGCCGGCGCACGTGCCCGAGCCACCCGGTCGCGAACGCCGCCAGCGTGGCGCCGGCCGAGAGGGCCGCGTAGAGCAGGCCGACGCCCGTGGCGCCGGCGTGGTAGACCGTGAGCGCCAGGGCGGGGAAGAGCGCCCGCGGCATCCCGAAGGTCATCGCCAGCAGGTCGGCCGCGAAGCTGCCCATCAGCTCGCCGCGGCGCACCGCGAAGCGCAGGCCCGAGCGCACGGCCGCGAGCACCGACTCGCCCTCCGTCCGCGGTGGCGCCGGCAGGCGGGACATGAGCGCGACCGCGCCGACCATGGCCGCGAACGTGGCCACGTCGAGCGCGTAGGCCCAGCCGAGGCCGGCGACCGCGATCACGATGCCGCCGAGGGCCGGCCCGATCACCATCGTCAGCTGCGCCAGGCCGTAGTTGAAGGCCACCGCGGGCTGGATCTCGTTCGGCCCCACGAGGCTCGGGATGATCGCCGTGCGCGTCGGCCGGTCGACGCCGGACGCGGCCGCCGCGATGCCGGCGAGGACGTAGAGCGACGCCACCGGTGGGCTGCCGGACGCCGCTCCGAGCGCGAGCAGCGACGACGTCGAGAGCTGGACGAGCTGGGAGATCTGGAGCAGGCGGCGGCGCTCGGTGCGGTCGGCAAGCGCGCCGCCGAGCAGGGACATCGCCGCCAGCGGCACCAGCTCCGCCAGGCCGATCATCCCGACGTCGAACGACGACCCCGTCAGCACGTACATCTGGAAGGGCAGCGCCACGAGGGTCACCTGGGTGCCCATACCCGAGACGAAGCCTCCCAGCGCAAGCAGGCGGTAGTCCCGCGAGTGGCGCAGCGGCCCGGTGTCGACCGCGACCGCGCGCAGCCAGCGCAACCGCGGCCGGCTTGGGGGAACCTGCATCAGCCGCACGCTATCGTCGCGCGCCGGCCCGGGCGCTCAGTCGCCGCGGGAGCGGCGCGTGAACGCGGGGACGCGCACGACGCAGGCGGCCGCACCGACGACCAGGATCAGCACGAGCCCGGCCACGCCGGTGTCGCCGGCGCTGTCCGCGGGCTGCACGCTCGCCAGGGGGACGAGCTGGGGCGTGGCCACCGGGGTCGTCGCGACCGGGGCGCGGGAGAGGAAGAGCCGCCGGTCGAACGCCGCGCCGGCGCTCGCGACGGGGGTGTCGACGACCTGGGCCGCGTCGAGCCACATCGGGGTGGGGTGCGCGAACTTTCGCGCCGCCAGCGCGACGCTGCGGGCGAGCCCGTCGCCGAGCCCACCGCGCAGCACGCGGCCGTAGCCGTCCCACGGCACCGCGGACAGCGGCTCGATCTGGACGTCGGCGCCCGTGTGCGGCGCCACGACGACGAGGCCGGCGCCGACGTAGAGGGCCACGTGGAACGGCGCCCGCGTGCGCGTGTAGAGGAAGGCCAGGTCGCCCGGCTTCAGGTGCCTGGGGCCGACGGCGGCGGACATCTGCCACAGCACGGCGGCGGTGGGTCGCCCGGGCAGGGCCATGCCGGCGTGGGCGTAGGCGTAGTCGACGAGGCCGGAGCAGTCGAAGCCGCCCTCGGAGGGGCTGTCGCCGCCCCACAGGTATGGCCACCCGACCTGCTCCAGCGCCGCCGTGATCACCCGCGCGCGCCCGCCCGCGGTGGCGTCGATGAGCGCGTGCGCCGCGTGGGGCAGGTGCACCGTCGGCTGGTGCTTCGGCTTCGGCGCGGCCGGGTGGTGGTGCGCCGGGTGCGGCTTCGGGGCGGGCTTCGGCTGCGGCTGCGGCTGCGGCTTGGGCTTCGGCTGGGGCGTGGGGCTCGGCTTCGGCGGGGGCGGGGCCGGCAGCGTGACGGCGGCGCTCGCCGCCGCGAGGGTGATCGTCGTCCCGGCGGGGAGGCCGTCGTGGGCGTGGAGCAGCGTCAGCCGCAGGCCGGCGATCGTCTCGGTCACGGTGCGGCCCTTCTTCGTCCGCCCGGAGGCGACGACGTCGAGCGTGCCCCAGCCGTGCAGTGGCACCTGCATCCCCGGGCGGACGTGGATGCGCCGGCCGAGCACGAACAAGCCCTGCACGTCGCCCATGGTCTCGTCGGTGACCGCGCCGTTCTTGATCGCGAGGGCGGTCTGCGTCCAGACCTTGCGGGCCTTCACGGCGCCGTCGAGCAGGCGCACGTGGCGGTCGATCGAGCTCGCCGTCGCCGAGGGCGCCGTGCCGGTGCCGAGGGCCGCTTCGGCCCGGGCCCAGCTGGCGAGGACCGCCGCGCCGTCCTGGTAGGGGCCGCTCTTGACGGGCGCGCCGCCGGCGGTGACGAGCGCGGTGCCGGCAGCGTCGGCGCCCGGCGCGAGCACGGAGATCGCGTCCGCCGACGCCTGGGCGGGCGGCGGGCCGGCCGCGGCCGCCGCGCCGGCAGGCCCCGAGACCGCGACGGCGAACGCCGCGGCACACAGCCCAGGCCACCAGCGACCCCACAATCGCACCTTCGGACCTCCCATGCCGCCCTCAATCGGCATGATGCCACGTTTCCCCGGCAGGGCCGGGCGGTAACGTGTTACGCCCCACAGGCGGCGCTAGTGAAACCGCGACGCCGCCGAGCGCGTCCGCGGCATCGGCAGCTGCTTGCGCTGCCACAGCCCGACTTCGAAGGCGATGATCCCGAGCAGCCCGGCGGTGGCCCACAGGAGCTCGGCGCGGAGCGGATGGTGATGGTGGGCGCGGGTGCCGCACACGGACGCGGTGCGGGTCGGGCACGACGGCCGCGGGGACGTGTCCTGCCATGTCACGATCCCGGCGACCACGAACCCCAGCGCGAGCACGGCGATGAAGAGCGGCGCGGCCCATCGACGGGAACGTGTCACGTCGAGCACGGTACCACCTCCGCCCCCGCACGTGGGGGTTGTGTGCGGATCGGTATCCCGGACTACGCGGCGCTGCGGCTCTGGGCAGCCAGATGGGCCGCGAAGTCGGCCGCCGGCATCGGCCTGCCGAAGAGGTACCCCTGGCCCAGCGGGCAGCCGCGGGCCAGCAGGAACGCCAGCTGCTCCTCCGTCTCGATGCCCTCGGCGAGGCACTGCAGGCCGAGGTTTCGGGCGAGCCCGATCATCGTCTCGATGAGCACCGCCGCGCCTCGGTCGCCGGGGACGTCGGCGGTGAAGCTGCGGTCGATCTTGAGCGTGTTCACGCGCAGCTGGTTGAGCCGCCCGAGCGAGGAGTGGCCGAGCCCGAAGTCGTCGATCGCGAGCCGCAGGCCGCGCGCATGGAGCTCCGCCAGCACGGGCTCGAGGTCGGCCGCCTGCGCCATCACGGCGTCCTCGGTGATCTCCATCATCATCCGGTCGGCGTTCAGGCCGAACGCCTCGATGGTGGACATCACCCGGCGGATCGCCGTCGGCAGCCAGAAGGCCGGCGGCAGGTTGACCGAGACGAACAGGTCGTGGCCGGCGTTGCGCCAGTCGCGGCTCTGGCGGCAGGCCTCGTCGACCACCCAGTCGGTGATCGGGCGGATCAGCCCCGTGCGCTCGGCGACGGGCAGGAAGGCCGCCGGCGGGAGCAGCCCGCGGTCGGGGTCGTTCCAGCGGATCAATGCCTCCGCACCGATCGTGCGGCGGTCGGCCAGGCTCACGAGCGGCTGGTAGTGGAGCTCGAGCTCGTCGCGGCCGGCGGCGTGGCGCAGCCGGCCGGCCAGCGAGAGCTCACGGCCGGGATCGCGGCCGCTGGGCCGGTACAGCCGGAAGCCGTCGCGGCCCGCGTCCTTGGCGGCGTAGAGGGCGATGTCGGCGTGCTTCATGAGCGCCTCGGCCGAGTCGGCGTCGTCGGGATAGACGCTCGCGCCGATGCTGGCCGTGACGACGAGCTCGACGTCGCCGAGCGTGTACGGCTCGAGCAGCGCGTCGCGCATCTTGGTCGCGATCCGCTCCGCCGCGGAGCGCATGTGGGCGTGCGCCTGGCTGCGCGGCGTGCGCGCGTCGCCGCGGCCCGCGACGAGGATGAGGAACTCGTCGCCGCCCTGGCGGGCGACCACGTCGCCGGCCCGGGTGACGCGGCGCAGGCGCCTGGCCACCTCCTGCAGCAGCTCGTCGCCGATCGTGTGGCCGAAGTTGTCGTTGATGAGCTTGAAGTCGTCGAGGTCGATGTAAAGCACCGCGGCGGCGCCGCCGTTGCGGTTGGCCGTGGCGATGGCCGTCGCCAGGTGCTCCTGGAACAGCGTGCGGTTGGGCAGGTCGGTGAGCGCGTCGTGGTAGGCCAGGTAGGCCAGGCGGTCCTCCGCCTCCTTGCGGGCCGTGATGTCGAAGATCGCGCCGTCCAGGAACTCGACCTCCCCGGACGCGGTGAAGATGCCGCGGCCGCGCTCGTACACCCACCGCACCGACCCGTCGGCGTGCACGATCCGGTACTCGAGCACGAAGGCGTCGCGCCGCTCGAGGGCCTCGCCGACGCCGTGCTCGACCAGGTCGCGGTCGTCGGGGTGGATCACGCTCGCGAACGTGCGCACGCTGCTCGCGACGAACTCGGCCGCCGGATAGCCCGTGATCGGCTCGATCTCGTCGCTCAGGAACTGCATCGCCCAGTCGCTCTCCGGAGAGCAGCGGTAGATGGCCCCGGGCACGTTGGAGATCAGTGCCTCGAGGCGGTGCGCGTCCCACATGGCGTCGCCGGTGAAGTCGGAGTGGTGCATCGTCCGGGTGTTCGACCGGGGATCAGGTATGGGCACCACCCGAAAGGGGGGTGCCAAAAGACGAGACTTCTCAGCGTATTTTCAGATCCGTCTCCGAATCTGTTCAAAGTCGTCGGGCATCATGCCGGTGTCAACGAGACATACGGACCGGACGACCGGCCCGCCAGCTTCTCCCGAAAGGTACGAATCACATGAGAACCCCAATAGCCGTCGCCGCGTTGCTCGCCTCGGCCGGGCTCGGGGCCTCAGTGGCGGCCGTTGCCGTCCATGAGGCGGACGGCGGCGCCGGCACCACGATCATCCGCCGCCCGGCGGTCACCGTGAACGCGGCCCCCGCCGCAAGCACGTCGCCGTCCGGCGGGATGAGCGTCAGCGAGATCTACCGGAAGTCCGTCCCCGGCGTCGTCGAGGTGCTGGCCACCGGCCAGACGAGCGGCAACGGCTTCTTCGGCGGCCAGACCGAGAGCGCCCAGGGCACCGGCTTCCAGGTCGACGCCAAGGGCGACATCGTCACCAACTATCACGTCGTCGAGAACTCCGACTCCGTACAGGTGCGCCTGAACAACGGCCACACCTTCCCCGGCCGCGTGATCGGCCGCGAGCCCAGCAAGGACCTCGCCGTGATCCGCATCAGCGCGCCCTCGAGCGAGCTCACACCGCTCACCTTCGCCGACTCCTCGGCCGTCCAGGTGGGTGACTCCGTCGTCGCGATCGGCGACCCGTACGGCCTGCGCAACACCGCGACGGCCGGGATTGTGAGCGCGCTCCACCGCACGATCGTCTCGCCCAGCAACGACAAGATCACGGGCGTGATCCAGACCGACGCCGCCATCAACAGCGGCAACAGCGGCGGCCCGCTCCTGAACTCCCAGGGCCAGGTCATCGGCGTGAACAGCCAGATCGAGTCCGGCTCGCAGAACGGCGGTGGCGGCGGCAACATCGGCATCGGCTTCTCGATCCCGTCGAACACCGTCGCGAGCGTCGCCCACAACCTGATCGAGACGGCGAAGTCGAAGCCCTACGTCGGCATCGTCCTCGTCACGGTCACCCCGTCGGTCGCGAACGCGACCGGGATGAGCCCGGGCGTCGAGATCGTCGCGGTCACGAAGGGCGCCCCCGGCGACATGGCCGGCCTGCAGGGCGCGACCGGCACCAAGACGATCGAGGGCACCCGGTTCCAGACCGGCGGCGACGTGATCACCAAGATCGACGGCACCCCGGTGCACACGTCCGAGGAGCTGATCGCCCAGATCGCGACGAAGAAGCCCGGACAGGACGTCCAGCTCGAGATCGTCCGTGGCGGCCACACGAGCACCGTCACGGTGACTCTCGGCAGCAACTAGCCCCAACGGGGCCAACAGACGGCGGGTCGCCCTCGGGCCTGGGGGCGGCCCGCCGAGCGTTTCTGGGGACAGTCCCCGCGCCGCGGGGACTGTCCCCATCTTCATCGCCGTTCTATGCTGCTCGCATGATCTCC
>Ga0068855_100006694_pt1 | contig 13988 bp, 8 predicted proteins | sample KBSCornC52_FD_66592 | JGI IMG/M metagenome (GOLD analysis project Ga0068855, IMG submission 66592) | Corn rhizosphere microbial communities from Kellogg Biological Station, Michigan, USA - KBS Corn C5-2 | ecosystem: Host-associated > Plants > Roots > Rhizosphere > Soil ... | reverse complement strand
TGAAGAAACTTTCTGGCGTCAGTTGTTGCGCTGGGTTGGGGGTGCAACTCCGGGGCGTGTGGTGACTTCGGCTCCGCGCACCCAACTCGAAGACGACGGCAAAATTCAGTTAAGGGCAGAAGTACGGAACTTGCAATATTTGCCGGCAAGTGACGCGGATGTCCAGGCGCGCGTGATTTCGCCGGATGGTGGATCAGAAACGGTGCCACTACATCCGGAAGCGCTCGCACCGGGAATTTTCTCGGCGGAATGGAGCGCACCCAAGACTGGATCCTACATCGCTGAAGTGACAGCGCGGCAGGGAGGGAAGGAAATTGGCAAGGATGTGTTGACGTTCCGTCGCGAAGACGGTGTCGCAGAGAATTTCCATCGAGAGCAGAATCGTGAGCTTTTGCAGAAGTTATCGGAAGAGACCGGTGGACGATACTACACCCCGGAAGGGGCGAGCAAGCTGGAGCAGGAAATCGAATATTCGGAGGCCGGGATTACTTCGCGCGAAATGAAAGATTTGTGGGATATGCCGGCGGTGTTACTGCTACTGATTGGCTTGCGGGGCGCCGAATGGATGTTGCGCCGGCGTTGGGGGACAGTATGAGAACCGCCGCGCTGGTACTCATCTGCGCTCTCAGCACGAGAGCAGCGAATTACTATGTGACCGTGGCCGGATTGGGCGGTCTCCCTGAGTACGAGACGCAGTTCACGAAATGGGCAGCGGACTTGGAGAAACAGTTGCAAGCGAACGGGGCAGATACGCACGTGGTGACACTGAGCGGAAATGCGGCAACGCGGCAACAGGTGCAACAGGCTCTCGGGCGCGCAGCCGGCGAAGTGGCGCCTGGAGATGCATTCGGACTTTTTTTGATCGGGCACGGCACCTTCGACGGAACCGATTACAAAATCAATTTGCCCGGTCCGGACATGACGGCCACTGAGCTGGCCGAACTGCTGAACAAAATACCGGCCCAGCGCCAATTGGTGGTAAACATGACCAGTGCGAGCGGGGCTTCGATCGCGACGCTCGCAAAAAAGGATCGTATCGTGATCGCGTCAACCAAATCGGGTACCGAGAAGAATGCGCCCGTATTTGCACGCTATTGGGTCGATGCGCTGCGCGATCCGGCCGCGGACGCCGACAAAAATGGCACGGTTACCGCGCTCGAGGCGTTTCGTTACACGGAACGGAAAACTGCGAGCTATTTCGAGGCGGAAAAGTTGCTCGCGACCGAGCATGCGCTGCTGACCGACACCGCCAAGGCAAATGCTGTACGCGATCCGAAACCCGACAACGGGCAAGGTATTCTGGCGGCAGCGTTTCCGATCTTGCGGCCGCAGACACAAGTTGCTAGTAATGTCACGCCTGAAAAACAAAAGATGCTCACGCGGAAGCAGGACATCGAAGCTAAGATCGACCGCCTGAAGTACCAAAAGGCAGCGCTTTCCGAGGACGAATACAAGCAGCAGTTGACGGCGCTTCTGCTCGAATTGGCCCGCACACAAGCGGAGATCGATCGATGAGGCTGTTGTTGGTAGTGGCTTTGGCAGCCTGTGCCTGGGGGGCGCCCTGGGATGACTGCCGCGAGCTCCGGTATCACGGGAAATTGGCGGAAGCTAAGGCATGTTTCTCGAAACTTACGAGCCAGGGCGATGCGTTAACGCTTGCCGAGGGGTTATGGGGCTTGGGACAGTATCAAGAAGCCAACGTAGCCTTTCGCGCGGCGGAGAAGAGCCGGGCCAACCCCGCAGTTGTGAAAACGGAATGGGGAAACCTGTTTCTCGAGCGCTACCAGCCGGGCGACGCCGCCAAACTATTTGAAGAAGCGATCGAGGTGGATCCGCAGTATGCGCGCGCGTATCTGGGATTGGCGCGCCTGGCAGCGATAGGTTTCGACAAGAGAGCCATCGATCTGGCGAACAAGGCACTTGGACAAGATCCAAAACTATATGAAGCCCATGAGCTGCTCGCGTACCTGGCGCTCGAGGACAACGAGCCACGCACGGCAAGCGACGAAGCCCATAAAGCGCTAGATATTTCGGAAAATGCTCTAAATGGAACTGCCGTCCTCGCTTCGATCGACTGGTTGAACGGCAAGACCGATACGCAATGGAAGGTGTTTGCAGAGGGATATGCGGTCGGAGCGCACTTTTTCGAGATCAACCGGCGTTACGAAGAGGCCATTGCGTCCTACCGGAAAGCCCTCAGCCTGGATGAAGGACTTTGGTCTGCCCGCTCGCAACTTGGCGTGAATTTGATGCGGCTGGGGCGGCCGGAGGAGGCGAAGCAGGAACTGGAAAGATGCTACAACGCCGGATTTCGCGATGCCGAAACGGTGAACTCTCTGCGCCTGCTCGACACTATCGGCGACTTTGAAACCGTGAGAACGACAGCTGCGGAAGTGGTCCTCAATAAGAAGGAAGCGGCACTGCTACGTCCTTATGTAGAAACGGAGGTGCAGCATGCGATGGCCACTTACGACCGCAAATATCAAATGAAGCTGCCGGGCCTTTTGCGACTCGAAGTTTATCCGAATCACGAGGACTTCGCGGTGCGCACCATCGGTTTGCCGGGCATCGGCGGCCTGCTGGGAGTTACGTTCGGGATGGTGGTGGCGATGGACAGCCCATCGGCGCGCCCTCCCGGAGAGTTCAACTGGGCGAGCACTTTATGGCACGAGATGAGCCATGTGTACGTGTTAACGGCGACACATCACCTGGTTCCGCGCTGGTTCACCGAAGGATTGGCGGTGCACGAAGAAGGCGCAGCCCAGGCGGACTGGGGCGACCGGTTAACCCCCGAGATCGTCGCGGCGCTTCAAAAAAAACAGCTTTTATCTGTTCTGCAACTGGATCGTGGATTTGTGCGTCCACAATATCCAACACAAGTGCTCGTTTCCTATTATCAGGCCGGTCAAATCTGCGATTTCATCGCACAAAAGTGGGGCGATGCGGCGCTACTGGGCATGATCCATTCGTACGCGTCCCGGAAATCCACGGCCGAGGCGATTGAGGATAACCTACATGAAAATGCAGACGCTTTTGACAAAGAGTTCAATACCTGGCTCGAGGCCAAGACCGGGAACACCGTACAGCACTTCGACGAGTGGAAGCGCGGGATGAAGGCGGCGTATCAAGCCTCTGAAAAGGGGAACAAAGACGAGGCGGCGCGCCAGGCGCAAGCCATCAAAAAGTTCTATCCGGATTATGTGGGCCTGGACAGTGGTTATGAGTTGCTGGCGGACATCGCTGTTTCGCGTGGTGACAAAGCGGCGGCCGTGCGCGAACTCGAGGCCTACCGCGACGTGGGCGGCAAAAATCCCGGCACGCTGAAGAAACTCGCGCACCTAGAGCAAGAGACTTCAAATCCGAAGCAGGCGCAGGCAACGCTTGCGAAGTTGAACAATGTCTATCCGCTTGATGCGGACCTGCACCGGCAATTAACTGGCCTGCTGCTCGCCGCGGGCGACGCGAACGGCGCGATCCGGGAGGGGAAGGCGGCGCTGGCGCTCGATGGCGATGCGGTCGAGTCGCACTACGAACTGGCCAAGGCATTGCACGCGGCGCATCGACCAAAGGAAGCCAAGGACCAAGTGGTTTTAGCACTCGAAGCGGCGCCGGATTTCAAGCCGGCACAACAGCTTTTGCTTGAATTGAGCCAATAACTATGTCAATACTCACGGGCGTGACGCCAACCGACACTGCGGAAGTACGCGAGCGGGTACAGCGATTCCAGGAAGCCGTCGGCCGCATCCGACAGGAAGTGGGCAAGGTGATCGTCGGCCAGGACGCGGTGATTGAAAACGTTCTGATCGCCTTGTTTGTCGGCGGCCATTGTCTCTTGACAGGCTTGCCAGGCACAGCCAAGACACTGCTGGTGCGAACACTGGCGCGAACGCTCGGTTTGAAATTCAACCGTATTCAATTCACACCCGACCTGATGCCCTCCGACATCACTGGCACGGACATCATCGAGGAAGATATGACTACAGGGCATCGCTCCTGGACCTTCGTCCCCGGGCCGATCTTCTCGAACGTGCTGCTAGCCGATGAGATCAACCGCACACCACCCAAGACCCAATCGGCATTGCTCGAAGCGATGCAGGAGCTTTCTTGCACGGTACGTGGCCACTCCTACCGGATCGACGCTCCTTTTTTCGTGCTCGCGACTCAGAACCCGATCGAGCTCGAAGGGACCTATCCGCTGCCCGAAGCCCAACTGGATCGGTTCCTCTTTAACGCCGTCCTCGACTATTTGCCCGCCGAAGACGAACTGAGAGTGGTGGACCTGACGACTACGACCCGAACCGCAGAAGCGGACGTGGTGACAAGCGGAGAAGAAATTCGCAGCTTTCAGGAATTGGTAAGAATGACGCCAGTTGCCGAATCTGTGGCGCGGTATGCGGTGGAACTGGTGCGGGCAACGCGACCCAACGGGAACGGTGATGGGCCGGATTTTGTGAAGAAATATGTGAATTTCGGAGCGAGCGTGCGGGCGGCGCAGTTCCTAGTCTTAGCGGGCAAGGCGCGAGCTCTGATGCATGGGAGATTTCACGTAGCATATGAGGATGTGCGCACACTTGCCGCACCAGTGCTGCGGCACCGCGTGCTGCTGAATTTCCATGCGGAATCCGATCGCTTGACGACTGATGAGATTGTACGACGCTTGCTCGAATGGAAGACAACGCCGCGCGCGTAAGTTGGCCACTCCATGCCGGCCGCACTGACAAATCGATTTTTGGATCCACGGGTGCTAGCCGGGATTTCCGGCCTCGACCTGATTGCGAAGACGGTCGTGGACGGTTTTTTGGCGGGGCTGCACAAATCCCCGGATTTTGGATTCAGCCAGGAGTTTGCTGAGTACCGGGCTTATACTCCGGGCGACGATTTGCGGCACGTGGATTGGAATGTGTTCGCACGCACCGAACGGGCGTATCTGAAGCGTTATCGCGGCGAGACGAATACGGGCATCATGGTGCTGCTCGACGCAAGCGCCAGTATGGGATTCGGAGGCCCGGTCAGTAAATTCGAGTATGCGAAATTTTTGGCTTCGGCGATTGTGTACTTAGCCCATGTGCAACGCGATAGCGCCGGGCTGATTGTGTTTGACGACGACGTACGCAACTTCATCCGGCCGTCCGCACGCCAGGGGCAGCTCATGCGGCTGCTGCACGGGGTGGACACCGCGCAGCTCGGTAAGCGCACGAATTTTGCGCGGCCGTTTTTCGAGCTCCAGCAGTTCTTGAAGCGGCGCGGAATAACAGTTTTGATTTCCGACTTTTTCGAGGACCCCCAGAAAATAGTCGGTACTGTCGTCCCACTGCGGTTCCGTGGCAACGAACTGGTGCTCTTCCACGTGCTCGATCCGGGCGAGATAGAGCCCACACTGGGGCAAGCCGCGCTACTCGTAGATATGGAGACAGACGACGCCATCGAGACGTCGCCAGAGTATGCGCGCGTAGAGTACCGCCAGAAAATGCAGGCGCATTTGAAAACTATTCAGGCAAAAGCCAGGGAAGCCGGAATCGACTATTTTCTACTTCGTACGGACCGGCCGCTCGATGAAGGGCTGCGGGAATATTTGACCATTCGGCAAGGGAGGATGTGATTGGGGTTCCTGTCGCCGTGGTTTCTGGCGGGGCTGGCGGCAGTTGCCCTACCCTTGTGGCTGCATCTGCTGCGGCAATACAAACGCACTCCGCAGGCATTCAGCTCGCTGATGTTTTTCGAGCACCATGTGCAGAGTTCCGTACGGCACCGGCGGCTGCGCTATTTGACACTGCTCGCGCTGCGATTAGCGCTCCTCGTTCTACTCGCAATCGCATTCGCAAACCCGTTTATAAACCGGACGACGGGCGCTACGGGAAGGCGCAAGCTGACGGTAATCGTGATCGACCGGTCCTTTAGCATGCATGCAGCGAACCGGATGACTGAGGCCAGGGCGGAAGCCGGACGCCTAGCGGACGGACTGCGCGGCCAGGACCTCGCCCAAGTGATGGCGCTCGATTCCCATCTCGAAGCCCTGACGCAGTACGAGCGAAATCGCGGGGCGCTGCGCACCGCGATCGACAACGTCGAGCCGGGCGGGCTGAGCAGTTCATACGGGGAGTTTGCCCGCGCGCTACGCGCCATGGAGCAGACCAGCGGAATGCAGCTCGATGTGCATCTGATCAGCGACATGCAGAGGAGTTCGCTGCCGAATTTTCGCGATCTGCAGCTGGGACCGCACACGACGCTCGCTCTTCACCCGGTGGGTAAGGGCAAGGAATCGAACTGGGCGGTCGAGAATGTAGTGACTGCGCCGCAAGTATACGACCCCAAGCAAACACGATTAACAGCGACCATCAACGGCTGGCAGACAGACGCGGCTTCGAAGAAAGTTTCGCTCGCGATCAACAAACATGTGATCGGCACAAAGGAAATCAGCATTCCGCTGAACGGGCGCGCGCAGGTGGAATTTTTAGGATTCGACGTTCCCTACGGCGCGAGCCGCGGCGAAGTAACGATCGATCCAAAGGACAACCTTCCTGAAGACGATGTATTTCGCTTTTCAGTACGGCGCGAAGACCCGCGTCGCGTCCTGTTTCTTTATACCGCAGGGAGAACCAACGAGCCCTATTACTACAAGGCCGCGATGGAATCGTCGCCGTCAACCGGATTGACCGTTGAGGCAGCGCCGCTCGAACGGGCCGGCAGTCAAGATTTTTCCAGATACGCATTTGTCGTCTTGAACAATGCGGGCGAGATGGACAAAGCGGTTGCGCAGGCGTTGTGCGCCTATGTTCAGAAAGGCGGCGCGGCGCTGATCGTCCTCGGTGGCAACAGCGCCCGCGCTGGAAAAATACCGCTGGCAGGTGAACGGTTCACGAGCGAACGCGTGACCCAAGGAGCCGGTTATGTGGACGAACAGACGCCCGCGCTCACCGGAGTGGGTCGTTTCCAAAATGTGCAGTTTCTGGACAGCGTGCAATTCCAGCCAAAGGCGGGCGCACGGGTATCCGCAAAATTGGCCGATGGATCGCCCTTAGTGGTGGAAGAGCGGATGGGCGAAGGAAGGATGCTGATCTTCACTTCCACCCTCGACAACTCCAGCAACGATTTTCCATTACATGCTTCATTTTTGCCTTTTGTGGTACAGACGGGCCACTATTTGGCTGGAGGCGAAGAGACCGGATCGAGCGTGGTTGCGGGGGCTGCGGTAACACTACGGCGCACCCACGAGCAAGGCGCGACAGCCGATGTCATCGGCCCCGACGGAAAACATGAGCTCGGGCTGGGCGAAGCGACGAAGGCGCTAAGCTTCGGGCTGCTAAAAGAAGGGTTTTATGAAGTACAGCGTGCCAGCGGCCGCCGCTCGGTGGAAGCGGTTCATGCGGACCGGCGTGAATCGGACCTGAACTCAATACCAGCCGAAACGCTCGATTTATGGCGTAATACTGGGAGTAGCACAACGGCGGCAACCGGTAGCGTAGAGCAACAGACGATGCCGTGGAGTTTGTGGCGGTATGTGCTGGCAGTGGCATTGGCGGCGGCGATTGTGGAGTCGATTTTTGCAACACGCTACTTAAAGGAAGGGCAGACGGCATGACAGCGCTCGAACAACTGCAGACCTATTTACGGCGGCTGGAATTGCGGATGCGCGTATTGGCTGCCTCACGCGGAGCCGCGGTGGTCACAGCGGCCGCTTTGCTCTTTACCGTTCTGCTGGTTGCTATAGGCAACCGCTTGCGATTTGCACAAGGAGTGGTGTGGCCGTTGCGGCTCCTATTGTTCGCGGCGCTGGCAGCGACGATATCCTTCGCCCTCGCCATTCCACTGTGGCGGTTGAACAAGCGATGGGTGATGCGGCTCGCTGAACGCCGCGTGCCGGGATTCGGCGAGCGCCTGCTTACCATCGTGGAGCGGCCCGACACAAGCAATCCATTTACGGAGTTGGTGGCTGAAGACGCCATGCGCGTGGCGCGCGAACATCAACCAGAAGAATTCAGTCCCTCACGAATACTCGCGGGACTGCTCGGCGCGGCGGTCGCGGCCGCGGCGATTTTGATCTGGTTGGTAACCGCCGGGCCCGGTTACTGGGGATACGGCGCTTCCCTGCTCTGGACTGGTAGCGGAAACGCGAGCAAGCGTCCCTTGTATGAAGTTCTCGTACAGCCCGGAGATAGAACCATCCGGCGTAAGTCCGATCAGCTCGTCACAGCGCAGTTGGCAGGATTCTCGGCGCGTGAGGTAACACTTCACGCAAAATATGGAGGCGCGCCCAAGTGGGAAACGGCCAGCATGCAGGCGCGGGCCGCCGGAAGCGGATACCAGTTCCTGTTTGCGGGATTATCGGACCCGGTGGAGTATTACGTCGAGGCGGAAGGTACACGGTCGAAGCATTACAAAATCGCCGTCCGGGATCTACCGGGAGTGAAGCGCGTCCGCGTGGCTCTGCGTTACCCGAAAGGCCTGGGTTTGCGCGACGAAGTACAGGATCCCGGTGGAGACATACGGGCAGTCCAGGGCAGTGAAGCCGAGATCTCGATACTGACCGACCGACCGCTTCGAAGCGGAACACTGCTAATGGACAACGGCTCGAAGGCTGAGCTGAAGACGGGCGACGGAAATTGGCTCAGCACACGCCTGCCGATTACCAAAGACGGCGCTTATCATGTCGTGACGCTCGACCAGGGAGAATTGATCCGCATCAGCCAGGATTATTTCATCGAAGCGAAAACGGACGAAGCACCCTCGGTGAAAATCAGCCGGCCAGGGGGGGATCCGCACGTTACACCCATCGAGGAAGTGCCCGTCACTGTCGAGGCGGCGGACGATTTCGCACTCGAAGGGCTCGACCTGCATTATGCGGTGAACGGCGGTGAAGAGCAGGTCGTTCCGCTGCTTAAAGCGAAGGGCACGCGCGAAGCGGACGGCAAGACGATGTTGTCGCTCGAAAATTTCAAGATGGTGCCGGGCGATGTGATTGCTTTGTACGCCTCTGCGAAGGATGCCAAGACCACCACTCGCAGCGACATTCTGTTTGCAACAGCGGAGCCTTTCGATTTCAAATTCATGCAGAGCCAGCAGGCTGGTGGCGGCGGCGGGGGTGGAATGGGGAACCAGGAAGGCCAGATTTCCGAGCGCCAGAAGCAAATTATCGCGGCCACCTGGAACGAAGTCCGAAGCAGTAACGGCAAGAGCCGCCTCGCGCTGCAAGAAGACGCGCAGTTTCTGTCAGATACGCAAGGAAAGCTCAGCGAACAGGCGAAGACGCTCGCCGAGCGCATGGACAATCGCGAACTGGCCGGAGCGAGTAAGGAATTTGAGAACTTTGGCAAGCTAATGACCGAAGCCTCGGCCCAGATGAACAATGCGGTAGGGCAATTAAAGCCGGGCAAGTGGCGCGATGCGCTGCCGCCGGAGCAGAAAGCCTTGCAATCACTCTTACGGGCCGAAGCACTTTTCCGGAATATTCAGGTCGCCTTCGGGCAGCAGGGAGGCGGTGGTGGTGGCGGTGGCGGCGCGCAGCGCGATTTGGCGCGCATGTTTGATCTTGAATTGGATACAACAAAGAACCAATACGAGACCGGACAGCAATCGGACGCTGAAAAGGGCGATGCGCAGCAGAAGGCGATTGACGACGCATTCGAGCGGCTGAAAGAGCTAGCGCGTCGCCAACAGGAACTGGCGCAGCAGAGCAACCAGCAGCAGGCATTCGAACAGAGGTGGCAACAGGAGCAGTTACGGCGCGAGGCAGAAGAAATGCGGCGCCAGATGGAGCAACTCGCTCGCAACTCGCAAGGGCAGCAGCAGGGGGGCTCGCAACAACAGCAGCAGGGACAGCAAGGGCAACAAGGCCAACAGGAGAGTTCCTCGAGTTCTGGCGGCAGCAGCGGGCAATCGCAATCTCGCATGAGTTCGCGGGGTGGCCAGCAGGGCGGGCAGCAGAGCCGTGAAATGCGCCAGGCTCTCGACCGCTCCATGGAAGCTCTGCGCCGTGCGGAAGACGAGATGCGTAAAGCGGTGAGCGGGCACGACGCGACAGCTGAACGGCGGGCGGCAGAGCAACTGGCGGAAGCACAGAATCTCTTGAACAAGGCGTTGGGCCAGCAGGCTGGCAGTTCCGCGTCGGAGATGGCCCAGCGGGCGCAGGAAATAGCCAATGCGCAGCGCGATCTGGCGCGCCGGATGCGTCAGATGTATGGAGCCGGGCCGGAGAGTGAAAACCCTCGTTTCGCGGGAGGACAGGGCGGCGGAGAAATGCCTGAGATGAACGATCCGAACGCCCGCCGGATGTATCGGCGTTACTGGCCGGGTATGCAGCCGCGGCGCCCGGCGACCGACGAGGAAAAAGCACTCGCTGGCGAGAAAGAACGGCTGGCACGAGAATTGGAGCAGTTGCAGCAGCAAATGCAGAAGCAGGCGGACAGCCTTGCTGGAACACAGCCGGGGCTTGCCAGAAAGATGCGCGATGCGCTTTCTGACGCTGAGCAAAAGGAACTTGCCATGCGTATGCAGAAGAATGGGGAGCTTCTGCGGCAGGGTTACGGCGATCGGAACCTCGAAATGGAAGGCAGTGTCACCATGGCGCTCGACGATCTCACGCGCGAGCTACGGGACATTCAACAAGCCATGAAAGCCGGCGCTCAGGGAGACAAGTCCGGACCAGGAGATCGCGAAGCACAAACGCTTGCGCGACTGCGGTCCCTGCGCGAGTCGCTTGAACGATCGCAACAGAATACGCCCGGCGGACAACAGCAAGGCGGACAACAGTCTGGACAACAACCAGGACAACAGCCCGGACAACAAGGCCGCGCACAACAAGGCAATTCTCAGCAGGGCGGTCCTCAACAAGGCGGCGCATATAGCCCGTATGGTGGCGGTGGTCCAGGGATCGACAGGCGTGGTTTGCAGGATGCCATTAACGGCCTGAACACGCTGCGCGGCCAGATCGATCCACGGGACCGTGCATTTCGCGGCTACGTAGACAACACTCTCGGTTCGTTGCGTACTCTCAATGCGGACCCGAGGCTGCTTGACTCTGCAATCAGCCAGGATGCGGTAACACAACTTGAAAGGCTCGAAGTGGAGTTGGGCCGGCGGCTAGGTGAGCAGGGAGCCGGGGGAGCGAGAAGTGGCGCTCCTGAAGCTTCCCCCGAAAAGTATCGCGACGCCGTGGCGGAGTATTTCAAGAAGTTGAGTCAAGGCCACTAACGGGTAGTGTACCGGCTTACTTCTCGGCCGCTAAGCACGACATCTCCAGTCCCAGCGCCCAACGGCGCTGAAACCCTTTCCAGAACAGATTGCCCGCAGCATCTTTTCCCAAGCTGAAGGCTCCTCGATCTGCCTGCCTCGGCGGCGCTGGCCAAATTCCATCGTTTGAGTGGGCCGGCTCGACGTGTAAAAAGGAAGCCTTGCTCGCGTCGCCTTTCAGATACAGATCCAAAAAAGCAGTAATAAAATGCTGATTGATCGAAGTGATCCGGTCTTTGCGCCAGAGAGGCTCATCAAAGGACTGCAAAAGCGCGAAATTGCTGGCTGCCTCTGGCGGAGCAGGATTGGCCCCAGTGTTGTGACGCGCGTTTTCGTAGACCAGCAAGCAGCGGTCCGAATGCTTTGCACGGTCAAACGCGGGCTTGATTCCGTTCGTGTAGTCGGCGACGTCGTCGCGATCGCCCGCGATGAACAATGAGGGGATCCGGATTCCACCGAGTCCTTGCTCGTCCCACGCCTGATAGGGTGGCTGCTCACCCCACGGAGCAATCGCAACGATCGCTTTGATGCGGCTGCGGTCAAGCGCCCGAAACTTGGAACTACCGGCCGCCCAATCCTGCAAATATGCACCTGGGACAAATTTCATGAGTGCGCCGGACTCACTGTATCCAGCGCCGGCGCTGGTGAGCGCCCCATATCCCCCCATGGAATAACCGGCAATGGCAACGTTGCTTGTGTCCACAAGACTGTGGAGAAAACTATCCGGCTGGCGCGAGAGTTCATCTAGGCTACCGATCGTGAATAGCTGATCGGCCGATCGATTGAGCAGTGTGCTCTCGAAGCCCCTGACCCCATCGAAGACCGAATCCGTGTGATCGATTGCGGCGACCACGTAGCCCTTCGACGCCAGATTCTCTGTCAAGTAGGTCAGGAAATAGCGCGATCCGGGATAACCGTGCGAAACAATCACCAACGGGAATCGGGCGCCCGTCACTGGAGCCGCATCCCGCATGGCTTTGCGGGCTACAAGCAACACCGGCGAGCCCGCGAATCCGTGGCCTCCCGGCACCGGCATCTGATAGATAGTCTCTTCTTGTTGGCCTGACGGGATGACTGCCGGATACCATACTTCAACTTTGAGCGGGCGATCATAGAGCGGCGCCTTGCCCGTGGCTTTATCGAAATGCAGGATGTCTATTTGACCCCGATGCACCAGGTCAACTGTACGGACTCCTACTGCATAGCGCCCGCGGGCGGCGAGTTCGGGCGCGTCGGCAGCCGGAACACTGTAGTAAATGCCGGCAGTCTTTTGCGCGAGACAAATGCTTGAAACTACAAGCAAAACGAACGAGGCCCATGCCAGACGCACTATTTCACCTCGGCAGGCAGCCCGTGCTTCTCTAAAAATGCGTGTACCGCCGCATAGATCCGTGTGCGCTCCTCAGCTGTGAAGTTCCCATGCTTGCCGCCCGGAATGGTGACCAACTCGTTCGCGACGCCCGCTTTATTTAAGGCCTCACGCAGCCGAAGCGAATGCGCATATGGAACTGTGGGATCTGCGTCACCCTGGATGCTAAGAATCGGCGGTAAACCCGGACGAACATAAGTGAGAGGCGACACGCGGCGGCCAATCTCCTCGCGATTCGGCATGCTGCCTAGCCAGGTGACCGCATAGGTCTTTCGGTTCGGACCGTCCAGCAAATCCACCACGTCCGTAATGCCATACCAATTCACAATGGCAGCCACCTTGGGCAGCGGCGCGTTGCCCTCGCTCGACGCACATTCGCGGTCCAGACCTGCTTCTGCCGGAGTCACGCCGGTCATGAGGGCGAGGTGGCCTCCCGCTGAATCTCCCGAAGTTACGATCCTGGATGGGTCGATGTGATATTGAGACGCGTGCGAAACAACCCACTTCAATGCGCACAGACAATCTTCCACGGCGGCGGGGGCCGGAGAAATGCGCGCAAGACGATATTCGACATTCACCACCGTCCAGCCCATCTCTAGCCAAGGCATCACCGCCATAAAGGCCCCCTCTTTGGTGCCGCCGGTCCAGCCGCCACCATGGATGTAAAGAACGGTGGGCTGGGGACCGGCGGCATTTCGCCGCTGATAAATATCCACCTTGTCTTCATAATTATTTTCGACAAGATAGGTCACGTTCGGAGAGACCTGGTATCGGCTCTGCGCAGTCACCGCCCAACTGCCGGCAGACTCTTGACCAAGAGCAGACCCGACTGCCAAAACAAACGCGAAAAGAAAGAAATGGAAGTCCTGAATGCGCACCGAGTTATTCTACGTCACGACCCAGACACACCAGCTATTTCAGAAACGCGCCAAGAGCTTCGTATTGATCGGTAGCGATCAGGTTAACGCCGGCATCACGCGCCGCCTGCCAACGAAGGCGGGCCGCAGCCAAAGAGCCGAAATTGTAGTTGGCGCCCCACCCTTGATCTTCAGCGGCTGTGAAACCATCCAGCGTGTAAAAGCGAACCCAGTAGCCGAGACGGTGCGCGTAATCGATAAGGGAGCGCAGGCGGGCCTGATCGACAGGTGTCCAGTCGCCCGCGTGCGCCGCGCCGCCCTCTTCGACCACATACCAGGAGTTGTTCCACCAACGCCGATAGTTCGTAGGGAGTGTTGTAAGCAGGCGTTCAACCGGAAGTGTGGCAAGTAGGTGATTGTCATCGACCGGCGTCGTGTGAGCGGAACCGAACAACCGCAGACGCGCACCTGACGGTACCTCCTTGAAGAATACTTGTTCCTGCGCATCCGAATCTTCAGTAAGAACGAGCAAAGGC
>Ga0068855_100006686_pt1 | contig 14000 bp, 11 predicted proteins | sample KBSCornC52_FD_66592 | JGI IMG/M metagenome (GOLD analysis project Ga0068855, IMG submission 66592) | Corn rhizosphere microbial communities from Kellogg Biological Station, Michigan, USA - KBS Corn C5-2 | ecosystem: Host-associated > Plants > Roots > Rhizosphere > Soil ... | reverse complement strand
CCAAACTTTCCCTGACGGTCGAGGCGTACCTCCAGCGAGATATCCTCGCCCGGCCGAATCGACACTTCGCTCCGGTCGGTGGATACTCGCGCGTCCGGCGGCGGCATCACGGTCGCCAGAAGTCGTCCGCCGTCGGGTGCGACCGTCCGCACAACCTCCTTTCCGTCGATTCGGGCGCGGCCCGTGAGGCGGAAGGCGCCGGGCGCTGACGCAGGAGTCACCGCTTCCGGCGATGCGGTGAGCAGGATTGAGGCGCTGGTCTCGCCCGGCTCGATGGTCGTCGAAGTGGCGGTGAATCCCGGCGGCGGGCCCTCCAGCGACACGGCGATCTCGCCCTCGAATCCCTCGATCCGTTCGCACTCCACGTTCAGGATGGCCGCTCCGCCCTTCGGCAGGTTCGGCCGCTCGGGGCTGAGGACGAGCCGGTAATCCGGGCGCGGCGGATGGATGAGCAGTCGGTACGCGTAGTCGTGACCCTGCTGGCCGCGCGTGTCGCCGAGGCGGACGATGTAATCGCCATCGGCCGGCGCGACGAAATCGAGATGCGAGTCCTTGCCGTAGAGCGGACCGCCGTCGTCGTTGCGCCAGGCGAGATGGGTGACCGGATAACCGTTCGGCGAGAACGTCGCGCCGGGCGGGTGAATCTCGACCTTGTAGACCGGCTGAGCGACACTGTGGTATTCGGGCGTGGTTCCGAAATACGTGAGGCGCTGGCCCCGGAAGGTGCGGAAGAAGATATCGCTGTCCGGGCCGCGCGGCATCTCGACGACCTTCACGACCTCGCGGCCCACCATCAGGTAGTCGCCCACTCCCACGCCGTCCCACGCGAATATTCGGAGGGCGTTCGTCGCCGAATCACGGTCGTTGAGCGTGATTTCGGTCTGGTAGACGGGCCGCACGACCGCCCGCTCGACCGGATGTCCCTTCGCGTCGAGAATCTCAATCTCTGAATCGAGCGGCGATCCGCTCCGCCTCGCAAACACGTCGAGGGTCAGCCGCTCGCCCTTCGAGGCATGAAACCGATAGAAGTGAGAGACGGGCCCAGACGTATCGGCGGCGAGGCGGCCGTTGACCGCGCAGGGCACGGGGACGGTCTGTGCATGGTCGCTCGAATCATTGTCGCGCGTGCGGCTCAGCTCCGGATCCGGGCCGGTCTGGAGCGTGCGCGACAGATAGAGCGGACCCTTCGGCGTATCGAGCATCACCGACACGGCTCCCGCGCCGCTGGGCACGGCAACCTTCGCACTCCGCGCTCCGCCGAGGTTGAAGCCTTCGACCTCCACGTCGGAGATTGTCCCGGCCCGCGCGCCGAGCGGAAAGACGTCGGTGACGACGGGGAACTCGCCGATGTTCAGCCGGTAGTGGACGTCGCCCCCACCCGCACCCTCGTAGTCGCGGAGCTGAATCACGTAGCTGCCGTCGCGAGCGAATCGGTAGCCGAGCAGTGCATCCGGTCGGCCGAGTCGCGTGCGGCTCTCCGTGAGCGCTTTGCCGTCCGAATCGAACAGGGTCAGCACCGGTTGAAGGCGGGACCGGATCGGCTGGGCGACCACTTCGAAGACCAGCTCCTCTCCCGCACGCGCGTCGAATCGGAAGCAGTCCAAGTCTCCGGGCGTATCCAGCGCGCCGACAACCGTGCACGGGGCGGTGATCTTCTGGGCGGTCAAGGGGGTGTTGTTCGGTTCCTGCTGCGCTGTCTCCGGCCAGCCGCCGACCGCGAATGTCACCGCTCCGGTCGTGCCGTGCGGCGTTTGCACAAACACACGGTGGATGCCGAGGCGTGTCGCCTTGCCGAGGTCGGCATCCAGACGCAGGATTCCGGGATTCGTGTCCGGAGGCGAGACGATCTTCGCCGTGATTTCGGGGTCGTCGAACCAGACGCCGGTCGCATCGGAGAGGAGGCCGCCGAAGAGCGTGAACCGGACCGTTCCGCCTCGCGGCGCTCCACGCGGCGCGATGTCTCCCAGCGACGCGGCCACGAGCGTGACGCCGCCGTCATTCACCGGCCGTCGCTGCTTGTTGTCCCCGAGCCGTCTTCCCGGAATCGCGCTTGTGCGGGGCAGCTCCGCCCCGCCCGCGGCGACCGGCGTCCCCTTGAGCGGCTGGCGCACGAGCTTGCCAGTGCTTGTGTCGTAAATCGCGAGCAGACCGTCGTGGCAGCCGACCGCCAGCAGCCTGCCATCACGGCTCAGCGCGATGCCCTGCGGCCAGTCCGCCAGTTTTGCATAAACGCGCTTCTCCTCGAGCGTCGCGGCGTCCCACTGCTTAACCGCCATGTCCTCGCCGCTCGTGACGAGGGATCGGCCATCGGGCGAGTACGCTACGCGCAGGATCGCGCCGTTGTGGGCGAACGCGGATTTGGCCAGCTTGCCGCCCGTACCTGTGATGTTCCAGGTTCGGAGCTGCTTGTCCGCGCCGCCCGCCGCAATCTGCTTCCCATCCGGCCGAAACGCCACGGAGTAGACCTCGGCGGTGGATTCGCTCAGAGAGTAGAGGCGCTTTCCGGTCGCCGCGCTCCATACCTTGACAGTCCGGTCGCCCGCGGCGGTCGCGATGAAGCGGCCATCAGGACTGAACGCGACTGCGTAGACCGAATCGATGTGATCGTGGAGTATCTGTGGTTTCGCAGCGGCGGCGAGGTTCCAAACGGTGACATCGTGGTCGTAGCTTGCTGCCGCGAGATGGGTTCCAGCCGGGCTGAAGGCAATCGACTGGACCACGTCCGTTGGCCCGCTCAGAACGCGGGGCGGGCGGTTCAGGTTGGTGGTATCCCATATGCGGACCTCGCCATTACGCCCAGGCAGCCCGCCCGCGGCGGCGAGCCGCTTTCCGTTCGGGCTGAACCGCACGGCAGTGATCTGTCCCGACAGCCCGGTTATTCGGCCCGTCTGCTGGCCTGTGGCAGCGCTAAAGAGCCGCACTTCTCCGAATCCGCCGGCCGCCAGAACGGTTCCGGCGGGATTGAAGTCCACGGATGTGATTCCGTGCGTGGCCGGCGTCACAGGCTGCTTCGTCTGCGCCAGCGCAAAGGCCGAAAGCAGGGCAAGGAGGAGGGTTGTGAGACTCCAACTTCCGCGTCGTCGTGTCAGAGCAATCAGGTGAGTCATGGAGATTCCCCGCAAGCCAGCGAATCCGTGGATTGCCGCGCGACGGCCTAATCTGGCAGGTCTACAACAACTTCGCCGCCCTCTACCATGTCGAGGTGTACCTGACAGCCGTCAAGCAGGAGCGTTCCGAGGAGCAGGTTGCCTTCCAATACGAGTACCTCAACCGGTCGGTCCGTGCCGTTCCACTCAAGCACCAACTCGTGTACAGGGAAGTCGCCGATCGACCCATCTGCAAGCGAAAGGAGGGACGTGAACAGCGGGGCGGTCTGAAGCAGTCGAACCAGCCGTGAGGGTAGGGTCAAGTCGCCGTCAAACCCGGTATCGAGCACGAACTCGACAGGAATCGTGCGGTCCCGCGAAGGGAGCTCGAGAGTTATGCGCGGCAAGTGGTCTCGGAAGATTCCCGACATCATTGCTTGCGGGCGCCTGCGAGGCGATGGGACATCCGAATATCGCGGTCGGTGGGCGGACCGATGGTGAGCGTGACAATTCGTCCGTCGCAGTCGTGCCTGGACAGGAGCCTGCGGGCCGCGTCACTATGCGTGCCGCCCAGCTCGTAATCGCCTGTGTCGACGTGGATCGCGACCGATTCGCCGCTGTGTTCCGGCTCCAGCAACGCCTGGAGGCGCTCCCTGTACAGCTCGAGTCCGCGCGCAGCGAGTGGAGACAGTTGTTCAGTGTTCGATGACATGGCGATCCTCTTGTTCGCATTATACGGCGGCTGCGCCGGGCACGCAAGCGGCTCACGCGGAATCAGGCCAGGTTGAACAGCCTGCGATGAATCTCGGCGACGGCTTCAGGATTCACCTTGGGGTGCCGGTCGTAGGTGAGGAGGCCGTTGATCTCCTGCTCCACGTCGGTGAGCTGCGTGTAGCAGAAGCCGGCGACGAAGGGCAGCTCGGCGATGCCGGACATGATGTCAGCGTACATTGCGAGGAGCTCATCCGGCGTCTGGAACGACGCATAGATATTGTAAAGCTTGTCCAGCTTCTCCTTCGGCAAATTGGGAAGCAGGAGCAGGCCGCCGACCTCGGTCAGCATGATGGGCTGGCCGTGATAGCGCGATTCGCGGGCGAAGATGGCGCGGCTTCCGGTCCAGATTCTCGCGGGAAGCGGGCCGCCGGCGATGGTCTCCTTGTACCGTTCGCGGAGCGCGTCGCCGGAGTGGCTGTAGTCGTGGATGGCGAGGATGTCGGTGACGTCCGTGTGCTCCCACCCGTCGTTGTCGATGACGGGGCGGGTCAGATCGAGACGGCGCGTGGCCGAGACCATCCGCTCGAGGAACGCGTACTGGCCGGGGTGATCCTTCTTCAGGTCGGGGAAGCCCATCGATTCGTTGACGGGCACCCAGGCGATGATGGAGGGACTGTTGTAGTCTCGCTCCACCGCGCGCTCCCACTCCGCGAGGAGCTGCTCCTCGCCGTCCGTGGACCACTCGCGCGCGTTCGGCATCTCGCCCCAGACGAGCAGTCCGAGCCGGTCGCACCAGTAGAGCCAGCGCGGGTCTTCGATCTTCTGGTGCTTGCGCGCGCCGTTGAACCCGAACTTCTTCGCCCACTCGACATCGGCGCGGAGCGCGTCATCGGAGGGAGCCGCCAGGTAACTCTCCGGCCAGTAACCCTGATCGAGGACCATGGCGAGATACGTCGGCCTCCCGTTCAGGAGCAGCCGCCCGTCTCTCACTTCGACCCGCCGCAGCCCGCAGTACGAGCGCACTTCGTCGAGAACCTGTCCCTCATGGGCAAGGCGCACCCGCATTCCATAGAGGTGCGGCGATTCGGGCGACCAGGTCTTCGGGTCCGCAAGTTTCAACATCAGCCGCACGACCGCGCGGGACGAGTCGGCCTCCGCGCGCGCTACGATCGTCCCATCGTCAACCGATTCGAGTAGCTCCGCTTCGACGTGCCAGCCCGTGGCCGGCGCATGGAGGTAAACGAGCACCTCGAAGGCGCTGACGTCCAGAAGAGGGGTGATTCGGAGGCAGTCGATGCGGAGGCTCGGCGCGCGCTCCAGCCAGACAGTCTGCCAGATTCCCGTGGTGCAGTAGTAGTCGATCCCATGCGGGAGGCCGCTGCTGGACTGCTTGCCGCGCGGCTGCGAGGCGTCCTGCTTGTCCTCGATGCGGAGCGTCAGGCGGTTTGGTCCGGTGTGGAGATAGGGCCGGATATCGAACGAGAAGGGGACGTGCCCTCCACGGTTGTGGCCCACCTCCTGCCCGTTCACCCAGACCGTGGTTCTGTAGTCAACCGCCCCGAAGTTCAGCAGCACGTCGCCTTTCAGCCACGATTCGGGAATCTCGAAGCTCCGCGCATACCAGACAACCTCGTAGATTGTCTTGTCGTCGATGCCGGAGAGGGCGGACTGGTACGGGAACGGCACCAGAATCCGTGACGGGAGGGGCCGTCCGTCATGCCAGCCAGCCTGAATCCCGCCGATCTCGTCCTCCTCCTCGATGGCGAACTCCCACTCGCCATTCAGGTTGAGCCAATCTCCGCGAACGAACTGCGGGCGGGGATATTCGGGCCGTGGCAAACGAGCTTCCATTCAAACACTCCAGACGGCATAGCGAAAGAACGGCAACGGCTTCTTACCGCGAATAGCGCGAATTGACGCGAATAACGGCGAACGACCTTTTGCCCGCGAAACACGCGAAAAGACGCGAAATGGCCCCTAACCCAAGGCCTTCCCTGTGCTCCCCGTGCTCCCCGTGGTTGATTCTCTCGCCGTTCTCCGTGTCCTCCGTGGTTCAGGTTGCCGTTGTTAGTATCTCCTCGACGATTTCGATGGCTCGGAGGCCGTCGTGACCGCTGGACAGGAGTGGCTGAAGGCCGCGGACGGCGTCTGCGAAGTGGAGGATCTCGCACTGGAAACGGTCCGGTCCGGCGATTTCGCGCGTGTCCCACACGGCCATGTCGGCGGTCTTGTAGCGCACCTGATTGCTTTCGTAATCGATTATACAGGCTCCGGCCGTGCCGTAGAGCTCGAGGACGTTGCGGCCGCCGGGTGTCGACCAGCTCGTCTCTACGACGCCGAGCGCGCCGCCCTCACTTTGAAGAGTTGCCACGGCGCAGTCTTCGACGTGGAGCTTCGGGTTTACGGTGGCCGATTTGCCGGAAGCGCTTGTGACCTCGCCGACGAGATAGCGGAAGAGGTCGATGGAGTGGACTCCAGTATCGAGCAGCGCGCCGCCGCCGGATATCTCCGGGTCCGAGAACCACTGTCCCTCGATACCGGGGAAGCTCCCGCTGAACCGGCTCCGAAACATGACGATCCGGCCCAGGTCGTCGTTCTCGATGAGGTCTTTGGCGAAGAGGACGGGCGGGTGGAAGCGGTGGCAGAAGGCGGTCATCAGCATGCGACCGTTCTCCTCGGCCTTCCCGACCATTTCGCGGGCTTCGGCGGACGTGCGCGCGAGCGGCTTTTCGCAGAGGACATGCAAGCCGCGATCGAGCGCGGCGATGGCGATATCGCGGTGGAGGTTCGGCGGGGTGCAGATGTCGATGATGTCGAGGCCGGCGCTGTCGACGAGCGCGCGCCAGTCGGTGTGAGCCTCCGCGCCGAACTGCGCGGCGGCGCGCGTGGCGGAGACCGTGTCGATATCGCAGACGGCGGCGATTCGCGCGCCGGAGACTTCGCTCCATCGCGCCAGGTGGACGTCGCCCATGCCGCCGCAGCCAACCACCGCGACGTTCAGCTCCGACATGGCGGCTACTCGTCCCCCTGCGCGAGGGACTGGAGCGCGGACTCGTGGGCGCCGAAGATGGCGGTTACGAGGGACCGGAGGGTGACGCCGGGCCGCATGGCCGATTCGGATGGCTCGGCGAGGGCGGCGATTGCCTCGTCCGCGGATATGCGGCCATTCGCCAGGGCGAGGATTGTCTCAGCGCACTGCGCGTCCTCCGCCTTTAGCGCGTATCCGTTGGCGAGGAGAAATGCGGTCGTGGCGATGAATCCGGTGCGGATGTTGCCGAACTCGAACGGCTTCTTCGCAACGAGGACCTTGAGCAGGTTCGCGGCCTGGACCGGCACGTTCGTTGAGTTGCCATAGCTGTACTGCGCCGCCATCGCCTCTTCGAGGGTGATGTAGTTGAAGCGCAGCGTCCGGCCGGCCAGCATCGTATTAATCCAGACGATGTCATGGACGGAGAGGTATGCCATTGTCTGGACGCCCACGGATGCACCCGCCACGTTGCTCAGCCCTCCAAAATCTCGCTGCCCTGCCGCTTTATGCCGCGCTATACTGCCCGATCATACCCGACCCCGCTCCGGGGAGTCAATTTGACTGGGCGCTCTCACGTCCGCACCGCACCAGGAGGAAGCGAGCCGTCGCCCGACGAAGATTCACGCGTAACTTCCCATAGCCGCAGAAGCAGAAAAGGATATGATCGTGCCAGAGCGTTATCAGAACTTCGTCGGCGGAGCGTGGGTTCCCTCCGCATCCGCCGAATACCTGCCGGATATCAACCCTGCCGACCGGCGTGACATAATTGGCGAGTTTCCGAACTCCACGGCCGCCGACGCGGTCCAGGCGGTCGAGGCGGCGGCCGCGGCGCAGCCGGCGTGGGCCGCGCTCTCGTCCCACGCGCGTGGCGAATATCTCCGCAAGACGGCCGATATACTCGAATCGCGCGTCGACGAGGTGGCGCGCGGGCTGATGCGCGAGGAGGGGAAATCGCTCCCGGAAGCGCGCGGCGAGACCCTCCGCGGCGTCACCATCCTCCGCTACTATGCCGCGCAGACGATGCTTCCTGATGGCGACGTGATTCCCTCGGCCGGCGCGACTACCTTCCTCTACTCGCGCCGCGTGCCGCTCGGCGTCTGCGCGCTTATTACCCCATGGAACTTCCCGATCGCGATTCCGCTCTGGAAGGCCGCGCCCGCCCTCGCGTTCGGCAATGCGGTCGTGCTGAAGCCCTCCGAGCATGCGCCGCTCACCGCGTGGCACATCGCCCGCGTCTTCGAGGAGGCAGGTCTTCCGAAAGGCGTCTTCAATGTCCTGTTTGGCCACGGCTCGCGGACCGGCGAGACGCTGACAACCCATCCGGCGGTCTCGGCGGTCTCATTCACTGGCTCAGTGCGGACTGGCAAGGTCATCGCGGCGCAGGCGGTGGGGGCCGGGAAGAAGTACCAGCTCGAGATGGGTGGCAAGAACGCCGCGGTCGTGCTCGCCGATGCCGACATGGTCCAGGCGGTGAATCTGACGATTCAGGGCGCGTTCAAGTCGGCCGGCGAGAAGTGCACCGCGACCAGCCGCGCCATCGTCCATTCGGACATCTACGACGAATTCTCGCGGCGGCTTGCGGAGAAGACGCGGGCGCTGAAGGTGGGGCCGGGCGACGATTCGGAGGCTTATCTCGGTCCGGTCATCAGCGAGCAGGCGCGCGACAACATCCTCTCCGCCATCGATTCGGCGCGGTCAGACGGGACGGAGATGCTCTGCGGCGGGCGGTGCGAGGATCCAGCGCTGGGGAACGGGTTCTACGTCGCACCGACGGTCTTCGGCAATGTACGTCCGGATTCGCGAATCGCCCGCGAGGAGGTCTTCGGCCCGGTTCTCTGTCTGATGCGCGCCGAGAGCTTCGACCATGCGGTGGAGCTGCTCAACGGCGTCGAGTATGGCCTGAGCGCCTCCCTCTTCACCCGCGATCTGAATGCCGCCATGCAGTTTGCCGAGCGCGCGCTGGCCGGAATGGTCCGAATCAATGGCGAGACGGCGGGAGTCGAGCCGCAGGCCCCGTTCGGCGGAATGAAGGCATCGTCGAGCTGGAGCCGCGAGCAGGGACTGGCGGCCCGCGGCTTCTTCACGCAGACGAAGACAATCTCCATCGACCGTGCGGGGTAGCCTTTGGCTGAAGTCCGAAACAGGAGAGGCTTCCCGTTCGTAGAGGCGAGTGAGTCGGAGCGGCGGGAGGAACACGATGCTTCTGCAACAGGAGGAGACGACCGACGCCGTTGCCAGAGGCGTCTCGCTGCCCTCGGGCCCCTCGCGGCCGGTCGACCAGATCGTTCGCGACCTCGGCAGCAGAGACAAGGAGGTCCGCGGCGCGGCGCAAACGGAGCTGGCGGCGCTCGGCCCGGAGGCGGCCGAGCCGCTCCTCCACGCCCTGGAAGCCGAAGGAGCGAAATACCGCAAACAGCGGCGCGTATACAGGATCGCCGGTTATACGATTGCGGGATCTGTCCTGACTCATGTCACGCTGGGCATGGTCCAGGGACTGACGACCGGCTCGAGGGACCTGTTGTCGAACTTCGCGTCATTCTCCGGCCTTTTCGGTCTGCTGGGCGCGGCGGCCGCCATGTCCCCGCGGGACAAGTCCGTCGTATCGCTGATGGCGAATCTCGATGACGTTCGCTCGATTGGATGGCTCGCGGACGCCCTGTTGTCGGATGACAAGCTCGTGCGCGCAAACGCGGGATGGGCGCTCGTCCGGCTTCTCCCACGGCTGACGATAGTGGACGCCGCACTTTTGGACGCGGATTCGCGGCGGTCGCTCGACCGCGCGCTCCAGAAGTCGAATAATTCGGACCTGGTCCTTGCAATCCTCGGCGCGTATGCTGTGCTGGGCCATTCGGACTCGCTCGACGCGGTGATCGCCGTGGAATTGGAGCGCGCGGTGGTAAAGCTTCCGGCAGTAGTGGACCGCGCACGCGAGACGGCGGACGCGATTCGGGCGCGCGAAGAGAGGGAGCGGGAGGCGCACCTGCTGCTCCGCGCCGTCGAATCGGGCGATGATTCAGGAATGCTGCTCCGGCCGTCGGGAGGTGAGGGCGGTCGCGACCCGGCCCTGCTGCTGCGGCCGGCCGGCAGTGAATCTACGAAATAGAAGGGAACGTCATGGCGCTCTGCCGCTACAGGGAATCGCACGGGGCCGCATCGCGGGCCTCATGGGGCTGGATGGTCAACGGCCGAATCCATCCGCTCGACGAGCATATGGTCGCCCGCTGCTTCGAATCGCCGGGCGAGGAGGGCGGTCTTAACGCGCTCGCGGCCCTCGCGGGAACTGAATCGCGGCCCGTGGCCGATCTGGCCGCCCCTCTGGGAGACGGGCAGGAAGTCTGGGCCGCGGGAGTCACCTACGAAAGCAGCAAGTTCGCGCGGATGGCAGAGTCGGCGGAGGGTGGCGACTTCTATGCGAAGGTCTACGTCGCCGACCGGCCCGAGCTCTTCTTCAAGGCGACGCCCGGCAGGACCGTCGGGCCCGGCGAGAAGGTGCGCATCCGCCAGGATTCGCGCTGGAACGTGCCGGAGCCGGAGCTCGCCGTCGTAATCGCCGCGACCGGGCGGATACTCGGATTCACCATTGGGAACGACATGTCGTCGCGAGACATCGAGGGTGAGAACCCGCTCTACCTTCCGCAGGCGAAGGTCTACACGGGCTCCTGCGCGCTGGGGCCGGCCATCGTCCCGGCGGACTCGGTGGACCCGCAAAACCTCGCCATCACGCTCTCCATCGGCCGCGACGGGCAGCGCGTGTTTCGCGGCGAGACCTCGACCGCCCGCATGCGACGCCGCGTGGACGATCTGGCCGGCTGGCTCTTCCGCGAGAACCAATTCCCGCATGGCGTCGTGCTCCTCACCGGCACCGGCATCGTACCTCCGGACGACTTCACGCTCCAGCCCGGCGACATCGTCTCCATCGAGATCGAGCACGTTGGCATCCTGCGAAACACGGTCGCCTGACCCCCAATAGAGCCCGCATAGGAAAACGGCCCCCCGCTCGTAGGCGGGAGGGCCGTGATTTGTACGACTGCGGCCTGTTCGTTACGCGTTGCGCTTGCGGCGGATGAGGCCGAGCACCGGGACGACCGTGCCGAGACCCATCGCCATAACGCCAGGCTCCGGAACCGGGTTGCCGGTAGGCGGCTGCGGCAGGTCCGCGGACACGCCCAGAATACGAGCCTGCTTGATGTTGTCGGCGCCATTTGCGCTGAGGAAGCAGACCTCGGTCAGCGCAAACCCGGCGTTGGCGGTCACGCCGAAGCGGTTCTCGCCAGGGCCAAGATCGCCTGCGGGCCAGCCAGCCACTGTCTGCGTGCCCGTATTGCCCATGAAGTCGATCCAGTGAACTTCAATGTTATAGGTCTTGTCAGCGGCATTCTTGTTGGTGATGCCTTGCGGGTCCAGGCTGAACTTGCTGAAATAGTACGTATTCGCCTGGGCAGCATCATTGCCAAGTGAGAAGCAGATATTGTTGACCGAGCCATCGGTCGCATCGAACTTTGCCTGGCCGCCGGTTCCGGAGATGGACTCGTTCGACGTTACGTTGACGAAATTGCCAAGAGAGCTCGATCCATTAAGCATCGCGACCAGCGTCATGCCGCTGGCGGTCGACGCAGCCAGTACATTACCGCCGCTTCCGCCGCCGAAATTACCGTCATCCACCAGGAACTGCGTGAACAACTGGCTGCTGGCGGGTCGGCTCGATAGTGCCATCAGGCCGGCAACGGCGGCGAGGCCCAACAGGTTTGCAAGCTTCATGCGATTCTGCATGTGTTCCTCCGTTCCGGCCTACCGGCCGGGAATGACCCTGTTAACTGCTTCCGTCGTGCCGGGTCAGGCTATGCACGCCGGTAAGTATTACTCCTAAGATCAATCGCGCCTTTGGTAGCGCCCGATTTCGCGTCTGCACATGCACTATAAGCCACGAATCGCGGGAATGGTAGAGGCTGGGCGGTGTTTCAGGTAGCGTTACCGGGCGAATCTGGTACGTTTGTCGGGGAATCGGTAGGCAGGTTTGCCGGGGATCACCGGGAGCGGCTGGGCGGGCGCCTATAGAGAGCGGCACGGGAAGAACTGTCCGCCTGGCGCAAACAAGTCGGCTGGCGCCGAGCTTCCTGTCTGGAACAGGAAAGCGGGACCGAGAAGCCTCGGTCCCGCTCAACCGTCTGTGTGCCGCCCTAAATCGGCACTGGCGCGTTTTCCCACGTCGTTCGCCGCCCGGTTGACGGCCGTCACACGGTGCAGAGCTGGATTCCCTGCTTCAGCGAGGTAAGCGCATCGCGCTTCGGGATGAACTCCTGCGCGATGTACCCGGAGAATCCCGTGTCGATGATCGCCCGGCAGATGCGCGGATAGTTCAGCTCCTGCGTATCGTCGATCTCGTTGCGGCCGGGGACGCCGCCCGTGTGGAAGTGGCTGATGTACTGGACGTTCTTCTGGATGGTGTCGATGACATCGCCCTCCATGATCTGCATGTGGTAGATGTCATAGAGCAGCTTGAAGCGCGGCGACCCGACCCGCCTGACGAGCTCGACGCCCCATGCGGTATGGTCGCACATGTAGTCCTTGTGGTCGCGCTTCGAGTTCAGCAGCTCCATAATGACGGTGACGCCGAGCTGCTCCGCGAGTGGCGTGATTCGCTTCAGCCCCTTCTCGCAGTTGGCCATTCCCTCCGCGTCTGTCATGCCGCGGCGGTTGCCGGAGAATACTATCATCTGCGGCAGCTTTGCCGCGGCGACGAGCGGAAGCAGCCGCTCCGATTCCTTCACCAGCTTGTCATGGTCGGCCGGCAGGTTCCAGCCGTCGGAGATGCCGCTCGGGCCGTTCGCGACCGCGCAGGTGAGGCCGTGCTTCGCGCAGGTCGCCCAGTCGCCCTCGCTCAGGAGCTCGACGGAGACGAGGCCGAGGTCGCCGCCCTTCGCGCAGAGGTCTTCGAGCGCGATCTTCGGGTAGCACCACTTGCAAACAGAGTGCCGAAGCTGCCCCTTACCCGCGGCAGCCTGCGATGGAACAGTGGACGCCGATGCCGCTCCAGCCATCATCAGACCTCCGGCCGCCCCGGCCGCCTTCGCAAGGGTTGAAATCGCCTCGCGGCGCGAGATGTTCCTGTTCGAATCCATGGGGAGTCCTCCTGCCGCGATGGTTCGATTCGCGGCGCTCGAAGGTCTCTTCACCGGCCGCGGCCGTATGTCCTGCGATGGAATCTCCTGCCCGGTTTTCAAACAGCGGGCCGTCAGGCCGGCTGCCGGACGGCCCGTCCTCCGTTCAACTGCTCGAGGAGCCGCATGCCTTCCGAATGCTGAACCTTGAGCACCTCGCCGTTCGTGAGCCGGAGTACGGTAGGCTCTCCCTCGCTCAAACCGACCTCGATCTTGAGCACGTAGTCCAGATTCACATAGACCGTGCCGGTCGAGAGCCTTACCGATGCAAAATCCGCCATGCGTCCGTCCTTTCGAGAAGCCGAGGGTGTACGACAGGATTACGGAACCGCTGGCCGCAGGTTCCACGCGGTCGGGCAAACTTCCTGTCGCTTGACACTCGGCCGGGCGGAAACCTATAATGCCGGATACGCCGCTTCGCCCCGTGTTCCGGTCCGGAGGTCACAAGATTGAGGATAAAGCCGCTTGCTGTCGCGCTCGCCGTTCTCACAGTGTTAATGCCGCATCCCGCGCACGCTACGCCCGCCAATCGGTCGGCGTTCTCAGGCTACTTCGGCACATTTCTCTCGAAGCGGCTCGACAACTGCGCCGCGTGCCACCGTGATTCACACGCGCCCCATTCGACCGTGCTGCCCTCCAGCCTTGCCGACTTTCCGCACAACCCGTTCGGCGACCGCCTGCGCGTGCTCGGCGAGGAGCTTCGCAAGGCCGGGAAGAAGGCGGACATCCCGACCCGAATCGCCCTCGCCGGCGCGGAGGACAGCGATCACGACGGCGTCGACAATCTCACCGAAATACTCCTCGGCCACAACCCCGGGGACCCGAACGACCGCCCAACTCCCACAGAGCTTTCGCAATCCTCCTCGCGAAGGGCCGCCTTCGCCCGCTATCTCGCCTCCTACCGCTGGCAGCCCTTCGAGCCCATCAAGCGTCCAACGGTTCCGATAGTCGAAAGCACCTCCCCCAACCCCCTCCTTCGCAAGGAGGGGGCTCAACGGCACGGCACCTCCCCCA
>Ga0068855_100006684_pt1 | contig 14000 bp, 20 predicted proteins | sample KBSCornC52_FD_66592 | JGI IMG/M metagenome (GOLD analysis project Ga0068855, IMG submission 66592) | Corn rhizosphere microbial communities from Kellogg Biological Station, Michigan, USA - KBS Corn C5-2 | ecosystem: Host-associated > Plants > Roots > Rhizosphere > Soil ... | reverse complement strand
TGCTCAGCCTGATCCCCGCGCGCTATGCGCAGAAGGTCGCGCCCACGGGTGATCGCGGCAGAATTCGCTTGGCCCTCGCCGGACTCGCATTGTTTGCGATCGTGAACATGGTCCTGCGCGGATTCGAGTTGGCGAACCTGAACTGCCGCTGGTACGACAACGCGTACGGATCAATCATGTGGTCGCTCATCGGACTACACACCGGACACTTGATCACTGAATTTATTGAAACGGTTTCGATCCTTGGGATCGCCTTCACGCCGAAGATGGAAGGCACGCGGCTAGCCGATGTCGCCATCAACTCGGATTACTGGTACTTCGTGGTGGGCTCGGCGGTGTTGATGGATTTCATCATCTACGGCACCACGCGGTTTTTATGAGTTATGGCAGAACTCGAACATACAGTTCGCAAAGGAGAGGCGCCCGCGCTGATCTGGTGGTGCATGTTCGGCGGGCCGTTCGCTTGGGCTTGCGATCTGGGGTTCAGCTACGTGCTTGAGCAGCACACTTGCTCGACCGGACACCATTACGTGCTTCATGTAATCACGGTCGTTTGCGCGATCATCGCGCTAACCGGGCTGGCGGCGGGAATGGCCGCGTATAAGCGGGTGCCGGAGGAGGCCAATGATCACGGCGTGCGGCCGATGGACAGAACGCATTTCCAAATTCTCTTCGGGATGGTGTTCAGCATCGCGTTCACCATCGTAATCATTGCCGAAGCGGTTCCACGCTGGATTCTGCATCCGTGTCAGTGAGATGAAAAAGTGGCTCCAATTCGCTGCCGCGATCACGGTCGTGCTCACGAGCGTTTCGACATTTGCGGAAGACGCCGGCGGTACGCCTCGCTCGACTGCATGGACTTGGTCTGCCTACATTACAGTGCCGCTGTTTGCTCTAGCCCTGCTGTACGTTCTCGGCCTGCTTCGGATGCGGCGACGAGGCGTGCAACTGCGTTGGTTTCCAATTCTCTGCTTCGCCAGCGGATGGCTCTCGCTTTTTCTGGCGCTCGATTCCCCCGTGCACGAGATCAGCGAGCAACTCTTCTGGGTGCATATGACGCAGCACGAGATCCTCATGCTGATCTCCGCGCCGCTGCTGATTCTGAGCCAGCCGGCTGCACCGCTGTTGTTCGCGCTGCCGGAACGGTGGCGTGTTCCCGTCGCAAATATCGGCAAAGCAAAGGTCATCGAACGCTCCTGGCTCTTGGTGTCCGCGCCCGTCGCGGCCTGGCTGTTACACGCAGCCGCGCTTTGGGTATGGCATGCGCCGAAGCTGTTCGATGCGACGCTGGAAAGCGAATGGGTGCATGCGGCCCAGCACATCAGCTTCCTGGGTACTGCGCTGCTGTTCTGGTGGACGCTATTTCATAAGCACGCAGGCCGACTCGGGTACGGCGGAGCCATCTTGTACGTCTTCACGACGGCGGTCCACACCAGCGTCTTGGGCGCGCTGCTCACCTTCGCTCCTCATGCCTGGTATGCGCCGTATGCGCAAACTGCACAGCTGTGGGGATTAACGGCACTTCAGGACCAGCAAATCGGCGGTCTCATCATGTGGATCCCCGCAGGCACCCTGTTGACAATTGTCGCTCTGGTGCTGCTCTCGAAGTGGATGAGCCATTCCGATACGCGCTGGGAATACACGCGCGCAGCAGCGCTGATTCGCGCCTCGCAAGGAGCGGCGGAATGAGGGCGAGCCTTGCGATCGCACTCCTTGCCGTACTTGCAGGCGCTCTCGCCTCCTGCGACAACCTGAGCGACCGTCGTGTGCACGCAGCGTACATCACGACCGGCGGCGGCAATGCCCGCACTGGGCGCGACACGATTCGAAAGTACGGCTGCTATGCGTGTCACACCATCGACGGAGTGCCGGGCGCGCATGGCCTGGTTGGGCCGCCTTTGGACGGCATTGCTTTGCGCGAGTTCATTGCCGGCGAGCTTCCCAACACGCCGGAAAATCTGATGCGCTGGATTCAGCATCCGCGCCAGGTTGAACCGCACACCGTGATGCCGGAGATGGGCGTAACTGAGCAGGACAGCCGCGACATCACTGCTTACTTGTACACATTGCGAGGGAGAAACTGAAGATCTTGAACCGCAAAGGACGCAAAGGTCGCAGAGAACCCCGTTGTGTTGCGACCGCTCTGGATAACAATTGTTCGGTCGATCCTTCGGATTTCTTTGCGAGCTTTGCGTCCTTTGCGGTTCAAGCACTTTCGAGGTTAATGTTCCGGCAAATGGAGTAATAATTATGAATGCACACCCCTTCCTAAAATCAATTCTCGTCCTTCTAGTCATTTCGGCTTCCGCATTCGCGCAGAAGTCGACCGACAATCCCGACCCGCACGACTGCTCCAAGCTGCCCGACTACAACAAACTGAAAACAGCGCTCACCGAAGCGGTGAAGCAGGGCAAGGAGGCGAACGGGGGCCTGGGCAATCAGGAGTGGGGCACGGTCGTTAACCGCGATGGAATCGTGTGCGCCGTGGTCTTCACAGGTCCGAATCGCGCCGCCGAGTGGCCTGGCAGCCGCGTGATTTCCGCGATGAAAGCAAATACGGTGAACGCGCTCAGCACGAACAATTTCGCGCTGTCCTCCGGCAACCTGTATGCGGGAGCTCAACCCGGCGGATCACTCTATGGACTGAACACTCCTCCCAATCCAAACGTAGCTTACTTCGGCAATCCGCAAGAATTCGGAATGCAGAACGACCCTATGGTCGGCAAAGCCATCGGTGGCGTGATTGTCTTCGGCGGCGGCCTCGCCCTCTACAGCAAGAAAGGCGAACTTGTAGGCGGACTTGGCGTCAGCGGCGACACGGCTTGCGCAGACCACGTCATCGCATGGAAGACGCGCCACTCGCTTGGCTTCGATGCTGTGCCAATGGGTGTCGCTCCCGGCCCCAGCGACAATTTAATCTTCGATATTCAGAACGGCGTCAGCCAAAGCGGCTTCGGCCATCCCGATTGCAAAGGCGGCAATCCCAGCAAGAACATCATCGAGCAGCTGAACCAAAAATTGCCAGTCGGTCCGAAGTGATGGTTGGTGTGCATCTCTGACAGTTACTGAGCGTCTTCTCGAACGTGCGTAAGTAAGAAGGTGTGATTGGTTTCACGCTGATCAGTAACGGCGATCACAGCTTCCCGGTTCTGCAGCGACGAAATTTGAGTCGAGTATCACGGTCAACCCTGCTGGTTCATCGTGCTCGGGCGTCGAAATTCTTCCTTTTCCCAATTCTGCTGATCAGCTGCGAGTATCCCACCAGCGAGATTCCGTCAATCCCATTCCAAAGGTGACTTATGAAGTTTTTGTTATCCGCAATGATCCTGTTATCGTGCGCAACCGCTCAGGTCATCACCGAGTATCCGATCCCAACTAGAACCATAGCCGGCAACGTGTGTGCCAGCCCAGATACACCCTATGTCTATTTCACCGCCAATACGACAATTGGACGTGTGGCGAGTGACGGCTCGATTACTGAGTTCAATGTTCCCCTTGGAGGCCCGAACGAAATGAAGCTCGTTGGGTGTTCATTCAGCCCCAAGGGAATTCTCTATTTCGGCGACCAGAACAACTACGTCATTTATGCGTTTAGCCCTAAAACGCAAGTGTTCGTGAAGTTCCCGTTACCCGCGCCGAATGTAGGCATGGCAGGAGTTCAATTTCATTCCGACTGGCTGCTCTACATCATGGTTTCGGGCAGCAATGTCATTCACCGGATGCAGCGAGATGGAACGTTTTTGACACCGATCCAATTGGCGGCAGGGAGTTACCCGCATGGGCCGTCGAGTTGTGGCGGAAATGTGTGGTTTGCGGAAAACACCGCAAACCGCGTGGCCTTCGTCGATACAGCGGGAACGGTTTCGGAGTTTGCCGTTCCTGGTTCGTATACTGCCCCTTTTTCAACCGTATGCGCGCCCGATGGCGGCGTGTATTTCACACTTAATGCAGCCAACCAGATTGGTCGCATTGACATGGCCACCTCTCAGGTGACGACGTGGGATATCCCGACGCCGAACTCCATGCCTAAAGGTATTTCCTTATCTTCCACGGGGGTATGCTTCGCCGAGAGCAATGTGAACAAGATTGGGTGCATGCCTTTGCTGGGCCCCCAGATCACCGAAACCTCGATACCCTTACCCGGGGCGGCACCTAACAAACTTGCGTACGGCCCTGATGGAGCAGTGTGGTTCAGCGAAGCCAACATGAGTTATGTAGCCAGGTGGCGCTGACGGCAAAGTAATTCATGGAGTTCGGTCAAGTCGATCCATCTTTGAGTTGGAGTACCGTCAGAATCGAATTGACTCGCTCTGCCAAGTTGCCCGCGGCAACATAGACAAGATCGAAACCCAAGCGGCAATAAGCCTGTTCGTGAATGGCTTCGAATCGGAGGCTTTCTTCAAAGGAGATACGACGGGCTTGCGTGGGCGTGATGAATCCAAGATTTCGAATAAAGAAGACTTTTTTTTGAAATACCGATTCTCGCTTGATACGTTCCAATTCGGTGGTCAGGAATGGCGAGAATGGGTAGCCAAGATACGTCGCTAGCGCAGCCGTACACACGACTGAGCGGTCGTGGAACTGAGCGCCATCGCTTGTATGTGAGCTGCGAGTCTCGCGCTCCTTCTGAAGATGTGCGATGGCGTCGATGAAGGACGGCTCCTTCCAGGGTTCCGAAATACCTTGCGCTTGCGCGGCGGCGATGATGTCAGTCGCCGACTCTTCCACCACACGGAAGTTGTCGAGTTCTAGTTGGCGGATGATTGAGGTTTTCCCCGAGCCGGGCGTGCCGGTAATGATGTATCTCTTCATTCCTGCTTGCGTGTGCAAGATTCGAAATCAGTGTCGGGTTCCGGCTGGCCAATAAATCGTCCACTCGCGCTCCCTTGCGAGATTCTCGAGATCGGGATTCGGATTTACGGCAACCGCGTAGCGGGCTATGCGGAGCATCTCGGCGTCCCAGCGGGAGTTGCCGAAGGCGGCGTCGGGAGGGCGCCCGATCACTTCAAGAATGGCCTGAGGTTTGCCGATGCCGGAGGGAACGCGGATGAGGCGATCGGTGATGATGCCGTTCTCCACCTCTACCGCTGCGGCGAGGATCTTTTCTCGCGCAATACCGAAGTGCTTCATGGCTTCGCGGATGGTCCACTCGTTCGTGGAGGAGACGGCCCAGACATCGCATCCGGATTTCTGCAGTTCGAAAATCAATTGCCGCATCTCGGGAAAGATCCGGGCGACAAAATTCTCCTCGAAGAACTCCCGTGAGAGGCGAAGAACGTCCTCTTCGCGCAGTCCCTTGTGCAACTGGACCATCTCGCCGCACATGTCATCTTCGCTGACTTTGCCCGCGAGGTATTCAGCGTAACGCGCGCGGGCCCAGTGGGCGATTTCGTCGGACAGCACTCCGCCTTTCAATTCCCAATCGAAGAAGCGTTCGCCGGCGTCTCCAGACCAAAGCGTACCGTCGCAATCAAAGACGGCCAGACGCGGAGAAAGGCGCAGAACTGACTCAACAAGAGGTGATTGGGATGCAGACGACGTTTCGGTCATGGGCGGAACTGAGCCGGTCGAATCATTGAGTCATTGAGCAATTGAATCACTGAAAGGCGTTGCACACAGGTTCGATGACTCGATGGTTCAAATTCTGGCTCTGCTCTATCGTTTATAATATCCCCACCTCCGCAGTTCCTTGTACGCCCAGTTTTATGGAGCGGCTTCCAGGGATTGCATGGATTTGTAAGCTTCCGGCGTGTCCAAGTTTGTCGTCACCATTGGGTCCGAGGTTTCGAAGTACGCGACTCGTTGTCGATGCGCGTGTTCCACGTCCCGAGCATTCGAGCTTACGGGCGCCCGAAGGAACGCCTCGATCATCTCGCGGCCGATCAGAATGGGATGTCCGTGGACACCCTGGTATTCCGGAACGATCGCCCAAATGCCGTGTACACGAGAATGAAAAGCGTTGACCAGCGCGGCAAGGGTTTCAGGCTGGAGCGGCGGACGGTCGACCAGGGTGACCATTGCACCGTCGCGGCCGCGGTTCAGGACTTCTTGCAATCCCACTTGGAAAGAGCTGAACTGCCCCCGTTTCGGATCGGGATTTACGACGAGATCAGCTCCGCAGCCGTACACGACCGGACGAAGACGTTCGGCATTCGCGCCAGCAACGACCAGGACAAGGTCACATGGATCGGACAGAGCACGAATGGACGAGGAAAGCAGGGTGCTATGCGGCCCGAGGACGGGCGTATCGGTTTTGGGCCACGGGAGTAGCGCCTTGTCGCGTCCCATGCGGGAGGATTCTCCCGCCGCGAGAATTACGCCGCAAAGACCAGAGGTAGGCATGTTGCTATCGCACTTGCCTGGCTACGCCAGTGAAGACCTTTACCACCGAGGACACAGAGGTGCACGGAGGAACGGCCACAGAGGAATTCAGATCTGCAACGAAATTCTGCGCTTGGCAAGACCTCCTCTGTGTTTTTCCTCTGTGTGCCTCTGTGTCCTCTGTGGTAGAGATCTTGATCTTTTCCGACCTCAGGCAATGAACGAAAACTGGGGCCGAGAACATACGGTCTATTCTGGCGCTTCGCCGTTCAGGAGCTTGCCCAATGCACACCAACTGCAGCGCACGCCGATATAGAAGGTTCCGAACTTTGCGTAAACAGCGCTGACCTGATCGAAGCGCATCTCGTAGATCAGTTTCTTAAACACCAGTGGATCATCGGCAAACAGATCCACGCCCCACTCCCAATCGTCGAAACCGATTGAGCCGCTGATGATCTGACGAACTTCGCCAGCATAGCGGCGTCCGACCAAGCCGTGCTCATTCATCTGGCGGGCACGTTCTTCCATCGGAAGCGTGTACCAGTTCTTGTCTTCGCCGCGGAGGCGATCCATGGGATAAAAACAGATGTACTTGTTCTTGGGAATTTCCGGAAACAAGCGGGGGCGCATGGCTTCGCGCTGGCGTGCCAAGGTGTCGTTGATGGCCTGCTTCCATTCGTCCGAGTGCGGCTCAATTCCCTTCTCCGCGAGCTCGCGATAAGTCTTCATGCTCGACTCGTAGAGGCCGAGTTCGATCACGGACAGGTACGACGTCGTCGTTTCCAGGTACTCGCTCAAACGCAACCGCGAGAGGTCGAGTTCAACCTTATTCAGTTCGTCGAATCCCGAACGAAAGTGGACAAGCATCAGGTCGCCCTTGTGTCCGAGCACCGAGTACAGAGCGGATTGGCCAGAGGGATTCTGCTCGGCTCTACTCAGAAAGCCAGCAGCTTCATGCACAATCTCCGTCTTAAACGACTGCCGCAACTGCCGCCACGCTGTCCACCGGACGCGCATCATCTGGTGCAGGACGCTGTAGCCTTCGAGGGTTAAAGGAACGGGAGGCAGCTCGGTGGAAGCCGTCTCGGGGCGTGCTGTGCGGGGCGAGGACATGGGAACAGATCAATTTTAGCCTGATTCAGGTGAGTTGTTCAGTCCCCTCGCTGGTATTGCCGAGAAGGCAACAATTTCCGTGGCGCACCGCAGCCGGTGAACATCCAAGTCAGCAACCAGGAGAGGATCATGCCTAAGAAGAACAGTTCTGGAAATCATGGTGTGCTGAATGCTGAACCCCGCATCCATCAGCGCGGACCAGAGATTCAGCCGTACGGAACCGTAACGCACGCTATCCATCTGCAACTGGAAGAACCTGTCCGTCTGGAAATGACTGAGCAGCTCAATCAGCTGCTTGCGGATTCTATGTCTCTGCGCGATCTCTATAAGAAGGCCCACTGGCAAGTGGCAGGGCCAACGTTTTACCAGCTTCATCTCTTGTTTGATAAGCATTTTGAAGAGCAGGTCGAGGTTGTCGACACCATTGCCGAACGTATTCAGTTGCTTGGAGGCCTGGCGATCGCCATGGCAGCCGATGTTGCTGAAACTACCCGGATTGAGCGCCCGCCACGGGGACGAGAAGAGGTTCCGGTCGTAGTCTCACGGCTGGTCGATGCTCACCAGGTGATCATCCAGCAGTGCCGGGAGATTGCGGAGCGCTCGTCGAAGCTTGGCGATCAGGGTACCAACGACATGGTGGTGAGCGACGTCCTGCGCACGAATGAATTGCAGGCATGGTTTATCAGTGAGCACCTGGTCGATATGCCCCTGGTGCACTCGACCGAGGAGACCTCGCAGGCGGCGGACTAAGCAGCGCTGAAAGCAAAAGGGCTTAACCCACTGAGGACAGGAAGTACACGAAGAAATGTCTTCCTTCCTATGCCTTCAGAGGGGACTGTACGTATACGACACAGTTGTGTCCTTTGTGTGAGACTCAGGACACCTTCTGCACTGAAAACCCGTAAAACGCCATTCCCCAGCGCGCCATCCAAGAAAACGCTAGTAAAAGACTAATCGGGGGAACCATGGCTGAACCGGTCTCTGCACTACCGAATCCAACAACTCCCAAAGGAGAACCTGTTCCCTGGCCGGCGCCCGCAGCGCCTCTGCCTGTTTCACCTGAAATCAGCGGCAGCAACACGGAAACTGCCGTATCGGATTTTTCAGACCGCTTGCACACGGGATTTCAGGAGTACTACAGCCGGTTGCAAACAGCAGTCTCCGACATCCTGAAACGCTCACGCCAACGTTTTCGCGATACGGCGCAAGAACGGCCGATGCAAATCGTAATTGGCGTAGCCGTCGCGTCCCTGCTCGCTGGAGCAGCACTTCGGATTTGGAGAAGTCATCATGATTGATAGATCGGAAGGAGTACATCGCACGAATGGCGAAGCAGTTCACTATCGAAACGGAAGTGAGCGCAGCCTGGGTTCTATTGTCGCCGAGATCAAAGACGAGCTGAAGGAGTTCGTCAATACTCGAGTCGCGATGATCAAAGCCGAATTGCAGGAGACCATGACCGCAGCCAAGACAGCCGTGCCGCTAGCGCTTATCGCACTCGCGCTGTTCGCGATAGGGTTCCTGCTGCTGACGATGGCCGCGGTTGTCCTGGTGGCGTTCGCATTCGCCGGAAGTGCTCTATCGTGGTTCTACGCCGCGATTATTGTTGCATTCGTGTGGTTTTGCCTGGGTGCGTCCGCAGCTTTCTTCGCCTATAACGCATTCCGCAGCCATAGCCGGTTCCCACAGCGTACGGTGCAGGTGCTCAAAGCCGACAAAGCCTGGTTGCAAACGGAAGCAAGGAGTGTTTCATGAACGGTCTTCCCGCGCACGACTTGGAGGAAAGAGCCGCTGAAGATAGGCGGCGGTTGCACAGCTCGGTAGAGGAGCTGCGCGTCCATTTAAAGGACACTCTCGACATCAAAAAGAATACTCGGGAGCATTTAGGGTTGGCGTGCAGTGTGGCCGCCCTGCTGGGAGTTACTCTCGGCTACGCGTTTACCGGAATTTTCGTCGACTAAACTTGAAAAGCGAGAACAAACATGTCCGTCCTTACCAGCGCAACTGATGTCGCGACTCGCCGTCTTCCCAAGCTGTTCAATGCTGACGCTCATCATGCAGCCGACTATCTGCTCGTCGGGTCGTTCGCAGCCGCCGGAGCCTGGTTCTTTCGGCGTAATCGGCGCGCGGCTCTGGCAGCTTGGATTTCCGGTGCTTCCCTGCTGGGACTCACTCTGCTGACCAGCTATCCAGGGAAGGACCGACGTTACCTGGCGTTTCCATTGCACGGGAAGATAGAAACTGGTATGGCGGCAATGGTCGCGGCTATGCCGGAGTTTCTGCGCCTTGAAGATGACAAAGAGCGCCATTACTTTACCGTCAAAGCCGGCTTACTAACCGTAGTATCGAATCTGACCGCGTTCAGTGCGCATAACGGCAGAAGCAGGCATTAATCTCAGTTTCTTTCAGCTGACTAAACCTGACTCATTGCTGAAGTTCCCTAAATGGGAAGAGCTCGCCCTCCTGTACTGCATACGAATCGAAGCAGTTTTTACAATAACTCTGATAAAATTCGAGCCTTTTACAAAGGTTAGGATTATGATCAGTGCAACGATTCGCCCAGGGGGTCAGCGAGAGTGACGGGAGGCAATAATCTACGTGTACTTCGTGAGAAGTTGGGTCTCACGATGCGCGACATCGAGACTGCCAGCGAGCAAATCGCCCGCCGGCGTAGCAACGAAGAGTACTCCATCCCGATCAGTCGCCTGTCCGATTTTGAGACTAAGGGCGTCATTCCCAGTATTTATCGCCTCTACTCGCTATCTGCGATTTACCGCAAGGATTTCCGCGAGCTGCTGTCGTGGTATGGAGTTGATTTAAGCCAGCCGCTTACAGATCTGGAGATCGCATCCCCGCCGCGGTCTCACCTCTCCACGGCTTTAGCCAACAAAGAAGTCGTGCAAATGCCCGTGAGGCTGGACCCTGCATTCGATCCGAGGAAGACGCTGAACTTTGGCCGGATGATCGAGCAATGGGGAACTGTGCCGCTGGCTTATCTGGAACAGTTTTCGAAGGTTGATTACACCTATGGGTACGTCGGCAGTGAAGATTTCACGATGTATCCGATTCTTCCGCCGGGAAGTTTCATCCAGGTCGATGAGTCGCGCAACAAGGTGTCGGAAGGCGGCTGGCGGTCGGAATATGAGCGGCCAATTTACTTGGTCGAGACGCGTGAAGGTTATACCTGCTGCTGGTGCACGGTGGGCAGAGAAGATTTAATTCTGCAATCGCATCCGCTTTCGCCGGTGCAGCCCAAAGTAGTCAGGCATTCCCATGCGGAAGTGATCGGGCAGGTCGTAGGAATCGCTATGAGACTTGGCGAGTGGCGTTCTTATCCCGATGCTTCTCGAGTCCCAAGAGAGCGTGCAGCACTGAGCTGAGATGTCGCGCTGCACCCGGCCCGGGATCATTCGGAAGCAGCACATTCCCCTTCTCGGATAACGTCTTCAGATACTCCTTTGTGTCCTGACCTTCTGCGGTGGTGGAGTCTTCCACATCAGCCAGCAGTGTGGAAAGAGGCGTGGAGAGTACCTGGGAAACCGCACTCTTATGTGCTTCTCTCAGCGCCCTATTGGCAGCCGACTCGCCATGCACCTTTCCAAATCCCCAATGCGAGTAGCCACCCCGATCGCGCAGCCCTGCCAAATATTCAAGCTTCTGCAGATAACCGGAGATAGCGCGCAGCGTGCTGCGGGAAAGGTCTTCGAGCGCCGACTTAAGCGTCATAACTACGTACTCAGGCCAACAGTACCATGCTCACGCACGTAGTTCAATGATAGCGGGATTCCGCAGAAAACAGGAATGTTACCGGCGGCCAGCGTGCTGTGTTTCGCGCTTCCAGAACTTCCCGATGCCCAGACGCAGCTCGAATGTATTGACTCCCGGATTGAGGTCGCCTAATCCGGCATTAGAGATGTGGAGGTAGCGAGCCTCAAGTGCTAAGGAATACCTGGGACCGAGAATGTGGGTTCCGAGTGCTGCCCCAGAAGCGAAGTTCACCGAAGAGGTGCCGGCAGGAACCTTGGCGGTCGTAAACAGAGTTCCACCGCTTAATTCCAGATATGGGGACCACCGTCCGTGCGCGACGAAATTCCACTTCAGGTTCAGGGGATTGAGTCCAACCCCGTAAGCGGTACCGGTCGGCTGAAAGATCAAATACGCAGGCACTGCATCGACGGCGTACTCAAACCGCCCTTTCAATATCCCGGGAAGGTGTGCGTCGGTAAGTACCCAGCCATAGCGAAGGCCGGCGTTCCATATGCCAGTGTCTCCGCGCCCGCCGGAAACAGAATGTCCGGCAGAGGTCCACACTTGCACTTCGTTCGAGCCCTGCTGCGGACCGTCCTGGGCAAGGACGGTCGTGGGTGCAAGGGTTATCAGGAAGATAGAAAAGAACAACTTCTCCAAAGTACTTATGCCAATGTTCATCTTGTCAGCAGCCCTCGTTCGCGAAGCCAGTTGGTGAGTAGCGTCGGCCAGACTCCCAGGACGGGATCTTCCAGATCGAGTCCAACGCCGTGTGGACCTCGTTCGAAAATATGCATTTCTGCAGGGACGCCAGCCTTCCGCAAGGCCAGATAAAACTGGACGGTATTCTCCGGTGGGACGAGGGTGTCGGCGCTGGTGCTGAAAAGAAATGTCGGCGGAGTTTGCGACGTGACATTCAATTCGTTTGACATCTGTTTACGCAGTTCGGTGCTGGCACTCTTGCCAAGCAGGTTCTCTACTGAACCCTCGTGTGCGTAGGGCGGCAACATGGTGATGACCGGATAGGCGAGAATCAAGAAATCTGGGCGGCAGCCGACGCGATCAATAGGATCGGTGGCCTCAGGCTTGCCACTATCAAAGTGTGTGGCTGCGGTCGAGGCAAGATGCCCGCCGGCGGAAAACCCCATCATCCCAACGCGATCCGCCTGGTAACCATACTGTTGCGCGTGCGCGCGCACCCAACGCAGGGCACGCTGCGCGTCTTCGAGCTCTATGGGATTGTGGTATTTCGGTCCGAGCCTGTACTTCAGAACGAATGCGGTCACGCCCATCCCGTTGAACAAGTTCGCGAACTGCCGGCCTTCGTGATTGCTGGCCAGCATCGTATAGCTCCCCCCGGGGGCGATCAGGATTGCAGTGCCGGAGCGGGTCGGGTCGAGCGGAGGATAGACAGTGATTGTGGGAGTGTCTTCATCGGCGTCGCCAAGAGCTCCGGGCGCGCCATGCTCCCAGAGATGGAACGTTTGGGGCTCGGCGGTGAAGTTGAGCTTGTGTTCAGGCGATTGCGCCTGTGCGAGACAGGTGATTGCGAAGAGCAAGAGTGCAGTCCAGTGGGTGACGTTCATTATTACCTCATTAGTCTGTCGGGAGGGCACGGCCTTGGGCCGTGCCGCGGGACCTCTAGGTCTAGAGTTAACGGCACGGCTAGAAGCCGTGCCCTCCCGAAAAGCTGAACTACTTCGTATCTTGTTACACGCGAACGGCTGGCGGTTACAACCCGAGTCCTCCGTCCACACATAAGATCTGTCCGGTGATGAAATGGGGAGCGGTTGCGAAGAAGAGCACCGCTGCAGCAGTCTCTTCACCGGTGCCGTTGCGCTGCATCGGGGTTTGCTTGGCCATGCGGCGCATGAAGCTAGCGGCGTTCGGGTCGCCCAAATCAATCATGCCCGGAGCAACACAGTTCACTGCAATCTCAGGCGCCAGGGCCTTGGCCATACATCTGGTCAGCATGTGAAGCGCTGCCTTCGAGGAGCAGTAATGCGCGTGCGTCGCCCAGGCGCGCAATCCGCCGAGCGAACCCATGTGGATGATCTTCCCTTTTCGACTTCGCAAGTACTTCAGGCACTCCTGGCTTACGAGAAACGGCCCACGCACATTGGAGGCGAAGATGGCGTCCCACTGCTTGAGTGTGAGCTGTTCAAATTCGACGGACTCGTAATTGCCGGCGTTGTTGATCAGGATGTCGAGTCCTCCGAAGCGCTGGACAACTCCCTTGACTGCTCGGCGCACACTGGATTCATCGGTAACATCGCAGCGAAGAGCGAATCCTTCAGCTCCAAGTGCTTTGATCTCCTCTACGGTCGCTTCGGCTTCACGCTTCGATGTCAGGTAGGTGATGGCAACGGATGCCCCAGCGTCGGCCAGCGCCAAAGCGGACGCTTTCCCCAGGCGCTTGGCGGCTCCGGTTATCAGAGCGACCTTACCTCGCAGGATTTTGGATCCACTCTGCATGAGGAAAAGGAATTGTATCCTGTCCTACCGATATGTCCTTATCATGCTGATTCCGCATGAACTTTCGCTTGGAAACCGCATCGCAGTTTGCTAGACTCCCGTAACTCCCCTTATGAGTGCCCAGCCGAAGCCGATGCCTAGAGAAGTAGTAGTGTATTCCCGCAGGGGATGCCACCTCTGCGAGATCGTCAAGGAGAGTCTCTCCAAGCTGCAGCGCCGAGGCGGTTTTCATTGGCGCGAAGTGGACGTCGATACTGACGATGAATTGCGACGGCGATTTACCGACGAGGTTCCGGTTGTCTTCATCGACGGGCGTAAGGCCTTCAAATACCGCATGGATGAGC
>Ga0068855_100006681_pt1 | contig 14002 bp, 10 predicted proteins | sample KBSCornC52_FD_66592 | JGI IMG/M metagenome (GOLD analysis project Ga0068855, IMG submission 66592) | Corn rhizosphere microbial communities from Kellogg Biological Station, Michigan, USA - KBS Corn C5-2 | ecosystem: Host-associated > Plants > Roots > Rhizosphere > Soil ... | reverse complement strand
TCTGGGGTGGGGGTCGGGTGGGGCCGGTGGGGGGTGTGATCTGTGCGATCTTCGGGTTGGCCGGTGGTGGGGTTGTCCGGTTTTCGTGGGGCGGGGGCTGGGCGGGCAAGCGACCGGGCGGGTGAGCGACCGGCAGCGAGCAGCCGGAGACCATGCCCCGGCGGCGCTCAGCCGCTCAGCCCGGCCCCGCCTCCGTCAGCATCCGCCCCAGTTCCGTCCGCGAGTGCTGCACGCTCCGCCCCTCCCGGTGTGTGGTGATCAGGCCGGCGCGGCGGAGGGCGGCTGAGTGGGAGGAGGCCGAGGCGAGGCTGAGGTGGGCGGCGTTGGCCAGCTCGGTTGTGGTGTGCGGCGTCTCCAGCAGGCGGAGGATGCGGGCGCGGGAGGTGCCCAGGACGTCGGCGAGGGCGTCGGTGGCGGGTGCGGTGGTGCTGCTCGGGGTGGGGAGCGGGAAGCCGGGGCCGGCGGGGTAGACCAGGAGCAGGGGGTGGTCGGGGGAGTAGCCGATGAGCGGCTCGTCGGTCCAGTGGAAGGTCGGCAGGAGGGTGATGCCTCGGCCGGTCAGGTGGTGGTCGCGGTCTTTGAAGGCGGGGATGTGCCAGGTGCCGTCCCGCAGGGCCGAGCCCGGGACCAGGGTGGTGAGGGACTGCTCGGTGCCGGTCTCGGCGGCGCGGAGGGCGAAGCGTGTGAACTCGGCGGCGTGGCGTTCGCGGACCGTGTTCCAGGACGTCGCCAGGACCGACTGGTAGGCGTCGCGCAGGCTCCGGTCGAGCAGGTCCCAGGCCTGGGTGTCGCGCTGCATCAGGGCCTTGACCCAGGGGGTCGGGGGCCGGCGGAGTCGGGCGACGTCGGAGTGCACCACCGTGCTCGGCGTGCTGCGGACCAGGTCCAGGGCCTCTTCGAGGTCGCCGGAGACCGGATCGAGGAAGGCCGGGCCCTGGAACGGCCGGAGCAGGTCCCACAGCGGACGCGTGGTGGCCGGCAGCCGGTGCCCGACGTCACGCCGCCAGCGCCCGAACACCACCGGCGAGTCACTCCGGCGGGACATCATCAGCGAGACCTTCAGCTCCACCAGCGGCGCGGGACGGGGCAGGAAGCGGACCCGGGCGAAGTCGCCGGGGCTGAAGTGGATGCGCAACATCGGACCTCCGCAAGCCTTTCCGTCAGGATAGAAAGCTTCGCGCCGCCGTGTCGCGCGGTGCATCGTCGCAGCCATGGCCCTGGACCGGCGACGACCTTCCCGCTTCCTGTCCCCGCTGGTCCTGGTGCTGGCCGTCGCGGGCTGCCACGGGGGCAGCCCGCGCGCGGCGACAGCCACATCGCAGAGTCCTGCAACGGCGGCATCGCCCGCGAAGTCCGCGACGCCGCAGCCCGCATGTCCGAACGAACCCGCGTCCGCCCGCCAGCTGACCCTCACGACCAACGCCGACCTCCCCCTGCCCGCGATCGAGATCGGCAACGGCCCCAAAGGCGTCCTGCTCGTCCCGGAGACCGGCTCGCAAGGCGAATGCGGCTGGATGGCGTACGCCAACGACCTCGCCGCCAAGGGTCTGCACATACTCCTCATGGGCGAGGGAGACGTCTCGGCCGTCGACGCCGCGCTGAACGAGCTCCACTCCAACGGCGTCACGACGACCGTCGTAGTCGGGGCATCGGCCGGCGCGACGACGGCGCTCGCCGCCGAAGCCGGAACCGCCACGGACTCGGCGCCCGGCGTGGCGGCGATCGTCGCACTCTCCGCCGACGAACTCGGCACCCTTCCGGCCGAAGCACCAACCATCCATGTCCCGGTTCTGATGGCGGTCGCGGACGGCGACGCCTACGTCTCGATTGCCGATGAGCGCAGCCTCTTCAACGCGCTGGCAGCGCCTCCGTCCCTCAAAACCCTGGACGTGCGGCCGAGCGGCGCGGGCCACGGCTGGGATCTGCTGGCCGACGAAGGATTCAAGCGCACCGTGACCGACTTCATCACCGCGCACCTCGCCGCCGACTACACCGTCTGGGGCACCGGCGCGCGGACGATCGTGCTGAGCAACCAGAGCGACGAGGACCAGTCGTCCTGGCAGGCGTACGCGGACCATCTCGTCGCCGAGGGCTACAAGGTCGCCATGTGGGACTACGCGGATCAGGACCCTGTGAAGCGCCTCCAGACGATGGTCGCCGACCTCCGCGCGCACGGTTCCGGACCGGTGTTCCTTCTCGGCGCCTCGAAGGGCGGCAAGACGTCGCTGGTCGCCGCGGCCGGGATCAAGCCGCCGGTGACGGCCGTGGTGACGCTGTCGGCCGAGTCGACACTCACCCCGAACATCGACGTCTCCTCCTACGTCAAGCAGCTGACGTGCCCCGTGCTCCTGCTCACCGCGGCCCAAGACGGGTACGGCTCGGCAGACGCCGCCAAAACCTTCCAGGCGGACCTGCCGAGCCTGGCCCACACCCTGACCTACGACGGCTCGGACCACGGGACACAGCTGCTGAACGGTGCCGACGGCGCGAAGGTGATCGCAGACATCGACGCGTTCCTGAAGACGCATTAGTTCCTGAAGGCGTACTAGCTCCTCAAAACGCGCGCCCTGAAGACGCTCGAGAAGCCCTGAGCGAGCGACCGAGCCGTCCTCAGTCCGGCAACTCGTCCGGCGCCCCGAGCAGCCGCCGTGTCAGCTGGTGCCGCGATCCGGCGAGGAGCTCCAGCGCGGTGTCCAGATGCTCGGCGCTGACCCGCAGGTCCTTCTCGGGTGTCTGGTCGTCGCCGAGTTCGTTCAGCGAGATCAGAGTCGCCCGCCGTATCAGCTCCTTGATGAAGGACGCCGTGACCCCGGCCGTGCGCTCGATCAGAGCGTCGGCGCCGCTCAGATCCAGATCCAGGCTGCCGCGATAGAGCTCCAGCAGGCGCGCGCGGCCGTCGGCGTCCGGCAGCGGCACCTCGACCGCGTGGTCCACCCGGCCCGGCCGCATCGCCAGCGCCGGTTCCAGGGCGTCGACGCGGTTCGTGGTGAGCAGGAAGGTGACGTCGGCGTCGCCGTCCAGGCCGTCCATCTCGTTGAGGAGCTGGAAGAGCAGCGGCGTGGCGTGCATGTGGCTGGAGCGGTCCTGCGCGATGAGGTCGACGTCCTCGACCACCACCAGCGCCGGCTGCAGCGCGCGGGCGATCTCGCAGGCATGGCCGATCAGCCGCAGCGCGTCGGCGGTGAGCACCACGACGGTGGTCTCGGGCAGCCGGCTCATCAGATACCGGACCGTGTGCGTCTTGCCGGTCCCGGGCGGGCCGAACAGCAGAACGCCTCGCTTGAGGTGCTGGCCGTGCGCGAGGAGCGTTGCGCGGTGCCGGTTCACGCCGAGGATCTGCGCCTCGATGCCCTCCAGCATGCCGGGCGGGAGGATCAGCTCCTCGCGGTCCATCACCGGGCGCTCGTGGAAGCTCAACACCGATTGATGCGGGCCGAGCATCTCGCTGCCGAACTCCAGCACATGGCCGCGATAGACGCTGAACTCCACGGCCAGCCGGCGGATCTCGGCCGCCGCCTCGCGGGCCACGGCCCGGTCGGAGCAGGCGATCTCCAGGCTGACGTCCGGCTGCGGACCGCGCGTCTCCGAGCCGCGCAGCAGGATGGCCAGCGGCGGGCGCGGATCCTCGGTGCGGTCGCCGTCGTCGGGGCCGTCGATGCCCTCGACCAGGTACAGCCCGCACTGCACGCAGCTGCGGGTCTCATCGCCCGGGCCGCTGGGCTGGTCGCTCATGGAGACGCCGCTGACCGCCATGGCGTGCGGCCCGGTCTCGTAGTAGAGGTCTGTCAGGCCGAACATGCGGTGCCGGAAGCCGGCCATGCCGACCAGCCGGTAGGGGGCGCCGTTGCGGGCCAGCCAGCGGTCCAGGGCGCCCTGGACGTTGACGTGTTCGAAGCCCGGCCAGGTCACGGCGGTCACCGGGTGCAGCGCGGCGTCGGGGCCGAGGTGCGCGGTGAGGAGGTCGGCCAGCCCGGGGGCGGCGTTCGGAGCGACGTTCGGGGCGGCGTCCGCGTTCGGGTTCGCGTCCGCGCCGGGGGCGGTGGCCGCGGGGCCACCACCGGTGATGTAGCTGACAGCGTTTCCTTGACCGCTCTGCGCGGCGACGGTGCGGCGCGGCGGCATCGGCTGTGACGGCATGGGGTCCACCATGCCAGCGCATCAGGGGACTGAACCAGGGGTTGCGCGAGCGCTAAGCGCGGTTGACAGCTCGCGCGACGCCCGCGGCGATGGTCGTGGCGAGGATCCAGCCGGTGGCGGTGAGCAGATAGGCGACCCACTGATAGCCGCCGGTGGCGGCATAGGCCCGGCCCTGGCCGAAGTTGATCACCGGCAGCAGCAGGTCGAGGGAGTAGATCAGGGGATTGAAGGGCGGCGCCTTGTCCGGGCCGAGGGGCACCGGATGGTGCAGCCCGAAGACGACGACCCCGGTGACCAGCAGCGCGGCCAGCCAGCCGAGCGCACGCTCGGGGCGATAGCCGTAGCCGACGGCGGCGTCCTGGACGAAGCCCCAGGGCCGCGCGGCGGGGGACAGGGTGCGGCGGCGGGCACGCTGCTTGGCGAGCAGGACGCGTCGCGCCTCGCCGTCCAGGCCCTGGCGCCGGTAGACGGTGGCGAGCTGCTCGTAGGGACCGGGGCGGTACCCGGCGGCCTCGCGCGCGAGCCAGGCGATGCGCTCGGCGACCGGGCCCGGCTCGGCGATGCGGTCGTAGACGAAGCCGTCGCGGGTGAAGTGCGGCGGCCAGGTCGCGGGGTCGTCGTGGAGGACGGTGACGTGTGCGTTGGCGAGGTGGATGCCGCCGGCGGGCGGGGCGGCGAAGAGCAGGGTGAGCTCGGCGGCCTGGAGATGGCCGAGGAACAGGAGGTTGGGCACCGTGCCGGACGCCGGCCGGGTCACCACCGCCTCACGGAAGTCCATATCGTTCGCGACCCGGGCGCTGGCGAACCGGATCGCTCCCGTGGCGTGTATCGCGCGGCAGCGCGCCGCCCCGCCTATCTCGGCGTAGCGGGCGTCGAGCGCGTCGGTCCCGTCGCCGCGCAGTATCGCCTCGTCGAAGCGCGCGTGGCCCGCCACGTGCGCGCCGGTGATGCGGACCAGGCCGTCGGAGTCGAAGCCCCGGTAGCACTGGAGATCGGCGCCGATCTTCGCCTGGTACGCCTCCAGCGTCACCCCGCCGGGGTTGCTCAGCTTGGCGTTCGCCAGCCGCAGCAAGCCCTGGATCTGCGCGCCCGAGAAGCGGATCTTGCCCTCGGCGTGCAGATCGTCGGCCACGAAGTCGCTCCCGAGCTGGAGCCGGGCCGCGTCCAGCACCTCGTCGGCGCCGGGGTCGCTCAGGCGCGCGCGTTCCAGGCTCATGACGCCGTCCACCTTCGCGTCCCGCAGGATCGCGTGTCCCTCGATCGTCGCGTCCCACAGCATCAGGTCGCCGCCGACGCGCAGGCGCTCGGCCCGCAGCGCCAGCTCGCCGGGCCGGGACAGGTGCGCCTCGGTGAGGAGCAGCTCGCCGCCGATCACCGCGTGATCCAGCCGGACCCGTCCGTCGACGCGCGTCCGGTGCATCATCACCGTCGCCTCGACGCGCGCCAGCGACGCGTTCAGCCCGGCCAGGCGGCTGCCGCGCAGGTTCAGGCGGCGCAGGCGGGTGTCGTGCAGGTCGAGGTCGTCCTGGAACCAGCAGTACGCGAAGCTCAGCGAGTAGCCCAGCTCCAGGTACTCCAGCTCCAGCCGGCCGACGACCTTGGCACCGACCACGCGCAGCGGCGCGCGCCGGTCGCCGGCCTCGTCGATCAGCTTCCTGAGGAACGAGGCGCGCAGCGTCCGCTCGGGTCCCCACGCCGCCCCGCTCGCCGCCGGATCGGCCAACGCCGGATCGCCGGTCTCGAAGGACGTGCGACCGCCGGCCAGGAAGTCCGTCCGGACTCGCTTTTCGCTGTCAGTGAGTCCGGTGAGGCGCATGCGACGTTTCTACCGTGGCTCCGCCAACTCGATCGAGTCCTGCGGCGGTGATCCCTTCGGCCGTCGCGGTTCGCGGACGCCGCCGTCCGGGCCGGCCGGCCAGTCCGGCCCGCCCGGCTCGCGAAGGCGCCGACGCTCCATCTTGCGTACTCTCCGGGGACGCAGGGCGTGTTTGACTCGCTGTTTCACCGTCATGCCGAGGAAACGACTGCGGGAAAACCTCTGGTTCCGCAACGGAGATCGCGTACTCTCTCGGCGAACAAACGGGGGAATGCGAGGGGGTCCACCATGTCTTCCGAACCAGTCGAGCTGCCGCGCACGCTCGTCTTCTCGCCGCGCGCCAACGACACCTCCCAGGTACTCGCCCCGGCTGCGCACCGCCGAGGCCTGCTCACCGAGCACATGACCGGCTGGCACGTCCCCGAAGGCTTCCTCGTCGGGGGCCCCGCGCATCTCTACGCCGGCCCGCTGTTCGCCGACGCGGTCGCCGCCGACCTCGGCATCGCGCTGCTGGAGCCGCCGGACGACTGGCTGGCCCGGCTCCCGGGCGAGGCGGTCCGCCGCGGGATCAGGATGCTGACGATGGCCGAGGCGTGGGCGCTGCGCAGCCCGGCATTCCTGAAACCGCCCAACGACAAGAGCTTTCCGGCGCGCGTCTACCTCCGGGGCGATCTCCTGCCCGGACCCGACGCCGTCGATGCCGACACCCCGGTCCTGGCCAGCGACCCGGTGCGGTTCACGATCGAGTTCCGGCTCTACGTCCTGGACGGCGAGGTCGTCACCGGCGCGCAGTACGCGGTCGACGGGGATCTCGACATCGAGCCGCTGGCCGGCCACGAGGCGGAGAGCCGGATCCTCGGGTTCGCGCGGGAGGTGCTGAAGGAGTCGGCCGGCATGCTTCCGAGCGCGGTCGTCGTCGACGTCGGCCTGATCGACGAGGCGGGCGGGGCAAAGGGCGACCCGGTGCCTGCCGTCATCGAGGCGAACGCGGCCTGGGCCTCGGGCCACTACGCCGCCGACCCCGAGCGCGTCCTGGACGTCGTCCTGCGCGCCGCCGGGCCGTCGGCCGAGACGAGCGGCCACGATCGCGCCTTCCTCCGGCCGGTCGCGCGGCGACTCGACTGACCCGGTGCGACGATAACCCCATGCCCGAGCGCCCCCACGTGATCCTCAGCGCCGCCATGTCCCTGGACGGCCACCTCGACGACACCACGCCCGACCGCCTCATGCTGTCCGACGAGGCGGACTTCGACCGGGTGGACGCGCTCCGGGCGGCGTCGGACGCGATCATGGTCGGCGCCGAGACCATCCGCCGCGACGACCCCCGCCTCCTGGTCCGCGACCCGGAGCGCCGCGCCGACCGAGTCCGGCGCGGCCTCGCCGAGCATCCGGTGAAGGTGACGGTGACCGGCTCGGGCGCGCTCGATCCCGCCGCGCGCTTCTTCACCACCGGCGGCCGCAAGCTCGTCTACTGCGCCGACGCCGCCGTGCCGGTGCAGGCCGACCGCCTGGCCGACGTCGCCGACACCGAGGTCGTCCCGGCCGGGGCGCTCGTCGACTTCCCCGGCATCCTCGCCGATCTGAAGCGGCGCGGCGTCGAGCGCCTGATGGTCGAGGGCGGCACCTCGCTGCACACCCGCTTCCTCGCCGAGGACCTCGCCGACGAGATCCATCTCGCCATCGCCCCGTTCTTCGTCGGCGACGACCGGGCTCCGCGCTTCGTCCGCGCCGCCGAGTTCCCGCAGAACGCGAAGCGCCGCATGACGCTGGCGGAGACCCGGCCGATCGGCGATCTCGTCTTCGTGCGGTATGTGATCAGCCACGCGTGACGGCGTGCGGCCGGGCGAACCGGACCGGCACCCCCGGCGAGAACAGCACGCTGTCCGGCGGCCGCTCGGTGACGCCCGGCAGCCCCGCCGCCGCGACCAGGTCCTCCTCGCACGCCAGCAGCTCCGCCTGGTGCAGCGGCCACCGCGGGTGCGCGTTCGGCATGTGCACGGTCCGGCCGCCGAGCGAGAAGTGCAGCCGCCAGCGGGCCGTCACGAAGTGGTCCAGCGCGGACGGCGTCTCGACGGGGGATCCGATCCGCACGCCGATCACGCTCTTCACCGGCGGCTGGCCAGGCTCGCGCCGCCGTGAGCCGTACCAGTACTCGTCCCCGGAGCGGTACGCCGACATCCGGGCCCAGCGGTACGGCAGCCGGAACGCCGTCCGGGCCGTGGCCACCGGCAGCAGCCGCGCGGCTTCCAGCGACCGGAACACCACGCCGCGCCGCCCGGCCGCGTCGACCGAGTAGAGCCGGACGTTCGTCTCCGGAAACGTCCCCAGGTACGGCATGCCCGGCAGCGGTCCCCAGCCGATCCGGTACATGCGGAAGGCGATGAGGCCGACGTAGGTCACACCGTCGATGACGTCCGGCATGACGCCCTCGGGCAGCAGCGGGGCCACCTTCTCCGGCTCCACGGCCCAGTGCAGGAACGTCGCGTCCAGCCAGGACTGCGTCATCAGCGTCAGGCCGGGCAGCCGCGGTGGATCCGGGGTGACCGGCTCCGGCTCTGTGGGGCTCGCTGTGGGGCTCGCTGCCGGGCCCTCCACGGGGCGCGTCTCAGACTCCCATGCCGTAGGCGTGCGTCACCCGGATGCGCAGCACCAGGCGCTTCTCGGCGACCATGGCGGCCCGGTACTCGTCCCAGTCCGGGTGCTCCTTGCCGGAGGCGGCCCGGTACAGCTCGATCAGCTCCTCGACCGCCGCGTCGTCGGGGGCCTGGGCGACCGCCGAGAGCTCCGCGTCTCCTTCGTACACCGCGTACTTGTAGGTCTCCGGATGCACCATGAGCGAGACGCGCGGGTCCCGGCGCATGTTGTGGGTCTTGGCCCGGTCGTCGGTGATCGAGACCCGGATCACCTGCTCGGCGGCGTCATACGCGTAGCTGACGACCGACAGCTGCGGCCGTCCGTTCTTCTTGATCGTCGCCAGAGTGGCGCGGCCCCGTGCGCCCAGAAGTTCCAGGAAGGCATCCATATCGTGATTCTAGGGTCGGGGCGAGGTGATACACATGAGCGTATGAAGTCGTTCGGGGATCACCGAGGCCGCGCCATATCCGTCGTCGCGATGTTGGTCGGCGCGGCCCTGGTCGCCGGGTGCACCTCCTCGGGTTCCATCGGCGGCGGAGCGGCCGGCTCGGGGGGTTCCAGCAGCTCCGGCGGCACGTCGGGGGCGGGCTCGCTGCCCGCCGGCGAGTTCCCCTCGATGCAGGCCTTCGCCGCCCAGAAGATCTCCTGGAGCGCCTGCACCGACGAGCCGGCCGACGACCCGAGCGCGGACCTGAGCGCCTTCCAGTGCGGCACCGTCGAGGTCCCGCTGGACTACACCAAGCCCTCGGGCAAGGACGTGAAGCTGGCGCTGGTGAAGTGGCCGGCCGCGGACCAGGCGGCCAAGGCCGGCTCGCTGTTCACCAACCCCGGCGGACCGGGCGCCTCCGGCGTGGACTTCGTCGAGGAGTCCAAGACGCAGTTCGACGGGGCGCTGCACGCGCACTACGACATCATCGGCTTCGACCCGCGCGGTCTGGGCCGCAGCGACCCGATCACCTGCCTGGACGACAAGACCCAGGACAAGCTCTACGAGCAGGACCCGCCCAAGGACGCGGCGGCCCGGGCGAAGAAGGCCGACCAGGACGGCAAGAACCTGGCCGCGGCCTGCGAGAAGAAGTCCGGCGACCTGCTGCCCTACGTCGGCTCCAAGTACGTCGCGCAGGACATGGACCTGATGCGCCAGGTCCTCGGCGACAAGAAGCTGAACTACCTCGGCATCTCCTACGGCACCTACATCGGTTCCGTCTACGCCGAGCAGTTCCCGGCCAACGTCGGCCACATGGTGCTGGACGGCGCCGTGGACCCGAACGCCGACCAGCTGGAGGCCGATGTCCAGCAGCAGGTCGGCTTCGAGAAGTCGCTGGAGAAGTTCGCCTCCGACTGCGTCACGAACTACGCCTCGCAGTGCCCCCTGACCGGCGATCCGGCGAGCGCGGCCAAGCAGCTCGGCCACTTCATCGACGGCCTGCGGGACCACCCGCTGCGGACCCAGAACGCGAACCGCCCGCTGGACGAGACGCTGGGCTGGACCGGCGTGATCATCGGGCTGTACGGCGATGTCGGCTCGGACTGGTGGAAGTACCTGCGCGACGCGCTGAACATGGCCATGAAGGACAACGACGGGAGCGAACTGCTCGCCGGTGCCGACCAGTACAACGGCCGCGACCCCAAGGGCCACTACAGCACCGAGCAGGACGGTCTGATCGCGGTGCGCTGCGCGGACTTCGTCACCCCGGCCCCGAGCGCGCAGGAAGTGCAGAGCGCGTACAACCAGCTCGAAACCGGCGCCCCGATCCTCAACTCCGATCTGGCCCCCAGCGACCTGGCACAGCCGCTGTGCGCGAACTGGCCCTTCCAGACCGCCGAGAAGCCGCACCAGATCAAGGCTCAGGGCTCGGACACGATCCTGGTCGTCGGGACCACGGACGATCCGGCCACGCCGTACCAGAACGCGGTGAACCTGGCCAACGGCTTCGCCAACGCACGGCTGCTGACCCGGGTCGGCACCGGCCACGCCGCGTTCGGCAGCGGCAACCAGTGCGCGCAGTCGGCGATGGAGGCGTACCTGGTCAGCGGCACGCTGCCGCCGCAGGGGCAACGCTGCACGGCGTGAGCCGCGCGTGAGAAGGGTCGCGGACGGGAACCCGTTGATGTCCGCGACCCGTTAGGGTCACGGAAGTCTCAACCAACTTGGGGGAACACCGTGATCTGCTTCTTCGATCCGGCGCACGGCCAGGCGTCCGTGAATGTCATGTGGCAGCCGCAGTGGGGCGTGGCGCGACCTGTCGAGGTCTGCCAGTTCTGCGCGCAGCGCATCCAGACCACTCAGCCGCCGTACTACCAGCCCGTCCAGCAGCAGGGTTACCCGCAGCAGGGCTACCCCCAGGCCGGCTATCCACAGCAGGGCTATCCGGCGCAGCAGCCGGGCTATCCGCAGCAGGGGCAGTACCAGCAGCCGCCCCGTCAGGGACACAGCACCGGCGCCGTGATCGGCGCCGGCGCGGCCGGCCTGGTCGGCGGGATGCTGCTGGGGGAGATGCTCGAGGGCGAGGAGAACAAGCGCGGCGAGGAGCAGGCGTACGAGCGCGGCTTCGAGGAGCGCGGGTACGACGACCAGCGGAACGAGTTCCAGCAGGAGCAGTTCCAACAGGAGCGGTTCCAGCAGCAGGAGCAGTTCCAGCAGAACGAGTACCAGCAGGAGCAGTTCCAGCAGCAGGAGTACCCGCAGCAGGAGTACCCGCAGCAGGAGTACCCGCAGTACCAGCAGAACGAGTACGACCGCGGCGGCGACTTCGGCAACGACTTCGGCGGCGGCGACTACTCGAACAACGATTACTCGAACAACAACGGGGACGACGGTTTCTTCTAAACCACTTCGTTCCCCGGCGGTGCCGTGAAATCGCCGCTTAATATAAGAGTGCTAATACGCCGTCGGGCGGGGATCCGGGATCCCCGCCCGACGGCATTTCCACCCTCAGAACCCTTGCTCACCCCTTACCGCGTAGACCGCATCCCGCGCCCGTATCACGAGGTGAGCGTGTGTCCAGGCGTGTCGCAACGTAAAGGCGCTACGTCTTTCTGAGGTTCCTGACACCCTCTACTGTGACGAGGATCGATCAGCGCAATGCCTTAGTCGCATTGCCTTTCGGTTCCACACCAAAGGGGGCGCGCGGCGGCGTGGCCGCGCGTCGGGATGAAAGGCACACCATGCAGTTTGCCCGCAGGCACCGCATCGCGGTGGTCGCGGTCACGGCGCTCGGACTGGGGGTCGGCACCTCCACAGCCGCCCTCGCCAGTCCCGCGCCCGTCAGGCCGTCGGCGGCCCAGCAGCCGGCCGCCCTGTCGACCGGTGCGAAGCACCCCGTGATCGTGCTGCTCAAGAACCAGCACCCCGAACTTCCGGTCAAGACCGCCAAGGCTCAGCGCAAGGCCGCCACCACCGCTGACCAGGCCCCTCTGGTCAGCAACGCGCAGGCCGCCGGCGCCCAGGACATCAAGAAGTTCTCGGTGGTCAACGGCTTCGCGGCCAAGATGACCGACGCCGAGGCCGCCAACCTGCGGCAGAACCCGGACGTCGAGGCCGTCGTGGCAGACGGGCAGCGTGTCGCCAAGCCCCTGACCGACGCGCAGAAGTCGGCCATCGCCGACTCCGCCGGCGGCACGGCCGCCACCGGTGCCGACGGCCAGACCCCGGCGGACAAGGTCATCCCGGGCACCTGCCCGGCCGACCCGAACAAGCCGCTGCTGGAGCCGGAGGCGTTGCAGACCACGAACACCGCGTTCACCGACCCGGGCCGGCCACAGGCCCAGAACCTGGTGGACGGCAAGGGCGTGAAGGTCGCGTGGATCGCCGACGGGCTGGACGTCGACAATCCGGACTTCATCCGGGCCGACGGCAGCCACGTCTTCACCGACTACCAGGACTTCTCCGGCACCGACCCGAACGGCGCCGAGAGCGGCGACGAGGCCTTCGGCGACGCCAGCTCCATCGCGGCGCAGGGCCTGCACAGCTACGACCTGTCCACGTACGTCATGCCGCACCACGCGCTGCCGGCCGGCTGCACCATCACCGTCCGCGGCGTCGCCCCCGGCGCCTCGCTGGTCGGCCTGAACGTGTTCGGCGCCGCCGGCACGGTCTTCGACTCCACCGTCGTGCAGGCCATCGACTACGCGGTGAACGTGGACAACGTCGACGTCATCAACGAGTCGCTGGGCGAGAACACGCAGCCCACCCAGGGCGTGGACGCCACCAGCCTGGCCGACGAGGCGGCGGTCGCCGCCGGCGTCACGGTCGTCACCTCCACCGGCGACGGCGGCGTGACCAACACCGAGGGCCAGCCGGCCGTCGACCCGGCGGTGGTCAGCGTCGGCGCCACGACCACCTTCCGCGACCAGGCGCAGACCGGCACGGGCGGTGCGCGGAACCTGGCGAGCAGCTGGGCCTCGAACAACACCGCGTCGCTGTCCTCGGCCGGCACCAACGTCCTGGACCGGGTCCCGGACCTGGTCGCGCCGGGCCAGGGCGGCTGGGCGCTGTGCAGCCCCGAGGCGCGCTTCAGCGCCTGCGTGGACTTCAACGGCAACCCGGCCTCGATCGAGGACTTCGGCGGTACCAGCATGGCCTCGCCGCTGGTCGCCGGCGGCGCCGCACTGGTCATCGAGGCGTATGAGAACACCCACGGCGGAGTGCGTCCCACGCCGGCGCTGGTGAAGCAGATCCTCACCTCCTCGGCCAGCGACCTGGGCCTGCCGGCCGACCAGCAGGGCGCCGGCGAGCTGAACACCTACCGCGCGGTCCGGATGGCCATGTCCGTGAAGGACGGCAACGGCTCGCCGAAGGCGCAGGGCGACGGCCTGCTGGCCGCCACCACCAGCGGTGACACCCAGGTCTCGCTGATCGGCGACGGCGGCTCGAAGCAGAGCGCGTCGGTCACGCTGACCAACACGAGCCCGAACACCCAGACGGTGTCGGCAGGAGTGCGCGAGCTGGACACCACGGTCGCGAACATCACCGGCAAGAAGGCCGTGGACTGGACGGACCCGAACTCGCCGTGGTTCTACGAGGGCTACACCCTCGGCACCCCCGGCCTGAAGCGGCACTGGTTCAGCACCACGTTCACCGTGCCGGCCGGCGCCGATCACCTGACCGGCTCGGCCACCTGCGCCTGCGCCGGGACCAGCACGCTGCTGCGCCTGGTGCTGGTCGGCCCGAACGGCGAGTACGAGAACTGGAACAGCCCGCAGGGCACGACCAACTTCGCGCAGGTCGACCAGGCGAACCCGCCCGCCGGCAAGTGGACGGCGTACTTCTACGCCAACGCGAACGCGACCGGCTTCAAGGGCGACGTCCACTACGACTTCCTGGCCACCAAGTTCAAGAACGTCGGCTCGGTGAGCCCGGCGAACGCGGTACTCAAGTCCGGGCAGTCGCAGAAGTTCACGGTGCAGCAGACG
>Ga0068855_100006678_pt1 | contig 14007 bp, 9 predicted proteins | sample KBSCornC52_FD_66592 | JGI IMG/M metagenome (GOLD analysis project Ga0068855, IMG submission 66592) | Corn rhizosphere microbial communities from Kellogg Biological Station, Michigan, USA - KBS Corn C5-2 | ecosystem: Host-associated > Plants > Roots > Rhizosphere > Soil ... | reverse complement strand
TGCTGCGTGAACGTTTCGGCCTCGGCGTAGATGCCGATCGGGTGCAGCTCGTCGAAGACATGCAGGCCGAACTCGACGATCCCGACATCGAAGACGACGAGGACGACGAGACCGACCGTTTCAGGCCGGCCATTCGCCGCATGCACATCATCTCGTCGGGGCTGCAGGTCGCGGCCGAGGTGACCCTGTCGGTCGGAGAGCGCACGGCGTTGGGCCGCGCCGAAGGCACAGCCACCCAAAGCGGCGTACAGCGTGCCGTGGCCACCGCGACGCTGCGCGCAGTCGAGGATTTGCTCGACGGCAAGGCCCGGTTCGAACTCGACCTGGTCGAGCTCACCTCCACCGGCCGTGAGCGCGCCGTCCTGGTCGCCGTCACGATGCTCAGCACCAGCGGCAGCGAAAGGCTCACGGGCGCGGCGGCCGTGCGCGAAGACGTTCGGCAGGCAGCGATTCGGGCCACCCTCGACGCGCTGAATCGGCGCGTCGAGCACATGGTCAGCTAGCCGCCGACGGCAGGCATGCGGCCCGGTGAGGGCGACTTAGGCGGCAGACTGTAGTCGTGGTGACGTCGGACGAAGCGCATCGAGCAGCTCATCGCCGCGCCTACGACATCTTCGAGGGCGTCCAAAGCGACCAGCGCGAGGTCGCGCTCGCCGAGCTGCCCGCTGCACTCTCGGATGCGAATTTGCACGGCTGGACCGATGTCGCACTGATTCTCGACGCCGCCGCGGCGGTAGACGCCATCACACACCCCGACAGCGGCGGGCAGGCCGCCGCCACGGTCGCCGCAGTCGGCCAGGCCGTCGACGCTCTCGTCGACCGCGCTGAAGAGCTGGGATCGTCGGCGCTGCAGGGCTTGGCTCTCGGATTGCGGGCAGTCGTCTCGGCAAACGCCGACGACAAGGCAGCCACGGTTCTCGATGCAGCTCGCGCGATCGCACTCCTAGACGACGACAACGAATCACCACTCGACCGATGCGTCGGTTACGTCGTGGCGGCCGCGGCATTCAACACGTTGCGGCTGTGGGAACTCGTCGACGATTTGTACGATCGCGCGCTGCAGTTTGGCGCGGCCGCGCACGAGACGCGACAGAGCGCCGCGGTCGTGGTGAATCGGGTGCTTACCCGGCTTGAATGGGCGCTCGCCGTCGTCGAGCACGGCGATGTCGAACCGGGTGATGTCGAACTCGCCGACGAGTTACTCGACGCGGTGCTCGACGTCGTGCCTGCGGCGCTGGCAGCAGAACTGCCGACACTGTGGCGGCTCAACGTGCTCGCGTGCGCAGACGTGGCTTCGTTGCTCCGGGGCATCGACGCCGACCGGATCCTCGGCCGCGTCGACGAACACCGCCGCGCGCTAACCGGCGCCGGCGATCTCGAGGTGTTGCCGATGCTCGAGGCCGCGACGGCCGTCGTCCTTTGGAGGTCTGGACAACGCGAGGCCGCTGTCGAAGCGGCGATGCAGGCAATACCGGCGACGTCCGCGACCTCAGGCGCGGCGACCTTCCCGTTATGGGCTCGCGCGCACGTACTCGCGGCAGCCGACCCGTCCGCCGCTACAGCGGCACTGCTCGACCACACCCATGCGGTCGTGCGGCTGCTGTGGCAGTCGCGGCGCACGGTGCTTGCTGCGGCCCGGGCGCAAATTCTGATCGAACAGCGACAGCACGAACACCTCGCCCTGACGCGCGCGGTCAACACGGATGCGCTCACCGGTCTGTTCAACCGTCGGCGATTCGAGTTGTGGCTCCAACAACCGGTTGCCGAGCTTCGCGCGTGCACGGCACTGCTGATGATCGACGTCGACGACTTCAAGGAAGTTAACGACCGTTTCGGCCACGACTGCGGCGACGAAGTGCTCCGGCGCGTTGCATCGATGATGGCGTCGGCGGTGCGCCCCGACGACGTCGCGATCCGACACGGGGGCGACGAGTTCGCCTTGATCCTCGAAGGCGACGACTTGCGGGCATCGGCCGTCAGAGAGTTGGCGGAGCGACTGAGCGCCGCGATCAGTGGCGCATCGTGGGCGGGCGTCGCTCCAGAGCTGCAGGTGTCGGTGTCGATTGGCGCCGCACTTTCTCACCGCACCCGTAAACGGGCCGGTGTCGATCCTGCAGCCCTGTACAAGGTCGCTGATGCCGCGCTCTACCGGGCCAAGGGTTCGCGATCACGGATCGCATTGTCAGAAGTTTGATCGCGGCCTGAGATCTGCGGTGCGCGGTCGACTTATGATCGCGAGCATGTCGGCATCAATGCAGTCGGTCCAAGGCGTGATCGCTCGGGCGAAGGATTCGCCGGTCGAAGTCACGACCGTGCTCGTGCCGGATCCTGGGCCGGGTGAGGTGGTCGTTCGGGTGCAGACCTGCGGTGTCTGCCACACCGATCTGCATTACCGCGAGGGCAGCATCAACGACGAATTCCCTTTCCTGCTCGGACATGAGGCCGCTGGCATCGTCGAGGCCGTCGGTACGGACGTTCGCGATGTCGCGCCAGGAGATTTCGTGATTTTGAACTGGCGAGCCGTCTGCGGGCAATGCCGGGCATGTTTGCGGGGCCGTCCGTGGTACTGCTTCAACACCTTCAACGCCAAACAAAAAATGACCTTGGACGACGGCACCCCACTCTCGCCTGCGCTTGGCATCGGGGCTTTCGTCGAGAAGACGCTGGTGCACGCGGGGCAGTGCACGAAGGTTGATCCGGCGGCTTCGCCGGCCGCGGTCGGGCTGCTCGGCTGCGGGGTGATGGCCGGCCTTGGTGCGGCGCTCAACACCGGTTCAGTCGGCCGTGGTGACACCGTTGCGGTGTTTGGTTGCGGCGGCGTCGGCGATGCCGCGATCGCAGGAGCGCGATTGGCTGGGGCCCGCATGATCATCGGAATCGACGTCGACGACCGCAAGCTCGAATGGGCCAGGCGGCTCGGCGCGACCCATACCGTGAATTCGAAAAGTACCGATCCCGTCGAAGAAATCCGGGCGATGACCGGTGGTTTCGGCGTCGACATAGCCATCGAGGCAGTCGGTCGGCCGGAAACCTACGAGCAAGCCTTCTACGCCCGTGATCTCGCCGGAACCGTTGTGCTGGTTGGCGTTCCGCGTCCCGATATGCGGCTCGACCTGCCATTGCTCGACGTCTTCGGACGTGGCGGTGCACTAAAGGCGTCCTGGTACGGCGACTGCCTGCCGTCGCGTGACTTTCCGATGCTGGTCGATCTCTACCTGCAGGGCAGGTTAGATCTCGACGCGTTCGTGTCGGAGCGGATCGGCCTCGGCGACGTCGAAGCCGCGTTCGCCAAGATGCACCGCGGCGAGGTGTTGCGGTCGGTCGTCGTCATGTGAGTCGGCATGGCGCAGGTCGCGCGCTGGGTAGGCCACTCGTCGTGGACGACGTTTCGCCCGAGTTTCCCGGCGCCGCAGTTCCGACGTCGTGCGGTGCGGTGTTCGTGCGCCATCACGAGTCCGGCGCAGCGGTCCCACTGTCGTCGAAGCACACCGTCGACACGGCCGCGCAACCTGTCGTCTTCGTGCACGGACTCGGTGGCGAGTCGCTCGATTGGGCCGACGTCGTCAGCGAACTCGGCGCCGAAGTCGACGCCTACGCGCTGGACCTCCCCGGCTTCGGTGCATCGCCGCCGCCGTCCGACCATGACGCCTCGCTCGACGCGCACGTTCGGGCAGTCGTCGACGTCATCGATGCGAGCGGGCGCGCGCCGGTGCACTTGGTCGGCAACTCATTGGGCGGCGCGATTGCGACGCGGGTGGCCGCCGAGCATCCGAACCGGGTGCGCTCGCTGGCGCTGATCTCGCCGGCATTGCCTGATCTGCGGCCGCGGCTGTGGAGTTGGCAGCTGCTCGTCGCGCTGATCCCCGGGCTCGGATCGCGCATCGTCCAACAGGCTCTGCAGGGCAATCCTGAACGGATGGCACGCCGAGTTTTCTGGCTCTGCTACGGCAATCCGTCGTCGGTGAGCGACCGTCGGCGCATCGAGTTGGTCGAGGCGACTCGACGCAGGGCCGAACTCGTGCACAGCGCGTCGACATACCAAGCCTCGCTGCGCGCGCTGGTTTCGGCGTACCTGCAGCGTGGAGACCGCCGGCTGTGGCGGCAGGCCGAGCAGGTCGTGGTCCGCACCATGGTGATCTACGGAGGACGAGACAAGCTCGTGGATCCGCGGATGGCGGCTCGGGCACGCCGGACCTTTCCCGACGTGCAGACCTTGCTCATGCCGGACGCCGGGCACGTCGCACAACTCGAATATCCGCAGCGGGTGGCCAACGCTCTGCGCGACTTCTTCGTGTCGGTCGACCAGCTCCGCACGCCGACCCCTGGGTCGGGGAATGACCGAACGGCGTGGGACCGTTGAGGGCAATGCGGGTGTCGCTTTCGAGGCGGCGCCAGCCGTTCGTCGTCCGCCTTGATGCCTGTTCGCGATGGAGTTGGAAGTGTCGTTACCGCCGCTGGTTGAGCCTGCAGAAAGCCTCTCGATCGACGAGGTGCGGCGCTATTCGCGGCACCTGATCATTCCTGACGTCGCGATGAGCGGGCAGAAGCGGCTCAAGAATTCGCGCGTACTCATCATCGGCGCCGGTGGGCTCGGGTCGCCTGCGTTGCTTTACCTCGCTGCAGCAGGTGTCGGGACCCTCGGCATCGTCGACTTCGACACGGTTGATGAGTCGAACCTGCAGCGGCAGGTGATCCACGGGCAAAGCGACATCGGCAAGTCGAAGGCGCAGTCCGCCCGCGATTCGATTCGCGAGATCAACCCGCTGATCAACGTGGTGCTGCACGAGGAGCGGCTCGAAAACGGCAACGTCTTCGAGATCTTCAACCAGTACGACCTGATCCTCGACGGCACCGACAACTTCGCCACGCGGTACCTCGTCAACGACGCCGCGGTGCTGCTGAACAAGCCGTACATCTGGGGCTCGATCTACCGCTTCGACGGCCAGGCGTCGGTGTTCTGGGCCGAAAACGGGCCCTGCTACCGCTGCCTGTATCCCGAGCCGCCGCCGCCCGGCATGGTGCCGTCGTGTGCCGAGGGTGGCGTGCTCGGCGTCCTGTGCGCGGCGATCGGCTCGATCCAGGCCACCGAGGCCGTGAAGCTGCTGATGGGCATCGGCGACCCGCTGGTCGGCCGGCTGATGATCTACGACGCCCTCGAAATGACCTATCGCGAAGTGAAGATTCGCAAGGATCCCGAGTGCCCGATCTGCGGCAAGAACCCGACGATCACCGAGCTGATCGACTACGAGTCGTTCTGCGGGGTTGTTTCTGAAGAGGCGCTCGCGGCGGCGGCGGGTTCGACGATCATTCCGACCGAGCTGAAGGACATGATCGACCGGGGCGAGAACATCTTCCTGGTCGACGTCCGTGAGCCGGCCGAGTACGAGATCGTCTCGATTCCTGGTGCGGTGCTCATTCCCAAGGGCGAGTTCCTGAACGGGTCGGCGCTGGAGAAACTGCCTCAGGACAAGCGCGTCGTCCTGTACTGCAAGACCGGCATCCGGTCGGCTGAGGCGCTGGCGATCGTGAAGGGTGCCGGTCTGGCCGACGCCGTGCACGTCGGCGGTGGCGTGGTCGGTTGGGTGAACCAGGTCGACCCGAGCTTGCCTTCGTACTGACGGGTGCGGGTGTCCGGCGTAACGGTTCAGCTGAAGCGGTACGCCACGCGAAACCGGTGCGTCGGCATCGCCGGGTTGTCGGCGTAGTCAGGTCAGGCCATCTTCAGCATTCCGACTTCACCGCGGCCGTCGAACGCCGACCATGAAGACGTGCAGCGTTTCGGGCCAAGCGTTCAGGTCGACCTCATCGACGGCAGCGTCGTCGTGCGCATGCGCGGCATCGATACGGTGCTTGCGTTCCGTCGCACCGTCAAGATTCCGGTTGGGCACGTGCGCGGTGTCGTCGTCCAGCATCGTGATCGGGTGCCGCAGATCGGCATGTTCTTTCCGGGCATCGCGGTGCCTGGCGTGCTCTACGCAGGCGCGTTCGGCCTGGGCGATGAACGGAGTTTCTGGGCGGCGCGGCGCGCCGAGCGGTTGCTTCGTATCGAGTGCCGGCCGGGCGCGGAGTTTCGGCGCATCGTGCTCGAAGTGCCCGACCCCACCGAGTTGGCTGGTCGGCTCCGGCCCGCGCTCGGCGCCTACGTGCCGCCCGAATCGGTCTGACGTTCTCGTTTGACCGGACGACGAAAAGCAGGCGATCCTTCCGATCGTGGCGCCCCATGAACTTGCCGAACCGCCGCCGTATGCCCAGCGCATTCTCGACGTGGTCGAGTCGATCCCGCGCGGGCGGGTGATGGCGTACGGCGACATCGCCGAGTACGTCGGTGAAGGCGGTCCACGTCAGGTCGGCAAGGTGATGTCTACCTGGGGCGGTGCGGTGCCGTGGCATCGCGTGGTGCACGCCGACGGATCGCCCGCGCCGTGTCACGACGGCGAGGCGTTGCGGCTGTTGCGCGGGGACGGCACCCCAATGCGTGGCGAACGAGTCGACATGAAGCGGGCCCGCTGGAACGGTCGGCGCAGCTGAGGCGCGCGTCCAGCGCTAGCAAAATCCTCGCAACGCTCGATCGATAACTCACCGATCTTGTTCTCGGGCGACGTCAAGGTGAACGCGACACCGAACGTGAATGCCCGCCTGAAGCTTTTGCCTTCTTGGGGCGCAATACGCCCGATGGCCTTACGCCGAAGCTCGGCGCACCACGTCGTCCAACAAGCCGTAGGCGACTGCCTGATCGCTGGTCAGATAGATGCCGCGACTCATCTCGTCGGCGATCAACGGTTCGGGGCGCGTGGTGCGATCAGAGATGCGCTCGATGAGTACGCCGATCCGGCGCCGATGCTCCTCGACCAGGCGCGCGATCGTCTCGGCCGTGCCGGGCATCGTCGTTTCGAATTTTGGCTCGCACAGCTGCAACGTGGCGTGCGGTCGGCCGACCCGGCGATGTCGACTCGTGAGCAGTACGATCCCGGCGCCGGTTAACCGGCCGGCGACGCTGATCGTGAGTGGCGCACCAAGGGCTTCGCAAACGTCGAGCACGGTGAATGCCGGATCGAGTTCGGCGTCGGGACAATCAATCAGTAACTCGATCGGCTCATCTCCTGAAGCGTCGAGTGTCATCAGCTGGGCCGTGATGGTGTCGGCGAGTTCGCTGCTGAGGCGGCCGTGCGCCATGACAAGCCGCCGCTCGAACAATCGCCCGAGCACGTCACCCTCACTCGAGCTCATCTCATGTGGTTATCGCGATTTGGGCTCGTGCACAAGCATTTGCGCGGACGGCGAAACCCGCGGCGCTTACCCAGCTGGCGCGCCTGCAAAGAGCGCGCCTACTCAGACCAACCTTGGCGGTCGGCCGGGATGTGTCGGCCATCCATGATGTGATGCCGAACGTGTCAGATACCCAAGCCGAGCGACTGGCGGTTCGCGTCGGTGCCCCTGTTGACGTGGCGAGCGCGTCACCCGGCACCCGACTCCGGCTGGTGCGGCGTGCGAGCGAACCGCCAACGGTGCCGGTACTCGACGACGCGCAGCGCGTCGCCGTCGAGCATCGTGGTGGGCCGTTGCTCGTGCTCGCAGGCCCGGGCACCGGCAAGACGACCACGATCGTCGAGGCCGTGGTGTCGCGGATCGAGAACGGCGAGATTGCACCAGAGCAGGCGCTGGTGCTCACGTTCAGTCGCCGAGCGGCGGGCGAGCTGCGCGACCGCATTGCCGCACGGCTGGGTCGCACGATCCGTGAGCCGATCGCCCGCACCTTCCACTCCTACGCTTTCGGGCTGCTGCGCGCCGAGGCCGCGCGCCGCGGCGACCCGGCGCCTCGGCTGTTGTCGGGGCCCGAGCAAGACCTCGTGGTCCGCGAGCTGTTGCGGGGTGATGTCGAAGCGGGCGCGCCGGGGTGGCCCGCGCAGTTGCGGCCTGCGCTGCTCACCAGGGGTTTCGCACAGGAGCTGCGTGACCTGATCCAGCGAGCGGTCGAGCGAGGGGTTTCGTCGTCCGAGCTCATCGCGATGGGGCGTCGGCAGGGTCGCGACGATTGGGTCGCGGCCGGCAGGTTCGCTCGGCAATACGCCCAGGTGTCGGCGTTGCGCGAGGCGGCGTCGTACGACCCGGCCGAGCTGATCCAGGCTGCCGTTCAGTTGCTGCGGTCAGAACCCGGTGTTTTGCAGGCGGTGCGGGCTCGGCACGCCTTCGTCGTCGTCGACGAATACCAAGACACCGATCCTGCACAAGAAGATCTACTTGCGCTGGTGGCCGGGGCCGGCGAGTTGCTCGTCGTCGGCGATCCCGACCAGTCGATCTATGAGTTTCGGGGTGCCGACGCCGACGGCATCAGGCGATTCCCGCAAGCATTTCGCGCGGCCGACGGCACGCCGGCGAAAGTCGTGGCGTTGCGGGTGTGCCGTCGGTCTGGCACCGAGTTGCTTGCCGCGTCGCGGCGCGTCGCCGAGCGGCTTGGTGGTCCGGTCGCGCAGCGTCGACTCGTTGCCGCCGAGGGGCTGCCACCCGGCGGTGTCGAGGTGCACGTGCTCGGTTCGGTCGGCGCCGAAGCGGCTTACGTCACCAACCGGTTGCGCGAGGCTCATCTGGTCGACGGTGTGCCGTGGTCGCGCATGGCGGTGCTTGTGCGCGGCGCCTCGCCACTTCCGGCAATGCGGCGCGCGCTGCAAGCGTCGGGGGTACCGGTCGCGGTGCGCGCTGACGAGCAACCGCTGGTCGACGTGCCGATCGTGCGCGCGATGTTGCGGGTGATCGAGATCGCTACCGGCCGGCTCGATCTTCGCGGTGCCGACGGGCCTGCGCTCGCGCACGAATTGGTGACCGGGCCACTCGGTGGTGCCGATCCGCTGGCCCTGCGCCGACTGAGACAGGAGTTGCGGCAGATTGAGCTCGCCGCGGGAGGGGTGCGCGCGTCGGCGTCACTTCTCGCCGATGCGATTGCCAATCCGGCCGAGCTCGCTGCGATTGATCGCCGGATAGCGGCGCCGGCGCTGCGCGTGGCTCGGGTGCTGGCGGCAGCCCTCGATGTGGTCGATACCGCGACGGCAGAGGCCGTGTTGTGGCAGATCTGGCAAGCCTGCGGGCTGGCTCGCAAATGGAGTGCGGCGGCGCTGAATGACGGTGGATCCAGCGGCGGCTCGACCGGAGCCGGGAGCTCCGCTAGCTCAGGCCCGGCCTCGGCCACTGCCGACCGTGATCTCGACGCCGTGGTGGCGCTGTTCGACGCTGCAGCCCGATTCGCCGACCGGTTGCCGAAGGCCGGCCCGAGCGTCTTTCTCGACCACCTGCTGGGTCAGCAGATTCCGGGCGATTCGCTCGCGCCGCAAGCACCTGACGCCGATGGCGTGCGGTTGCTCACGGCACATGCTGCGAAAGGCCTCGAGTGGGAGTTCGTGATCGTGGCCGGCGTCCAAGAGGGCGTCTGGCCCGATCTTCGGGCGCGTGGCTCATTGCTCGGTGCGCAACAACTCGTTGACGTCGTTCGCGGCCAGATCGAGCCCGAGGGCGGTGAGTCCGGTGCGGCGCAGGCCCAGGCGCTGGCCTCCCGACTCGCCGAAGAGCGTCGGCTTTTCTACGTTGCCGCAACCCGCGCTCGGCGGCTGCTCGTGGTCACCGCCGTTCGCGCCGACGACGAGCAGCCCTCGCGGTTTCTCGACGAGCTGGCGCCGATCGATGCCGACGAGAGGTCCCTAACGCGCCTGCCGCGCGGCCTCGATCTGGCATCGGTGGTGGCGCAGCTGCGGGCCGTGGTGGTGGCCGAGCCGGCCGATGACACTGGTCGTATCAGGCGCCAGGGTGCGGCTGCGCAGCTGGCCCGGCTGGCGAACGCCGGGGTGCGGGGTGCAGATCCCTCGCAGTGGTATGGCCTAGTGCCGATCACCGACGGCGGTCCGCTGGCCGGGGCTGACGATCCCGTGCGGGTTTCGCCGTCCAGGGTTGAAAGCTTTGAACGCTGCGCCCTCCGCTGGTTGCTCGAATCATCGGGCGGCACCGCGGCCGATTCGGCCGCACAAGGCATCGGCACGATGATCCACGCCCTTGCCGAGCAGGCAGCCAAAGAAAACCTCAGCCCCGAGGCGCTACGCGAAAGGTTTGCCGACGCTGTGACGAAGGTCGATGTCGGAGCTGGCTGGTTCGCCCAGCGGCAGCGCGAGCGGGCGCAGACGATGCTCTCGAAGCTGGTCGACTGGCTGCGAACCGACGCCGGCGAATTCGTTGCTGCTGAAAGGAATTTCGAGGTCATCATCGGCAGGGCTGTGCTGAGCGGGCAGGTCGACCGTCTCGAGCTCGACGGTCACGGCAAGCTCGTCGTGATCGACTACAAGACCGGCAAAAGCCAGCCGAAAAAGGCTGATGTACCGATGCACCCACAGCTCGGTGCCTACCAAATCGCCGTTACCGGAGGCGGTTTCGACGATGTGGCCCCCGGCGTTCGCGAAAGCGGTGGCGCAGTCCTCGTACAACTCGGCGGCAAGCAGCAAGGCTTCACGACGCAACGACAAGACCCGCTGCCGGGCGGCGAAGATACGTGGGCGCACGACATGGTTCGCCGGGCCGCCGACGGCATGGCGGGCGCGGAGTTCGACGCGACCGAAAACGACCTGTGCCGGGTGTGCCCGGTCCGCACGTCGTGCCCGGTGCAAGGCGAAGGCAGGCAGGTCACCGCATGAGCGCCGCAACGCAAGACATCCGCCCGCGATACAGCGCGTTCGCCATCGCTGAGGCGCTCGGCCAGCACGCCCCCACCCCCGAGCAGGCCGCCGTCATCGAGTCGACCGCGCCGTCATGCCTTGTCGTCGCAGGCGCTGGTTCGGGCAAGACCGAAACCATGGCTGCGCGAGTGGTGTGGCTGGTCGCCAACCAACTCGTGCGACCCGACCAGGCGCTCGGATTGACGTTCACCCGCAAGGCGGCGTCCGAGCTTGCCGCACGGGTGCGTCGCCGACTCGCCGAGCTTGCCCGCCACGGTCTGGTCGACGCCGAGACGGTCGCGGCCGGAGAGCCGACGGTGTTGACCTACGACGCCTACGCCGGCCGCATCGTCGCCGAACATGCGTTGCGGCTCGGCCGCGAGCCGGGCCAGCGCCTCATCTCGCAAACTGTCGCGTGGCAATACGCCCGCCGCGTCGTCGACGCCTACGACGGCGTCATGGAGCACGTTCTCGTGCAGCCGAGCACGGTCACCTCGGACGTGCTCGCCCTCGCCGAAGGGCTTGCCCAGCATCGGGTCAGCGGCGATGCGCTGCGTGGTTACTGCGAGAACCTGCACGGTGTCTTGTCGGCGCTGCCGCGGGCGCAGTCGCAGCGCACCAAGAAAGCAATGCCCGACAACCTCGCCGCGGTGGTCAATGCGCTGATAGCGCGATGCGAATTGCTGCCGATCGTTGACGCCTATCGCGATGCCAAGCGCAAGGCCGAGGTTCTCGATTTCGCCGATCAAATGGCGTTGGCAGCTGACCTCGCCGACACGTTTCCCGACGTCGCGGCGGGTGAGCGAGCAACGTTTCGTGCGGTGCTACTCGACGAGTACCAAGACACCAGTCACGCCCAGCTGGTGTTCTTGCGGGCCCTGTTCGGGCCGGTGCACACACGTGCCAAAATCGGTGCGCCGCCGTGGCTCACCGCGGTCGGCGACCCGTCGCAGGCGATCTACGGCTGGCGCGGCGCGAGCCAGGGCACGCTGGCCGCTTTTCCCTCACATTTCGGAGATTCCGCCAGGTCGGAACTCGGTCGCGTGCTGACGCTGAGCACCAGTTTTCGCAATGGGCCAAACGTCTTGGCGGTTGCCAACGAGGTGGCCGCGCCCTTGCGCGGCGGTGCTGCCTCTACTCCAGTGCTGTCTGCCTTCGCGAACGCCTCGCCCGGCGAGGTGCGCTGCGGGCTTTACGCCACGGTCGACGACGAAGCCACCGCCGTCGCCGACCTCGTCGCCGCGGTATGGCACGGCGACGCGCAACGCCGGGCCGACGGCGCCAAGCCGCGCACCATCGCGGTACTCGTACGCGCGTGGCGGCAGTTGCCTCGCATCGAAGCGGAGTTGCGAGCTCGTGACGTGCCGCTCGAGATCCTCGGCGTTGGTGGCTTACTGCTCGAACCAGAGGTTGTCGACGTTGTCGCCACGCTCCGGGTGCTCGCCGACCCGAGCCGGGGCGACGCGCTGATGCGGCTGCTCACTGGCGCCCGATGGCGGATCGGGCCGCGCGATATTTCCGCGCTCGGCCGGTGGGCGAAACTCATGCTGACGTCGCATCCGGGCGAGCAGCGGGCGGGCGCACCCGAGGCCACCGCGCTCGCTGTCACCGCGCCCGATCCTGAACCCGACGAGGTTGACGAGCGAAGCATCATCGACGCGCTCGACGAGTTGCCGCCGTCCAGCTGGCTTTCGATCGAGGGCCACGCGCGGATGGCCCGGCTGTCGGGCGAGTTGCGCAACCTGCGTGCACGGCTCGCGCAGCCACTTCCCGACCTCGTCGCCGACGTCATCCGCACGGTCGGCCTCGACGTCGAGGTGCTCGCAGGCGGCCCGTGGGCTACCGCCGGCCGGGCCAACCTCGACCGGCTCGTCGAAGTGGCAGCCGATTTCACCGAGGCGGGCGACGCCGCAAGCCAAGCCGGATTGCCGGCATTCCTCGACTATCTCGACGCCGCCGCTGCCGAGGAGCGCGGCCTCGAACGCGCCGACGACGACGCGTCCGTGCCCGAGTCGCGCCTCGGTGTCGACGTGCGCGCCGATCGGGTGCAACTGCTCACCGTGCATGGCGCCAAAGGCCTCGAGTGGGACGTCGTGTGCGTGCCAGGGCTGGTCGCCGAGCTTTTTCCTGGCGTTCGCGCGGCCGACGTCAGCGGGTGGCTCACCCAACGAGGGGCGCTGCCGTGGCCGTTGCGCGGAGACTGCGCTGGGTTGCCCGCCGCCGCTCTTGACGCGAGCGCAGATCAAGCCGGCGCCGTCGCCGCGATCGGGGCGTTCAAGGCCGATGTCAACGAGCACCTGTCGAAAGAGGAGCGGCGGCTGGCCTACGTCGCGGTCACCAGGGCACGGGAGTTGTTGGTGTGCACCGGCTACCGGTGGGACGACACGACGAAGCCGCGGGCCGACAGCGAATTCTTGGCCGCCGTGCGGACTGCCTGTGAGGCGGGAGCCGGCCAGGTCGACTGCTGGACGGCAATGCCCACCGACACCGAACCCAATCCTGTTCTCGAAGGTGGCAAAGCCCGGCTGCCGTGGCCCTACGATCCGCTGGGGCAACGCCGTCGCGCGGTCGAGGCAGCAGCGCTCCTCGTGCGCGCCGCAGGGGCGGAAACCGATCCTGCGGTCATCGATGCGATGCGCGAATGGGATCGCGATGTCGAGGTGTTGCTCACCGAGCGGGCGGCCCGCAACCGACGGGCCCGGCTCGACGTCGCGTTGCCAAAGCAGCTGTCCGTAAGCCAGCTCGTCACCCTGCGCCGCGATCCCGACGAGCTTGCTCGTCAACTGCGCCGCCCGATGCCGGCCGCGCCTGCGCCCCTCGCCCGCCGCGGCACTGCGTTTCACGCGTGGGTCGAGCAGCGGTTCGCCTCGCAGCGGTTGCTCGATATTGACGAACTGCCCGGCTCGGCCGATCCCGATGCCGCGCCCGACACCGAGTTCTTGGCGCTCCAGAAGGCTTTCTTGGCCTCGCCGTGGGCTGACCGCGACCCGGTCGAAGTCGAGGTGCCTTTTGAGCTGATCGTTGGCGACACCATCGTGCGCGGCCGGATGGATGCCGTTTTCACCGACGCCGACGGCGAGTTCTTGGTCGTCGACTGGAAGACCGGGCGGCGTCCGAGTGGCGGTGATGCGCGCGCTGCCGCCGTGCAGCTTGCTGCGTACCGGCTGGCCTGGGCCGATCTCAAAGGTGTCGCGCTGAACCGCATTCGCGCGATGTTCGTCTACCTGCGCGAAAGAGCCGACCGGCGTGACTATGCGCCGTCCGACCTGCTCGACCGCGAGGGGTTGCGCGAGTTGGTGCGGGGCGAGCGCGAATAGGT
>Ga0068855_100006677_pt1 | contig 14009 bp, 13 predicted proteins | sample KBSCornC52_FD_66592 | JGI IMG/M metagenome (GOLD analysis project Ga0068855, IMG submission 66592) | Corn rhizosphere microbial communities from Kellogg Biological Station, Michigan, USA - KBS Corn C5-2 | ecosystem: Host-associated > Plants > Roots > Rhizosphere > Soil ... | reverse complement strand
CCCGCCACCCTGAAATTCATTCCGGGCCGCACCGTGCTCGACACCGGCACGATGGAATTCGCCAACCGTGAAGCCGCCGCCCGCTCGCCGCTCGCCGAACGGCTGTTCGCCGTGTCCGGCGTTACCGGCGTGTTCTACGGATCCGATTTCGTCACGGTGACCAAGGACGACAGCGACTGGCAGCACCTGAAGCCCGCGATCCTCGGCGCCATCATGGAGCACTACATGTCCGGTGCGCCGCTGCTGGCGGACGGCACTGCCGGCAGCGACGAGGCACTCGACGAGCAAGACGAATTCTTCGACGAAGCCGACGCCGAGACGGTAGAGACCATCAAGGACCTGATCGAGACCCGCGTGCGTCCGGCGGTCGCCAATGACGGCGGCGACATCACCTTCCGCGGCTTCAAGGACGGGATCGTCTATCTCAACATGAAGGGTTCCTGCGCCGGCTGCCCGTCATCGACGGCAACGTTGCAGCACGGCATCCAGAATCTGTTGAAGCACTTTGTGCCTGACGTGGTCGAAGTCCGGCCGATGTGATCGAGGGGCGAATGGTGAGTGGCGAACGGCGAATAGCAACGAACTCTGATAACCCATTCGCCATTCGCCACTCGCTATTCGCCTTTCCCCCATGCTGATCCTCGCCATCGATACCGCGCTTGATGCCTGCGCCGCGGCCGTGCTCGACACCAACGCCAACAAGCTTCTCGCGCACGAGTCGCAGGCAATGAAGCGCGGCCACGCCGAAGCGCTGATGCCGCTGATTGCGCGGGTGATGAAAGCCTCCGGTGTTGCATTCGATGCACTGGATCGCATCGCAGCGACCAACGGCCCCGGCAGCTTTACCGGATTGCGCGTCGGGCTCTCGGCCGCGCGCGGCATTGCACTTGCCGCCAACAAGCCGGTGGTCGGATTGACGACGCTCACTGCGTACGCCGCGCCCGTCGTCAGCGAGAACGGCGAGCATCCCGTTATCTCTGCGATCGATGCGCGGCACGACCATGTGTATTTCCAGGTGGTGAGCGGCGACGGCGGGTCGCTGGTCAAACCGAAGGTGGCGCCGATATCGGAGGCGCTCGAGGCCGCGCGCTTCGGCGCACCGCATCTGGTCGGCAATGCCGCAACGATTCTCGCCGACCGCTGGCCGAAGGATTCGCCGCCGCCGTTCAAGGTCGATCCGCTGCCGGCGCCCGACATCGGCTGGGTGGCGTGGCTCGGCGCTGCCGTCAGTCCGGAAAATTCGCCGGCCCGCCCGTATTATCTGCGCGCCCCCGACGCCAAACCGCCAAAGGACCCGCTACTCGCTGTCGCGCCGACGGCGCCCTGATGGCAGGCCTGCTGCAATCCTGGTTGACGAGATGGCGGGGCGGCGGTGTCGCCGTGGTCGAACCGGCCGGCGCGCGGGACGCCGCGCGGCTGGCGCAACTGCATGGCGCCTCGTTTCATCGCGGCTGGGGCGAAGGCGAATTCGAGACCATGCTGACCGAGCGCAATACGCTGGTCCATCGTCTCAGGCAGGGACGCCAGATCATCGGCTTTGCGGTGTCGCGTATTGCCGCCGACGAGGCTGAAATACTGTCGATCGCCATCGACGAGGACCAGCGCGGCCGCGGCCTGTCGCGCAATCTGCTGATGACACACCTGGGCCATCTCGCCGGCCATGGCGTACGCAAGATATTTCTCGAGGTCGAGGAAAACAACCGGCCGGCGCGGCGATTGTATGAATGGGCCGGATTCGGCGTGGTTGGACGCCGGGAACGCTATTATCAGCAGCCCGGAGGGGAGCAATTGAATGCACTTCTGATGCGGCGCGACTTGTCGTAATATGCGGCCGGTGGCACAACGCCGCGACCTGTTCTCCAAGGCCTTAAGCTCATGCCCGTACTGAAATCCCCGCCGGCGCACAAGAATACCGGTATCGAGGCGCGTTGCGCCGCCACCGGCATGCGGATGACCGAGCAGCGCCGCGTCATCGCGCGCGTGCTGGCGGATTCCGTCGACCATCCCGATGTCGAGGAACTCTACCGGCGTTGCGTCGCGGTCGACGACAAGATCTCGATCTCGACGGTGTACCGCACCGTCAAGCTGTTCGAGGATGCCGGGATCATCGAGCGGCACGATTTCCGCGAGGGCCGCGCGCGTTACGAGCAGATGCCGGACAGTCATCACGACCACCTGATCAATCTGCGTGACGGCAAGGTGATCGAATTCACCTCCGAGGAAATCGAGAAGCTGCAGGCCGAGATCGCCCGCAAGCTCGGCTACAAGCTGGTCGATCACCGGCTGGAACTGTACTGCGTCCCGCTCGACGACGACAAAACCTGAAGCATAGCGTTTTCAAGCGAAGTGGGGACCGGTTCGCGTGAAGAAAACGCGTCAAAACAAGGGCATCGACCTCATCATTTTCGATTGCGACGGCGTGCTGGTCGACAGCGAAGTGATCTCATGCCGCGCGCATGCGGACGTTCTGACGCGTCATGGCTATCCAATTTCATCCGATCAGGTGCTGAAGCGTTTTCTCGGCGTTTCCGACCGTGAAGCGCGCCAGACCATCGAGCGCGAAATGGGGCGCGAGCTGCCGGATGATTTCGAGGCGCAGATGAAGCAGGCCGCGCTAAACCGCTACGCCAGCGAACTCACGGCCATTCCTTATATCGGCGAAGCGATCGCCGCGATCGATCTGTCGAAATGCGTGGCGTCGAGCGGCACGCCTGAGAAGATCCGCCATGGCCTGACCAGCGCCGGCCTGTTCGATGCGCTCGCGCCACATATTTTCTCGGCCGTGCAAGTCGCGCGCGGCAAGCCCGCGCCGGATCTGTTTTTGTTTGCGGCCGAACAGATGGAGACAGCGCCCCAGCGATGCGTGGTGATCGAGGACAGCGTTCCCGGCGTGACCGGCGGCCGCGCTGCCGGAATGACCGTGCTGGGATTCCATGGCGGCGGCCACTGCACCGAGGGCCATGCCGAGTTGCTGCGGGCGGCGGGAGCCCATGTGACCTTCGACGATATGCGGCAATTGCCTGACTTGGTCGCGAAGATTGGAGCCGCGGTCCCGGTGAATTGAGCGTCATTCCGGGGCAATGCGGAGCATTGAACCCGGAATCTCGAGATTCCCCGGTGCGCAATTGCGCACCTGAGGTTCGCTTCGCGCCCCGGAGTGACCGTAACTGCTGGATTTCCGAGTATTTAGCCTATATTTGACCGCTCAAAGATCCCGACGCCGCATTGGCGCCGTTCCAGCCCATTATCCAGGTTCCATGAAGCCGCCGCGCAAGCTGCATATCAAGTCATATGGCTGCCAGATGAACGTCTACGATGCCCAGCGCATGGTGGACACGCTGGCGCCGGAAGGCTTTGTCGAGACCGCCAGCGCTGACGATGCGGACCTGGTGATCCTCAACACCTGCCATATCCGCGAGAAGGCTTCCGAAAAAGTCTACTCCGAACTCGGGCGGCTGCGCCTCGCCAAGGAAGAGGCCGCGCGCAACGGTCGCGAGATGCGCATCGCAGTCGCGGGCTGCGTCGCGCAGGCCGAAGGCGAGGAAATCATTCGCCGCGCGCCCGCCGTCGACGTCGTGGTCGGCCCGCAGAGCTATCATCATCTGCCGCAGCTGTTGGCACGCGCCAAAACGCATGGCCGCGCGCTGGAGACGGAGTTTCCGGTCGAGGACAAGTTCGGCTTCCTGCCCGCGCCAAAACCCGCGGCGATCCGCGCGCGCGGCATCTCTTCGTTCGTGACCGTGCAGGAAGGTTGCGACAAGTTCTGCACCTTCTGCGTGGTGCCGTATACGCGCGGCGCGGAAGTCTCGCGCCCGGTCGCCAAAATCATCGACGACGTGATGCGGCTTGCCGACAACGGCGTGCGCGAGATCACGCTGATCGGGCAGAACGTCAACGCCTATCACGGCGAAGGCCCGGACGGAAAAACCTGGCCGCTCGGCAGGCTCTTGCACCGGCTCGCCGAAATCGATGGCATCGTGCGGCTGCGCTATTCCACCAGCCATCCCCGTGACGTCGATGATTCGCTCATTGCGGCGCATCGCGACCTCGCAGCGCTGATGCCGTTCGTGCACCTGCCGGTACAATCCGGTTCCGATCGGATTCTGGCGGCCATGAACCGCAAGCATACCGCCGATGATTACCGCCGCGTCATCGACCGTTTTCGCGACGCCCGCCAAGATGTTGCGTTTTCATCGGATTTTATCGTGGGCTTTCCCGGCGAAAGCGAGGAAGAATTCACAGCGACCCTCGCGCTTGTCATGCAAATCGGATACGCTGGCGCCTATTCGTTCAAATATTCGCCACGGCCAGGCACGCCGGCGGCGGACATGCGGGAGACGGTGTCAGCGGCAGAGATGGACGAGCGATTGGTGCGGCTCCAGGAATTGATCGACAGTCAGCAATCGGCCTTCAACCGGGCCATGATTGGCAACACCGTCGATGTGCTGTTCGAGCGCGCGGCGCGCAATCCCGGCCAGATCGTCGGCCGCACCGCCTACCTGCAGCCGGCGCATGTGTTTGCCTCATCAGACATCATCGGACAGGTGCTACCGGTCAGAATCGACAGCCTGGAGCGCTACAGCCTGCTCGGCGAACTCGCCGGCCACGCCGCGACGCCGACATCATCTCCGCTTTCGCTGACGGCCAATTCTTCTCCAATGATCACGGGAGCCTGAACCCTTGCCCAAAAGCGCATCGGATTCACCTTCACTCGCTCCCAGCCGCAAATTTGAACGCGACATGCAAATTCCGCCCGAAACCCAGGTCGTCATCGACTTCGACGACAACCGCGCCGCTTCCGCTTTGGTCGGTCCCTACGGACAGAACCTCGCGCTGGTCGAACGGCGGCTCGGCGTCGTCGTCGATTCCCGCGGAAACCACATCACCATCGCCGGATCGCGCGACGGCTGCGACGCCGCACGACGGGTGCTGGAGACGCTGTACGGGCAGGCCACCAAGGGCCAGGATCTGGCGCAGGGCGACGTCGAAGGCGCCATCCGCGCCGTGATCGCGCAGGGATCGCTGTTCGAATTCGACGCCAAGACCGCCAAGACCCAGTTCGAGACCATCAACCTGCGCAAGCGCCCGGTGCGTGCGCGCACTGCCGCGCAGGATTCCTACATCCGCGCGTTGAAGCGCAGCGAGCTGGTATTCGGCGTCGGCCCCGCCGGAACCGGCAAGACCTGGCTTGCGGTGGCGCACGCAGCCCAACTGTTCGAGCGCAAGGAAGTCGACAAGATCATCCTGTCGCGTCCCGCGGTCGAGGCCGGCGAGCGGCTCGGCTTCCTGCCCGGCGACCTGCGCGAAAAGGTCGATCCGTACCTGCGGCCGATCTACGACGCGCTGTACGACCTGATGGATTCGCGGATCGTGGAGCGGGCGCTGCAGGCCGGCGAAATCGAGATCGCGCCGCTCGCTTTCATGCGCGGCCGCACGCTGACCAATGCCGCCATCATTCTCGACGAGGCGCAGAACACCACGTCGATGCAGATGAAGATGTTTTTGACCCGGCTCGGCGAGAACAGCCGCATGATCATCACCGGCGATCCGTCGCAGGTCGATTTGCCGCCCGGCCAGACCTCGGGACTGGCCGAGGCCGCGCGATTGCTCGACGGCGTCGAAGGCATCTCGCAGGTGAAATTCACCGCCGAAGACGTCATCCGCCATGAACTGGTGGCGCGAATCGTCGCCGCCTATGAGGGATTGCCGCAAAAGCCGGCAACCGGCCGATCTTGATCGAACCATTTTCGCTCCCGGACCTGCCTGCCGCAGATCCGGGCCGCACCCTGAACGCCGAACTGCAAATATCTGGAACGCCCGTGTCTTCCGCCCTTCCGCTCACCGAAGTTCTCGTCGTTGCCGATTGCTGGCAGACCGAGCCTGACGCCGAGGCGGTGATCCATCGCGCCATCGAGGCTGCGGCCGAATTCGCCGAGGCCGATGTCGGCGAGGCCGAGCTTGCGGTCATGCTGACCGACGATTCCGGGATTCGCACGCTCAACAGCAACTGGCGCGGCGTCGACAAGCCGACCAACGTGCTGTCGTTTCCGGCGCTCCAGGCACCTGTCGGCGCGCCGTCTGACGCGCCGCGCATGCTCGGCGACATCGCCATCGCCTACGAGACCACGCGCAAGGAAGCCGACGACGAAGCGAAGCCGTTCGACCATCACCTCAGCCATCTGGCGGTCCACGGCTTCCTGCACCTGATCGGGTATGATCACGAAAACGACGACGACGCCGAAGCGATGGAAGGTCTCGAACGCGAGATCCTCGCGCAACTCGGCATTCCCGATCCTTATGCGGACCGGGAGCGGGTAGACTGACATGCCGGATTCCGACCCCGTACAGGACAACCCGAGGAACACGCCCAATCTGCCGGCCGTGGTAAAGGACGGCGAGGTGCTGCGCCCGGCCGCCGACAACTGGCTGCTGCGCGCGATCCGCACTTTATTCGGCTGGAAGCCGGGATCGGTCCGCGACGACCTCCAGGTTGTGCTCGATGCCTCGACGCCTGACGATGTCGGTTTTTCCGCCATCGAGCGCACCATGCTGCGCAATATCCTCGGCCTGCACGAGCGGCGGATCGCCGACGTGATGATCCATCGCGCCGACATCGTCGCGGTCAAGCGCGACATCCCGCTCGGCGAACTGATGAGCCTGTTCGAGAGCGCGGCGCATTCGCGCCTCGTGGTCTACAACGAGACCCTCGACGATCCAGAGGGCATCGTTCACATCCGCGACCTCTTGGCGTTCATGACCGTGAAGGCGCGCGTCGGCGTGGTCGGCAAGGCCAAGCGAAAGAAGCCGTTTCCGGCCGGCCTCGATCTGCGCGCGGTCGATCTGGCGCAGCCGCTGGCCGAGGCCAACATCATCCGCAAGCTGCTCTACGTGCCGCCGTCGATGCGGGCGATCGACCTGTTGGCGCAGATGCAGGCTTCGCGCATCCATCTCGCGCTGGTGGTCGACGAATATGGCGGCACCGACGGACTGGTGTCGATCGAGGACATCGTCGAGCAGATCGTCGGCGAGATCGACGACGAGCATGACAGCGACGAGCCGCCGTCGATCGTGAAACAGGCGGAAGGTTCGTTCCTCGCCGATGCCCGCGCCAGCCTCGAGGACGCCCGCACGGTGATCGGAGAGGATTTCGTCACCGGCGAGGCCAGCGAGGAAGTAGCGACGCTCGGCGGTTATCTGGTGTCGAAGGTCGGCCGTCTGCCGGTGCGCGGCGAAGTGATTTCGGGTCCGGGCAATTTCGAGATCGAGGTGCTCGACGCCGATCCGCGGCGGGTCAAGCGGCTGCGCATCGCCGTCCGCAAGGAGCGTCCCGCCGCCCGGCCCCAGCGCGAGAGCCGCCGGCGTGAGGCCGCACCCGACGCCAACACGCCGCAGGCCCCTGACAACGCGCCGCAGGCCAACGACAATGCGCCGCCGGCGCCCGGCGATGGAGCCGGCTCGCGGTGATCTCAACCAGCAAACTTCGCGTCGCCGTTCTTGCGATCATCCTGGCCTGGGGATGGAAACGCGCTGGCCTTGCGCTGTTCGCCGGCGCGCTGTCGGCGCTGGCGATGGCGCCGTTCAACGCGTGGCCGGTGCTGTTCGTGAGCTTTCCGATCGCGGTCTGGCTGATCGACGGCGCCGGCGCCGGAAAGTGGCGCGGCGTGCCGGCGGCCGCGATGTCGGGCTTCTGGTTCGGGCTCGGCTATTTCGTGCCCGGCCTGTACTGGATCGGCAACGCCTTCCTGGTCGATGCCTCGACCTTCGCCTGGCTGATGCCGTTCGCAATCCTTGGCCTGCCGGCCTATCTGGCGCTGTTCACCGCATTGGGTTTCGCGCTGGCGCGGCTGATGTGGACGCGGGACGCTTCACGGCTGCTGGCGCTCGCGATCGGCCTGACCATCAGCGAATGGCTACGCGGCCACCTGTTGAGCGGATTTCCGTGGAACGCGTTCGGCTACGCGCTGTCGGAGCCGCTGGCGCTGGCGCAGACGGCGTCGCTGATCGGGCTATGGGGCATGACGTTTCTGGTCCTGGCGATCTTCGCAAGCCCCGCGGTACTGATCGACGGCAGTTCGCGCGGCCGCAAACCCTGGATCGCGCCGGTGGCGGCATTGCTGCTGCTCGCCGCCATGGGCGTCTACGGCACCGTGCGGCTGTCGCTGCAACCGACCGTGTTCACCAAGGTCAAGCTGCGCATCATGCAGCCCAACCTGCAACAGGACGCCAAGTTCAACTATTCGGCCAAAGCCGAGGTGATGCAGAAATATCTGACGCTGTCCGACCGCGCCTCCGGGCCGCAGTCGACCGGCGTGCGCGACGCCAATGTCCTGATCTGGCCCGAGTCCGCCTTTCCGTTCTTCCTGACGCGCGAAGCGGACGCGATGGCTGAGATCGCCGATCTCTTGCCCAAGGGCACCGTGCTGATCACGGGCTCGGTGCGCGCGCCCGAGGGGCCGCCCGGCGCCCGGATCACGCGGGCCTATAACTCGATATATGTGATCGACCATGACGGCAGCGTGCTGTCGATTTATGACAAGCTGCACCTGGTGCCGTTCGGCGAATATCTGCCGTTCCAGGACTGGATGGAAAAACTCGGCTTCGTCCAGCTCACCAAGGTGCAGGGCGGATTCATTCCCGGCACGCGCCGCCGCGTGATGGAGATCCCGGGCGCGCCGCGCGCGCTGCCCCTGATCTGCTACGAAGTGGCCTTTCCCGGCAGCTTGGCTACCCGCGACGACCGCCCCGGCTGGATCGTCAACCTGACCAATGACGGCTGGTTTGGCATTTCGACCGGCCCGTATCAGCATCTGCAGCAGGCCCGCTTGCGCGCCATCGAAGAAGGGCTGCCGTTGGTGCGCGCCGCCAACACCGGCATCTCCGCCGTCATCGATCCCTCGGGGCGAATCGTCGCACGGCTTGGCCTCGGCATCGAAGGCGTACTGGATGCCGGTCTGCCAACCGCGCTGCCGCCGACGGTCTATGCACGACTTAGAGAGATTCCAATCGTCGTGATCGCGGCAATTGCGCTGCTGATTGTCATTCGACGCCGCCTCGTTAGGCGAACCGCCTGAATTTTGTATCTTGCATAATGTTTACTGTTGCCGGTTTGCCGCAGCGAACCGGCATGCGCGATTCCGCCAGTTGACAGAACGGGCACACCCTTCGCATTCTGGTTCCACAACCAAAAGCAATAACCAGTCAGCTCAATGCTCAACTCGTCTGCATTTCGAACCGATCCTCCGAGCAGGATTTGACGGTACCGGCGCCTGAGGCAAGACCAGTCTAGCCTCATCCCCCGGCGCGCAATCCCGAGGAGTGTTGAGATGTCCACCAAAGCGCCCAATCCCGTTGACAAGTACGTCGGCAGCCGCGTCCGCATGCGCCGCATCATGCTCGGCATGAGCCAGGAAAAACTGGGTGAAGCTTTGGGGTTAACCTTCCAGCAGGTTCAGAAATACGAAAAGGGCACCAATCGCGTCGGCGCTAGCCGCCTTCAGCAAATTTCAGAAATCCTGCAGGTGCCGGTTTCGTTTCTGTTCGACGGCGGACCGAGCGGCGCCGCGAATACCGAGGGTTTCAGCGAAGGCTCGTCACCGGCCTATGTCTCCGATTTCCTCGCCACTTCCGAAGGACTGGCGCTGACGCGTGCGTTCACGCGCATCACCGACGCCAAGATGCGCCGCTCCATCGTCGACCTGGTCGAGCAGATCGCGACGCGTGAAGGCCCCGACAAACGCTGAATACGAACGGCTATTCACACGGAACGATTGACGCGCCCACCGGCGTGAGCGCATGACATCGGGCGAATTTGCCCGATAACCATCATGCGCCAATGACCGACAACAATCCCTTCGATTCCAAAGCCATCCTCGACGGCATCCGCCGCTGGGTCGAGATCGAGACTCCGACCGAAGCGCCGGCCGAGGTCAACAAGCTCGCCGACCTCGTAGCAATGGGCTATCGCGACCTGCCGGCAACGATCGAGCGGATCGCGGGCCATTCCGGCTGCGGCGATCATCTGGTCGCGCGCTCGTCATGGGGACAGGGCGCACCGGGAATCCTGGTGCTGAGCCATCTCGATACGGTGCATCCGATCGGCTTCATCGAGCGGCTGCCGTTCAAGATCGAGGGCGACAGCGCGTTCGGCCCCGGCATCTACGACATGAAGGGCGGGGCCTATCTCGCCTATCACGCGTTCCGCCAGGTTTGCGCGCAAGGCGTCCACTCTCCGCTCGGCATCACCCAGCTCTTTGTGTCCGATGAAGAGATCGGCAGCCCGACGTCGCGGGCGCTGATCGAACAGGAAGGCCGCAAGGCAAAGTACGTGCTCGTCACCGAACCGGCGCGCGACGGCGGCAAGATCGTCACCGGGCGCAAGGGCGTCGCGCGCTTCGAGGTCTTCATCAAGGGCGTGCCTTCGCATGCCGGCACCCGACCCGAGGACGGCCGCAGCGCGATCCGCGAACTCGGCAACATCATCCAGACGTTGGAAGCGATGAACGACCCAAGGCGCGGCGTCACCGTCAATGTCGGCGTCGTCCGCGGCGGCACCAAGCCGAACGTGATCGCGGAAGAGGCCTATGCCGAAGTCGACATGCGGGTGCCGACGATCGCCGACTCCGACGAACTCGTTCCAAAAATCCTCAGCCTGAAATCACGCACTGACGGCGTCAGCGTCAAGGTGGTGGGCGAGCTCAACCGTCCGCCCTACGAGAAGGGCAATGCCGGCGCCGCACTCTACGAGCACGCCAGGACGCTCGCCGCCGAAATCGGCTTCGACCTGGTCGACACTTCGACCGGCGGCGGCTCCGACGGAAATTTCACCGCGCCGCATACCGCAACCCTCGACGGATTAGGCGTCGACGGCCAGGGCGCGCATACCCATTACGAGCAGTTGTACATCTCGTCGATCGAGCCGAGGGCGCGGCTGCTGCACCGGCTGTACCAGACGCTGCGATGACCGCCTCCGATCACGAGCCCGACGATCACGACATGCCGGCGGACGATGGCGCGTCGGCGCATGCACACGGATCGTTCTTCGGCCGCCGCAAGGGACACAAGCTCCGCAATCATCAGGCCGACCTGATCGACAATTTGCTGCCGCATCTGGCGCTCGATATCGGCGGTGGCCCCGCGCCATCCCATCTCACCGAATTGTTCGAGGGTGAGATCGGCGATGTCAGGCTCGAAATCGGATTCGGCGGCGGCGAACATCTGATCGCCGAAGCGCAGGCGTTTCCAAAGATCGGGTTCATCGGTTGCGAGCCGTATGTCAACGGCATGGCGAAGATCCTGACGCAAATCGAAGCGCTCAACATCGGAAATATCCGTCTCTACGCCGGCGACGCCGCGGAGTTGCTGGCCTGGGCGCCGCCGCAATCGATGGCGCGGATCGACCTGATCCATCCCGATCCCTGGCCGAAGCGGCGGCACTGGAAGCGGCGCTTCGTACAGGACGCAACCGTCGCCGCGATGGCGCGCATCATCAAATCAGGCGGCGAGTTTCGTTTCGTCAGCGACATCGACGATTACTGCGCCTGGACGCTGACGCATCTGCTGCGCTCGCCCGATTTTCTCTGGACCGCGGAGCGCGCGATCGACTGGCGTCAGCCATGGGACGGCTACACCATGACCCGATACGGCCGCAAAGCCGAACGCGAAGGCCGCGTCGCGGCGTACTTGCGATTTCGAAGAAATAGCTAGGCGTATTTACATAGCTTCCGTTCAGCTCACAGAGGCTTGAACTCGGGAACAAGGTGCAAGCTGTTCCGTTTTTCTTTTCGGCAACGCACAAGGCCGGGAACCGAGATGACGGGATAAGCCAGCATGAGTTCCGCTGATCCGACCGATGCCGGCGCTCCGGCCGTCGCCACCAAGGATACATCCAAGGATACCTCGAAGCCTTCTTCATCCAAGATGGGTTCCAGGAAAGCGTCCGAGCAGGCGACCGGGGAAGCGACCGACGTCAGGTCCGAACGACCGCAGACGAGGCCGGGGGATCGAACAGCCGATCGTGCGGAACCGAAAGTCGACCCAGCTCAAGACAGTGGCCCGAAGGGCATCAGGGGCGCATTTCAAAAGCATCCGGTCGCAATGATCATCTGCCTCGGATTGATCGCGACCGGTATCATTGCCGGCATCGCATGGTATCTCCACGCCCGTCACTACGAGAGCACGGACGATGCTTTCATCGACGGCCGGCCGGTGCTGGTTAGTCCGCAAGTCACCGGCAACATCACCAGCGTCAATGTGACCGACAACCAGATCGTCAAGAACGGCGACCTGCTTGCGACCATCGATCCCAGAAACTACCAGGCCGCGGTCGATCAGGCGGAAGGACTGATCCGGCAGAACGAGGCGACGTTGAAAAATCTCGATGCTCAGATTGCGGCCCAGAAGGCCATGGTCGAGCAAGCCACCCAGCAGGTCACCGAAGCGGAGGCCGCGCTGAAGTTCGCCACCGACGAAAACACCCGCTACCAGGACCTCATGCAGAAGGGCGCCGGCACCGTTCAGCGCGCGCAACAGGCTTCATCCGACTTCAACGGCAAAAAGGCCGCGTTCGACGCCGCGACTGCGGCCAAGGTTTCCGCCGAACGGCAGATCGATGTTTTGAACGCGCAGAAGATCGGCGCGGCGGCGCAGTTCGATCAGGCCAAGGCGCAGAAGGACCGTGCCGATGCCGATCTGCAGCGGACGGAGTTGCGCGCCACTGTCGACGGCCGCGTCACCAAGTTGACGGCCGCCGTCGGCGCATTGGCTGCGCCGGGACAGTCGATCATGATCGTCGTACCGCTCGATGTCTGGGTGACCGCCAACTTCAAGGAGTCGCAGCTTGCCAACATGCAGGTGGGACAGCCGGTCGACATCCGGGTGGACGCGTTCAACAGAACCTTCCCCGGCCGCGTCAACAGCGTCCAGGCCGGCAGCGGCACCGCGTTCAGTCTGCTGCCGGCGGAAAACGCCACCGGCAATTATGTGAAGGTGGTGCAGCGGGTGCCGGTCAAGATCACGTTCGACCAGCGTCCCGATGTCGAGCTCGGACCGGGCATGTCGGTCGTACCTGTTGTCACCGTGCGCCCATGAACGGAGCGGTGGCCGATGACGGACACAGCGGCCCAACACGACCTCAAAGGCGAGTACGGTAACGCCAACCCCTGGATCATCGCAGCCCTGGTGGCGATTGCGACCTTCATGGAGGTGCTCGACACCACCATCGCCAACGTCGCCCTGCGTTACATCTCCGGCGGACTTGCCGTCTCCAGCGACGAAGCGTCATGGGTCATCACCACCTATCTCGTCGCGAACTCGATCGTACTTTGCGCCAGCGGCTGGATTGCGCAAATGTTCGGGCGCAAGAACTTCTTTCTGGTCTGTATCGCGCTTTTCTCGGCGAGTTCGCTAATGTGCGGACTTGCATGGAACCTGCAGGCGCTGCTGGTGTTCCGCGTATTTCAGGGCTTGGCCGGAGGCGGCATGACGCCGGTGGCGCAATCGATCCTGGCGGCAGCCTTTCCCCCAGCAAAGCGCAGCCAGGGCTTTGCGCTCTACGGCATCGCCGTCGTGGTGGCGCCCGCCGTCGGGCCGACGCTCGGCGGCTGGCTCAGCGACAACCTGTCCTGGCACTGGTGCTTTCTGATCAACGTGCCGGTCGGGCTGATCTCGCTGGTGCTGATCTACCTGATCGTTCCAAGTTCGCCGGAAAAGCAGCGGGAGCGCGAACGGCTCTGGGCCAAGGGCCCGAACTTCGACATTGTCGGCTTCCTGCTGGTCACGACCTTCCTCGGCGGCCTCGAGGTCGTGCTCGACCGCGGCCAGATCGACGATTGGTTCGGCTCGTCCTTCATCGTGACGTTCGCCGCGACTTCCATCACCGCGCTGCTGATATTTATCCCTTGGGAACTCAACCGGCCGCAGCCGCTGATCGACATCAAGATGCTCACCGGACGCCAGTTCGGGACATGTTTTGTCATCATGCTGGTGACCGGCGCGCTCCTGATCGCAACGAC
>Ga0068855_100006675_pt1 | contig 14010 bp, 11 predicted proteins | sample KBSCornC52_FD_66592 | JGI IMG/M metagenome (GOLD analysis project Ga0068855, IMG submission 66592) | Corn rhizosphere microbial communities from Kellogg Biological Station, Michigan, USA - KBS Corn C5-2 | ecosystem: Host-associated > Plants > Roots > Rhizosphere > Soil ... | reverse complement strand
CTCAAAAAACTCTGGAGCCCACGAGCGGGATTGAACCGCTGACCTCGTCCTTACCAAGGACGTGCTCTACCAACTGAGCTACGTGGGCCGACTCTCACCTATCCGCCGAAGGCCTCAGCTGCCGAAGCGACCTTCGGACATCACGATCCGAAGACTCTCTTCGGACCTGGAGCGGGTGATGGGAATCGAACCCACGTCATCAGCTTGGAAGGCTGAGGTTCTACCATTGAACTACACCCGCCGATGGCGCGAAATCTGCCGCCTTGCGCCGCGCACTCCTCCACATCATGGCAAGTGGTGGAGGGGGAAGGATTCGAACCTTCGAAGGCGTAAGCCGGCAGATTTACAGTCTGCTCCCGTTGGCCGCTTGGGTACCCCTCCGCGTAAACGAGCCGCGTATTTTGATTTTCAGCTCCCCGGGTGTCAATGCGTGTGGCGCGGTATTTGCTAGCCGGGTGAGCCCGCAGGGCCGTCGGCCCGCCCACCCTGCCGGGCGGCCGGCCCCCGAACGGCCTCTTCCAGGCGCCTGAGCGCCGAGGCTTCAGCTCGGCGAGACCTCCCGGGCCGCAGGTCTCGCGGCAGCTCGATGGGGCCGTAGCGCACCCGAAGCAGCCGGCTCACATCGAACCCCACTGCGTTCCAGAGCCGGCGCACCTCCCGGTTACGGCCCTCGTGGAGCACCACCCGGAAGGTCGAATGGCTGGGGTCCTCGTCGCCCCGTGCATTGGGGTCCTGGGAGATCCGGTCGAAACGGGCCGGGCCGTCCTCCAGCTCCACCCCGGCCTGCAGCTCCCGGAGCACGGATGAGGGGGGTCGGCCGCGGATCCGGACCAGGTACTCCCGCTCGATCTCGCTGGAGGGGTGCATGAGGCGGTGAGCCAGCCCCCCGTCCGTGGTGAAAAGCAGTAGCCCTGACGTATTGACGTCCAGGCGCCCCACGTTGATCCAGCGACCGTGGGTCAGTCCGGGGAGTCTCTCGAACACCGTCGGACGGCCCTGCGGATCCTGCCGGGTGGTCACCTCGCCGACCGGCTTGTGGTACAGCAGCAGCCCGGCCTCCGCGCCGCGCTGCACCGAGGAACCGAGCTCGAGACGGCGGCCGTCCAGACATAGCTCATCTGCCAGGGTGGCTCGGTCCCCGAGCTGCGCGAGGCGACCGCCGACGGTGATGCGGCCGGCCCGGATCCACTCTTCGATGTTTCGCCGCGAGCCCAGACCGGCATCGGCAAGTAGCTTCTGAATCCTGATCATGTTCGTGCGGCGCGGGCAGCTATTATAACGGGCGGGTCTCAACAGATGACCGGCTGTTCCTTGTGACGGCCGGCCCGGGAAGCGTAATAAGGGGGTCGTATGATCTACGAAAACATCCTGGGTACCATCGGCAGGACGCCCGTCGTCCGAGTCAATCGGCTGGCGCCCAGGCACGTCACGATGTACGTGAAGTGCGAATTCTTCAACCCGCTGAGCTCGGTGAAGGACCGCCTTGCGATCGCGATCATCGAGGACGCCGAGCGACGCGGCACGCTCGAGCCCGGACAGACGGTCATTGAGGCAACCTCCGGCAACACGGGCATCGCGCTGGCGATGGTCTGCGCCGCCAAGGGCTATCCCTTCGTCGCCGTCATGGCCGACTCGTTCTCGGTCGAGCGCCGCAAGGTCATGCGCATGCTCGGGGCCAAGGTCATCCTCACCCCGGCGGCGGGGCGGGGCCAGGCCATGGTGGTCAAGGCACGGGAGCTGGCTGAGAAGCACGGCTGGTTTCTGGCTCGCCAATTCGACAACGAGGCCAATCCGGCCTACCACCGCAACACGACGGGACCGGAGATCCTGCAGGACTTCGCCGGCAAGCGACTGGACTACTTCGTCTCCGGCTGGGGGACGGGCGGCACCCTGACGGGGGCCGGGCAGATGATCCGGCTCGCCCGCCCGGATACTCAGGTCATCGCCGCAGAGCCGGCGGCTGCGCCGCTGCTCTCCGGCAAACCCTTTACCCCGCACAAGATCCAGGGCTGGACCCCGGACTTCCTCCCGGAAGTCTTGAGTCGAGAGGTCTCTCACCGGATCGTCACGGTCACGGACGCGGAAGCGCTCGAGAACTCACGCGCGCTCGCCCGCAAGGAAGGCATCTTCTGTGGCATTTCCTCGGGCGCAACCTTTGCCGCAGCGCTGAAAGTCGCTGCAGAAGCCGATAATGGAGCGGTGCTCCTGGCGATCCTGCCGGACACCGGTGAACGCTATCTCTCCACGCCTCTCTTCGAAGGTATCGCCGAAGGCGGCGATCCAGAACCTTGAGCGCAGTCGTCAAGAAAACCGTGAACCGCCAGCCGATGGATGCCCGCCGGTATGCCGCTTTGTCCGACCCGTTCCCGATGTGGCGCGGCGGCGAGCTGCACGGCGCCCGCATCGCCTACGAGACCTGGGGAGAGCTGAACGCGGCGCGCGACAACGCGCTGCTGCTCTTCACCGGTTTGTCCCCCAGCGCCCACGCGGCCTCCTCGAATGCCGACCCCAGCGATGGCTGGTGGCAGCGCATGCTCGGTCCGGGGCTGGCCATCGATACCGACCAGTACTTCGTCATCTGCGTCAATTCTCTGGGGAGCTGCTTCGGCTCCACGGGGCCCAGCTCGGACGATCCGGCCACTGGCAAACCTTATCGGCTGAGATTTCCTGACCTGTCGGTCGAGGATATTGCTCGCGCAGGCTACGACACCGTGCGCTCCCTCGGCATCGAGCGGTTGAGCGCAGTCGCCGGGCCGTCGCTCGGCGGCATGGTCGTGCTCGCTTTCGTCGCGCAGTTTCCAGGTGCCACCCGGCGGCTGATCAGCATCTCAGGCACGCCGGCCGCCTCACCGTTCGCGATCGCCCTGCGCTCCATCCAGCGCGAAGCGATCACGAGCGATCCGGACTGGCGCAACGGCAACTACACCGCTGACCGCCCGCCGCGCACCGGCCAGCGACTCGCTCGCAAGCTCGGGACCGTCACCTATCGCTCCGCCGCCGAGTGGCAACAACGGTTCGACCGCGAGCCCATCCGGCCTGACATGAAGCGGGATGATCCGTTTGCTTCCGAGTTCGCCGTGCAGGGGTACCTCGAGGCGCAGGCTGCCCGCTTTGTCTCCGCCTTCGATGCGAACTGCTATTTGTACCTGTCACGTGCCATGGATCGATGGGATCTGAGCGTGCACGGCAGGCACGAGGCCGTGCTGGCCCGCTCGAAGCTCGAGCAGGCGCTCGTCATCGGGGTGGAAAGCGACCTGCTGTTTGCCATCGTGGAGCAGCGTTCGCTGGCGAAGTCGATGGAAGCGGCGGGCATCGCCACACGCTTCGCGCCCCTGCAGTGCATCGAGGGGCACGACTCGTTCCTGATCGACATCGAGCGCTTCGGACGCGAGATCCGGGGATTCCTCAACCGGAGCTGAGCACGCTCCAACGCTCAGCCGACAGACAGTCTCAGTCGGCGCCAGCGGCCTGTCGGACTTGCGATGAGCCCCGAGCTCGACACTGAGCAGCCGGCAAAAACCACGCTTTTTGCCTGGCCCATTTCGGGCGGCGGCAACGGAACCACTGTCCGCAAAAGCGCCGCAGGCGGCTTTTGCCAATGAACGAGTTCAGCCGGAAGTCTCGGGTTGCTCGACGCTGAGCCCGAAGCTCAGGAGCGGTGGCAGTGGGCAATGCAACAACGCACACACCGCGCGCAGCAGCTCAGCTTCCTCCACCGTCATGACGTCGTCGCTGACGATGGTCTTGACCATCCCTTCGATGGCCGCCTTCTTGGCAAAGGGATGCAGGTCCTCCAGGCGTGGCAGCGCATCGCTCAAACGCTTCGGCCAATCATACAAGTGCCGGTACGGCGGCCGCCGCATCGGAAACACCGAGGACATTCCGGCCTCATAGGCCATGCGCGCTGAATTGTCGTCGTGCGCACCCAATTGGGCGAGCGTCACGAACAGGACGGAGAGCTCGCTCTGCGCATCCTCCAACGACACGATGCCGTGAGGCGTGCGCGCCTGCAGCTCGTCGTTCAACAGCGTCTCGAGCAGCTTCGCCAGGCAGAACTCAAACACGTCCAGGCGCGAATCGGCGTGGATCAAGTCGTTGGCGATCTGCGCCAGAGCGCGACGTTGAGGCGCAGTCGCACGCCGCAGCGCCGGGAAGATCTGCTGCAGGGCCGGCAGTCGCAGCATGGGATCGAGATCGTCAGCCAGCGGGGCCGCCTGTTGAATGACTGTGAGGTTGTTGGGTCCCAAAGCCTTCGAGAGGATCGCCATCTGACCATCACGAACGGCGGGGTCGCGACTCAGAAGCAGTGCCAGCACCAGGGCCTGCGCGTGCCCCGTGGACTCTCCGAACTCACGGAAGCTTTCGGGCAGCGCCAGGCGCATGGCCTGCGCCTGCTCGATGTGGAGCGTCTCGGGCTTGCCGACCTGTGCAGCAACCCCTGCAGCGGCCAGTCCCGCAGCCCCGGCCGCCGCGAGCACGGCAGCAGGGACGGCGGCGTTGGGGCCGCCCTGAGTCATGGAGCGGCCCAGGCCCGAGAGCTGGGTGGCCAGGTTTGCCGGCGAGGGCATGCCGGGGGCGGCCGCACCTGTCGCGCCTCGCATGCCTGTCGCGGCTGTCGCGACGGTGGCGCCTGTCGAGGGACCGGTGGCGCCACCGGCAGTGGGCCGGCGGCCGGCGGGGGCATCCGCCATGGCAGCCAGCGCGCCCTGCCGCTCCAATTCAGCCGCAATCTGCGGAAGGTTGCGCGGGTCGAAGTGCGGGTCGAGCTCCTTGATCCGCTCCAGCAGCGGCGGATGCGTCGCGAACATGCGCGACAGCCCCTCCGCGAAAAACATGTGCGCGGCCTGTTCGGCGTTGGGCGCGGCGATCGCCGACCCTTCCGGCAGTGCGGCGATCTTGATGAGTGCGTCCTTCAGCCCATCCGGATTGCGAGTGAACTGCACGCCGGAGGCATCCGCGAGCCGCTCGCGCTGGCGGGACACCGCCGCCTGCAGCAGGCGGCCCAAGAACAGGCCGACATATCCCAGCACCATCACCGCGAATCCCACGGCGACTGCACCATTCGAGCCCCGCCGATCCCGCGGGGAGAAGCTGAGAATGAACCTGCCGATCAGCGCCACGATGAACAGCCCGAACACCCACCCCATGAGCTGGATGTTCAGCCGCATGTCCCCATTCAGAATGTGACTGAACTCGTGCGCGATCACTCCCTGGAGCTGCTCGCGATTGAGGTTGTCGAGCGCGCCCTGTGTGACGGTGATTGCCGCATTGGCGGGGGTATGTCCGGCCGCGAATGCGTTGATGCCGGGTTCCTGCTCCAGGACGTAGATCTCGGGCGCCGGCACGCCGGAGGCGATGGCCATTTCCTCGACGACGTTGATCAGTCGTTTGAGCTTCAGATCGCTCATCTCACGCCCGACGCGCACGCCCCCGAGCGAGCGGGCCACGACACCGCCGCCACCTCGCAATTCCAGTGACTTGTAGGCGCTCGACAGGCCGAGAGTGCCGAGAATGACGAGCGTGCAGAACAAAGCACTGCCGGGATTGAGGGCCGCGAACACCAGCGGGCCGACCGGGGCGCGGAACCCCAGCTCATTGCGACTCCCCGCGCCCATGGCGGTGAACAGCACCAGGTCGAGAGCGACGGTCACGGCGATCAGCGACAGAAGAAAGCCGACCACCAGCCAGCGCGTGTGGCTGCGCGCGGCGGCCTGACGTGAATAGAAATCCACTGCCTTCCCGACAGCGCCTTCAGATCAGGAGAAGCTGACCTTGGGGGCCTCGCGCGCCTCGGGTTTGGCGATGTCCAGCATCTGCGCCGGCTGGAAACCGAACATCCCGGCGACGATGCTGCTGGGGAAGACCTCACGGGTATTGTTGTAGGTCATCACCGAATCGTTGTAGGCCTGGCGGGCAAAGGCCACCTTGTTCTCCGTCGAGGTGAGCTCTTCGGAGAGCTGCATCATGTTCTGGTTGGCCTTGAGATCAGGATAAGCCTCGGCCACGGCCATCAGCCGACTGAGTGCCCCACCGAGCTGCTGGTCGGCGCCGGAGAGGTGCTGGACTGCAGAGGTATTTCCGGGGTCCGCGGCGGCGGTCTTCAGCCCTTCATACGCGACGTTGCGCGCCTTGATGACCGCCTCGAGCGTCTCGCGTTCGTGCTTTATGTATCCCTTGGCCGTCTCCACCAGATTCGGGATCAGGTCGTAACGACGGGTGAGCTGCACGTCGATCTGCGCAAACGCGTTCTTGAACGCGTTGCGCGCCGTGACCAGGCGGTTGTAGGCAGAAATGAAGACGACGACGGCTGCGATGATGATCAGCAGAACTATCCAGCCCATGAGACCCCCGACGAGTGGTGGACGTCCTTGGATGCGACCCCTCAACGAGCGCTCAACTCCGGCCTCGAGGAGGTGGGGAGCGGACTTGCTCGACCACATGTCGACCCCCCATGCAAAGCTACCGGGAATGCCGATTATGTCAATGGCGGCAGGCGCTTACCGGTTGGACGGAACCCCCGGTGCGGCCGGCCGTACTCTATATAAAAGAAAGCAACGACCGAGTCCGCCATGACATTGCATGTGCGCGCCGTGGTCGCGCCGCCAGGGGTAGGTAAATTCCGCTATTAATTAAGTCTAAGGGGCGTGTGCATCATCGTCGGAGGTGGGCATAATTGCAGCTGTTCGAGATTTACACTTAGAATTAATCGAACACGAGGCTCAATATCCGTGGAACGCCGCCTTCATACGAGGCATCGCGCCCGTACCGTCGTCTATATCACCGTTCCGGGTGGTCGCAGAAAGCTGTGCAAGGCGGTCAACCTGAGTGCCACGGGCGTTTTTATCGAGACCACCAATCTGGGGTTGCGCAAGGGCCAGCAGGTCGTCCTGGCATTCGCAATCAATCTCGGAACAGTGACCAAGCTGCATAGACGCACGGCGGTGGTCGCCCACGTCTCCCGCGGCGGCACCGGCCTCATGATGGAATCCTACGGAGCCCGGGCAAACTAGACCGTCGTCGCGCGCCGCCCAATGAACCTTGGGCGCCCTCGTGAGTTTCCTATACTGCCCCACCCGCGCACCCTGACGTTCAGGGCACGGCTTGAAGGGCCAGGTACACGACGATGCGTACGATCCACCCGCGGCCTGCTGTTGCCGTCGCGCTTGCCGGCCTGCTGTCGTTGGTGAGCGCCTGCGGCGGTTCCTCCGGCAACGGTACCTCTTCAGCCATGGGCGGTGGCAGCCCGCCTCCCCCCACCGAAGGACAGCTGACCGGTCCGGCAACCAAGGTGGCCTCCTACAGCACCTCAGATCTGCTGAGCATGCTGGGGGTGGACAGTGTCGGTAAGCTGCTCGTCACGATCGCCAGCCCCGCATGTGCGATCGACGTCTACCAGGTCCAGTACCAGACCGTCGGCGGGAAAGGCGAGGCCACCACGGCTTCCGGCGCGCTGATGGTCCCCACCAGCGGTACATCGAACTGCCAAGGCGCGCGCCCCATCGTGCTCTACGCTCACGGCACCAATCCCGACAAAGCTTTCAACATCGCGCAGATCAGTCCGAATCAGAACGGCGAAGGCCTGATCCTCGCTGCGGTGTTCGCCGCCCAGGGTTATATCGTCGTCGCTCCCAACTACGCCGGGTATGACACCTCGACTCTGACGTATCACCCCTATCTCGTCGCTGCTCAGCAAGCGCACGACATGATGGACGCACTGTCGGCAGCGAAGAGCGCGCTGCCGGTCGCTTCGGCCACCGGCATTACCGCCAACGGAAAAGTCTTCGTCACCGGCTACTCGCAGGGCGGGTTCGTCGCCATGGCGACTGCCCGGGCCATGCAGGCTGCGAATACCCCGCCGACGGCGGCCGGCCCCATGTCAGGACCCTATGCGCTGGCAGCGTTCGGGGACGCGATCTTCATGGGCCAGGTCACGCAGAGCTCGCCGCTGAACATCACGTTCCTGGTGGACGCTTATCAGCAGACCTACGGCAATGTCTACACGGCCGCGACCGACGTTTTCTCATCGACCTTCGCCAACGGCATCGGCACTTTGCTGCCGGCCAGCTCGACCGCAAGCGCGCTCTACACGCAAGGAGTGTTGCCGCAGAACGCGTTGTTCAGCAGCGCTCCGCCGAGCGCCGCCTACGCTGCGATGACACCGGCGAAAAGCCCCGCCAACCTGGCCCCGGTGTTCGCAGACGGGTTCGGGACGACTTTCCTCGTCACCAACGCCTACCGACTCAACTACCTCACGGATGAGGCGGCGCAACCCGATGGTGGCTTTCCGAACTACACCACCGGAATGCCTCCCACGGCGCCGATGAACGGCTTGCGGCAGGACCTGAAGACCAACGACTTGCGCAACTGGACCCCGACGGCGCCGGAGTTCCTGTGCGGCGGTAACGCTGACCCCGAGGTGCTGTTCCTCAACACCCAGCTCATCCAGAAGTACTGGATAGGGGCCGCGCCTAGCGCGCCTGTGACGGTCCTCGACATCGACTCGAGCAGCGGCGGCACGGATGCGGACCTCCAGATCGCTTTCGCGGCCGCCAAGGCGGCGGTCGCTGCCGGCGCCGTGGCCGGAGGTGCGAAAGATGGCGGCGCCCAGGCGGTTTTTGACAACTACCATGCCGGCCTCGTCCCGCCGTTCTGCCTGAGCGCCGTCAAGCGGTTCTTCGATACAATGTAGGAATGGCACTGTCCATCCGCCCTTTGCAGCCGTTCTGTGCGGACGTGAGCGGCGCCGACCTCCGCGAGCCGCTCGCGCCGGCCGACATCGCTGCGATACACGCCGGCATGAACCGGCATGCCGTGCTCATTTTCCACGGCCAGTCCCTGACGCCCGAGCAGCAGCGCACCATGACGATGCAGTTCGGACAGCTCGAGCTGGGTTTCGCAAGAGTGGTGGCGCGGCATCGCAAGGACGGCGCGGCGATTCGCACCGGCTATGCGGAAGTGGCCGACATGTCGAATCTGGACGCCGAAGGACAGCTCGTTGCGCGCTCACACAGCAAGATCGTCGGCAATATCGCCAACCAGCTATGGCACAGCGACAGCTCGTTCCAGCAGCCGGCGGCGCGCTACTCGCTCCTGTACGCCGTACAGTTGCCTTCTTGGGGAGGCGAGACGGAGTTCTGCGATCTGCGTGCCGCCTACGACGGCTTGGATGAGCGTACGAAAGCGCAATTGCAGGGGTTGGAGGCAGAGCACTTCGCGCTCCACTCACGCATTCTGCTGGGGGACGATTCCTACACCGAAGGAACGCGCTCGATCTTTCCGCCCGTCAACTGGCCGATAGTGCGTACGCACGCCGGCTCGGGGCGCAAGCTTCTCTACATCGGCGCCCATGCGCGCAGCATCGTTGGGATGACCGTCGCCGAGGGGCGCATGATGCTCATGGACCTGTTGGAGCACGCTACGCAGCGCCAATACGTCTACCGGCACAGCTGGAAGCCCGGCGATCTCGTGATCTGGGACAACCGCGCTACGCTGCATCGCGGGCGGCGGTGGGATATGGACGAGCCGCGGGAGCTGCGCCGCACGACTACAGCTGACGTATGACGGCGCGCCGCACGCTGGCGGCGCTCCGCATGACCTCACCTGGCATGGCCGATCGCCCACACGTAGTCGGCAACCGCTGAGAGCTGCTCGGAACTGAGCTTCGCACCGCCCATCGGCGGCATCGGCGAGCGATAGTTCTTCGGCTTCGCGACACCGTCGGCGATCGTCTTTTTGATGCCGTCGACGCTGCCGTCGCTCCACGCCCACTTGCCAGCCGTCAGATTCGGGCCCACTGCCGTGCCGCCTCCGTCTGCGCCATGACAGGCCGTACAGGTGGCCGAGCCCGCTTGAGCGTGATAGATGCGGCTGCCCAATGCGACAGATTCATGCGTGGCACCGGGAGGGACGGGAAGATCGGCCGTTCCCGCATCCTTCTTCAGCCCCTCCGGCGGAGCGGCGGCCGCGGCGAGCTTCTTGCCGGGAGAAGCATCCGGCGCAGGACAGGGCGCGCCGTGTGCATCTCCGTTCGGGCTGCCGATGTAGGTGATGCGATAGATGCGGCCGCGAGCGTCATCGGAAACGTACAGCGCTCCCTCCGGACCCACCGCGAGGCCCGTCGGTCGGTGCAATGCCTTGCCGGTGCTCTTGCCGGGGCCCGCGAAGCCGTCGGCAAAGATCTCGCAGCGGCCGTTCTCCTTGCCGTCCTTCAGAGGCTGGAAGGTGACGTTGTAGCCGGCCTGAGGAAACGGCGCGCGGTTCCACGAACCGTGAAATGCAATGAAGGCACCGCCACGAAAACGCTCAGGAAACTCCTTCCCGTCATACAACAGCAAGTCATCGGGCGCCCAATGCGCCTGGAAGGCCGCAATCGGCGGGGTCTTGCCGGCGCACGCGCCGACTTTCCTGCCGCCGTCGCCGCCGTACTCGGGGGCGAGGACGAGCTTCTTCTGCACGGCGTCGTAGTAACACTCCGGCCAGCCATAGTCGCCGCCCTTCTCGACCTTGATCAGCTCCTCCGCCGGCAATATCGCACTCTGCTCGGGCCTGTACAGCTCCGGCCAGTTCTCCGCGAGCTGATCGCGGCCATGTTGAGTGGCATACACGTCGTGACCGGTAGCCGCGACGACGATGCCAACGGCGTTACGGATTCCGGTCGCGTAGCGCTCGGCGGGAGAGAATTTCTGGTCCGCCTTGTTGGCATCGAAGCGCCAGATGCCTCCGCGCGTCTGCGTTTCCGTGCACGGGCTGATGCCGGGAGATCCGGGCATGCGGTTCTCCTGCTGGCAGGCGTTGGTGGCCGTGCCCATGTCGACATACATCCAGCCGTCGGCGTCGATCGCGAACGGGTGCATCGGATGATCGCCGCCGAGGGGCATGCCCGAAACGATCACCTCAGGTTTGCCGGTGGGCACGATCTGCCCGGGAGACATCCTGTAGCGGACGATCTTGTCGTTGATCTCGACATAGAGATCACCCTTGTACATGCCGATGCCGGTGCCACCCGCGCCGCCCGTCTTCACCGTCGCCCCAAAGCGCTTCACGACGTTCGCCTTGCCCGCGCCGGTGGTGTCCTGCAGCGCCACCACGAAACCGCCCGCGGGCGGCTTGTCGTTGCCGTAGTAAACCCCGCTCCACGTGTTGACGTACACGACACCATCCGCAGCCACGACCATGTGTCGAGGATGTCCGAGCTTGTCGGCAAAGATGGTCGCGCAGAATCCGTGGATGAGCTTCAGCCCGCTGTCATTGCTCGGGCAGGCCTTCTGCTCTTCGGTGAGCTTCTTCTGAGCGACGGCCGTCGAGGTGGAAAAGGCCGCCAGCACCACCAGGGCGGAAAGGAGTGTTCGCTGCGGCCATCCGGACATACGCATGAAGCTTCACCTCGAACGACATGGGGACCGAAATCCTTGACAACGCCCTCGAGGGCGGCCCGGAGGGCGAGGCGCGTGAGCGCCCGGTAAAGGTAGCACAGGCCGCGTGTCTCCTGCGCGCTGCAGCAAAACGCGTTCCGCGTCGTCGAGGTTCAAAAAACAAAAACCGCGGCCCCCTCACGGGAACCGCGGCTTGCCTGAACGTCCAGGCAGAAAAGAGTCGCTACTGGATCTCCGCCGATCCCGCGCCCTTGACCTCTACGTCGCCCGGGTTGTCCAGAACCTCCATGACCACACGGCGGTTCCTGGCACGGCCGTCCTTCGTCGCGTTGGAAGCGACGGGTTGAGTCGGTCCGTAGCCCTTGGAGACCATCTGCTGCGAATTCACGCCCTTGTGCAACAGATACTCACGAACGGCATCCGCACGCTTCGCGGAAAGAGTCATGTTGTACGCCTTCGATCCGGTGCTGTCCGTGTGGCCCTGCACCTCCACGCGCAATCGCGGATGTTTGACGAGGCCGTCGGCGACCTTGTCCAACACCGGATAGGAGTCGGTCGTGAGCGTCGCGGAGTTGGTCTCGAAGTTCACGCCCTCGAGCGTGATCGAGCCCTTCTCGGGGCATCCGTACTGATCCAGCGCCGCTCCAGGAGGCGCGCCCTCCGGGCAACGGGCATTGACCGGCGGCGGCGGAGGTGCCGCCTTCGCGACCGGCGGCGGGGGTGGCGGAGGCGGAGGGGGCGGCGGAGCAGCGGCGACCGGCGGCGGTGGCGGCGTCCCCTTGCCGAAGGACAGCTGGAACCCCACCAGTCCCAGGTAATCCGTCGTGTGACTGTGTCCGTAGTCCTCGAACCTCGCTTTGATCTCGGGACGGAGCGAGAACGCTACGGAGTCATCGGGTGCCTCCCAGAGCTTGATGAGCATGCCGACACCGGCTTCCTCCATCGCGTGTTCGGAGTCCATGGCGAATGAGGGACTGTCCCTGACCGCGCCGCCGCCGATGGAAATGAAAGGCGCAAACGTGTTGCCGCGATTGAGGATGCCCAGCAGATCCCCGGACAGGGAGTGCAGCTTCAGGGAGCCCGAGTCGAATCGGTCGGGCAGCACGACGCGATTCCAGTTGATCTCCGCGCTGAAATACTTCGAGAAGTTGTAGCCCAGCCCGAAGCCGGGAAGTACCTGATCGTGGGTGTCGCGGCGATAGTCGCTGACGAATCCTCCCACCTGCGGATTGATGTACACCTGACCCACTTCATCGCCGGCTGCCGCCAATCCAGGGGCGAGCAGTGCCGCACCGCAGACTATCCATCGTTTGATCATCCCCATTCTCCCGTTTGCAAAGTGGCGCGTTCCGCAGGTATCGAAATGTGTAGCTGCAGCACAACGATCGGCGGCTACGCGCGTGATAAGGCCTATAGAAGCTCGCGCAAACAGGAAAGTTCCCTGTTGCGCAGAGGCTACGAAAGGCCGCGACTCGAGCGCGGCGGGCGGAACACTAGCCGCCTGAAGCTGAATCGTGGATGAGCGGAAGCCGCTCGGAGTGGGATCTGCCTCTTCAGAGAGATCGAGGCATCCGAAATCAGGAGGACGGTAGCGGGTGCCAGGGTGCCAACGAGTTCACACGCGTCAGCGGCCTGCCCGCGCGGTCAAGCCTCGTGCACCCCGTCAAGCAGGGGCTCCGGGGCGAGCGACACTCGCCCCGGGGAGAAAATCAGGCTGCGGTGGCGCCGCCGAGCGGAGCACTCTCGGGCAGGTGCTCGGCCTGATCAGGCTTGAGCTTGAGCATCGATAGCACGCCGGCAGCACATAGCGAGCCGAGCGACATGATCAGGGAGACCGTGGGAAAGCTCACTCCCGCCTGGAAAAGATAGCCCGCGACGATCGGGGCGATCACGGACCCGCCGCGACCGATACCGATCGCCACTCCCGTGCCGGAGGCGCGCACGTGCGTCGGGAAGGCCTTGGCGAAGATCGCGTACATGCCGGAGATCGCCGCGTTGGTGAAGAATCCGGACGCGATGATCAACGCGGAAAGCGCCGTCAGCTCGTGCGGCGATCTGCCGAAGACGAAAACGGCGATGCAACCGAGGACCATGGTTGTGATGGTGAGCGGCTTGAGCGCGAACCGCTGTGACAGCAGGCCCAGGATGACGCCGCCGAGCGCGCCGCCGACGTTTGCCCACACCAGCACGCGCGCGCCCTGCGACGCGGTGAATCCCATGTTGACGACGATCTTCGGCGCCCAAGTCGCGATGTAGTAGAACGTCGTTACGTGGAAGAAGTAGGTCACCGACACGAGGATCGTGATGGCGAGGTAGGCCGGCGCGAAAACGTCGGAGAACGAGCGCTTGCGCACGTCCGCCGCGATGGCCGGCAATGACGTCACCGCCGCATGGCCCATGCGGGCCATGACCTTGTTGACCTTCTGCAGCGCGCCGGCGGGCTGCTTGCGCACCAGCCAGTAGACCGACTCCGGCACGAACAGCAGCACGAGCGGGATGAATATCGCCGTGACGGCGCCGCCGAAGTAGAACACCGAGCGCCAATTGTGCGTCTTCAGCAACTCCCCGACGATCAAGCCGCCCAGCACCGCGCCGACGGGATAACCGATCGACATGATCGCGACCGAGAAATCACGCC
>Ga0068855_100006674_pt1 | contig 14012 bp, 9 predicted proteins | sample KBSCornC52_FD_66592 | JGI IMG/M metagenome (GOLD analysis project Ga0068855, IMG submission 66592) | Corn rhizosphere microbial communities from Kellogg Biological Station, Michigan, USA - KBS Corn C5-2 | ecosystem: Host-associated > Plants > Roots > Rhizosphere > Soil ... | reverse complement strand
GCACCTGGCTTTGATTTTCCCAAGCTGCCTCATTACACTTCCGCGCTCTCCGCGAAGGCCCCCCGTGGGTGTTCGGCCATTCCGATGAATTCATTGAGGTAGCAATGCCTAGCGTTCGTGTTCGTGAAAACGAGTATTTCGATGCCGCTCTCCGGCGTTTCAAGCGTGCGTGCGAGAAAGCCGGCGTGCTGACGGAGCTGCGTCGACGCGAATTCTACGAAAAGCCCACCCAGGAAAGAAAAAGAAAGAAAGCTGCTGCGGTCAAACGCCACATGAAGCGCGTCTCGCGCGATGTAGGCGCACCGCGTACCCGTCAGTATTGATGCACTTCGGCGCTTAGCCTTCTCGCAAGCGCCACCGACTAGCCAACACCAATGTTACTCAAGGACCGCATCAGCGAAGACATGAAAGCCGCGATGCGCGCCAAGGACACGGAGCGCCTCGGCACCATTCGCATGGTGCAAGCTGCAATCAAGCAGCGCGAAGTGGATGAGCGCATCACACTCGATGACGCCCAGATCCTCTCGGTGCTGGAAAAGATGATCAAGACTCGGAAAGAGTCGGTCGAGCAATTCAAGACCGGCGGACGTACCGACCTGGTCGACAAAGAAAACAAAGAAATTGCCCTGCTGCAGGCGTATTTACCCGCGCAACTTTCCGAAGCCGAATTGGATGCCCTTATTGCCGATGCCATCGCCCAATCGGGCGCCGCGTCCGTCAAGGACATGGGCAAGGCCATGGCCATCGTGAAACAGAAAGCCGCAGGCCGCGCCGACATGGGCGCCGTCAGCGCCAAGCTCAAGGCGAAGCTGGGTAACTAGTGAGCAGTGAATAGTGATTAGCCGGAGACAACGCTCAGTTTCTGGCTAATCACTGCTCACTGCTCACTCCCCTTGCTTTCTCGCAGGGCGGCTCTATTCTCGCTGACTCTTAAGCTTCACCCTCGCTGTCATCCTCATCAGACACGTGGCCGGGCGTATTCCACAACACTTCATCGACGAACTCGTCGCGCGCACGGACATTATTGAGGTCATCGGCAATCGCGTACCGCTCAAGAAGGCCGGCAAGGACTACAAGGCATGCTGTCCTTTCCACGACGAGAAGACCCCATCGTTCACTGTCGTACCGGACAAGCAGTTCTACCATTGCTTCGGCTGCGGGGCGCACGGCACCTCGCTCGGCTTTTTGATGGAATACGACCATCTGAGTTTCGTCGAGGCGATCGAGGAACTCGCGAACCGCGCCGGCATGCAAGTGCCGCGCGAGGAAGATCCGAACGCGCGACCCAAACCCGCGGACGATTTGTACGCGACGCTCGAAAAGGCGGCCGAACTCTATCGCCGTGAACTCAAAGGGTCGGAACGCGCCAAAGAGTATTTGAAAGCCCGCGGTCTGACCGGAGAAACAGCCGCACGCTTCGGCATCGGTTATGTCCCCGACGCTTGGGATACCGCGCTCAAACACGTAGGAGTCAACCAGGAAGCGGTGCAGCGGCTGCTGCAAGTCGGCCTGATCATCGAGCGCGAACGGCGCGGCAACGCGAATCCGGGCCACTATGATCGCTTTCGCGATCGAGTGATGTTCCCCATTCGCGATGCGCGCGGCCGCACTATCGGCTTTGGCGGTCGCATCCTCGATAAGGGCGAACCCAAGTATTTGAACTCGCCCGAAACCGAACTCTTCCATAAAGGCAAAGAGCTCTACGGATTGTTCGAGGCGCGACAAAATTCACGCAATCTGAATCGCATCATGGTGGTGGAGGGATACATGGACGTCGTCCGTCTACATCAGGCGGGCGTCACTTACGCCGTCGCGACACTTGGAACCGCAACCACCAGCGAGCATCTAACGCGCTTGTTCCGTATCTGTAACGAATTGGTGTTTTGTTTCGACGGCGACCGCGCAGGCCGTGCGGCGGCCTGGCGCGCACTCGAGAATTCCCTGCCGGAAGTGCGTCAGGGCCGTCAGATTCGCTTTCTCTTTCTGCCCGAAGGTCACGATCCGGATTCGCTGGTGGGAGAAGAAGGCCGCGAGGCATTCGAAGCGCGCCTCGGCCATGCATCGACGCTTTCGGAATACTTCATTCGCGAGCTTTCCTCGCGTGTCGATGTGCACACTGTCGACGGCCGAGCGCAGCTCGCCGAAATGGCGCGACCCCTCGTGAATCGAATTCCGCAGGGCGTGTATCGCGAGCTGTTAGCAGATGAATTGAGCCGCGTTGTCGGCATGTCCGCGGAGCGATTGCTCAATTTACTCACGACGGAACGAACCGGAACTCCAAGAGCGCAACCCGAGGCTGCACCTGCGATGCGCAGAGCTGTGAGGCCACAACAATCCTCGCCAGGACGCAGCAACTTGGTACGGCAAGCCGTTCGTTTACTCGTGCATTTCCCGGGTGCCGCGAGCGCAGTGAAAAACGCAGATGCCCTACACACGGTGGATCGGCCCGGCGTTCCCCTCTTGCTCGAATTACTCAACGATCTGAGCGACAACCCTTGCCCGACGACCGGGGTCCTACTTGAACGCTGGCGGGGGCGTCCCGACTATGAGTCCCTGGTAAAACTCGCGGAATCCGAGTGCATAGCCCGCAGTTCTGCCGAAGCGGCTCAAGAACTGTCCGGGGCAGTCGATCGTTTAGTGCTGGAAGATCAGCCGGCCCGGCGTTTTCAGGAACTGCTCGACAAGCAGGCCGCCGCCGGTCTCTCCCGTGAGGAAAAGCTTGAGCTTCAAGGACTTCTGAGCGAAAAGGCTGCCCGCTCAGGAAGCCGCCCGCGCCGAACCTAGCGATGCGCGGAATGTCCCAGTATACTGCGCGGTCTTTTTTAGCCCAGTCCACCTGAGGGTCCACACTTGAGCAAGCCTTTGGCCAAGAAGGAACCAGCCCCCGTAGCGCCTCACATTGCAGACGAGCGTCAGTCGCAGCTCAAGCTTCTCATTGCGCGCGGCAAAGAACAGGGCTTTTTGACCTATGCGGAGGTGAACGATCACCTGCCGAGCGAGATCGTCGATCCCGAACAGATCGAAGATATCGTCAACATGATTAACGACATGGGTATCACGGTGTACGAGAAGGCACCGGATGCCGAGGCGTTGCTGCTATCCGAACCCGTGGTCGCCGACGAAGAAGCCGCCGAAGAAGCTGCGGCAGCGCTCGCCACGGTAGATGCTGAGTTCGGCCGCACGACCGATCCGGTGCGCATGTACATGCGCGAAATGGGCACGGTCGAGTTGCTCACTCGCGAAGGCGAAATCCGCATCGCGAAGCGCATCGAGGAAGGCTTGGACGCGGTGCGTTCGGCGCTCTCGATGTATCCGCCGACTTACGATCTCATGTTGTCTCATTACGAATTGTCGAAAGTCGGCCAACACCGCTTGGTCGACATCATCGTGGGCTTCATCGATCCGAATGCGCCGGATGAAATTGCTGCGCCCATCAATCCCAAGCTCGCGGCGGCTGCCAAAGAAGAATTGGACGACGAGAGCGAAGAAAGCGAAGAAGGAAACTCCGAAGAGGAAGAAGCGCTCGAAACCGGTCCCGATCCCGAGGAAGCGGCACGCCGCTTCGTCTCCATTCAAAAGCTCCATCATCAAGTAGTGAAGGCGCTCGCGGATAAAGATCCGAAAGATCCTAAGACGCAGAAACTGCGCAAGAAGCTCGCCGGCGAGTTCATGGAACTCAAGCTCTCGCCGAAGATGTTCGACGCGCTTATCAACCAGATTCGCCACAATCTTGCGGAAATTCGCAACGTCGAGAAGCAGGTAATGATGCTCTGCGTGCGCGACGCCGGCATGCCGCGCAAAGACTTCATCAGCACCTTCCCGAAAAACGAGACCAATACCAAGTGGCTCGAGAAGCACATCCGCGCCAAGCGCAAGCACTCTGCAGCGCTCGCACGTCTGCGTGAAGATGTCGAGAAGCAGCAGCACAACCTGCTCGCACTCGAAGATCGCGTGCGCTTGACGATTGCGGACATCAAAGAGATCAATCGCGAAGTTGCCGTGGGCGAAGCGAAAGCCCGCCGCGCCAAGAAGGAAATGGTGGAAGCGAACTTGCGCTTGGTGATTTCGATCGCCAAGAAGTACACCAATCGCGGCTTGCAATTCCTCGACCTGATTCAGGAAGGCAACATCGGTCTGATGAAAGCCGTGGACAAGTTCGAATACCGCCGCGGCTATAAGTTCTCGACCTATGCGACGTGGTGGATTCGTCAGGCGATCACACGTTCGATCGCTGACCAGGCACGCACCATCCGCATTCCCGTGCACATGATCGAGACCATCAACAAGCTCAATCGCATCTCGCGCCAGATGCTGCAGGAAATGGGCCGCGAGCCCACGCCCGAAGAGCTGGCGGTGCGCATGGAAATGCCGGAAGACAAAGTGCGCAAAGTGCTCAAGATCGCGAAAGAGCCCATCTCCATGGAAACGCCCATCGGCGACGACGAGGATTCGCACTTGGGCGATTTCATCGAAGACACGTCCGTCGATTCGCCCATCGATGCAGCGACGATGGAAAGTCTGCGCGAGACTACGCACGCCGTGCTTGCGGGCCTCACGCCGCGCGAAGCAAAGGTGCTGCGCATGCGCTTCGGCATCGACATGAATACCGACCACACGTTGGAAGAAGTCGGCAAGCAGTTCGACGTCACACGCGAGCGTATTCGTCAGATCGAAGCCAAGGCGCTCAGAAAGTTGCGTCATCCGAGTCGCAGCGAACAACTGCGCAGCTTCTTGATGGACGACTAGTCCTCCACTTCCTGCTAGAGCCTAGGTTTAATCACCTAGCGCCTTCTCAAAAAGCCGGCAGCAATGCCGGCTTTTTTGTTCAGCCGGCATAAAGCTTGGCTACGCAAAACTACACCGGAACTCGGACGCATCGACAGGCGTCTTTCTTGTAAGAACATCAGCTTAGGTGGTGCTCTCATGGCAAGTTTTCTAGTGTATGTGCTGTTGTTTGCAGTGACGTGTGGTTTCGGCTGGTGGGCTCGCGGCATCCACTGACTGATTAAAAAGTTCCTGTCCTGCCGCCAGTCCACGGCAGCCAGCGCATGTAGCGCTCGTCCCCTTCGCGCGAACTGCCGACGTGCTGCGCGCCTTGCAAGGCCCGGATTTCGTCTAAGTGTTCGCCCACGAGTTCCGGAGTGAGCGCGCGATTGAAATAGCCGTCGTTGTTGAACACGGCAATGCGCGACACGCGCCCTCCACCCACCGCAAAGATCTCGCCTGTCGCTGTCATTTCGCGACTCACGAAAAAAGCCACAGCTTGTGCAACGAGCGCGGGCGGGAAATTCACTTCCATCCAGTGACGTGCGTCTTCCTGCGATTTGGCTGCAAGTCGCGTATAGCCTGCGGGGAAGATCGCATTCACCAAGATCCCATGCGGCTTGCCTTCGATAGCCGCTTCCGCCGTGAGTCCGAGCAATGCAGCTTTCGCTGAGGAATACGGTGCGATCGTACCGATGCCGAGCGTCGCAGAGGACGACACATTCAAAATGCGTCCGTAACCTTGTCGCTGCATGATTGGCCATGCGCGGCGGTGGAGCAGATAAGGCCCCCAATAATTCGTGCGCATCACGCGCTCGATATCTTCATCACCGAGTTCGGCAATGCCCGCGATCGTGGATCCGCCTGCATTGTTGATCAGAATGTCGAGACGCCCGAAAGCATCGAGCACGACCTTCATCATGCGATCGGCACCCGCCGAGTCGCCTACGGTCGTCGCGTCCGCTATAGCTGTCCCGCCTGCTTGGCGGATTTCCGCAACCACCGCATTGGCAACCTCCGAGCTGCCCGGATGTCCTTCGGGATCACCGCCGTAATCATTGACCACGACTTTCGCACCCCGTGCAGCGAGCAAAAGCGCCATCTCTCGGCCCATGCCTCGACCAGCACCTGTAACCAATGCGACCTGCCCATTGAAATCGATCATGAGTCACCTCTTCACGCGCCGCACAAATCCGCCCATAACGATACTCTACCGTATCATTATCACACTCGCGCAGGCAACGAAAGTCCGTGCGCTCATCGAGATGCGAAGAAAGGCTGCATGAGCCCCGCCGGTCTCTGCTAAGGTCGCGCTCACAATAAGCGCTAGATGTCGCCAAATCCGTGTCATCGCCTCCCTTCGTCTCACGCAAATTGCCGCGGGCTTTCTACGCTCAGCCGACACTGCAAGTCGCTCGGCGGCTCATCGGCATGCATCTCGCGCGTCGCACGGAAAGCGGTGTTCAAGTTGCGCGCATTGTGGAAACCGAGGCTTATCAAGGACCCCACGACCTCGCCGCCCACTCGGCGCGCGGCAGAACGGCACGAACCGAGATCATGTTCGGTCCCCCCGGACATGCGTACGTGTATCTCATCTACGGCATTTGGTATTGCGTGAACGTCGTCACCCGCGCAGCCGGCACGCCCCACGCCGTTCTGATCCGCGCGCTCGAACCCTTGAGCGGCATCGAGCACAAAACATCAGGCCCTGGACTTCTCTGCAAAGCACTCGACATCGACCGCCGCCTGAACGGCGCCGATTTGTGTGGGGACACGTTGTGGATCGAAACCCCTGAAATCTTGCGCAAGCCACGCATCACACGTGCAACGCGCATCGGCGTCGATTACGCAGGGACCTGGGCCGCGAAACTCTGGCGGTTCTACGATGTGGAGTCGGCGTATGTATCGACGTTGACGGCGGGGCAGCGTAAAAAGCTGTTGGAAGGAGTTAGGAGGTAGGGGTTAGGAGTTAGTCCAAAAAAGAGCTGCAACCCACTTCTGGACTAACTCCTAACCCCTACCTCCTACCCCTCACTCATCAACGTCGCATTCCCACCCGCCGACGTAGTATCGATACTCACCGTGCGCTCCGTTGCGAATCGCAATAGATAATGCGGACCGCCAGCCTTCGGTCCCGTGCCCGAGAGTCCTTCGCCACCGAAAGGTTGCGCGCCGACGACCGCCCCAATCATCGAGCGGTTCACGTAGATATTGCCCACACGCACGCGCTCTCGAATATATTCGACAGTGTTGCCGATGCGGCTGTGAATGCCCAGCGTGAGACCGTAGCCGCTACGGTTGATGGCCTCGATAACCGCATCGAGGCTCTGCGCGCTCCAACGCAGCACGTGCACGACAGGCCCGAAGACTTCGCCGACGACATCGCTCGCGCTTTTCATTTCAAGCAGCGTGGGTGCAATGAAACATCCGTGCTCACATTCATCGCTCAGGCGCATGCGATGAAGAACGCGCCCTACCCCGGATTGCACATAGGATTCCAATCGATCTCGAGCATGTTCGTCGATTGTAGGACCGACATCGGTGCGCAGATGCGAGGGGTCGCCCACTACCCACTCCTCCATTGCACCTTGCAACATCTCGAGCACGCGAGGCGCAATCTCATCTTGCAACCAGAGCACGCGTAGCGCAGAACAACGTTGCCCCGCACTCTGAAAACCCGACATCAACACATCACCGATGACTTGTTCAGGCAACGCCGAGCTGTCGACGATCATTGCGTTCTGACCGCCCGTTTCCGCAATCAGCGGCACGATGGGTCCGTCTTTGCTCGCCAATGTAGAAGCAATACCGCGCGCCGTCGCAGTTGAACCCGTGAAGACCACACCGCGAATGCACGGATCTTGCGCGAGCGCACGGCCAACTTCTACGCCACCGGGCAGGAGATGCAGAACATCCGGCGGCACACCCGCTTCGTGCAACAACTGGACGGCATGATGCGCCATTAGCGGCGTTTGCGGCGCCGGCTTCGCGAGCACCGTATTACCCGTGACGAGTGCAGCCGCAACCTGCCCCGTAAAGATAGCGAGTGGAAAATTCCAGGGACTGATACAAGCGAACGGTCCGCGTCCAGCCAGATACAGCTCGTTCGATTCGCCGGTCGGCCCCGGCAATTGCATCGGTTTGAAACTCGCGCGCGCACATGCTGCGTAATAGCGGCAAAAATCCGCGGCTTCACGCACCTCCGCAATCGCATCGGGAAGCGTCTTGCCTGCCTCATGGATAGCGAAGTACATGAGTGATGCGCGATTGCGTTCGATGAGGTCGGCCGCGCGATCGAGAATTTCGGCGCGCTTCTCCACGGACTCGCGCGACCAGCGCTCTTGCGCACCTGCGGCCACGGTGATCGCATCATCCACATCCGAAGGTCGCGCTTCGCTACATAGACCGATCGTGCGCCGGCGATCTGCGGGATCGCGCACTTCGATGGGCTGCCGGTCGCTTCGTTGTGCCACGCCGCCCACTAGAGCAAATGCATGATGAGAACGCTGCTCTTCTCGCGCGATCTCTGCCTGCAATTCGCTCACAGCCTCTGCGTCCGCAAGATCGACGCCACGGGAGTTCTTTCGCTGCGGCAAGTACAAATCGGCGGGCAGTGGAATGCGCGGATGCGGCGTGAATTCCAATCTTTCCAACTCCGCAACCGGATCTGCGAGCAAAACGGCATCGGCGTTTTCTTCGCCCAACTGATGCACGAACGAAGTATTCGCACCGTTTTCCAACAGACGCCGCACGAGATACGCGAGCAAATCGCGATGCGGCCCCACCGGCGCATATACGCGGCAAGCGTATCCCTGCGCGAGTAGCGGCTCGTAAAGTCCGTCGCCCATGCCGTGCAACCGTTGGAATTCGAAATCACGCCGGTTGCCAGCCCATTCCAACAGCGTTGCTACTGTGAGAGCGTTGTGTGTCGCAAACGCAGGACGCAACGCCCTCGCTTCGAGCAAAGCCTTTGCGCACGCGAGATATGAAACATCCGTCGCGACTTTACGAGTGAACACAGGATAGCCGTCCAAGCCGCGTTCCTGGGCGCGCTTGATTTCGGTATCCCAATAAGCTCCCTTCACCAGCCTCACGGAGAGCGGTCTGGTTTCTTGCGCAAGGCCGTGCGCCCATGCAATCACTGCCGGCGCACGCTTCTGATACGCCTGAACGGCCAGACCGAATCCGCCCCAATCGCCGAGCAATGCATCTCGTGCAACGGCATCGATGATGACTAGAGACAGTTCTAGACGATCCGCCTCTTCGGCATCTACTGTGAGTCCGATGTTCGCGGTGCGCGCTTCATGGGCAAGCGCACTGAGCCGTTCCGTCAACATCTCGACAGCGCGCTGCGTCTGTGCTGGCTCATAACGAGAATGCAGTGCAGATAGCTTAACGGAGATCGTGGGCCGATCTCCCGCATCGCCGCGCCAGGGAAGATTTCCCAAGTAGCGAATCGCACTCGCATAAGCATCGAAGTAGCGTTCGGCATCGATGGCTGTTCGCGCTCCTTCGCCCAGCATGTCGAACGAATAGCGAAAACCGGACTCGTCCGCCTGCGCTCGCTGCACGGCAGATTCGATATCAGCACCCATGACGAATTGACCCGCCATGATGCGCATCGCACTTTGCATGGCCCTTCTCACGACCGGCTCGCCGCCTGCCGCGAGCAATCTCCCCAACACACCATCGGCTTGCAGCAAGTGTTGACTCAACATCAAGCCGAGCGTGGAGGTGTTTACAAGGATGGACGACGAGCGTCCGAAGTGCGCACGCCAATCGGCCGACGACAATTTGTCGCGGATGAGTTCATCGACGGTGTAGGTGTCCGGTATGCGTAGGAGCGCCTCGGCGAGTGACAACAGTGCAACGCCCTCACCGGTCGATAGTCGATACTCCTGCAGGAAATGTTCGATGCCGCTGCCTTGGCGAGCACGTTCACGCATGGCGCCGATGAACTGCGCCGCCCGATCCATTACACGCGATCGCCCGGCACGCGATAACGCCGCGCTCTGCGCAAGCTTCCGGGCAAGCTCGATTTCCGCAATCTCCAGATGCGGACCGAGGATGCGTGCGTGCCGAGGTGACGCTGTCATGATGTGCTCGCTGCGGCGAAACCTAACGTCATGCTAACTAAATTGCATCGCCTTCCATATCAGAACCTCGCAGCCAACAGCTTCGCCCTCAGCGCCTTCGAGAAATTCCCGCGCCGCCCGACGACGACCTTGGCGAGACCCAGCCACTGCGCGAGTTTCTGGAGTTCTCCAGCAAGCACAACGGCAGTGCCGTCCGACATCCGACCCGGCTCGGCATGCACCGCAATGACACGCAGCGTGGCGTTCGGACGATCGGATTTCAGATCGACGCGCGCAACCAGTTCATTACCGAATAAGAAAGGCAGGACGTAGTAGCCGTGTTTGCGCTTGTGCTCCGGCGTGTAGATCTCGATGCGATAGTGGAAATCAAACAAGCGTTCGGTGCGGTCTCGCTCCCAAACCAGCGAGTCGAATGGAGATAACAATGCGTGAGCCGCTATGTTTGGCGAACGCTGTATTTCAACGGGCATGTATGCAAGCGGCGGCCAGCCTTCGACACGTACCGGCTGCAAGACACGCTCCTCGACCAGCTCCGCAATTCGTTCCTTTGCAACGGCGAGCTTGAGCCTGAAATAGTCCGCCAAATCACCCATCGTGGCGACGCCGAGAGACCGTGCCGCGTGTTCGATGAGCGCGCGTTGAGAGTCAGCAGCAGACGGCACCGGCGCGGCGTACCAACGTTGCGGAACGGCACGCTCTGCCAAATCATAAACGCGCTCGAATTTGCGACGCGTCACCGTCGTGATCGCGCCGGTCCAGAACAGCCATTCGAGCGCACGTTTGCCATCGCTCCAACCCCACCATCCGCCGCTGCGCTTGCCGCCTTCTTGCAGATCCGAGACACCGAGCGGCCCGCGCTCACGGATCTGTTGTAACACCGTGGCGATAAATTCAGTGCGCTCGCGTCCAAAGCGCGCGATACCACTCCACACACCTTTGCCGTTCAGCGCCTCCTGCATGCGCCAGCGAAATAACGGATAGGACTCGATGGGCAACAAAGAAGCTTCGTGGCCCCAATACTCGAACAAGTCACGCTGCTCGCGCGAATACGCCGTTTCGTCCAACAGTTCGCGGGAGTAACTGCCATAGCGCGAGTAGAGCGGCAGGTAGTGGGAACGCACCAGCACATTCACTGAGTCTATCTGCACGACGCCCAGCTGCCGAATCGCGCGTCCGATATCGGCCGCCGACGCGAGTGTCTGCGAAGAGCTAAACCCCTGAGCCGCAAGCGCGATACAGCGCGCTTCATTCAGTGCAATGGAACCCACCTTGTTAACTACTGACACCCCTGAGTTCATGCGTGCCCGCACTTTCATCTACGCGCGCTCGTTTGCCAAACAACACTGACCCGATGCGTCCCAGCGCGCGCGGTAACTCTTCCTTGGCAAAGACCCGGCGCTTGCTATCGATTAACGTGATACCGCCCACTGCGCTCAAGGTATGCAGACCCGCGCGATAAGGACTGCGGGCAAGCGGCTCGATCGCCTTGACGAACTCTTCTACGAACTCAGTGGGCGTAAGCTTCACGATACGATTGATCACGATACGCCTTCCGTAGCACGTCGAACAATCTTGAGCCGGACGATAGAGTGCACCATCGCACCAGAACATAGTGCCGCCGGGACGCCCTGAGCGCACATCGACTTTCACCGGATTGCTGAGATGAGGACTCCACGGTCCAGTCAATTGATCGGCGTACCACAAGTGCAATTCCGAGCTTGCACCTGCCGCGCCAGCGTCGGACCCCGCCAGCCACCAACGATCCTCGTAGCGAAATACGGTGACGTCCACCAGATCGATGTCGGCGATGAGCGTTGTGACGCGTTGCCAGAGGTCCGGAAATCGCGTGCAACGATACAGTGCAACCTCACGCGCTTTTACCGTCTCTGGAATGCACAGTAACTCGCCGTCGATCTCCATCACTTGCGGATAGGAAAGATGCACGGTCGGCTGCGGCCCGATCTTCATCAACGTTCGTTCTAGCGGACGCTCCGGATCGATAGCCATCAACCGTCCGAGTCCGGTGGCGTAATCGTAGTGCTCGCACAGAATGGTGAGCTTGCCGTCGCGCATCACGCCGAACGGATCGGCGATGAATTCTCTCGCTTTGAGCTTGGGCAGCCATCGCACCGGCGGCAATGTGTCGGTCGTGAGCAGCTTCTGAATCGGTTGCTCGACGATACCGATGTTCCATTGCTCGCTTACGAAAGTAGTGCGAGCGAATTCGCCAGCGATCCAGTTCAAGGTGCGAATTGCGTAGAGCCATCGTTGCACGATATTCGGCTCTTTGCGCCAAGGTGCCGTACTCACGATTGGAGGCGCGGTCAGCCGAGTCGTCGCACCCGCTTGAATCTCTCGAGCGACTTGCACAGGCCAACGAATGCAGCGTTCTTCAAATTGCCGCGCGTTGCTGTGATAGGAGTGACGTTTGGTGCGCAGCGTCGCTTGTTTGAGTGGAATGACCGAATGCTTCTCCGGCAACAACCGCACCAGCATCGCCGTGGAAACGGCCTCACCCGCATAGACTTCCCAAAAGCCGGGCGGAGCGCCGCGATAGTTGCGCCAATCGCCCATATGAAAGGCCCATGCACCGTACTGTGCACAGGTTGTAAATTCGCGGCCCGTCGCAAGATCGCTCAAGCACAAGATGAAATCGAGGTTCTCGCTGTGCAGACGCTGCACGAGATCATTGTTTTGTTGTAGCCACAGAGTCGCAGCGCCATTCGACGTGTGCGACATAGCATCGATCTCGCCCACGGAACCGCAAACGATGTTCAGTGTGGGAGCACCTGCTACTTGCGCGAGTTCGGCAACCGCTTGATCCTGCCACTGCGGCCACGATCCCGCGTCGTACATGAGCGCATATCGCAATTGCACCTCACGATCGCTGTGAGCACGAGCCTCCATCGACCTGGTTCTAGTCCGGGAAACCTCGCGATCAGCCTTGCTCGAATAGCGGCTCACTCCGTAGCAGAGCGCGACGATGCCCAAATAAACGAGTGCGGTCACGATGGCCTGCAACGGCATCGACCACTGAGCTGACCGCACGAGTGCAATGGTCGACGCTGCCCCAACCGTTGCAGCGATCAATGCTGTCAGCGCACACAGCACCGCTCCACTCGGCAATACGCGCCGCAGCGCGCCGATGAATAGCACGGCCATGACCAGATACGAGATCGTGCCCGCCCAAATGATGCCGTCGAGCCCGAGGACTGGTGCAAGCGCGACGCTCAGCAACACGTTGCATGCAAGAGCGACGGCAGCGAGTCTGAGCCGCGCGACTTGCTGGCCGGAGCCGAGCAATAGCGGCCATAGCACGGTTTCTGCTGCTTGCACGACACCAACGAGCGCCATCAGTTGCAGGACGTGTTCCGTACTTGCGAACGCTTTGCCGAGCAATACAACAGCCACATATGGCGCGATGAAATACATGAACCAGCCGACTCCGCCGCTGGTGAGGACGAGAACCCAGAGAAGCTGAACTGCCAACTGCCGGAATGCCTGAGGGCGTGTCTCGTGCAACTGTGAAAGCCGCGGGAACGCAGCTACACCGAGAAACGAGACAGGTACACACGCAAGCTCCAACAATTTCATGCCGGTGGCGTAGAGGCCGGCGGAAGTGTGGCCCAAATAGCTGCCGGCAACGATGAGGCCAATGCGAGGAAATGCTTGCGACACCACCTCCGCAGAGGCGAAAGCCCACAGCGACAGGCCGACACGTTGCGCCGACGCTCGTGAAACGCGCGGCCGTAGCTCAACACCATCGCGTACCGCTCGATATACGCCGAGTACGAGCAGCACGGCGCCAGCCACTGGAAAGGCGAGAACCGCCTGCGTGAGCGGTACACCGGCGAATTGCACGCACACCGCCGTGGGCACGAATGCGACGAACCGGCCGACGAATAGCGCCATCGCGGATTGGTGAAAGCGCTGCTCGGCCATGGCCGGAACGAACAATGTCTGCGCCAGCGAATTCGCCACTTGGAAGAACGTGAGCGCGGCAATGATGCCAACCGTGCCGGCATCGGCCCTGACGAGGACGAGATACACCGCTAAGCCAAGCAACGCAGCGGCAATGATGAGGAGCTGCGTGCCCAGCAACTCGCTCATGAATCCAACTCGCTGTTCCGCAGAGGAACGCGAGTATTCGCG
>Ga0068855_100006673_pt1 | contig 14012 bp, 10 predicted proteins | sample KBSCornC52_FD_66592 | JGI IMG/M metagenome (GOLD analysis project Ga0068855, IMG submission 66592) | Corn rhizosphere microbial communities from Kellogg Biological Station, Michigan, USA - KBS Corn C5-2 | ecosystem: Host-associated > Plants > Roots > Rhizosphere > Soil ... | reverse complement strand
TCCGCCAAGAAGCCGCGAAAGAGGACCGCCAAGAACAGACCTCCCTTGTAGCGGTCGAGCTTCATCAATTGCAGGCCCTGTTTGATGTAACTCACGAAATAGGCAATCAAGCACGCCATGCCGACCCGACCCAGGTCGTTCAAGACGTCCAAATAGCCGTTGTGTCCTTCCGACGGATAGTAATAGAGCTTGAGTAGCATTTCGTAGGAAGGGGAGTTCGGCGTCGCGCCGATCCAGTAGGCGCCATAGCCCGTGCCCAGCCATGGGTGCGCATGGATGTTCTGATTCAAGATTTCCCAGATCGAGGTTCGTCCGGTGAACGTCAGGTCCTTGCCGGTGAGCATAGTGATGGGCTGCAACAGTATTTCCGAGCCGGGCACGAGCCGCAGCATCGCGAACACGTAAATCAAAATGACGGTTGCGAACAGCGCCACCAAGTAGGGCATATAGCGCTTCAGCGTGCCGGGCGAGCGCAGCAGAATCATCATGAAAAGCAGCGTGAAGACCGTCGCCATGATCGATGTGGCGCTTCGGGTCATGACCAGGCAGAGGGCCGCCGGAGCTGCGCCCAAGAGCGCTTTTGCCGGACGGATCGCCCGCGACATGTAGCCGTTCAACCAAAGGAGCAGGGACCCGCTCGCCAACGATCCCAGCACGTTCTTGCCGATCGTGACGCCGTGCCAGGCATTGTTCGTTTCCGCCTGTGCCGTCCTATGAACGGCCATGTCCGGTGCGACGATCACAAAGACGATAGACAACACCGTGATCGTGGTGAGGATGGTCCGCAACACGTCTTCGTAGCGATATCTGTTCCATCCAACCAGCGCAAACGAAAAGCACGCCGCCATGATGGTGAACGCCCGCAACGCGCGGCGAAAGCTGATCGCGGGTTCTATGGACCACAAATAGCTGGCAAACGCGAGACCGAGAAACAGCAGTAGAAACGGATTCATTTCCGCGAGCAGTTTTTTGGCACGGGAAATTCGCGCGCCCACGATGGCCAGACTGCCGAACAACAAAATCATCCAGATGACTTTGCTGAGTAAGTCGCTGGAGGTGGGCATGCCGCCTTTGCCCTCGTAGTCGAATCCCTGCGGCGTGATCATGATGAAGACGAGCAGCCACATCATGACGGTGACGAACCTAGTTACCGCCTTCGGATCCTTCCATGCGACATTGAGGGCGCCGGGCTTGCTTTGTTTGACGCGGACCGAGCCCGCCCGCTGGATGAGTTGATTGCTGGCCACAGTCGAGATGGAGATGCGCGGCGGATGGGGTGATCAGTCGTTGCAGCCTGGTACGAAGTGCGGCGAGATCATACTCTACCCGCGCCCCAGGCAGCCCCGGCTCTCGTAGAAATGGGAGCCGTTGCAACATAAACATTTCGCGAAATGGCTAACATTAGGCAATTCACAATTTTGGTAGATTCATGACCTTGCCAACTCGGTCCCCCCAGCTTGCGATGTCTCGTTATTTCGGCATTTACGCGCTGCTGTCTTTCGCGTGCGCGCTGCTGACGGCAGTGCGGCCGCTGCACTTTCTCTCCGACGACGGCCTGTTCTATCTCATCATCGCCCAGTACATCGCGGCGGGACAAGGCAGCACCTTCAACGGACTGTTCCCTACAAATGGGTATCACCCCTTGTGGGAGTGTATAGCGACGCTGCTTGCCTTTATCTCACGCAGCCGGGCGTCATTGCTCGCGTACGGAATCTTCGTGCAATGGGCGATGAGCGTGGCCACGCTTTGGGTCGTGCTGAAGGCTCTGCGCTCATCGTTCACGCCGGCGGCACTCGGTGCATTTTGCGCCGTGATGTTCGTGTTGTTCGTGCCTTTCGGCAACCTGTTCTGGAGCGAAGCGCCGCTCAGCATGCTATTCGTTGCGCTCGTCTTCTACATGGTTGCAGCGGAGAAGCCGATTCCCTACGCAGTGCTCGGACTGGTGTTGGGATTGGCCTTTCTCGCCCGATTGGACAATGTTTTTTATATCGGCATCGTCGTTGTGGCGCTTTTCTGGCGCGACCGAAATCCGCGCCTCGCGCTGACATGTCTCATTTGTGCCGTGCTTGCGGGTATCTATCTGACGACCAATTGGTTCAGCTATGGCGAGCTGATGCCGATCAGCGGCGCAATCAAGAGCGCCGCGTACCGGCATCGGTACTTCGCAGGTCATCTAGGCACCAACGGTCTTCTTGGTCTGTTCGGCGCGCTTGCATTGATAGCCATCAATGTCGTGCAGCGTTCGTCCCGCAGCAGCAATTACCGCCTCGCGTGTTTCACTCTGTGCGGCGGAGTGCTGGCGCATGCCGCGTATGTGTGGGCTTTGACGTATGGCGACACGACTTGGGTGTGGTACTACGTGCAGGGATATTTTTGTCTTGCACTGGCCGTGGCCCAATCGGCCGACTGGCTGCAGAAACGATATGCCATCGATTTCGGTCGTGTGGCGTTTGCGGGTAGTCTTGCCGTCTCGGCAGCCATCGTCGCCGCCAAGTTTTTGCTCAACTGGTCGTGGCACGACCCCAAGGCGGTTGCGGGATCGTGGCGGGCCGAATGGACGAATGAAATCCAACGCACGTTGCCGGATGATCATTCGGTGCTGGTGGTGGTCGATCAGCCTGGTTTCTTTGCTTATGGCACGACTCATCCGGTGTTCGCACTGGACGGCCTCACCATGAACCATAAATTCGAACAAGCGCTCGCCGTGAGCGGCATGCCCGCGCAATTGCAAACGCTCAAGTCCAGCTATTACGTCGGTCCGATGCTGCCTGCGGGCGCCGAGTTGCACGTGCACTTCATCGGTCTGTACGGCAGAGCGGACGGACAACAAATAGTGCAGTTCTTTACACCGCTACGCGGCATAGAAGCGGGATGCATCAACATCGATCCGTCGACGCTCGTCTTGGCGAGACGCATGCCCGAGATGATTGCGGGCGGCGGAACATGGGGCGTGTGGAAGTTGACTCCCGAGACGCTGCGCCCGGTGCCTTGTCCCGCCGGTCGAGTGAACGGCTGATCGAATGGCTACGCCCAAGAATATTCTCTTAATCAGCGGATTCAGAATCTTTCCGACCAACACCGGCGGACACATCCGCACGGCGAGTATCACTCGCGCGTTGGCGCGAATGGGCTATCGAGTATTGATTTACAGCCTGGCCGCGAGAAACGGCGATTACAACGTCAAGGGATCGTTGCGATCCCCATTTCGCGTAGAGCATATCGAGCCCAATCTCACCGAAGAGACCCATTTAGGGTTGGGATATGGTCTCATGCAGACGATCGGCCGCAGACTCAAGTATCCACGCGTCTGGCAATACCAGCTATTGCAACGAGCCATCGTGCCCGCGCGGCTGAAACAACATTTGCACGAAGCGGATATTGTCTTGAGCGATATGCCGTGGTGTCCGCGTGTGCGGGGTCCCTGGATGCACAAGCCTTGGTTCCTGCTCAGTCACAATCTCGAATATCGGCTGTTGGAGCAGGGCGACGGACATTTCAAGAAATCGGCGCCGTGGATGCGGGCGGTCGAAACGGCTGCACCGCAGGAATTCACGGATATCTTGGCGTGCGCCGAGGAAGACCAGAATTTCTTTCGTGCTTGTGATACGTCCGGCGCGCGCAAGGTTCCTATCTTGCGGGGCGGCGTGGATCCGCATAGCTATGTCGCCGCGCCGGGCTCACGCGAGAGAATCAGGACGGAGCTTGGAATCGGCGAGAATGATCACTTGTTGGTGTTTGCAGGCAGCACGCATGGGCCCAATCTCGAGGCGCTCGCGGCATTGCAAGAGTTCTGTCGCGCGGAAGCCGCATTCCTGCAACGCGAACGCGTGTATTTCTTGATGTTGGGTTCTATGTGCCCGAATGCGATGCGCGAGGGTGCACTAATAGCCACTGGCAGGGTGCCTGAAGTCGTGTCCTACTTCGCAGCAGCGGATGCGGGGCTCAACCCTATCACGAGCGGTTCCGGTGCCAACGTCAAGATATTCGAATATCTCGCGGCGCGACTGCCGATTATCTCGACGCACTTCGGTGTGCGCGGCACCACATTGGAGCCCGATCGCGACTTCTTGCCCTACACGCATGCAACGCTCAAGACCGCGATCGAACGTTTCATTCGTGAGAAAACTCATTTGCAATGGCGTGACCAAGCAGAGGAAGTTTGGAAGCGCCATCGCAGCAGTTGCGACATCAAGGAGCTGGTGCGCGATGCAATTGCACAGCTACCGGCCTTCGGCTGAGCGGCGTTTCGGGCTTCGTCAAATTGCGATGTAGTTCGCGCGTTGCCCACCCAAAAATCGTATGGTATTAACCGGCCTCAATCCGAATATCTAAGGAATACCTTGTGTCAGCCCCGCGGCATCTTCCCGCCCTCGACGGCATTCGTGGATTCGCGGTGGCAGCGCTGTTCGCGATTCATACCTTCGCGCAATCGCAGCCCACCAATGCGTTCGAGACGGTGCTGGCGAAATTGAGCGGGCTCGGCGTCTACAGCATCGATATCTTTTTCGTGCTGTCCGGATTTTTGATCACCGGCATTTTGCTCGATTCCAAATCCAAGCCGCGCTTCTTCAGCAATTTCCTCGTTCGCCGAGCCTTGCGTATTTTTCCGCTCTACTACGCGGTGCTGTTGATCATCTTCGTCGGATTGCGTTGGATTCCATCCGTGCAAGGCCCGAGCTACGACGAGATGCTCAAAGCGGAGCCGTGGGCCTGGACTTATACCTTCAATTACTACATTGCCGGGCAAGGGGGCTGGACGGTGCCGTGGATAGGGCACTTCTGGTCGCTCGCCGTCGAAGAGCAGTTCTATCTCGCTTGGCCGTTGATCGTATTTTTGTTGAGCCGGCGCGGTGTGGCGTGGGCGTCCGCGGGATTGGTCGTGCTTGGCGCGGCCTGCAAGCTGTACATGGAATTGCACAATTATTCGGAAGTTGCCATCCATGTGTTCACGGGGACACGCATCGGCAACATCGGTGCAGGCGCATGGCTTGCTGCGTGGGTGCGCGCCCCCGAAGTCGTTGCGGGTGGTGCGACATATGTACTTCGCCGCGGCTGGATGCTGCTTGCGGTCGGAATCGTGGGAAAGGTCGTGATATTTATCGCGGGTTACCTGGAACCGGGTCTGCGCTCGGGCGTGGGAGCTTTCAGCACACTTACGTGGCTCGCTATTTTTGCCGCGGGACACATGGCTGCATTCGCCGCGTCACCGCAATCGTTGTTCATGCGGATTTTCACGTGGCGTCCGTTTCTGGTTCTCGGTAAATACAGCTACGGTGTCTATCTTTTCCATCACTTCTATACCTATCCGGTCGAAGCTTATGGTGGTGCGGCGAAGGTGTTCTATTTCCTGCCGCATACGCTAGCCGTATTGGCGAATGGTGTCATAGCGCTCGGGTTGTCGACGGCCCTCGCGTACGTGAGCTATCACGTGTTCGAAGAGCGCTTCTTGAAGCTGAAGGACAAGATTGCGCCAAGTGCGCGCAAGGCGCCCAAGGTCGCCCCGGCAGCAGCAGACAAAGTCGCGAGCTGAGGCTCTGTTTGTTTGAGCGTAATGCTTCGTAAACGCGCCTTATCGAGTGCCGCAACCTCAATGTTACGTAGAGCCTGTCTCTGGGAGGGATTTCCAGGAGTCTCAAAAACATGGATGTTTTTGGACAGGCTCCATGGACGGATTCACGCCGGTCCTGGAAATCCCTCCCAGAGACAGGCTCCGCGCTCACAGAACGCGTTCTTTCTTCGTTTCACATCAGCGCGGTGCAGCAGCACGCAATTCAACTGGCGCGATCCCGCCGTATCTCTAACAACGACATGCAGATCAGGCCGGTGACATTGATGGTCTCGCCTGTGAGCACGCCAATGAGTGCGCCGATGACACCAATATGCAGCATGGCGAAGTAGCTCACCGTCAATGATGCGATGGCGCATCCGAGAGTGAGGAAGGCGAGCGATTTATAGCGAGCGCGACCCAACGGCAGAAAAAGAAGCTGATCGCGAAAGACCATCAAGATAAAGATGATGGCCCACAGCACGACGAGCAAATCGCGTTGCGGGAAATGCTTGTGCAGAACGTTCTCGAAGATGAAGTCGCGCAATACCCAGACGACGCCTAGATAACAAAGCGCGATTCCCGCTATGCCTAGCGATAGCAGCAATAGGCGGCGAAATACCACCACGGGTCTCAAGTGCTGCAGCCACGCCGATGCGGTCGGCAACATCAAAGATCCGATGCCCGTCGATAGCATGTTGACCGGCATCATGAGTAGGCGTGTTGCGGCAACCGCGGCGACTGCAGTGACGTCGAGTGTGCCGACGATGAGATAGTTGTAGCCCTGGCTGAAGCTCCAGTGAATCATTCCCCCAGCCGTGGTCCAAGCACCGATGGGTATGAACTCGCGGAGGATTCCGCGAGGCGCATGCTCGTTCCACGGCTCATGCCGCCATAGCGCTCTTGCCAGCAGTGTACTTCCACCGAATGCCGCCAAGAACAAAACGACCACGCTGATCGTCGCAGCCATCGAAAAAAGAGTAGCGAACGCGGCGCCGGCGACCAACGCAATCACGTACAGAAAGTCGACGCGCAATACGTCGGTGGGCTGCCGGTAAGCGAACAACACCATGCGAAAGAATTCTCTATTCAAGGAGGCGAGTGCGGCGGCAGTCGCTGCCAGTGCCAATAGCGCGGTATGACCTGATAGCTGGCCCGATATCCAGAGGGTCCCAATGACCAGTGCTGCGCCGAGGCCGAGGATGGGAATCAACCGTTTCTGATCGCCGTAGAGGCTGCCGATCACGTCCGCGCGTCCGGCCCGATCCAGGCGTGTGAGTCGTTGGATCGTGGCCGGGCCCATGAATTGGGATTGGGCCGACGTGACCAGCATGAGCGCGTTCAGCACCAACACGTAGTAGCCGTACTGCGCGTCCGACGAGAAGCGGATGAGAATGAGGCCGACAGTTAGATTGCCGATCGACAGCAACGCCTGAACGATGACGGCGCTGCTGAGCTTGCGCACAAATGTGCCGCTAGCGAGGCGGTTCAGGGCGCTGATGCCAGATTGTGATAACGACACTTTGGGGAGACTTTTAAAACTTACTGATCACGCCGCCCAGAATTTTGGCCTGCGTAGCGGCCAGTCGTCGCACCATTTCGCGCGTCGCTTTGTAGGCCGTATGCTGCGCGCGGCTTACGACGAGCACGCGGCCTACGACCGTGGCTACAGCCAACGCATCGGCATATTTGCTCACGGGCGGAGTATCGATGACGATGAATTCGTACTGAGAGCGCCACGACTGCATCATCCGCTCGAACTTGCCATCCGAGAGGAGCTCCAGAGGGTTGGAAGGAATCACACCGGCCGTGCATAGATACATGCCGAGCAAGTCGCGGATCGGATGCAGATACGGCCGACTATTTTCCGTCAGGGCGCGCGATAGGCCGTATTGGTTTTCCGAGCCGAACAAAACGTGCTGCTGCGGTTTGCGCATGTCGGCATCGATGAGCAGCGTCCGGCGTCCTAGCTGCGCGAACGAGATCGCCAGTTCCGCTGCAAGCTGCGAGCGGCCCTCACCCGAATCGGGACTCACCAGCGCGACGATGTTTGCAGTCGAGGATTCGTTGAGCAGCAATAGCTCGGTGCGCAGCACGCGCATTCGTTCATTGCGCGGGTGATAGGGATCCAACGCCAGTTTTAGCTTGTCGCCCGGCGTAAGGGGCTCGCCTTGGCGCAGCACGATTTCGCGGCTGGTGGATGCACGGCGTAGCGCCGCTTCCACCAGTCCGGGCCGCTCGCCCGGATCGCCGGCGTGTTTCGGAACGATCGTCGGTGTGCCATCCGGATTCATGAGACCTAGCTTGATCGCAGCCTCCGAAAAGCCGATGCCCTGCTCGCGCGCGAGCGAGCGAATCCGACGCGCCGCTTCCTGTGTCAGCTGATGTTCTCTGACGAGGGCCGATTCGACATCCATATCCGTGTCGACATACTCGCCGCGGGGGGGCTGTGCGTTCACGCGGGGCTCGCTGCAGTTGTGGCGTCGAATTCGACCAGTACGGGCACGCCGAAGGATTTCTCGAGATCATCCGCGCAGCGGATACGGCGGTTGAGGAAGAGCTCATAAGCTAGAGGGCCTGCAAAGCCGCATCCCAACGCAAACACGACTGCCATGAGTGCGAGTTTCACTTTGTTCGGCTTGCTCGATTTCTGAGGCGGCACTGCGCGGCTCACGATATTCACGTAGTTATAGTTGCCCGCGGATGCAAACATGATTTGATCGTAGCCATCGAGCGCGCGCTTATAGACCGACTGCGCCGAATCGAGCTCCAGCATCAATTTGTTGCCTTCATCCTGCAGTTTGCGGATGGCCAATACCTTTGCGCTTTGGTCGGCGATTGCCCGTTGCATTTTGCTTTCCAGTTGGCGCGTGGACATGACTTCGCCGGAAGCGCCCGTGGAGTACGTGCGTGTCTCGTCGGCAATGGCACGCCGCGTCGCTTCCATTTGCGACTGCAGCTCGAGCACTTTCGGATGTCGTGGTCCCAAGGTCGACGTAAGCTGCGCAAGCTGTGCTTCCTGGTTGTTCAGTTGATTGCGCAAATTCTGCACCGGCCCGGAATTCAGCGCGGCAGCGCTATTCCCTTGGTCGGCTAACGCTCTAACTTCGGCACTGCGACGGCTGTTTTGCACGTCCTCCAAGTGTCGCTCCATGCTCGAGAGGATGTCCGATTCGTTGCTCTTCTGCTGCGAAAGATCGACGACGCCGGTCCTTTGTCGAAACGCCGCGACTTGATCTTGTGCCGCCGATACTTTCGCCTTGAGTTCCGTCAATTGTTCTGCGTAGCGCTTGGCGCGCTCGCTGGCGGGCTTCTCGAGACGTGCCTTCTGGTTTTCGACGTAGATGTCGGCGATTGCATTGGCGATGTTCGCTGCGCGAAACGGATCGCGGGCCGATGCAGCGACATTGATGAGCAGACTGTTTTGCGCACCTTGGGCGATCTCGAGATCTTTGATGAGTCTGTTTTTCACCCATTCGCGCAAGCTGGAACCGTTGTCGAGATATCCCGCACGGTACTCTTTGACTTCGGTGAGATGCAGTTGATCGACGACTTGCAGCAGCACTTCGGAGCTGTACATGAGCTGGATTTCGGTGGGGATATAGCCCAACGTCAGCGCCTGGCCGGTAACATCCTTGCCGGCCAGAGGATCCTTGATGTCATTGTTCACCATCAGTGTGGCGACGGCGGTGAAGGTCTTAGGCATGAACTTGATCGCGGTCAGGGCGACCGTGAGCAATGTCACCGCAATGATGGCCGACACCTTCCAGTAGGCGAGGAGCATCGCAATGATCTGTGTCGGCGATATACCTCCTTGTTCTTCGTCCTCCGTCGGCGGTCCGTCGCGCAGCAGCGCCGTGGCCGTCGCAGGAGTCCCTGCCGACAATATCGGGAGATTGTCGCGAATTTTCAAAAGATGCTCTCCTTCACGCGGATGATATCATCCGGTTCGATTGCTTCATTTTGTCTCATCTTGTGCGCGATCACGCGACCGTCTTTGTCCTTGCGCTGGACCTCGATACGGCTGTTGCTGCCGCGCGGTGTCAGACCGCCGGCTCGCACTATGGCTTCTACCAACGTTAGTCCGGGTTCCAGTCGGTACATGTTCGGCTGTTTCACTTCGCCATAGATGTAGTAGTGCTCCGCTTTGGGCACCAATATGGTGTCGCCGCCCTTCAGCTGCAGAGTCGGAACATCTCCGAGCGGATCTTGCAGCGCCTCCGTATTGATCGGATAACGAGTGGCTTTGCCGCTCTCATCGGCACGTATCAGGTAGATGAGCGTGGAGGCAGTGTCTTTCATGCCGCCGGCCTGCGCCAATAACTCGAGCAGGGTCGTATTCGACTCGACCGTATATCTGCCCGCCGTGCCCACTTCACCGAGAACCGACACGCGACTGCTTCTCGACTGCGTGACGGTCATCGTCACTTGTGGATTCTTGAAGAAGCCGCCGTTTCTGAGAGCATCCTCTATGGCATGCGCGGCCTGGTCGGGAGACATGCCTCCGACCTTTACCGCCCCCGCCAGATTGACAGGCACCGTGCCGTCATCGGCCACATAGACGGACGCGTTCATGTCCGGCTGGCCATAGACATTGATAGTGACCGTGTCTCCCGGACCAAGCTGGATGGTGGGCGCACGCTCGTCCGACGCGTCGGACATCGACTGCGGGCTTGCGGGCGGTGCAGCCATTACCCACTGGGCGGCAAGCAAGGTCGGCAGAATCAAAATACGCAACGAGCGCCTGACGAATTTGAATGCCACGCACTACTCCCAGGAAGGGCACCAATGAACGGTACAGAATTTGATCATATATAGTTTAACTGCACGACCAAATCGATCTGTTCACCCTTTGGTTAGTGTGGCAACGCCCGCTGCGCCACACACCGACCTAAAGTCGCAAGGGCATGGTGTTGCCCGGTCAAATGCCGTAGAACAAAATCGGTGCGGCAACGTCCGCGCTCGCAGCGAGACTGCTGGGTGCAACCGGGAAATTTGATATCTGACGGCGTCGGCGGGCGGACAGCCCTCCAGGTTCGGCGTGGCAAGGCTACTGGTCCCGCGCAAACAAAAAATGACTGACTTCACGAAATCAAAGCGCGTTTTGCGCTTAACTTGGCGCGGTAAATTAAGCTAAGACACCATGCTGTTTAATTCCTACGCCTTCCTGTTCGGATTCTTGCCTCTTGCCCTGATCGGCTTCTTCGGACTGCGGGCGCGCGGACTGCGTGGGCCATCGGTGACGTTCCTGATGGTCGCCTCGCTCGCGTTCTATGCTTACTGGAAGCCATCCGACACCTGGGTGCTCGTGTCGACCATCGTGATGAATTACACGATCGCGCGATACATGAGCAGGCTGGGTCATGGCGGCGCCAAGGCGCTGCTCATTCTCGGCATTTGCGCCAATTTAGGGCTGTTGGTCTATTTCAAATACTTCGATTTTCTCGGCACGAATCTAGCGGCGTTGGTAGGCAAAGAGTACGTTGCGCGCGGCATCGTGATGCCGATAGGCATTTCGTTCTTTACGTTCACGCAGCTCGCGTACTTGGTCGATTGCTACCGCAGCCGCGACTACGAAGGCCAATTCACCAACTACGCGCTGTTCGTCACCATTTTTCCGCACTTGATCGCGGGTCCGATCATCCATCACGCGGAAATGCGCCCGCAGTTCGCGCGCTTGCGCAAGACACCCATCGACATGGAAATGATCAAGATGGGGGTGATCATCTTCGTGATCGGCATCGCGAAGAAGGTGTTGCTCGCGGACAATCTGGTGGCAAGTGCGGACGCGGTGTTCAATGCCGCCGACGCCGGTACTCATTTCAATGCCGCGGCGGCGTGGACCGGGACAGTCGCCTATACGCTGCAAATTTACTTCGACTTTTCGGGCTATTCCGACATGGCGATCGGGTTGGCGCTGCTGTTCGGGCTGCGCCTGCCGATCAATTTCAACTCACCGTACAAATCCCGCTCGATCATCGAATTTTGGCGCTGCTGGCACATCACTCTATCCACTTGGCTGCGTGACTATCTCTATATTCCGCTGGGCGGCAATCGGGGCGGCGAGTGGGCACGCCTGCGTAACGTATTCATTACGTTTCTGCTAGGCGGCATATGGCACGGCGCCGGCTGGACGTTCGTGATCTGGGGCGCCTTGCATGGGACTTATAACGTCACCAATCATCTTTTGCGGAACAAGTTTGCGCCTGCGCCGGCGCGCGAAGGCTGGTTGCGCAGCTTTATCAAACAAGCCTGTGTTTTGCTCTTGGTAATGATCGCTTGGGTGTTCTTCCGCGCCAAGACAGTCGGCGGTGCGATCGGGATTCTCCAGTCCATGGCCTTCATAGTGCCGGCTGAGGCGTCGCGGTTGGAGCAGGCGGACTTCGCGATGTATTTCTGGATCGTGTTGGCGGCGGCGATTGCTTTGTTCGCTCCCAACACGCAGCAGATAACGGCTTACACCCAAAAGACGACCGAGCAGCTGCGGCTGCCCCGTATCGATCTCCTTACCTCGTTGCGCTCGGGGAGTGTGGCATTTGCTGCCTCGCCCGCAGTCGCCGTGGTCTGCGGATTGCTGTTCGCCGCAGCGCTGGCGTGCATTTGGCGTCCGGCCATTTTCATTTATTTCAATTTTTGATTTGCGGTAGCTGATGCATGTCCATGCGGTTGCGTAATTTTCTCGTCATCATTGTGCTGACCGCGATTTTGGCGTTGGCGGCAATGGTGGCGCTGCCTCACGATAAATACCTACGCTACCAATCGCTGAACGATCACACCGCGCCGAATGCGTATTGGATTTACGAGCGCATCCACACCGACCCCACGCCGATAGACATTGCTTTCATCGGCAGTTCGCGCACCGGCAGGTCCATGCATACTGAAAGGTTGCAGGAGAATCTTGCGCGTGAGGGGATTCAGGCGCGGGCGGTCAACTTCCATATCGTGAAAACCGGCCGCGACATGCACTATGCAATCGCCAAAGAGTTGCTGACGAATCGGCCGGTCAAGCTGCTGGTATTGGAGATGACCGAGCTCGAGGATCGTACGCCGCATCCCGATTTCATATTCATCGCCGATGCCGCCGATGTCCTGTCCGCGCCACTCTTTCTGAACGTAGGTTATCTGCGCAACTTCAGCCGTTTGCCCGGCCGCCAAGTGGATTTGTTTCTGGAAACGCAGCTCGAGTCGGTGGGCCTTAGACAGCCCGACTTCACACCGCCGTCGTATCAGGGTCCGAATCTCGATTGGACCGAATTTCTGCAGACGCTCGATGGAGTGCGGCATCCGCTCACCACGCATCACTCGCATGCAGAGATGGAAAAAATTCGTGCCGAGCAGGATGCGGCGATCACGCCGCCGCTGCTGCCCAAAGCGCTCGCAAGCCTGGAATTCAAGGTGCCGCGCTACTACATCGAACAGATCTTGGAGCTGGCGAAAGAACACAACACCAAAGTGGTTTTCCTGTACCTGCCTCGCTATGGAGGCCCGAAGACTCCTCCGCCGTATGACGCGATGTACCGAAGCAAGGTGCCGCTCATGAACCCGCAACCGCTATTGCAGAGCAGTGATATCTGGGCCGACGGAACCCATGTCAATTGGAGCGGCTCCAAGATCGTCACGGATTTCGTGGCTGAAGAGTTGGCGCGCGAGAAATATATCGAGTGAGCTGCGACGAAGCGTCAACCGCGCACTATCGCGGCAACAGTGTCGTATTGCTCTTCCAACAACGTCCTGCACTCCTGCGCTTTCAGGCGCAACTGCGTGCGAACGTTGGCTGCGTCTTGCGTAAGTCGAGTGAATTGCTCGAGCAATAGATCGAGATTCCATGAGTCGAGCGATTGGCGGTAGTGGGTGAATCCCATTCCCGCCATCAACGCGTCGTTCTTCGCTTCGTACGACAACGATATTGTGGGTTTGAGGAGCAGCATGCCCAGCAACACGTTGTGATAGCGGCTCGCGACCACGACATCGCTCGCCGCCAATTGCTGCATGACTTGCTCAAAGGATTGAGCGGGGTCGTCACTGAAGCGTTGTTTGGGAACGTTCGGATGGCGGCGCTCGATCTCTTGCCTCACATCGGCGCGCGTTTCATCGTCATAGGCGCCGTCGCCGATGATGACCTGCACGTCGTACTGCCGATCCAACAACCAAAGAATGAAAGCGCATGTCGAATCGAGATAGGCACGGTAGGCGCGGGCATCGTCGCCGCCCGCGTTGCCTCGGGCCTTGTAGCTGTAAACGCCGACACTGATTCTTTTGATCTCTGGGCTGTTCGCGGCCGTATCGAGCAGATTCGGCGCAAGACTAAATGCCAAATCCGGATACACGCGGTCGTTGTTGCCCGTGTATCCCACGTCTCGTAAACGCTGCAGCGACAGCTCGTCGCGAAAGCTGCAGTAGTGAGCAAGCTTGAGCGCGGTAAAAAAGAAGAATCGCGAAATGCGGCTGTAAATGGGCTCGACCCCCA
>Ga0068855_100006669_pt1 | contig 14021 bp, 10 predicted proteins | sample KBSCornC52_FD_66592 | JGI IMG/M metagenome (GOLD analysis project Ga0068855, IMG submission 66592) | Corn rhizosphere microbial communities from Kellogg Biological Station, Michigan, USA - KBS Corn C5-2 | ecosystem: Host-associated > Plants > Roots > Rhizosphere > Soil ... | reverse complement strand
CGGGCGGCAGGGTGTCCACGGTGACCGTCGCGATGCCGCTGCCGACGCCGGCGCCGGCGATGCTGGCGGTCGTGGCCTGGATGGTCTGGACGCCCTCCGGGATGGTGATTCCGCTGAGGGTCGCGTTGCTGTCGGCGTCCAGGTTGGCGCCGCCCAGGCTGTTTCCGTTGATGGTGAAGGTGACCTGATCGCCGGTCGTCACCTTCATGCCGCCGACCCTGACTGAAACGACCAGGTTTCCTTGCCAGCCGGGCGTGTTGGGGTCGGCATCGGTCGGTGACGTGAGGCAGGCCGTGGTGGTCGCACCCATCCGGCACAGCAACGACCCGCTGGCCGGCGACGTGAAGGTCACCGCCGGGGCCATGCCGACCGAGACGGCGCAGGTGCTGGGTGTGAAGACGACGGCGTTGCCCGCCGGGTCACTCGCGGTGACGATGATGTCGTTTTCGCCCTGCGCGAACATGACGGAGGGAAATACGGCGACCCCGTTCATGTAGGCCGGGGTGTCGTAGGTGGTGGTGGTCGATCCGTTGGTGAGCTCCAGCACCACCAGCTTGTCGTCGGCCGTGAACGACACGTCCTCGGCCACGCTGGTCGTCGACTGAATGAACTGCGTGCACAGGTCCGGCGGCGACGCCAGCGTCAGCGACGGGACGAGGGTGTCGACCCAGACGTCGTCGGGCTGGCTGATCCCGACGGCCTGCGCGTTGGCCGAGGAGGTCACGGTGACGGTCAGCTCCGTCGCGGCGGCCAGGGTGCCGTCGGCGTTCTCGTTGCTTTCCGGCAGGGTCACGCTGGAGAACCGGACGACGTTGGGCAAACCGGCCGGGCAGTTGTCGGTGGGAGCGGCGGTGGCGGTCGCCACCGAGCCGCCGAGCTGGGTCAGCACCGCGTCACCCTTGTGCCCGACCTTCAGCACGGCGGTGCCGGCGGTGTCGGTGCAGGCGACGACGTCCACCTGGGCTCCCGGCGTCGCCGCGTCCTTGTCCTTCAAACCGGTCGGCGCCGTGGCCGCCAGGATGTGCTTGCTGGGGGCCGTGAAGGTCGGCGCGTCCGAGGCGGGCGCGATGATCTGGACGGCCGGCAGCGACGACGTGCAGGTCAGCCCGGTCAGCGTCTTGGACGTCGGGTTGCCGGCCGCGTCGTTCAACGTGACCGTCAGGTTGAAGGGGGCGGCGCCCGGGCAAGGAATGGCGACGCACGTCGAGGTGCTCACCGCGGCGACAGGCGTGCAGCTGGGCGTGGCCGCCGATCCGACGGTGACGCAGAGGTTGCTTTGCGCCGGCCCCAGCGACGCGGCCAGGCCGGCGGCGTCCGCGGAGGTGGTCTGGCCGCACACGTTCACGTTGGCCCCGACGACGAACTGCCCCGACATGGGGCTGTTCACGGTCAGGTCGGGCCCCATCGTGTCGACGGGGTACGTCCCCTTGGCCGACGTGCCCGTGACGCCGTTCTTGTTGATGCAGCTCGCGACCGCCTCCCAGGTGCCGTCCGCGGGCAGGCTGGCGGTGAAGGTGGCCACGCCGTTCGCCGCCGTGGCGTTCAGCGTTGTCGGCGCGGTTGGATTGGCCAGGTTATCGAGGGTGAGCGTCACCGGCTGGCCGTCCTCGGCGCTGGTCTGCACCTTGAAAGCCACCTGGTAGTTCGGTCCTGCGGAGCTCAGGCGGTCGCCTGCGGGCGCCGCGACCCCGTTCAAGGCCGGGTGCGTGGCGCTGATCACCGGCTGGGTCAGGTTGCACGAGGGCGGATTGTCCGGGCAGTTGACCGTGACCATGGTGCTGACGTTGCAGGTCGCGGTGTCCGGGTACTGGATCGCCAGGGACTGGGGGATGTTCCCCGACGCCAGGCGGACCGTGAAGGACGCCGTCCCGGCCATGACGGTCGAGGCCTGCAGGATGGTTGCCCCGCTGTACAGTGACACCGGCGTGCTGTCGGGCGCGCTGCTGTTGATCTTCACGATGTAGGTGAAGTCGTCCGCGCACGAATGATCGACGTCGTCATTGACCGTCAGAATGGCGTTGTTCGACGCCGGCGCCGTGAAGCTGGTCGCGTAGCACGGGGTGGCCGCCCCGCCCGCGCCGCCCGTGCTGCCGGCGACGCCACCCGTTCCCCCGCCGACGCCGCCCAGGCCGCCCAGGCCGCCCGAGCCCGCCACGCCAGTCTCGCCGGCGGAGCCGCCGGCGCCGCCGCCGCCCGAACCCGCTATCCCCATGCCGCCGGTTCCGGTCGTCTTCGGGACGTTGTCACCGCACCCGCCGAGGAGCCCGACGACCACCAGCAACGACGTAGACAGCGACAGCGAAGCCAGACGCGTACGAATGTCCCCCATAAAACTCTCCGGATAGCGTGTGTGCGCGGCAGAACTATATAGAATGCGGAGTGTCAGCTTAAATTCTTTTGGAATTGCCGGCTAGTCCCGACCGGCGTTGGAGCGCGATATAATTCGTGCGTCGATGAGCACCACGGCGTTGCCTCGCGAGCGATCGACGGCTGCGGCTGCCCCGGCCGAGCTGTTCGCCGCGCTCGAAGCGAACGTCGGCCGCGTGCTGCGCGGAAAGCCGGCGGTCATCCGCCACGCGGTCATTGCCCTCTGCGCCCGCGGCCACCTCTTGATCGAGGACGTGCCCGGCGTCGGCAAGACCACGCTGGCCCGCGCGCTGGCGCGGTCGATTGGTGGCACTTTCCATCGCCTGCAGTTCACGAGCGACCTGCTTCCCTCTGATGTTCTCGGCGTTTCCGTGCTGGATCCAAAGACCGGCGAGTTCGAATTCAAGAAGGGCCCGGTGTTCGCGAACCTGCTGCTGGCGGACGAGATCAACCGGACACCGCCCCGCACCCAGAGCGCGCTGCTCGAGGCGATGAACGACGGGCAGGTGTCGGTGGACGGGCGCTGTTATCCCCTGGAGGCGCCCTTCCTGGTCATGGCGACCCAGAACTCCGAAGAGCACTACGGCACCTACCCGCTGCCCGAGTCGCAGATGGACCGCTTCCTCTTGCGCCTGCGCATCGACTATCCGGCCCCGGAGGACGAGCGGCGCATCCTGCTGGAGTCGACCGGCCGCCCCGACGAGGAGCTGTCGCGCCTGGAGGCGGTCCTGACGGTCGCCGAGGTTCGCCTCCTCCAGGAGGCCGCCCAGCGGGTGCATTTCTCGGCCGAGCTCGCCGATTACGTGGTGGCGGTCGCCCAGGAGACCCGCCGGTCGCCGCACCTGGCGGTGGGGGTCTCGCCGCGCGGGGCGCTGGCCTGGCGGAACGCGGCCCGCGCCGCCGCCCTGGCCGAGGGGCGCGACTACGTCCTGCCCGACGACCTCAAGTCGCTGGCCGGACCGGTCCTGGCCCACCGGGTGATCCCGATCTCACCGACGGATGCGGTGGCGCGCTCGCGACAAGAGGTGGAGCGCGTGCTGGCCGAGATCCTGGGGCGCCTCCCCTCCCCCGGATGAAGCGCAAGCTGCCGCCGACCCGGGAAGGGTGGTGGTTCCTGCTGGCAACCCTGTTCGTCGGGGCGGTCGCCGTGGGCGCCGGGCTCAACCTGTTCTTCCTGTCGTTCGGCATGATGGCCTGCCTGCTGGCGGCCAGCGGCTTCCTGTCGACCTCGGTTCTGACCGGCTTGCGCGTGCGCCGGGTCCCGCCCGCGGTGATTCACGCCGGCACGCCCTACCTGATGGGGATCTCGCTGGCCAACACCAAGCGGCGCTTGCCGTCCTTCTCGGTCGAGGTCGAGGACCTGGTGGACGGCCGTCCCATCGAGAAGCGCTGCTATTTCCTGAAGCTGCCCGCCGGCCGCGCGCAGGAGACCTCGTACCGCCACGTGCTGCCGCGCCGCGGGCGGCACCGCCTGTCGGGCTTCCGCCTGGCCACCAAGTTCCCGTTCGGGCTGATGCTGCGCAGCCGCGAGGTCCCGGCCCCGCTCGAGATCGTGGTCTATCCGGCCCTGGCGCCGCTGCCGCCGGCCGTGCTGCGCGCGCTGCCCGCTCCGCGTCCCTCGGCCGGGGAAAAAGGCGCCAGCCGCCAGGGCGAGCTGGCCGGCCTGCGCCCGTTCCGGCCGGGCGACGATCCGCGGGGCATCCACTGGCGCACCACGGCCCGCCGCGGAACGCCCTTCGTGCGCGAGCACGAAGACGACGTCGGCCGCGAAGCGGTGGTCGAGCTGGACAACCAGGCCGGGGCCGGCGCCCAGGGGTTCGAGCTGGCCGTGTCGCGGGCCGCCGCGGTCTGCGTGGAGCTGGCCCGCCGGGGAATCGCGGTCGGCCTGCTCACGCGGGGCGCCGAGGTCGCGCCCGCCGTCGGGCCCGCGCAGCTGGCGCGCCTGCTGCGGCTGCTGGCGTTCGTGGCGCCGGCCGAGGGCGGCCCGCCCCGCGGCCGCCGGTCGCCCGCGGTGCGCATCCACGCCGACGGGCGCATCGAGTTGCCGGGCACGCCCGCCCGCCAGGCCTCCGCATGAGGTTCCAGGCCGCCCACAAGCTGGTCACCTACCTCCTGGTCCTGTCCGCGCTGGGCGCGCTGGCGACCACGCGCGCGCTCTCGCCCCTGAGCGCGCTGCTGTTCCTGCTGGTGGCCGCGCTCTCGAGCTTCGTCGATGCGGGCGGCAAGGCGGCGGCGGCCATCGATCGCGGCGGGCGCCTGGTGCGCGGCGCCACCGGCGCCCTGCTGGCCCTCATCGTGTGGCGCATCTGGCGGCGGATGCCGGACGCCGATCTGGCGCCCGCCTTCGACCTGATCTTGGCGCTGCTGGCGTACAAGCTGTTGTTCCGCCGCAGCCACCGCGACTACGTCCAGATCTACGCGCTCACGTTCCTGCTGGTGCTGGTCGCCTCGACGGTGACGGCGACCTTCGTGTTCGTGGCCGCCTTCGCGGTCTACGTCGTGCTCGCCACCTGGGCGCTGATCCTGTTCCACCTGCGCCGCGAGATGGAAGAGAACTACCTGGTCCGGCACTCGGCGCAGGCCCCCAGCCAGAAGGTCGGCATCGGCCGGATTCTCGGCTCGCGGCGGGTGGTCGGCCGCGCCTTCTTCGGCGCCACCTTCCTGGTGGCGGCCGGGGTGTTCCTGGGCGCGATGGCGGTGTTCGCGTCGGTGCCGCGCCTGGGGGCCGGTTTCGTCCTGGGCGGCCGGGCGCCGGCCGGCGTGCTGGGCCTGAGCGACGAGGTGGCGATCGGCCGCTATGGAACGGCCGCCGCCCGGCACGACGTCGTGCTGCGCGCGATGATCCCGCGGATCACCGATCTGAAGGACGCCACCGTCCAGCGCGCGGCGGCCGAGCAGCTGTACTTCCGCGGCGCGGTCTACGACACCTACAGTGACGGCCGCTGGATCCGCAGCCGCCGGCCCGAGCTGCGGACGGTGGTCACCGAGGTGGGCGCCCGGGCCTACGTCAGCGAGCCGGGCGAGGCGCCGCCCGAGCGGTCCCTGGCGGGCGCCGAGCGGCAAGAGATCGAAGCGGTCGGCATCCCGGCCACCGCCCTGCTGGCCGTCGACCGTCCGGTTGCGTTCGAGCTGCCGGCCGGTCGCCTGGGTGCCGCCGGCCTGGTCCGCCTGGCGCCGCGCTGGTCGGGCGAAACCGCGCTGCGCATCGGCAACGACGGCGCCGACGCGCTGGTCACGCTGGCCCACGCGCACTACACGGCCTACTCGCGCGCGGGCACGCAGGGGCCGCCCGCGCTGGAGCCGGCCGCGCGGCTGGCCGACGCGCAGGTCCCCGAGGATCTCCGGGACGTGAAGATCCTGGCCGCCCGGCTGGGCGGCGACGACGTGCCGGCCCGGATCGCCGCCGTCATCCGCTGGCTGCGCGCGGGCCACGGCTACACCACGACGCCACCGCCCACGCCCCCCGGCGTGGATCCGGTCTCGAGCTTCCTGTTCGCGCAGCGCGAGGGGCACTGCGAGTACTTCGCGTCCGCGGCCGTCCTGCTGCTGCGCGCGTCGGGCGTTCCGGCGCGCTACGTGACCGGGTTCCGGGGCGGCGAGTGGAATCCCCTGGGCCAGTACGTGGCCGTCCGCGCGGATCGCGCCCACGCCTGGGCCGAGGCGTTCGTGCCGGGCGCCGGCTGGACGCGCGTCGACGCCACGCCCCCCGCCGCGGGCGAGGCGGCGCCGGGGCGGATCGCGCAGCTGGCGGACGCGCTGGACTTCCTGTGGAGCCGCTGGGTGGTCGGCTACGACCTGGGCCGCCAGCAGGCGCTGGTGCGGCGGGCCTGGCGGGGAATCGCCGGCTCCGGGCTGACCGGCGCCGGCCGACTCTGGAGGCCGCTCATCGTGCTGGCGTTGCTGCTGTCGGCCCTGTTCGGCGGCCGCCGGCTCTGGCGGCGCGGCGCGCGCCGGGCGGGGGTCTCCGAGACCGCGCTGCCGGCGCGCCCCCGGCGCGACGAGGGCCCCCTCGATCGCCTGTACCGCCGGACCACCGACCGGCTGCGGCGCCGCGGCTGGCCCCGGCGGCCGAACGAGACGCCGCACGAATACGCGCGCCGGCTGCAGACGGCGGGCGTGGTCGCGGCGGGAGACGCCTTCCAGCAGCTCACTGACCGGTACGCCGCGGCGCGGTTCGGCGCGCACGCCCCCGACCCGGGCGCGATCGCGCTGCTGGCGCGCGCGCTGGGGGGCGTCCTCGCGCAGGTCCGGCGCGCATGAAATGTGGGCGCGGCGCTTGCCAAAATGGCAGAGTGACCGCCGCGTCCTCGCCAGACCGTCACCTGTCGGGCGAGAGCCCCACGCCCGCGGCGGGTTGCACCGGGCATCCTGCTTGCATTCCCAGCCGGTTCCACGAAGGAAGTCGAAGGACGTCGTCACCATGGCCCACCGAAAATCCCTGACAGCCGCGCTGGGCGTCGCCCTGCTCCTCATCTGCGGCTTTGCCCGCCCGGCAGCCGCCCAGCTGGGAACCGGGGGCACGACCGGGATCATCGGAACCGGCGGCACCACCGGGGCCAGCACGTTCTCGGCCAGTGACTTCTTCATCGGCATCCAGGCCGTCCCGCGCGTCAACCTCAGCACGTTCGACGCGGGGCGGTTCTTCAACAAAGCCCGGTGCGAGTGCGACACGCCGGTCTACATCTTCGTCTCGCTGTTGCCCGGCAGCATCGCCAAGCGAACGACGGTGACGTCGACGACCGGCACGGTCAGCGTGGTCCTGGGGGCGAGCTGCAGCACCATCCAGAACCAGGCCATCGTGAATTGCCTCACGCTGCAACCGGCGTCCGTGCCGGTGGTGACGTTCCTGAACAATGCTTCGCTGACCATCCAGACCACCGCCAAGGTGCTGAGCACGCCGCTCGGGACAGTCACGCAGACCGTCCTCGACGGCGGAACCACCGGCAGCACCGGGACCACCGGCTCCTGCAGTGGCATCGAGTTCAACCAGACCATCAACGTCAACTTCGACTTCGACGGCGACGGCACCATCGACTTGAACGTGCCGACCACCATCCGGATCGATCTCTCGGCTCCTCCACCACCGGGAGGCATGAAGATCCAGGGTGGCAACGAGGCGCTGGTGATGAACTGGGACCAGGTCGATCAATCGACCACCAACGATCTGCTCGGCTACCAGATCCTCTGCAGCCGCGCCGACCAGTACCAGGTGTTCGGGCAGGAGACCGACAACGACGCGGGGGGCTCGAACGGCCCGTTCTCCGCCTCCTTCGTGAGCTGCGGGGCAACCCGGACGCTGGCCGGCGTCGAGGGCCTCGATCCGACCTTCGTCTGCTCGCCGCTGCTCTCCGCGGTGGCCACCTCGTACCGCGTGGAGACGCTGCAGAACGACATCACCTACGCCGCCTCCGTCGTCGCCATCGACAACAGCGGCAACGCCAGCGAACCCGTGGTCGGCTACGGCAAGCCGGTCCGGACGTTGAGCTTCTACGACGTCTACCGGAGCCCGTATGCGGACAACACGACGTCCAGCAATGGCCCGGATCCCGGCGGCGCGACCGGGGGCTTCTGCGCGGTGGCCGTTCGACGGCCCAACTGGCGGTCCACGGCCGGTGCGCTGGCCGCCTTCGGCCTGGGCGCGATCGGCCTGGCCGTCGCGCGCCGGCGCCGCCGAGGCCGCCGGTGAGCCGCGCCGCCTGGATCCTGGCCATCCTGGGCGCGAGCGTGCTGGGCACCGGCACGGCGCGACCCGCCCGCGCCCAGACCTTCGCGTCGGAAGCCGATCTGGTCGAAGGGAACCACCGGTTCCGGTCGCCCCAGCGGTTCGCGTTCGAGCTGACCTTCGGCCCGTATCGCCCGGACGTCGACGGCGAGTTCGACGGACGGCGGCTCCCCTTCGCCAAGTACTTCGGCACCTCCGACCATCTGTTGATCCGCGCCGAGCTCGACTACCAGATCTGGCATCGCTTCGGATCGCTCGGCGTCGGGCTGGGCGCCGGCTACTTCACGGTCAGCGGCACGGCGCCCATCGCCGACCAGATGGGTGTCTTCAGCGGGGATCAGTCGACGTTGAAGGTCATTCCGATGAGCCTCTCGGCCGTCTACCGACTCGACTATTTCCTGGAGACGAGCAAGTTCCCGCTGGTTCCGTTCGCCAAGCTGGGCTTCGACTACGCGTACTGGCAGATCACCGACGGCAACGGAAATATCGCGACGGACGGCATGGGCGGCCATGCGCGCGGTGGGACGGCCGGGTGGCACGTCGCGGGCGGGATGGCGCTGGTGCTGGATTTTCTGGATCCCGACGCCGCGCACGACTTCGACGAGGACATGGGCGTGAACCACACCGCGCTCACGTTCGAGTTCTTCCACTCGGACATCTCCGGCCTGGGGCAGTCGAACCGACTGCACGTCGGCGACAACAACTGGACGCTCGGCCTGCTGCTCGAGTTTTGAGCGCCGAGCCGCGACGCTGGCGGGCCGTCGTCGAGTACGACGGGACCGAGTTTTCGGGATGGCAGCGCCAGGACGGCCAGCGCACCGTGCAGTCCGTCGTCGAGGACGCCATCCGGCAGGTCGTCGGCGAGAGCGTCTTCGTGCGGGCGGCCGGGCGGACCGACGCGGGCGTGCACGCCGACGGCCAGGTGGTCAGCTTCGATCTGGTGCAGCCCATGCCGCCGCGTGGTCTCCTGCGCGGCCTCAACTCGGTCCTCCCGCCGGACGTGGCGCTGGTGGAGGTCTCGGAGGCCTCGCCCGAGTTCGACGCCCGCTTCTCGGCCCGCGGGAAGATCTACCGCTACACGGTCTGGAACCACGTCGTGCGCTCACCGCGCCGCGCCCGCACCACCTGGCACGTCCGCCAGGTGCTGGACATGGACGCCATCCGCCGGACGGCCGGCCTGCTGATCGGCGAGCACGACTTCCGGGCCTTTCGCGCCTCGGACTGCGACCGCCGCACCACCCGCCGCCTGGTCCGCCGGCTGGAGGTCGACCGCCAGGGCGCCCTCGTCACCTTCGACGTGGAAGCGACCGCCTTCCTGAAGAACATGGTCCGCATCCTGGTCGGCACCCTGGTCGACGTGGGCCGCGGGCGCATCGCCCCTGGCATCGTCGCCCGCATGCTCGAATCCGGCGACCGCACCATCGGCGGCATGACCGCCCCGGCGCAGGGGCTCACCCTGCTCCACGTCTTCTACTAGGACCGAACGCCCATCACGCGGCGACGGCGGGCGGTTCGCCGAGCATCACGGCGATCGTGTCGCGGACGCGGGCGGCCAGCGCCTCGCGGTCGGCGGGGCGGAGGCCGGCGGTTTCGATCGGCTCGCCGATGTCGACGCGCACGGTGCCCGAGCGGATCAGGGCCGAGCCGCGCGGCATGAGCGCGCGCGAGCCGTGGATGGCGACCGGGACGATGGCGGCGCCCGAGTCCAGCGCCAGGTGGAAGCCGCCCTTCTTGAACGCGTTCAAACGACCGTCCCGCGTCCGGGTCCCCTCCGGAAAGATCACCACCGACTGCCCGGACTTGATGCGCCTGGCCGCCTCCTCGATGCTGCGCCGGGCGGACGCGGCGTTCTGGCGGTCGATGAAGATGAAGCGGCCGGCCCGCATCGCCCAGCCGAACAGGGGAATCGCGCCCAGCTGCTTCTTGGCGATGAACCGAAACGGGACCGGCACCGCCAGCAACACGGCCCAGATGTCGATCATCGAGGCGTGGTTGGCCATCACGATGTAGGGGCGCCGGGGGTCGAGCGGCCCCCGCTGCGCCACCTCCAGCTTCACGCCGGGGACGCCCAGGACGATGCGCGACCACAGGCGCGCCAGCTTGAGCACGCCGTCGCCGGTGCGATCCCAAAGCGCGCTCAGCGCGGCCAGCGTCGCGGCCACGAGGGTGGTCAGCACGAACGAGACCAGAGAGATGACGGCGCGAATCATGAGGGACAGAGACCCATGCTATCTTTCCCGCGTGGACTTCCGGAAGACCTACTACATTCTTCCGAACCTGTTCACGCTCTCCAGCGTCATGTGTGGCTTCGTGTCGATCGCGCTGTCGGCGTCGGCCACGCAATCGGGGAGCGACCTCTACCAGGCCGCGCTGGCGATCTGCTTCGGGTTCTTCTTCGACACCGCCGACGGCCGCGTGGCCCGGCTCACCAAGACGCAGACGGACCTGGGCCGGGATCTCGACTCGCTGGCGGACGGGATCACGTTCGGGGTCGCGCCGGCGTTGATGGTCTACAAATGGGGGCTCACCAGCTTCGGCCGGCTGGGCATCTTCGTGGCCGGCCTGTTCGTCTGCGCTGGCGTCATGCGGCTGGCCCGCTTCAACGTCCTGTCCCGCCGGGAGGCGGCCGCCGGCCACCAGGCCCCCGGCAAGTACACGGTCGGCCTCTCGATCCCGCCGGCGGCCAGCGTCCTGGTCCTGATGGTGATCGCCGCCCACAACCTGGGCCGCTATCGGATGGTCAGCGACAGCGTGCTGGCCGCGGTCGTGGTGGTCCTGTCCTACCTGATGGTGTCGCGGATCAAGTTCCGGTCGTTCAAGGATCTGCGGTTCAACCGCCGCACCATCGAGATGGCGATTCTGATCCTGGTCTGCTGGGCTCTGGTCGCCCTGAACGGCGTCGACAAGGCCCTGATCTTCCTGGTCCTCATCACGGCGTACATCCTGCTGGGCCTGGCCGAGACGCTGCTCATCATGCGCCGGCAGTTCGTATCGAAGCGCCGCGAGAAGAACCAGCCGCCCGACGACCTCGGCGACGACGACGTCCTGCGAGAGCTGGGCGCTTTCGATCCGTAGCCGCTGACTACTTCTTCGGAGCCGCCGGCTTGCCGGACTTGGCGGCGGCCACCTTGTCGGCCGAGCCGCCGTCGTCGACCTCGACGAACAGGCCCCAGACCGCGCCGATCGCGGGGCCGAGCAGCAGCGGGATGTCGATCAGCGGCCGATCCGCCGGGGCGCCCAGCTTGGTCACGAACGACAGGTGCGCGCCACCCAAGAGCTTGCCGGCGCCCCAGTACAGCGCGCCGCCGATCACGGCGCCGAAGATGCCCTTGAGGGCCGTCGTCCAGAAGGTGTCCTGCCGCCAGGGCGGCCGGCCGCACAACATTCCGACCACGCCGCCGATGACGGCATAGACGACCAGCGCCAGGAACCCGCCGGCGATGCCCAGCTTGAAGGCCCCGGCACCGATCGCCGCCCCGATGAGACCACCTTTGAGGAGGCCGAGAATGACGCGACCCATACCTTGAACTATAGCAGGCGAAACCCGATCGGCCGGGACGCGTGCCTTTCAACGCGGAGCCTCTTTCAGATCAACGGATCGCACCTTACTTAGAAGCTCGCGAACCGCCATGACTGCGCCGCGGGTGCCGACCCTCTCCGACCGAACCGCGGGCGTGTTGCTGCACCCGACCAGCCTTCCGGGTGGGGATCTGGGCTCCACCGCGCACGAGATGGTCGACTTCCTGGCCTCCGCCGGGCAAAGCTGGTGGCAGGCGCTGCCCATCAACCCTCCCGGCCTCGGGAACTCCCCCTATAGCGCGCAGTCGGCGTTCGCCGGGAGCCCGGGCCTCATCAGCGCCGAACGGCTCATCGACGACGGGCTGCTGCCGGCCAAGGACCGGGACCTGCCCCAGGACGAGCGCCTGCGGTCGGCTTTCCGCGGCTTTGCCGGCGGCGACCCCGACTTCGAGCAGTTCACCCAGGGCGCGACCGACTGGCTGGACGACTACGCGCTTTATCGGGCGCTCAAGCGGCGTCAGGGGGGCGCGGTCTGGACGGACTGGCCGGCCGACGTGCGGGGACGCGACCGGGGGGCGCTGGACCGGGCGCGCGAAGAGCTGGCCGGCGAGATCGCGTTCGAGCGGTTCGTGCAGTGGCGATTCTTCCGCGACTGGCGCGCGCTGCGCGAGCACGCGCACCAGCAGGGAATTGCGCTGATGGGCGATCTGCCCATCTTCCTGGCCCAGGACAGCGCGGACGTCTGGCAGCATCGCGACCTGTTCCATCTGGACGACGGGGGCCTGCCGACCGTGGTCTCCGGCGTGCCGCCCGACTACTTCAGCGAGACCGGCCAGCGCTGGGGCAACCCGCTTTACCGCTGGGATCGCATGAAGGCGGCCGGCTTCGCCTGGTGGATCGCCCGGTTCCGGATGGCGCTGACCGTCTTCGACGCCGTCCGGCTGGATCACTTCATCGGCTTCACCCGCTACTGGGAGGTGCCCGGCAGCGCGCCGACCGCCGCCAAGGGCAAGTGGCGCAAGGGGCCCGGGGCCCCGCTGTTTCAGGCGGCGGCGGCGGCCCTGGGCCCGCTGCCGCTGGTCGCCGAGGACCTGGGCGCCGTCACCCCGGAGGTCGAGAAGCTGCGCGCCAAGTTCGGGTTCCCGGGCCTGAAGGTGCTGCAGTTCGCGTTCGGCACCGATCCGCAGGCCGAGACGTTCCTGCCGCACGCCTACCCGCGCGACGCGGTCGCCTACACGGGGACGCACGACAACGACACCACCTGCGGCTGGTTCCACGATCCCGGCAGCGGCACCCGCAGCGCGGAGCAGACCGCCGTCGAGCGGCGCCACGCCCTGCACTACCTGGGCGCCCCGCCCGACGACGACGGACAACAGATCCATTGGATGATGATTCGGGCCATCATGATGTCCGTGGCCAACGTGGCGATCGTCCCCGTCCAGGACCTGCTGGGTCTGGGCTCGAAGTCCCGCATGAACCTGCCCGGCACCGGGGAAGGCAACTGGAGTTACCGGCTGGAGCCCGGCGCGCTGACGCCCGCCATCGCCGGCCGGATGCGTGATCTCGCCGAGACCTACGGCCGACGGAGACCGACCGCGTGAAGAGACATCTCATCAGCCCCCCGCACCGCAACGTCCGCCTGGAGGGAAACCCCTTGTGGTTCAAGGACGCGATCATCTACGAAGCGCGCGTCCGATCGTTTTACGACAGCAACGGCGACGGCATCGGCGACTTCGCCGGCCTGGCCACCAAGCTGGACTACCTGCAAGACCTGGGCGTCACCGCCATCTGGCTCTTGCCGTTCTACCCGTCGCCGTTGCGGGATGACGGCTACGACATCGCCGACTACACCGACATCCACCCGGACTGCGGGACGCTGGCCGACTTCGACAACCTGCTGAACGAGGCGCACCGGCGCGGGCTGCGCATCATCACCGAGCTGGTCCTCAACCACACCTCGGACCAGCACCCCTGGTTCCAGCGGGCCCGCCGGGCGCCCAAGGGCTCGGTCGAGCGCGACTTCTACGTCTGGAGCGACTCGCCCGAGCGGTATCTGGAAGCGCGCATCATCTTCAAGGACTTCGAGCCGTCGAACTGGGCGTTCGATCACGTCGCCAACGCCTACTTCTGGCATCGGTTCTACGCGCACCAGCCCGATCTGAACTTCGAGAACCCGGCGGTGCACGAGGCGCTGTTGGGGGTGGTGGACTTCTGGTTCGCCAAGGGAATCGACGGCCTGCGCCTGGACGCCGTGCCGTACCTGTTCGAGGCGGACGGCACCAACTGCGAGAACCTGCCCGCCACCCACGCCTTCATCAAGAAGCTGCGCGCGCACATCGACGCCCGCTTTCAGGACCGGATGCTGCTGGCCGAGGCCAACCAGTGGCCGGAGGACGCCGCCGCCTACTTCGGA
>Ga0068855_100006668_pt1 | contig 14023 bp, 9 predicted proteins | sample KBSCornC52_FD_66592 | JGI IMG/M metagenome (GOLD analysis project Ga0068855, IMG submission 66592) | Corn rhizosphere microbial communities from Kellogg Biological Station, Michigan, USA - KBS Corn C5-2 | ecosystem: Host-associated > Plants > Roots > Rhizosphere > Soil ... | reverse complement strand
TATGGTCAATCGACCGCTTACGTTCGAGCGCATTGACCAGTTCGATGGTGGAGAAGAAGCGCACGCGGCGTCGATGGTGCTCAAGGGCCTGCACACTGATCGCGGTTGCCAGATGGGTCTTTCCAGTGCCAGGCCCACCCACCAGAACGATGTTGTGCGCCGAGTCGATGAACTCACACTGGTACAGCTGGCGCACCAGCGCTTCGTTGGCGTCGCTGCAACTGAAGTCGAAGCCGCCTATGTCGCGATACGCCGGGAAGCGTGCCGCCTTCATCTGATACGCGAGTGAACGCACTTCGCGCTCTGCGATTTCCGCCTTGAGCAACCCGGCAAGCACCAGCGAAGCCGACTTGTAGGCCGGCGAGTCCTGCGCGGCGAGTTCGCCTAACGCCTGTGCCATACCGTGCAGCTTTAGTGACTTGAGCATCTGCATCATGACGTCAGGCTGCATGATCGTCCTCCCGATTCCTCAGGCGGTCGTAGCGGCCCACGTTGGCCTGTGGCTCAACCTTCAGCGTGAAGGCCTGTGGCGTCTGCAGCGGCGGCACAGGCGGGCTGTCGAGCAGCCGGCTCAGGATGTTCAGCACCGTCTGCTTGTTCGGTGCACCGGCTTCGAAGGCCAGTTCGACGGCTGCGAGCACCATCTGTTCGTCGTGCAGCAAGACCAGCGCCAGAATCTCGACCATCTCCCGGTCGCCGCCGGGGCGCTTCAGCAGCACGCCCTGCAGCTTGCGGAAGCCAGCTGGAAACTCGGCGAAGGGTGCACCGTTGCGAAGCGCTCCCGGCTTGCGCTGCAGGACTGCCAGGTAGTGACGCCAGTCGTAAATGGTTTCGCCGTGGTCATGGCTGCGGTTGATACAGCGCTCGTGCTCGGCAATCACCTGGCCTTCGGCGACGAACACGAGTCGGGCAGCGTAGACGCGCAGACTGATGGGCCGGTTGGCGAACGACGCCGGCACGCTGTAGCGGTTGCGCTCGAAGTTCACAAGGCAGGTCGGTGAGACACGTTTGGTGTGTTCGACGAAGCCGTCGAACGGCTGGCCCACTGGCATCAGGTGGGGACGCTCGGCCGACCACGCATCCCAGATCGTCGTGTCCTGCTCGGGGTGCCGCGTCTGCTGCCAGAGCAGCACGCACTGGTCGGCCAGCCAGTCGTTCAACGCCGCCAGCGAGCCAAACGTCCGCACCCCCGAAGGTAATGAGCCCTTTGTCGAAGAGCGCATCGAGGTTGGCCGACAATAGAAGCCCGTTGAGGCTGTCAACCTTCTGCTTACGAGTTGAGTGATTCCATGGCTTGATGTGCGAGGCAACCAAGAGCTCGCGGCAATCAATCCCGCTAACCGCGCACGCGCCGCCCCACGCTTGCATGAGTTTCTCTCGAAACCGGCCTTGGCCACGTCGCGCGTTCGCGCGCGTGAGCACGTCAGTAACGGGCTCCTCGCCATCCGGCCCTCTACGTCAAGAGGCGCCGTCGAGGCGCACTGCATCGCGTCTGCGAGACGGTCCCACTTCTCGTTGCGCTGGGCCGTTGGGATCGCGTCGAGAACGCGGCCGACGGTACGCAAGTCCCATTCGGTGTAACTGCCAAACATCCCGATCAGCTTCCCTTTGCCTGTGATCTCGCGCGCGTCGAGCGTCACCGGCTTGATCGAGCCACCAATAAAAATTGTCGGGGCAGAGCCAGTTGGGGATCCAGTGGAGATTTTGCCGCCAACCAGTCATAAATGTCGGCTTGTGGCCGCCGTATTGCGCCTGCACGTTTTCGGCCGCCCAAGCGTCTTTCCAAAAGTCGTCGAGCGAAGGTTCTCGGACGATCGCTTCGCGTTGCGTTTGATCGCGCTCTTGCGAGAGCCCAATCGCGTTGCCAGCGATACCGACGAGCTGCTGGATACCGTCGTGCGACACGGTCATGAAAACGAATGTCTGTCCTGCATTCTGTAAGCGGCTCGGCCCGACCGTTTCCCCGTTCGCGCGCGCGCCGGGCATGATGGTGATGTCGTGTCGGAGTCCGTGTAGATCAAGGGAGATCGTGTCCATGATCGGCGATCGTGGGCACGATCCATCCAAATCTATCCAGATCTACCCGGTTGAGAGTGTGGACGGGGTGAGGGGTTTCAGTTTGTCAGCCACATTCCGGGGCAGCAATTCGTCGATGCGAGAGATCTTGTGATCAGCGATGTGGGTCAGGACGTATTCCAGGTAGGCACGCGGGTTGATCCCGTTGAGCTTGCACGTCCCGATCAGGCTATACATCGCGGCGGCCCGCTCGCCCCCGCCGTCGGAGCCGACGAACAGATAATTTTTGCGTCCGAGCGCGGCACAGCGCAAGGCGTTTTCGGCAAGCACGTTGCTTATCTCGGCCCGACCGTCCTCACAGTAGAACGTGAGGGCTGCCCAGTGATTCAGCGAGTAGTTGATCGCCTTGGCGAGCGCGGACTTCGTCGACAGCGTCGTGAGTTTTTGCCCTGATCGTCGTTTCGAACTTCACGAGCAATGGCTTGCTCTTCTCCCGCCTCACGCGCAGACGCTCGTCTGGTGCCTTGCCGCGGATGTCGGCTTCTATGCTGTAGAGTTCGCCGATCATCTCGAGCAGCCGCTGGGTATCCGCAGTCGGCGTGCGTGCGTGAACATCGTAGATGTACCTCCTCGCGTGATCCCAGCATGCCGCTTCGTGGATCTCGCCGCTCGCGTACAGTTGATCAAACCCGGAGTAAGCATCGGCCTGCACGATGCCGTGGAATGCGGCGAGCCGGGTTTGAGGGTGGACGCCTTTGCGATCCGAGGAGAAGTCGAACCATACCGCAGCAGGCTCAGCCGAACCCGAGCGACGATCGTCGCGCACGTAGACCCAGAAGCGGCCGGTCACCGTCTTACCGTTGCCTGGTGCGAGCACCGCGACCGGCGTGTCGTCAACGTGCACCTTGCCGGGAATCAGCGCGTAGCGCTGGATCGCTTCAACGAGAGGCACACAGAGCTCGGCAATCTGCCCGAGCCAGAGGCCCATGCTGCCGCGATCCAGCGTCACGCCCTCGCGTGCCGCAATCTCCGATTGGCGATACAGCGGTTGGTGATCGGCGAACTTCGACACTGCAATATCGGCCAGCAAGCTCGGATGCGCGATGCTGTGCTCGATCGGCAGATTGGGCATCGCGGGTTGTTCGATATGGCCGCAATCAGGGCGACACAGCTTGTGGCGGCTCGTGCGGATCACTTTTAACGCGGCCGCCACGCGGGCGAGCTGCTCGGATACATCCTTGCCGAGCAACTGCATCGCAGTCGCGCATATGGGGCAAGTCGAATCTGGGGCAAGTTCGATCTCGTCGCGCGGCAAGTGCGGCGGCAGTGGTTCTCGCGTGGGCCCTCGATTGGGTGGATCCTTCGACGCTTTGTCTCGTTGTCCTCGCGCCTCTGCCGCCCCCCGGCTGGCCGTCAGGTCTTCAAGCTGTGCCTCGAGCTTATCGTTCTGCCGGGCCAGTTTTTCGGACTTGCTCCCGAAGTACATCCGCCTGAGCTTGTCGATCTGCGCCTTCAGGCGTTCGATTTCGTCGTCCCGTGCGGCGATCGCCCGCGCCATGTCCTCGATCGAAGCCTGCTGCTCGAGCACCAGAGCCTGGAGCTCAGCGACGGTTGCAGGAAGCGGCGCGTATTGGGACATTCGTCGCAGTTTACGAGCCTTCGATGTGGTTTACAACATCGACAGAGCAGCGGTGCGTTGCGGGTGTCGCCAGTCGATGCCTTCGAGGAGCATCGAGAGCTGTGCACTCGTCAGATGGATCTTTCCACCGTCGGCCTGGGGCCAGATAAAACGGCCTCGCTCCAATCGTTTTGCGAGCAACCAGAGTCCATCGTCGGTTGCCCAAAGCAGCTTCACGAGATCGCCACGACGGCCGCGGAAGATAAACACATGACCGCCCAGCGGATTCTCTTCGAGCGCTGTCTGCACCTTCGCTGCCAGCCCCTGGAACCCGCAGCACATGTCGGTCACGCCGGCCGCCAGCCAGATGCGCGTGCCTGCCGGCAGCGCGATCACTTCAGGCATTCCTGCAGGAACGCTTCGGTGCGCTCGGCAGACAGGCCGCGAATCTTCACGCGCCGCTTGCCGATCTTCACCTCGATCTCGCACACGGGCGCCGGCATCGGTATGCTGCTCATCGCTTCCGATGCTACTGTCGGCTCCGGCGCCCGAAGTACCAATGCCGAGTCGATCACGTCGACGCTCAGCAGTTCCGTGCTCGGCACGCTCGGCGCAACGTCCAGTGCAGGGACAACCAGCTTGCCTTCACGATATTGCTTGCGCCAGCCGAACGCCACATTGGCGTTGATGTCGTGCCGTCGCGCAACAATCGACACCGACATGCCAAGTTCCGACGTCTCCCTGATCACCTGCTGCTTGAATTCTTGCGCGTACGTGCGATGGGCATGGGCTCGGCCCCCTGCGTTCGACATGGCTGACTGGCTCCGTCAATCTAAACGCGCCCATCATGCGTTGGAAAAATCAGCGCGGGGAAACGGTCGGCCCAAGCCGCTTACTGCATTCTCATCGAGCGATGCGGAGCCGAGACCTTCAGTGTCAAACACCCGAAAACGCTCCTTGCCACGCGTGAGCACCATTCGAGGTGAGTTGTTCCACTCCTCATGTCCGTAGCTGGTCTCGCGCGGATAGCCGCTAGTCGCGATCACGCCAGAGGGCGCGAGGTAGTTGTTCGCATTCCAGAGTATCGGCTTTTGGATAAACAGCGCCATTGTATTCCTCTCATTTTATCGTTTTTTTGCAAAGAGGCCACGCAGCGAAGCGAGCGACAAATGGCGTCCACCGTGGTCTGCAACTCGGCGGCGGCCCGCCCTATTCTATCGGACAAGTCGGCAATCTTCCGATGCAACCGGTGGCTGTCGCTGGAGCCACAGGGGACCAAGCCGTTTTAATCTGGCTTCGGCTGCAATCACTTGACCCGCTCCAACTCTTTAAACCAGTCGCGAACACGATTGGTTAACTCCACCGACGATGTGCCGATAACAGTCATCAGGTCTTGATAGGCCTCGTTCGCTCGTTTGTCATTGGACAACAGGCCATCAAAATACGAAGCAATCAATGCGTAGTCGAAGTCAAGCTGGTGGTTCAGTTCCTTTTCGGGTTTCATCGCAGCGATATTACCCCCAGCTTGAACCGTCAACAGGCAATGACGCACGACGAGAAACTGATATCGAAGCACAAGGGGATTCTTCTCAATAAACAACTCAGCATCGCCATCGGACATAGAAAAATCTTTCTGCAGCATCCTCCCGACGAAGGTCCGAGCCGCGATGTACGCGAATGCAACGAATCGTTCGCGGCCCACTTTTCCGGAACGGATCACTTTCGCAATATCTTCGTGCAAGCCCTTTTTGAGCAACGCCAGATATTGCTCGGTTCGAGCCTTTGCGACCGGCGCATTCAACTCCGCACTAAGCAGGTTTCCTCTCGCCTCATCGAACTTCTTTTCGAGATCGCCCTCGATACTGCCTGATGCCAGATCCTTTATCAGTTGCCTACCAAACTCCGTAAATCCCATCGACAAGAGACCGTCTCGTTCCGTTAACTTTCCAGTCTTTAATTCGTTGTTGAGTGCTTCGCCGACGCTTATTGCGACATGCACTCGCTCGGTATGGCCTTGAAACACCGAAAGCGCGAGTTCCATGGTCAGACGCCACTCTTCGTGCTTGCACATCTCCACTAAGGCAACATCTGGAATAACGTACTCAGTCGCCGAGTCTCGCTGTAAGCTGTTCGCGAAGTCAGGACTTTGCAAGACATTCATATCGACAACGTAGGTCTTCATTCTTTCCACTTCTCGGGATGGTTAAGGTGGTACTCGATGCGAGCAGCGATGGCCCGATCGGCATTTCCGTACTTCTGTTCGCCGTGCGGGACGCTGAACGCTTCAACCGCGACTAATCAACGTCCGCAACCGGCGCACGACATCTTGTTGCTTCCGAGTAGGATGTGCCCGAAGATGTGTACAGCGATCTTTCTGACGCTTGTACCTACATCATCATTGATGAGCTATAGAATTCTAAAATTCAGCAAAAGAGCTCGCTTTTGCGAGCTCTTTCTATTTCCATCATCCAGTGGCGCTAGTTGCTTCTAGCACTAACCCGTCTCCAGTGTATTAGATATGCCGCTGGTTGTTCGGCAGGTCACACCGCCCGCCTCGATTCATCCGTGGCAGTCAACACTCCCGAGATTTCCCTCAATTGCCGTCGAGCGATCATGCTGTCGACGGCCTGCTCAAGGACGCTTCTAACCTGACTGCTTGTGTTGCGGATACCAAACCCACGTGACACCGCCTGAACGACCTGCTCCCGCGTGGCGCCAAAGCTCCTCTCAATCAGTTGAAGAGTGGCGACTTCGATCTCCGCCGGCGGTAGCATATCGGCTCGACGAAGGGCAATCGCATTGACCCCCGAACGATCACGAGGCACCGGGACATGGTTCGGCGTCGACAGGAACTCTCCGGAACGCGTGATACGGCCCATCGTTACCGCAACATCAATGGATCGCCCGACCACATCTTCAATCCGGACACCGGCCCGCTTCAAACCCCACGCTTCCCGCATCCGGGTAATGACGTGGTCGCGATGCACGGGCCCCTCCACCTGAACTGCCTGAACCACCAACTCCGTCAACGCGCCCTGTGGCGCTTCGTGCAACTCGCCGGTGAGATGGTGCGGCCGCAGCAAGGTCACTTCTTCGTAGGGTGCGAAACCGGCAGCGTCCTCCTTGTCCGTTACCGTCTCCCGCTCTACATAAGGTGCCTCGATATCCAGTTGCTCGGCGAGCGCAGCATCTTCCCGCAACTCATCGAACTCAGACTTGAGCGCTTCAATGCGACGAATCAGAACGTCCAGTTGTTCGATCGGGCGCTGGAACCAGTCAGTGCTCCATATCCGGTGGATGGTCCAGCCGTGCTCCTCCAGGATGGCCTGCCGCAGCCGATCGCGATCCCGGGCCGAGCGGGCACTGTGGTATGCAGCACCATCGCATTCGATACCCAGTAGAAATCGTCCGGGGCGTTCGGCATCGACGACAGCCAGATCGATGAAGAAGCCAGCCAAACCTACTTGTGCCTGGACTTCGTAACCTCTCGCCCGCAATGCGTTGGCCACTTGCTCCTCAAACACGCTGTGATGATCGCGCCCCGTGACCTCCGCCATCGGCAGGCGCCCCGTGCGGGCATACTGGAGAAAAATCCGGAACGCATTGACCCCAGCCCGCTCCGACGCATAGGCCGGATCAATGTCTTCATCCGTCATGGACGCAAACACGTCGCATCGCTGCTTGGCGCGGCTAATCAAAACATTCAGGCGTCGCTCACCGCCTGCCGTACCCAGTGGGCCAAACCGCATCGGCACTCGGCCGTTAGGCACGGATCGGCCATAGCCGACCGAGATAAAGATGACATCGCGCTCATCGCCCTGAACGTTTTCCAGATTCTTGACGAAGAACGGTTCTGAACGATGCGCCTTGAAGAACTCCTCAACGTCCGGTGACAGCTCGCGACGCAGAAGTTCGAGTTCGTCAATGATGGCGCGGCGCTGGGCAGCGGAGAAAGCCGCGACTCCCAAGGAGAGCTTCGGATAGGTGCGCGCATGAGCAATGATCGCCTGTGCCACTGCTTTCGCCTCGATCAGGTTATTGCGCTTGTTGCCCGCATCGAACAAACCTTCGTGGACGTGATGGAATCGCAGGCCCCTACCACCCTGTGCCGTGTAAGGGCTAGGCACGATGTAAAGTTTGTTCTCATAGAACTGACGATTGCTGACCGCAATCAGTGACTGGTGACGGCTCCGATAATGCCAGCGCAACATCCGGGCAGGCAGGCCACGAGCTGCGAACAGTCCAAGGATGCTCTCAATATCTGCGACTGCGGTCGCGCCTTCGTCATCCTCGTCTTCGTTGCTCGAGGTCATCTTGGCAAAGAAGGCGGTGGGCGGTAACTGCTTGGGGTCACCAACGACGACAACCTGCCTTGATCGCGCGATTGCACCCAAAGCATCAACGGGCTGAATCTGACTGGCTTCGTCCATCACCAGCAAGTCGAACTCCATACTTCCCGGCACGAGAAACTGCGCAACAGATAGCGGGCTCATCATGAAAACTGGCTTGAGCGCTCGTAAAGCTGGTCCAGCCCGCTCCACAAGCTTGCGCAACGAAATGTGCCCCTTCTTTTTCTGAATTTCGCCCCGGAGAACTCCAAGCGGCCCGAGCGCGCCACCATCGCGAGGTGGAACGCTCTGGTAATGCGCCTGTACCACTTCCGAGCTCGCGGCAATAATCCGCTGCCGATCCAGCGAGGCAAACTCCTGCACAAGACGTCCATGCGTGGCCCCATCGAACCGGGCGAGATCTGGTTGGAGACGAACCATGCGCGCATAAGTTGCCTCGAAATAGGCCATCTCAAATGCCGTGGCCAATGCTTCCGGCGCAAGTCGGCCGTCATCCAGGCGAGCAACCAGATCACCGCAACCCTGAGTCCGGGCCCGTGCCGAGCGATCCCGATAGTTCACCCACCGGAAGAGCTGTTCGTGTTCCTCGCTCCAGCGCCGCAGGCGCCAAACAATAACTTCAAGCCGTGCATCCGGAATCGTGCCGCCAATGGACGCTTCCAGGTCCAATTGGAGTTCGTCAGCCAACGCCTTGAGGCTGCTTTGGATAAGCGCTTGGGATTCCGTCAGCACTCTGGCACGAGATACCAAATGCTCTCGCTCGCTGATCCGGCCGGCTAGAGCCCGGATGTCCGGGTTCTGTGCGATCCAGTCCGCGGCGGATTTGAGCACGGTCCAGTTGGACTGTTCTGCCTGCCACGCACTGTGGAAGGCTGCCTGCCCCAAAGTTAAGCCTTCGCGCACGGCCTGACGATCGCGTTGACCAGCGGCTAGGGTTTCCAGTAGAGAACGGGTTTTACCGGCGTCAGAGACTGACGCGGAGAATAGCGCGCCGGCGGCTGAATGCGCGCTCGTATATCGCACTGCGAGTTGGAGCAGGGAACTCAAATCGGCACGCTCCACCGCTGCCACGTCGCCGAATACCGGCCCTCGAACCGCCCCCAGGTCTTCCCAGACTTCTCTTAGTCCGTGTTCGATCTGCAGGCAAACGGACGACAGTTGCTTGGCGCGCGCCGCCACTTCCGTTTTTTCCGGGCTGCGCGCGGCGATCAGCCGGGGCTCGGCACCTAACCCCTTCAGAGACCGCATCCACTCGACCAACGCCAATAGCGGTGCTGACTGCGATCTGGCGCCACGCCAATCGTCGCCAAACGCGCTGCGTCCAAAAGCATCTTCGGCGTCGATGATCTTCTTCGCGTCCTGCCCCTTGGCCAAGGTATCCAGCAATCCCAGCACCATGGGTAGGGGCTGATTTGGGGTTGCCAGAACCGATTCGACCAACCGACGGGCAGCACGCCATTCACCGCTTAAATGACGGAAGACGCTTGTGCCGCGTGATGCCAAAGTTGCACGTGCGGGAGCTAAGCTGAGGGACCACGCCATCTCGGTCAACTGCGCCCCAATGGCGATCTTGGCGGCATCGAGGTCGGCCACGGCTTGCGCGAGTTCACCGGCCCGCTCAATCCCATCACTCCATAGGTCCGACGCGAAGGTTTCCGGGCTGGCGGGCGGCGCCGATCCCACTCGCTCACCGATGCGCGCCAGCATCTGGAAGTCTTCAAACGAGGACCCTGCCTCCCGCCCCAGTTGGCGAGCGAGCGCCGCCGCTTCGCCCAACAAACGGGGAAGTTCTTCGGCTAGCCGGGCGAGGCGCTGGAACTGCTCCTCATTGAAGGTCTCGGGAAGCTCCGTGAACGCACGGAGCGTGTCGCCCACGTCGATGTCCCATCCATTCCCGACAACTCGGTCAGCCAAAGCCTCTCGTTGTGCTGCATACCGTTGCCCAAGCTCGAGCAAATGCAGGATAGGATTGGGATTCTGCCAGGCATCATGCCCCATGGCCGACGCAGAGAGAGTGGGTGCCACCGCGATGCGCTGGAGCAGTTCCACCATCGAAGGAATGTCAGACAGCCGAAGTGGCGGCGCGAGCTCCAGAAGCTCCGCTGCAACGGCGAACTGCTGCTGCTCCGCCACGACCCGATGCAGCAACTGCTGAACGCGTGCGACCAGACGCTCGGCATCCATCGGTGAAATCGCAGCCAGCCCCACACCCACCCAGGCATGATCAGCTGGCCGACCAATTTCAATCACACGGCTAGCCAAATCAGCCAGCAAACTCTGGCGCGCCGCGAGACCATCTTTGCCCCACTCCTCCGGGGTCTCCAGTTGAATGTCGTTGGGACGTTCACCCTGTTCGCGAAGACGAACCAGGTGCCCAATCACCTGGAACGGAGATAGCTCCGATTTCGAATCGACGGCGTGCAGATTCTTGGCATGGGCGTTGAGGCTGTCGCGCGCCTCGGTCAGACGTGCGAACAGGCTTCCCGGATCCGCAACCTTAGGAGCGCCCAATTCCCACGTTCGCCGAAGCTCGTCAAGCACCACGCGCTTGTTGGCTTTGTTACTGTGCAGCTCCAGGCACGCGTCGCCGACGCCTTTATCATCGAGACGGCGCTTCACAACATCCAGTGCAGCCATTTTTTCGGCCACAAAGAGCACACTCTTCCCGTCCTTGACCGCGGCGGCGATGATGTTGGCGATCGTCTGACTTTTACCTGTACCCGGCGGCCCCTGGATGACCAAGTTCTTGCCTCGTCGCACTTCATGGATTGCCAACGCCTGCGAACTGTCGCAATCCAGGATATGAAGCATTTCCGATGGCGGGATCAGCCCATCGATATTGGCGTCCTCATGTGCGAGGTCTTCACCGTCGGCAAAACCATCTGCTAACAGTGAGCGAATCAGCGGACGGTCAGCGATCGTAGCACCCTTGGGCCAAACCGCTTGATCCAGGTCCCGGTACATCAAGAACTTCGCGAAGGAGAAAAAACCCACCGACATATGGTCGGGGAGCACTTCCCACGTGTCCTTGGTCTCAACGCTCTTTCGAACCAGCTCCATATAATCGAGTGGCTCAAACGTGTCATTCGCCTCAAAAGCTGGCATGCGAAGCGCATGCACTCGATCGAGATAAGCTTCGAGAGACAGGTTCGACGCAAAGTCCTCCTGCCTGACCTTCAAATTGAAGCGTTCGCCCGCGTTGCCGCGATCCAGCTGAACGGGGATCAATAGAAGCGGCGCATACCGAATGCTCTCCGCGTTATTCGGATCGGCCCACTTCAGGGCGCCGATCGCCAGGAAAAGCACGTTGACGCCCTGCTCTTCCTCCAACGTACGTGCATCCAGATAAAGTTCCAGCAGGCGCTTCTGGAGACCCTTGCTGGTCAAACGTGTTTGCAGACGCGTGTCGGCATGCCGGCGCAAAACACCCCGCTCGTCAGTGCTGTTATCTTCGGGCTGCGCCAATTCGTCGATCTCATCGAGTGCGGTCGGCGCCTTGTCCGAAGCATCTTCTACTGAGGCTTCGTCAGTGCCCTCCCGCATCGGATCCCCGGTTTCCGCGGCGCGCCCTGCCAAGAACGAGAAAGTTTTCCCCTCTCGGACCAACAGCCGAAAAATCTCTCCCGCTTTCTCATCGATAATCTCGATGGAGCGACCTCCCCGAGCACCTCGGGGCATATTAAGCAGGCGATTGCGCGCTGATAAATCGAGTAACTCGATGCGGGCTCGCTCCAGCTTTTCAACAAGCGGCAAGTTACTCTGAAAAATGGACTGATCTTCACCGGCCGCAGACGCGGCTTGCCCCCGTACTGATTCCATGAATCCCCCGGTCCTTTTTGCCTTCTTGTTATTCGAAGGCCCCTTTTCGACGAACACTATAACCCTTCTCTGAGAACGAAACGCCAGCAATCCCAGAAAAATTGTGACGGGGACATCTTGAACCATACGAATGAAGCGGGTACGGGTCCACACCGTCTCCGATTCATCCCCTCATACTGATGCTCCGACTGGCATGACGAGTGTGAAGAAAAACCGCAGCGTGCGGCTTTTCTTCACTTGGCCAACTTTCCGCTACTACTGAATTGTCCAAAATTTCCGTCGGTACACGCGTCGTGGACAGCAGGAACTGTTGTACAAGCTTGCCCACGACCGAGAACCCGATTCTGGAGGCCCCGACATGCAATTCCGACGCTGACGGGTAACGCTCAGAAAGGTCGGCCAAAGTTTAAGTCCTTGAACGCGCGTATGGCGCCCCAGGGACTGAGCTCAACCCTGCTGATCAGCACGCGCCGGCAATTCGGCAAATCTAACGGAGCATAGGAAGGACGCCCGGCGTCACAGCGCACGGGCAATGACTGTCGGCATCGCCATATCAGAAGGCAGTAGATTCGGCCTATGTCCGCCTCCCTGCACCCACGCATCGACCATATCCGCCCACTCCTGGAGCATATGCCGACGCTGCACGGCGTACTCGGCCTTGTTGTACACAGCTCGCGACGATCGCCCATCCCCTCCGTGCGCCAGAGACTTTTCGATCCAGTCGCCATTGAAACCCGCTTCATTAAGCAGCGTCGAGCCGGTTCGCCTCAAATCATGGACGGTGAACGGCTCCAGGGGCAGTCCGGCTGTCTTCGCCCGTTCGGCAACGAACTGCGTGACCCGATTCAACGTGGCCCTGGACATACATCGATCCGCGGAATAGCGGGAAGGCAACACATATGGGGAGCCTGCTGCGCAGGTATGCAACGCCACCATGATGTCGATCGACTGGCGGGACAAATAGACGTTGTGGGCTCGGCGCGCTTTCATCCGGGACTTCGGTATGGTCCACACTGCAGCTTCGAAATCGACCTCCTCCCACGTTGCCTCGATCAATTCGCTCTTGCGCACCATCGTCAGCAAAATGAGACGCAGGGCGAGGCGGATCGTCGGGTATGTCGCCACCTGCTCCAACTGTCGATGCATGAGCCGAATTTCCAGCGGTGAGAGGACCCGGTCCTTCGGCACAAACGTGGCGATCGACGCGACGCCAACCTCATCAGCCGGATTCTCGACCTTCTCCCCGTGCAGATTCGCGTAGGCAAAAATCTGCTTGATAATATCGCGAAGCTGAACTGCGGTAGCCGGCGCACCCCGCTCCTTGACCCGCATGCAGAGCGCACGCAGATCATCTGCAGTGACCTCGCAGAGCAACCTCCCCTTGAAGGCCGGCAGAATATCGCGCACAACGATGCCCTTGCGCACGGACCGCGTCGTGTCCGCCATTCGGGCTCCATCGAGCCAGCTGTCAGCCCATTCACCCAAGGTCTTTGCCACCGCGCGCCGCTGCTTTTCCCGCTGTTTCTCCACGGCCGGCGACCTGCCCTCACGGACGGCACGACGGGCGTCCAGCAGCTTTTCCCGCGCCAACGCCAGCGAGATGCCCCCTCGACCATAGCGGCCGATGGTCAGCGTTTCCCGCCGCCCGTTCACGCGGTAGTCGTACCGAAAAGAAATGGTGCCCGCCGGAGAGACTGCGACATACATGCCGTCGCGGTCGGCGATCTTGTACAGGGCTGTACGGGGCTTGAGGTTGCGAAGTGCAAATTCGGTGAGCATCTTTTCTCGTTCTCGTGGTTGGTACAACTTTTACCGTCATCAACCACGAGCCCTGGATGTGCCCGCAAGCCCATATCACGCCTAGCTTTTTGGAAAAAATCTACCGTCACACCCGAATTGCGCTGTCGGTAGATTATCGAGTCCGGATAATGAATGAGATGGATACCGTCTGTTTTGCCGTCATCTTGTGACGCAGACATCCCTGGCTGTCTCTGGAATCGCCGAAAAATTCTTTTATATTCAATGACTTGAAATCCGCATTCGAGCAAGTAAACGTTTCTCGCGCAGATTCAAGTCATTGATTTTATCGTGAATTTTTTACCCCCTACTCCCACTCGATCGTCGCCGGCGGCTTCCCCGAAATGTCATAAACGACGCGATTGATCCCGCGCACTTCATTGATGATGCGATTCGACACCTGACCAAGCAACTCATGCGGCAG
>Ga0068855_100006667_pt1 | contig 14024 bp, 12 predicted proteins | sample KBSCornC52_FD_66592 | JGI IMG/M metagenome (GOLD analysis project Ga0068855, IMG submission 66592) | Corn rhizosphere microbial communities from Kellogg Biological Station, Michigan, USA - KBS Corn C5-2 | ecosystem: Host-associated > Plants > Roots > Rhizosphere > Soil ... | reverse complement strand
TGACCCGTGGCGGTTCCGCTGCCGGCTCGTCCGGTTTCGCAGCCGCGTGGACCGCGGTTTCTGCACCGATCGCATCGGCGGCCGGCGGCAGGGCCGGCATCACGGCGGCTTCGGCGCGACTCGCTCCCTCCGCCAGCGCAGGCGGCGCAGTGCCGTCCGCGCTCGCTTCATCGGCCAGCGGCTCGTCGGGAACGTCCTCGACATGGCCCTGCGCGTTCACGCGCGTCGCCGGCGGGTTGAAGATGTAGCGCGCCTGCACGAGCGTGCGCACGATCGCAGGATCGATTGGATCGGGCTTCGAATAGTCGTCGATGTAGACGTCGAGCCCATCCATCACGTTGAACCGCGGATCGGCGAAGAGCTTCTTCAGGGCGCCGCACTTGACGGCGTCGTCGACGCCCGGCTGCATGAACGGCGTGTAATCGGAATCGATCGTCAGCGTGTGGAGTGCGGGCAACGCGACGGACTCGGAGCCTGCCGTTGCCGCGGCCATCGGCCGGCCGGCGCTGGCGGGGGCGGGACCTGCGCTGCCTGCCCCCACGGCGTCCGACACCGGACCATCCGCAGTCGTGCGGCCGTTCGGATCGCTGATCGCAACCTCCTGCGGCACAGCGGGACCCGTGGCGGGCACGGTCGCCGGATCGGCGCCGCGCGTCGCGGCGTGCTTGCGCTGCGACCAGCGCCGCAGCGAGAAACCTTTCGGATCGGTCGGGACTTCGGGCATCGGACTCGGTGCTATCGCTGCGGGTTACGCTTGTCGCCGGACGGCGCGTCGGCGAGTGGATCGTTGCGGCGCACTTTGCGCCGCGGCTCGGGCTTGTAATGGACGTCGACGAACGCCTGCATCCATTCGGCAATCGACGGAAGCATCGGCACGCCATCAACCTGCTCGCCGCCGTCCATCAGACGACCCGCCTCGTTGTAGCTCACCGTCACGAGCACCGGACGCACGGGCGGCATTGCGCCATCGTCGAACAGTCGCCACATTACGAAGATGCGAGGATCGGGTGCGGTCAGGTTCAGGAAATAGCCTTCCACCTCGGTCGGATGCAGTTCGATCTCGAATCCCGAGCAACGCCAGCGATCGCCGTCGTCGTCGACCTGAACGGAAGGCCCGGTGCCCGGAACGACATCGCGCGCCGCCGGCGCATCGGCGCGCGGCGCGACGATTTCGACCGCAACCGGCTGCCAGCGTTCGCTCGCCCAGCGACTCGCGAGCGGAATCCGCGCAATGACCACGTCGACGGCCAGCCGCAGCGGGCTCACGTGCGCCGCTTTTTGGAAGAGCCGCCGAGCAACGAAATCATGAAGCTTCGATCATACATCCACCGATCCGTCGCGATCGCTCGCTCTGCTAACATGGGTCGTCCACTCGCTCATCCACAGGCATCGCTGGACGTGCATACGATGGCCGCCATCATTCCCTTGACCGACCTCCGCGCCACGACCAGCGCTGCCGCGCGCGACGCGTTCGTCCGCGCGGCAGCGAGTGCTGCACCCGCCGCTGCGGCGCCCGTCGTCGACCTGCGCCGCAGACCGCTGCACGACTTGCGCATCTCGGTCACGGATCGCTGCAATTTCCGCTGCGTCTACTGCATGCCGAAGGACGTCTACGGCCACGACTTCCCGTTCCTGCCGCATGCGGCGCTGCTCACGTTCGAGGAGATCACGCGCGTCGCCAAGGTATTCGTGGGCCAGGGAGTCCGGAAGATCCGGTTGACGGGCGGCGAACCGCTGCTGCGGCGCAATCTCGAGCGGCTCGTCGAGATGCTGGCGGCGATCGGCGATGTCGACCTCACGCTGACGACCAACGGCGCGCTGCTCGCGCGCAAGGCTCGCGCGCTGCGCGACGCCGGACTGAATCGCGTCACCGTCAGCCTCGACGCCCTCGACGACCCGACGTTTCGCGCGATGAACGACGTCGATTTCCCGGTCGCGCGCGTGCTCGCGGGCATCGACGCGGCGCACGCGGCGGGGCTGGCGCCCATCAAGATCAACGCCGTCATCAAGCGCGGCCTGAACGAGCACGCGATCGTCCCGCTTGCGCGGCATTTCCGCGACAGCGCGCACGTCGTTCGCTTCATCGAATACATGGACGTCGGCCATACGAACGGCTGGCGGATGGATCACGTCGTCCCTGCCGCCGAGATCGTCGAGCGGATCGACCGCGAGCTGCCGCTCGAACCCGTTGCGCCCAACTACGACGGCGAGGTCGCGCAGCGCTGGCGGTATCGCGACGGCCGCAACGAGATCGGCGTCATCGCGTCGGTGACGCAGGCATTCTGCCGCGACTGCACGCGCGCGCGATTGTCGACCGACGGCAAGTTGTACACGTGTCTGTTCGCCGACAACGGCTACGACCTGCGCGCGCTGCTGCGCGATACGTACGCCGACGCGCAGATCGGCAACGCGATCGCGGCCATCTGGCGCGCCCGCGACGACCGTTACTCCGAGATCCGCACGGCGGCGACGCCGCGCGAATCGCGGATCGAGATGTCGTACATCGGAGGTTAGCGTTGCGCTACCGGCCGCTACTCACGCACGCGGCGAGGCCGTCGACGTTCGACGTCGCTGCCGTCGACGAGAACGGCGCTGCGCGCGACGTCGCGGTTGCCGGCGAGCATCCGTTGACGCTCTACGTCGACAAGCGCGAGCTCCTGACGCTGATGACGCTCGGCGCCGCGCCCGAGGCGCTGGCAATCGGCTACCTGCGCAACCAGCGTCTGGTCGAGCGGCTCGACGACATCGTCGCCGTCCAGGTCGACTGGGAGACGGATTCGGTCGTCGTCCGGACGCGGCATGGACTTGCCGATCTCGACGCGAAGACGGCCAAGCGAACGACGACCAGCGGCTGCGGCCAAGGCACGGTGTTCGGCGACCTGATGGAAGACATCGACAACGTGCGCCTCACCGGCGACGCGACGCTGACGCAGGCGGCGCTGTACGCGCTGCTCGACAAGGTTCGCCTGCACGAGACGATCTACAAGCAGGCCGGCGCCGTGCACGGCTGCGCGCTCGCCACGCACGGCGACGCGCGGGCCGACATCCTGATGTTCGTCGAGGACGTCGGCCGCCACAACGCCGTCGACGCGATCGCGGGCCAGATGTGGCTCGACGGCGAGGACGGTGCGGACAAGATCTTCTACACGACCGGACGCCTCACGTCGGAGATGGTGATCAAGGCGGCGCAGATGGGCATTCCGTTCCTGGTGTCGCGCTCCGGGCTGACGCAGATGGGCCACGAGATCGCGCAGAAGGTCGGCATGACGATGATCGGTCGCGCGACGAACCGGCATTACCTGCTGTTCACCGGCGCGCAGCGGTTTCGCGTCGACGCCGCTTCGGCGCCGCCGCGCGCCGGCCGCGTCGCGGCGACCTGATGCTCCGACGACGCGAGCCGCGATGATCGAGCGCACCGACATCACCGGCGTCGTGTTCGCCGGCGGCCAGGGACGAAGGATGGGCGGCGTCGACAAGGGACTCGTGGCACTCGGTGGCCGTCCGCTGGTCGCGCACGTTATCGACCGACTCGCGCCGCAGGTGGGTGCGCTCGTCATCAATGCGAACCAGAATCGCGATCGCTATGCGTCGTTCGGGTATCCGGTCGTCGCCGACGTGGTTCCCGACTTCGCCGGACCGCTGGCCGGACTGCACGCGGGAATCGCCGCCGCGACAACGCCCTACGTCGTCACGAGTCCGTGCGATTCGCCGTTCCTGCCGCTCGATCTCGTCGCCCGGCTCGCCGCGGCTTTCGACGCGCAGCCCATCGATCTCGCCGTCGCGCGGACGTTCGCCCAGCCGCACCCCGTGTTTTCGCTCGTCCGCAGCGACGTGCGTCCGCATCTCGAAGCGTTCCTGCGCGGTGGCGGCCGGAAGATCGACGCGTGGTACGCGACGCTGCGAGTCGTCGAGGTCGGGTTCGACGACGAACCCGACGCATTCCGCAACATCAACACGGTGGCGGAGCTCGAGGCGAATGCCGTTGCGGCCTCCGCGAACGCAATGAGGGCGCAATGATCGAACCCGCGCGGACACTGCGGGCGCTTTCCTGCGCCGACGACTACGATCCCGATTCGCTGTCGGTCGACGCCGCGCGCGCCGCCATCCGCCGGTTCCTGCGACCGGTGACGACCGTCGAACGCGTCCACATTCGCGCGGCGCTCGATCGTGTGCTGGCGGAAGACATCACGTCGCCGATCGACGTCCCGGGCCATGACAACTCCGCGATGGATGGATGGGCAATCCGGTTCGCGGACGTCGATCCGTCGCAGCCGACGACGCTGCGCCGCGTCGGCGAATCCTTTGCCGGCAATCCGTATCGAGGCGCCGTCGGCCGGGGCTGTGCCGTGCGTATTTTCACCGGCGCCGTCATGCCGGACGGTGCCGATACCGTCGTCATGCAGGAGCGCGCGACGCCGACCGCCGATGACGTGACGGTCGCCGCCGGTGCCGTCACCCGCACGGGCCAGAACCGGCGCCTGGCCGGCGAGGACATGAAGCGCGGCGCCATCGTGTTTCGTGCGGGGCAGCCCGTGCGTCCGGCCGAGCTCGGCATGCTGGCGTCGATCGGCGTCGGCGAGTGCACCGTCTACCGGAAGCTGCGCGTCGCGTTCTTTTCGACCGGCGACGAGTTGCGCTCGATCGGCCAGCCGCTTGGCGCCGGCGAGGTATACGACAGCAACCGCTACACGCTGTACGGCATGCTGACGCGCCTCAACTGCGACATCGTCGACCTGGGCGTGGTCAAGGACGTTCCGGAAGCGCTCGAGCACGCGCTCGTCAGCGCCGCGGCGACTGCGGATGTCGTCATCACGTCCGGTGGCGTGTCGGTCGGTGAGGCCGATTACGTCCGCGATCTCCTCGCCAAGCTCGGCGAGGTGCTGTTCTGGAAGATCGCGATGAAGCCCGGACGCCCGCTCGCGTACGGCAAGGTCGGCGGCGCCCACTTCTTCGGCCTGCCGGGCAATCCCGTGTCGGTGATGATGACGTTCTACGAGTTCGTCCGCGATGCGCTGCTGATCCTGCAGGGCCGGCGAGACGTCCCGCCGCTGCCGACGCTGCGGGCGGCGCTCGCCGGACCCATTCGCAAGATACCGGGACGCACCGAGTTCCAGCGCGGCGTCCTCGTGCAGGACGGCGACCGCTGGACGGTGCGAACCACCGGCGAGCAGGGTTCAGGCGTGCTGTCGTCGATGTCGCAGGCGAGTTGCTTCATCGTGCTGCCCGCCGACGCCGGCGATCTCGCCGCCGGCACGACGGTCGATGTGCAGTTGCTGGAAGGACTGGTCTGAAGCCGCCTTAGTAATATCGGGTGATCACGCCGCGGTCCAGCGCTTCGATCCGTCGCTCGAGCTCGAAAACGTCCGCCGAAGTCGCCAGATAGTCGTGGCGCGCCTTCTGTTCCTGCTGCCAGAACCAGCGATCCAGTCGGTCGAGAAGTCCAGGTGCACGTTGCGCGGGGGCCGCTGTCGCCGCGTGCGGTCGCGCGCCCGCCGGTCGAGCCGGACGCGGCCGGCGACCGAGCGCGTCGGCCAGCGATGTGTACAGTTGTCCAAATATGCTGGCGTCGAAATAGCGTTCCGCTGCGTTGGGTGTCAGATCGTAATGATTCATGGTCAGGCTCCGGCCGGGTAGGCGCTGGGTTCAGGGGTGGCCGCGTGTTGTGCGACGCACCATGACAAAGTAGGGTCGGATGCCAACGCAGTCAATTCATGCTTTTGGATCATCGACATAGCCACGTCATATATGTAGGACGACGACCTATTGCGATGCAGCATGAATGCGCGCATATTCAGTGCTTTGACGAACGTTTCCCATGGAGCTTTATCAACTGAAGGGCTTCGCTGCGGTGGCGGAGCTCGGCCAGCTCACCCGGGCCGCCGAGCGCCTGCACATCAGCCAACCCGCGCTGTCGGCGCAGATCAAGGCGCTTGAGGACGAGCTCGCCGTCGCCCTGTTCGAGCGCGGCGCTGGTGGCATGACGCTGACCGCGGCCGGACGGCAGCTGTTGCCGGAGGCCGAGCGGACGCTGACGGCAGCGCAGGCGCTACGCAGCCAGGCACTCGCGCTGCGCGGCGAGATCGCGGGCCGCGTGCGGCTGGGATCGGTCGGCGACCCCGAGCTCACGCGACTCGCCGAGGTGCTGCGCGGAGCCGTCGACTGCTTCCCGCTTCTCGAGGTCGACGTCCATCACGAAATCTCGGGCGCGGCGTTCGAGAAGGTGCGTGACGGCGAGCTCGACGCCGCGTTCTATTACGGCAATCTCGTCCATCCGGCGGTGGCGACGCTGGCGCTCCGCGAGCTCGCATTCCGTATCGTCGTGCCGAGCACGTGGGCCGGCCGGCTGGCCACTGCCGACTGGAAGACGATCGCCGCCGAACCATGGCTGACGACGCCGCCGATCAGCACGCACCACGTCCTCGCCACCGAGCTCTTCACCGCGCACGGCATCGAGCCCGCGCGCCAAGTGGAAGCCGATCACGAGGCGGTGATCAGCTCGCTCGTCGCCGCCGGCGTCGGCGTGGCGTTGATGCGCGAGGACATGGCGGTGGCCGACGCCGCGGCGGGGCGCATCGCGATCTGGGGCGACACGCGGCTGCGGACGTCCTTGCAGTTCATCTTCCGGCGCGACCGCGAGAGCGATCCGGCGATCCACGCCGTCCGTGACGTCGTCAGCGACGTCTGGGCGCACGCGCGACTGCCCGCCGCCGGATCCGGCGAGGCGCCGTCGCTGGCTGCGGCCAGCGCACTGCCGCTGTAAGGTTCCGCGCATCGGGCCGACCGTTGGAAACGGGCGGCAGATCGCCGTTGAAGCGACGCTCCGTTGGCGCAGGGAACGATAGTCGCCGGCAAGCCTCCAATCAACGATGTCAACGCGGAGCATGAATCCATGGAACGCCGTTTGGTGCTGCAAGGTATCGGGGCCGGCCTGCTGGTCGGCGCGGGCATAGCGATGGCCGACGACCCGAAGCGCGCGGTTGCGAAGGACGGCGGCGTCGAGCAGTTGCAGCGGACGTGGAAGTCGCTGCTCGCCCAGAATGCGAAGATCGCCGCCGATGCGTCGCCGGTCGTCAAGCCCGACGACGAGTGGCGCAGGACGCTCGACCCCGCCGCCTACGCGGTGCTGCGCCATGAAGGCACCGAGCGGCCGTTCACGAGTCCGCTCAACGACGAGCACCGCGCAGGCGTGTTCGTGTGCGCCGGCTGTGCGCTGCCGCTGTTCACGTCCGCGATGAAGTTCGACAGCGGAACGGGCTGGCCGAGCTATTTCACGACGATTCCCGGCGCGTTCGCATCGAAGACCGACAACAAGATGATCCTGCCGCGCACCGAATACCACTGCGCGAAATGCGGTGGCCACCACGGCCACGTGTTCGACGACGGCCCCGAGCCTACGGGCCTTCGTTACTGCAACAACGGCGTCGCGCTCCGCTTCATTCCCCGTCAGGCATAAGGCTCGCGCGGCGGCCGGCGCGATCTTCGCGCGCGATAGACTTCGCGCGTGGTCGAGCTCCGGCACGTTTCCAAGTCGTTTGCAGGCCCCGCGCCGCGGACGATCTTCCGCGGCCTGTCGCTCGACGTCGCGCCAGGCGAGTACGTCGCCGTCATCGGCGCGTCCGGTGTGGGCAAGTCGACGCTGCTCAACATCATCGCCGGCCTCGAACGCGTCGACGCCGGCACGGTCGTCGTCGGCGGTGTCGACTACGCGGCGCAGGACGACGACGCGCTCACCGCGCTGCGCCGCGTGCAAATGGGCTTTGTCTTCCAGGCGTTTCATGTGCTGCCGTACCTTTCGGTCGCCGACAACGTCGGACTGCCGCTCGCGCTTCGCAGCGAGCGTGGTGCCGAGGCGGCCGCCCGCATCGGCGAGATGCTGGACGCGGTGGGACTTGGCGGTCGTGCGCGCAGCGAGCCGCGCGAGCTGTCGGGCGGCGAGTTGCAGCGCGTCGCCATCGCCCGCGCGCTCGTGCATCGGCCCGCACTCGTGCTCGCCGACGAGCCGACGGGCAATCTCGACCCGGCCATCGCCGCGCAGATCATCGGGCTCCTGCGCGATGCGGTGACCCGGAATGGCGCCGCATGCGTGCTCGCGACGCATTCGCGCGCCGCGGCGGCATCGGCGGATCGCGTCTGCCGATTGACGCCGGAGGGTCTCGTTGCCGCGCAGGGCGGCGATGTCGACTAACGTGCGCGCGGCCGTCGCGCCGTTTGCCGTTGCGCGCGCGGTCACCGGCGGGCTGCGCACGCTGGTGCGCGGACGCACGCTGCTCGCCGTCGTCGCCATCGCGTTCGGCATCGCACTGGGCTATGCCGTCGAGCTCATCAATCGCGCTGCGGTGAACGAGCTGGCGGCCGGTCTCGCGACGCTGTCGGGCGATGCGGACCTCGAAGTGCGCGGGCCGCGCGCCGGTTTCGACGAGGCGCTCTATCCGGTGCTCGCGCGACTCGACGGCGTCGCCGTCGCGAGCCCGATCGTCGAGACCGACGTGACGGTGCGCGGCCGCGACGCGCCGCTGGCGATCGTCGGCGTCGACGCGTTCCGTGCCGCGACGATCACGCCGGCGCTCGTTGGGACGACGAAAGACCGCCTGGACGCGCTGCGCGCCGATGCGCTCTTTCCGAGCGCCGCCGCCGCAAGCTGGCTCGGCGTTCGTGACGGCGACACGGTCATCGTCGAGTCGGGCCGCGCAGCGCTGACGCTGCGCGTTGCCGGCGGGTCGGGCAACGGCGGCTCGCTGCGCTACGCGGTGATGGACATCGCGGCCGTGCAGGACGCGTTCGGCCTGCGCGGTCGGCTGACGCGCATCGACCTGCGCGTAGCACCCGGCGTCGATGCCGCCCGACTTCAGCAGCGCCTGCAGCCGCTGCTGCCGCCGGGGCTCTCGGTTGCGCCGCCGCAAGCGGGCATGGCCGCCGCCGCGCGACTGTCGCGCGCGTATCGCGTGAACCTCAACGTGCTCGCGCTCGTGGCGCTGTTCACCGGCAGCATGCTGGTGTTCGCGACTCAATCGCTGTCGGTCGCGCGACGACGCCCGCAATTCGCGCTGTTGCGAACGCTGGGTCTCACGCGCCGGCGGCTCGTCGGCTTCGTCATCGCCGAGGCGGCGGCGCTCGGGGTCGTCGGCGCCGTCGCCGGCATCGCCGCGGGCCACGCGCTCGCGTGGCTCGCGCTGCGGGAATTCGGACCCGACCTCGGCGCGGGCTTCTTTCGCGGCCGCGCCGTCGCGCTCGCGTTCGAGCCTTTGCCGATGCTCGCATTCGGCATGCTGGGTCTTGGCGCGGCGATCGTCGGCAGCGCGTTGCCGGCGCGCGAGGCGGCGATGGCCGCACCTGCTGCGGCGCTGAAGGCGAGCGACGCCGACCTAGGCACGACGATCCCGCCGTGGCCTGCGTGGCTGCTGATCGCGCTCGGCGCAAGCTTGGCGGCGCTGCCCGCCGTCAACGGCCTGCCGCTGTTCGGATACGGCGCGATCGGGCTGCTCGTCATCGGCGGCATTCTCGCGCTGCCGCAGATCGCGCAGTGGATGCTGCGGATCGTGCGCACGCCGGCGAGCGTACCGGCGCAGCTTGCCATCGCGTACATGCGCGCATCGCCGGGTCGCATCGCGGCGACGCTCGCCGCGATGGTCGCCAGCGTATCGCTGATGGTGGCGATGGCCATCATGGTGACGTCGTTTCGCCAATCGCTCGAAGACTGGCTGACCGTCATGCTGCCGGCCGACCTATACGTGCGCACCGCATCCGACAGCGTCGCCTTCACGCGCGCGGACCGCGACGCGCTGGCGCGAATCGGCGGCGTCGAGCACGCGGAATTCATGCGCGCGACGTCCATCTTCGTCGATCCTTCGCTGCCCAGGGTCACCCTGCTCGCGCGCGACATCGATCCGCGCGACGCGGCGGCGCGCCTGGCGCTCGTCGGCGATGCGCTCCCCGTCGGACCGTCGCAACCTCCGCCCGCGTGGATCAGCGAACCGGTCGCCGACGCGAAATCGCTCGCGCCGGGTGCGCTGCTGACGCTGCCGCTGAACGGTCGCGCGGTCGCGTTCACCGTTGCCGGCATCTGGCGCGACTATGTGCGGCAGCAGGGCGCGATCGTCATCGAGCGCTCGCGCTACGTGGCACTCACCGGCGACGATGCGGTGAACGAGGCGACGCTCTGGCTTGCGCCCGGCGCGGATGCGGCTGCGGTGCGCGACGCGGTCGCAGGTCGTGCCGGTGACGCCAAGCGCGTGCTGGCTGCAACGCCGGGCGATCTGCGCAAGCTCTCCCTCGCGGCGTTCGATCGCACGTTCGCCGTCACCTATGCGCTCGAAGCGGCGGCCGTGCTGATCGGCGTCGTGGGCCTGTCGGCGGCGCTCGTCGCGCAGACGCTCGCCCGCAGCCGTGAATTCGGCGTGCTGCGGCATGTCGGCATGACCCGCGGACAGCTTCGCGCCATGCTCGCCGTCGAGGGTGCGACGCTCGCCGGCATCGGCGTCGCGTGGGGCCTCGTCCTGGGCTTCGCGATCAGCCTGATCCTGGTCCACGTCGTCAACCGGCAATCGTTTCACTGGGGCATGGCGTTGCACGTGCCCTGGGTTGCGCTCGCCGCGTTGGCGATCGCCCTCGTCGCGCTGGCGACGCTGACCGGCCGCAGCAGCGCGCGCGCGGCGACGAGCATCAGCGCGGTGCGCGCCGTGCGGGAGGACTGGTGATGGATGCGGCGCGTCGGCGATTGCTGCTGCTGCCCCTGCCGCTCGCGCTCGTCGTCGCGCGGTCGCGCGCGGATGTCGCCTACCCCGATGTGCGCCAGGGTGCGGCGCTGCGTTTTCCCGCCGACGAAGGCGCGCACCCGACCTTTCGCAACGAGTGGTGGTACGTGACCGGATGGCTGCGCGATGCGCGAGCACGCGAGCTCGGCTTCCAGGTGACCTTCTTTCGCAATCGCCCGGGTGTCGCCGAGGCGAGCGACAGCCGCTTCGCACCGAAGCAATTGCTGTTCGCGCACGCGGCGATCGCGGATCCCGCGGTGGCGCGACTCGCCGTCGACCAGCGTGCGGCGCGCGAGGGGTTCGATATCGCGCGCGCCGCGACCGGCGCGGCCGACGTTCGCATCGACGACTGGTCGCTTGTCCAGGACGGCGACCGCTATGTCGCCCGCGTCCGGGCGCGAACGTTCGCGCTCGATCTCGCCTTCGACGCGCGGACGCCGATCCTGCTGCAAGGCGACGCCGGCGTCAGCCGCAAGGGCCCCGACGCCGGCGATGCGAGCTTCTACTACAGCCGTCCGCAGCTCGCTGTCAGCGGTTCGGTATCGATCGGCGAACGGGTCCGCGACGTTACGGGCGTCGCGTGGCTCGATCACGAATGGTCGAGCCGCTACCTGTCGCACGGCGCCGTCGGCTGGGACTGGACCGGCATCAATCTCGACGACGGGTCCGCGCTGATGGCGTTTCGCATCCGCGATGCGCAAGGGGTCGCAACATGGGCAGGGGGCGCCTATCGCGATGCGGCCGGCGCGACGCACATCTTCGCACCGGCCGCTGTCGCGTTCGCCGCCGACAGGCGCTGGCGTTCGCCACGCACCGGCTTCGAATATCCGGTCCGCGTGAGATTGCGCGCGGGCGAGCTCGAGTTGCTGCTGGAGCCGCTCTTCCCCGACCAGGAGCTCGACGCGCGCGCCGGCGTCGGCACCGTGTATTGGGAAGGCGCCGTGCGCGCGTCGATCGGCGGGCGCATCGTCGGACGCGGTTACCTCGAGCTCACCGGCTACGGCGGCGCGCTGCGGCTGTAGTCATCGGTAATGGGTCGATCCACTGCCTCTTCACACCTTCGTTGCGAAGGAGACCGTTTCCGGGTACAACGCCGGTTGACTTCGATGTCACCACAACCGCTCGGCGCAAATTCAAACGACACTTGCTGAGTCAATCACGCGTTACGATGCGCGCTCGACTAGGGAGCCTGGCGATGCAACTCGCGCTGGCGACCCTGATGTTCGCCATCGCATGCCCTGCGCTCGCGCAAGTCGCGCCGCCCTCTGCCGGCGATGCGGCCGCGGGCAAGCCGGCGCTCATCACGCGCGGCGCGCCGCTCGTCATCAACAACCGCACGGTATTCGTGTTCCGCGGAACGGTGTTTGGCGCCACGGCCGAGGATCGAGCCGAAGCATCGGCGTCGCGAGTCGACGGCGCGCTCGCGCGCGGTGGACCGGGGAACGTGACCTCGCGCGAAACGTCCGAAGGCACGATCGTGTCGATCGACGGCCAGGGCGCGTTCCTGATCGTACCCGCCGACGTCGGCATCGGCGAACGCGATGGCGTCGCGCCGTCGGCGGAGCGGGCGGTTGCAGCACTTCGCGACGCGATCGCCGTCGGGCGCGAGAGCCGCGATCTGCGCGTCATCCTGCTCGCGATCGGACTATCGGCGCTGGCGGCGCTGGTCTACGCCGCGATCGTGCGCACGCTCTGGGCAGCGCGGCGGCGGATCGGAAAACGGTTGCTGCCCCGTGTGGAAGTACATGCCGGCCGGCTGAAGCTCGCCGGTGTCGAGGCGCTCGGCGTGCAGCACGTCATGCTGCTGACGCGGCGTGCCGTCGACTTGGTCGCGGGCGTGCTCATCCTGTTCGCGACGTACGTGTTCCTGGCGTTCGTGCTCGAACGCTTTCCCTATTCGCGGCCTTGGGGAGACGCGCTGGGCAGCAACCTCGTCGACCTCGCCGCAAGGATCGGCCTGGCAATCGTCGGCGCGATGCCGGGACTCGTGATCGTCGCCGTGATCTTCGTGCTCGCGCGCGGCGCCGTCCGCCTCGCCGGAGCCTTCTTCGACCGCATCGCCCGCGGCGAGGCGGCCATCGGCACGCTCGATTCCGACACCGTCCTACCGACGCGCCGAATCGCCGGCATGGTCATCTGGCTGTTCGCGCTCGCGATGGCCTACCCGTACTTGCCCGGCTCGAACACCGACGCGTTCAAGGGCTTGTCGGTGCTCGTCGGGCTCATGATCTCGCTCGGCGGCGCGAATGTCGTCGGTCGCGCGCTGGCCGGCCTTACGATCATGTACACGCGAGTGCTGAAACGCGGCGAATTCGTTCGGATCGGCGACGTCGAAGGTACGGTAACGGACGTCGGATTCCTCGTGACGCGGATATCGACCGGCACGGGCGAAGAGGTCATCCTGCCGAATTCGGAAGTCGCCTCGACGGCAACGCGCAATTACTCGCGCGCGGCGGACGGCCGCGGCTATGTCCTGCATACGGGCGTCACCATCGGCTACGCAACACCCTGGCGACAGGTGCATGGAATGTTGCTGGAAGCCGCCCGCAGGACGCCGGGCCTGGCGGCGGAGCCCGCGCCGTACGTATTGCAGACGGCGCTGTCCGATTTTTATGTCGAATATCGGTTGGTTGCCAATGCGGAGCCGTCTTCACCGGCGGGTCGCGCCAAGGCGATGAGCGCGCTCCACGCGAGCGTGCTGGACGCCTTCAACGAGTACGGCGTGCAGATCATGTCACCGCACTACATCGCCGATCCGCCGGACGTGCAGATCGTACCCAGGGCGCACTGGTTCGACGCGCCGGCCGCGCGCGATGATCCGCCCGGCGATGGCCGCCGGGACACCTGATCGGCGCACACGCGCGTCGATGCGCAGCGGCACTTCGCCGCTAGCGCGGCTTCACGTCGACGACCTCCGCGTCCGTCTCCTCCACCACCCATGCGTCGAGCAACGTATAGGCGACGGCGAGGAGCACCGGGCCGACGAAGAGCCCGAGCAGACCGAACGCAAACAACCCGCCGATGACCCCGGCGAAGATCAGCAGCAGCGGCAGATCGGCACCCCGCTTGATCAGTATCGGGCGCAGGATGTTGTCGAGGCTGCCCACGGCGATCGTCCATATCAGCAACGCGACGAACCATCCTGTGTTGTCATGCCACCATAGCCAGACCAGCCCGCCGGCGAGCACCGGCAGCGGCCCGATCTGCGCCAGCGCCAACATCAGCATCACGGCGGTCAGCACGGCGGCGAACGGCACGCCGGCGATCGCGAGA
>Ga0068855_100006663_pt1 | contig 14028 bp, 12 predicted proteins | sample KBSCornC52_FD_66592 | JGI IMG/M metagenome (GOLD analysis project Ga0068855, IMG submission 66592) | Corn rhizosphere microbial communities from Kellogg Biological Station, Michigan, USA - KBS Corn C5-2 | ecosystem: Host-associated > Plants > Roots > Rhizosphere > Soil ... | reverse complement strand
CATGCCGACGGCGGGCGCGCCATTTAGCCGTGTGTACTGCCGCTGCTCCTGGGAGGCATCGCGCACGTTGGCCACCTGGCCAAGCGAAATGAGCTGCCCGTTGAACGAGCCGACCGGAATGGCGGCCATCTCCTGCACGCTTTTAAAGTAGCCGATACTGCGGATCGTATACTCTGTGTCGCCCTCCTTTGCGATTCCGGCGGGCAGGTCCAAATTCTCCTGCACGATCCGCTTGCTGACGTCTGTAAGCGCCAGGTGGTAGGATTGCAGCTTCGTCGGATCCACGTCGACAATGATGGACCTATCCAGCCCCCCTGTAGCGACTGCCGATGCGACTCCTCCGGCAGACTGGATGAGCGGCGCGACTTGATTGTTCAGCTCCGATTTTAGTTTTGCAAGGTCCTGCTCGCCGGAGATTCCGTAGATAAGAATCGGCAGCTGAGACGGATCGAATCGCACTACCAGCGGCGTCTGAAGGGTAGGATCGTTCGGGAACGCCTGGCGGGCGCGTTCTACCTGCTGCAGCACATCGATTGCCGCCTGGCCAATGTCCGCGCCATAGTTGAACTGAACTCGAACCACGGAGGACCCTTGCGTGGAAGTGGAGCTCACCTGATAGATATTGGATGCCGTCGCGACCGCTTGTTCCACCGGCCGCGTGATCTGGGTCTCCACCTCTTCGGGTGAGGCGTTCGGCCAGGCAGTGATCACGGCGAGAGTCGGAAGCGAGACTTTGGGCAGCAGGTCGATCGGAAGCTTTGTCAGGCAGATGATTCCAAGCAGCACCAGGGAGGCGATACGCATGGTGACGGCAACGGGCCGGGTAACTGAGAAGCGTGCGATATTCATGTTCTAGTTCTCTTAAGGCTAACGTTCATCTCAGCGGCCAGTCCCGCCGCCAGACCCGCTCGCGCCCGGAGCAGAGCCGCCGCTTGCGGCCGAGCCGGTCGAGCCAGTGCCGACCGGATTACTGCCGATCCCGCCGGGAATGCCTGTTCCGCCTGAGCCGGAAGGGGCGCCGCCCGGGTTGATCGTGGGGCCTACGGTCGCCCCGCCGCCTCCAGGCACTGCCGGCCGCGCCGACGTTTCCGGCGCGGAGGCGCCGGAGGGGTTAGCCGATCCGCCGACCGCACTTGAACCAGACGAGGATGTCGCCGCGCCGACTCCGCCCTGACCTCCACCGGATGTGGAAGCAGCGCCTCCCGAGGCTGCGCCTGGCATGGAAGCCGTGCCCGAACGCGCTGCGCTCCCCGTGTCCGGCCCGCCAGCGGGCTGCAGGCTGTAGGTTGGCGCGCTCGCACCGCCAGCCTGCCCGGAAGCCGTGGCGGGGGCGCCTCCGCCGACACCCGCGATCGCCGGCTGGCCGGACCGTTTTTCGCGCCCGGCGCCTTTGTCAATTGCCACTTTCTGTCCGTCCTTCAGCGGCTGCGCGGAAATCGTGACCACTTTTTCGCCCGGCTGAACGCCCTCGACAATGGCGGTTCCCACGGCATCTTTGTCTCCGGTCCGTACGGGACGCACATGCACTACGGACTGATCGTCGACAACTGAGACCGTCTCGCCCTTCGGCCCATTCTGTATCGCCTCGTGCGGCACGACGATCGCATTGTGGGTAACCTGGGTAACCAACATGATGCGACAATACATTCCCGGCCGGATAAGGTGCGATTCGTTACCGAAGCTCGCCCTCACCAGAAACTGGCGACTCTGGGGGTCGGCGGCGGCGTTCACCTGCGCAACCTTGCCGGAAAATGTCCGGCCGGGAAGCGCATCAAAAGCCGCGGTCGCGCTCGTACCAACATGGATGCTCGGGCGAATCTCCTCGGGGACCGACGTTGTGACATAGATGTTTCGAAGCGCCTGCACGGTTACGACAGGCTGGCCGGCCGTCACAACGGAGCCCGGGTCCATAAACCGGGCCGTAACATAGCCATTGATAGGAGAGCGAAGAATCAGGTCCGAGAGCTGCGCCCGAAGATTGCGCAGCTGCGCATCGCCTGCGTTTGCCGCACCTGCCGCGACATTCAGCTGCGCGCGAGCGTCATCGACGTCCTGCGCGGCAATGAAGCCCTGTTTATAGATGGAGTAGGTCCGGTTATATTTGATCTGCGCATTGGTGAGGGTCGCCTGCGCGCTTGTGTTGTTCGCCTGCTGCTGACGAATACTTGCCTGAATTTCGGACGGGTCCATGCGCACGAGTACATCGCCCTTGTGCACAGGATCGCCTTCGCGAACCGTTAGGTAGTCCACGCGCCCGGTAATCTTCGGCGCGATCTTAATATCGGAGAACGACTCCACACTGCCCACGCCCTCATACACGTGAACGATATCGCGCACTATGGCCGTGGCGACGCCAACAGGCGGCGGCGCCGATTTACGGGCCTTGGCAGCGCGCGCCTGGGCGGCTGCCTGCTGGCGGTTCTCGATGACCCGCCATGCTATCACGCCGCCCAGGACAACCAGGGGGATCAGGACATAGAGTACCCGCCTCATTCCGCTGACCGTTTCCTATTGCTAAATTACTGTCGGCGTGAATGAAGTGCGAACAAACGCGCTCGTTCCGGTTACCTCACCACCCCGCATGGCAGGCAGACGCCCGCGAGGAAATCTATGTTCCCGGAACGGCGGAGCGGTCGATTAGGTAAATGCGGGGAGGCTTTAGAGGGTCACCGCTCAGGGCGGGGGCCGTAGTGTGGGAGCGGCTCGCCCTGCTCGTAGGCGCCGAGGTCCGGAGCCGAGCCGTGAAATCCGTCGTTAAAGCCCGGCATTGCGAGCCCGGCATCTACCGCCGAGCTTCCCGGCTTCAGGCGCAGGTCGATCTCCAGGCGAACGTAGACGATCAGCTCATCCTTCGGTGCAGCCGTGCCTGCGGCGAATATCGAGGCAGGATCGAGTGCGATGACATGTCGCTCGATCGCGGCTTTCGCCCGAACTTCGGCCGGCGATTCATACTTCTCACCGTTCCACTTGAGAAACACATCTCCCGACCAGCCGGCGAATCCATCGTAATCGAAGTCGCACCCCGTTGTCTGGGGGCTGCAATCGAACGCGCGCCCGCTGGTACCGACGAAGAGATTGTTGCGCGAATAGCAGTTGGAAAACGCGTGGGAAGTGCTGACAGGCAGAGCGGGACCGGACCGTCGTGTTATGCACGATGACCGCGCCGGTGGCATCGAGGCCACGGAACGGGTCGGACCGCGTTCCGGACCCTCCGCCTTTGCCTGGGACGACGTGGCGCTCGATCATCGCTGCGGGCGCGGTCGGCTCGGGGATCGTTCTCGAATGAAGCGTGCGCTGAACGCTGGCCCCTCCGGATCTCAGAGTCAGTCGTATATCGTACGAAGTGTCGGGTTCGAGCAGAAGCAGACTGCCTGCAAACAGATGCGCATCCGATGGGATTTCGATGGCAGTCGGCTTTGGTTTGCCGCCCTCGTCTTTAGAACGGCCCGCGCTCCGTGCGAAAGAGCGGCGGCCCCTGCTTCCATGCGATCGTATCGGACTTGCGGTACTTCACCCCTACCGTTGCCGGATGAGCGTCGTTATCTCTCACGATCCAGTAGAAGCCGAGACAGCGGAGCGTCGGCGGATCGAGCGCTGGATCCCCTACTGGCGCGGCTGTCTGCGCGAGGCAAGCCAGAGCGGAACCGAACAACAGTGTGATAAGAACCGCAATGAAATAGCAGCGCATACCGTCTCCTCGCGCGTTCATTTCTGCTTCTGTCTCGCTTTTAGCAGATCCATCATCTCTTTGATTCGGCCGACTCTTGTCTCCGGACGTTTGGCGCTCTCTATCCATCGGACGTAGTTGTTCCGATAAAACGTGGCGAGCGATTCAAAGAACTCCTGCGAGGGCGGGTCGGTGTCCAGGGCGTCTACGATGTCCGCCGCGAGGCTGTCAGTCTGCGGGCCTTCCGGCCAGAGTTCGACCTCAACTTCTTGGCCCGCGTCCAGGCCGTTGTCCCGTCGCCAGGCGGCGCCCAGCGGCAGGAAGTACTGTTCGCCGTCCGAGCCCAGAGAGCCACGAATCTTGCATCCATCGATGGTTCCGGAGATGTGGTGACGCTGCTTCACGCCCCAGGCATCGTTCGGATCGAACGGAATGGGGAGAAAGACGCGAGTTCCGGTCTCGGCGATAACGATCTTAAAGCGCTGCGTTGCCATTGGTTACTTTCCCGCGCGGGTATAGGTCACTTCGCTCAGAGAGCGGACGGCACATGGAGTGTGCCTGCTATGAGATACTGATTGGCGGACTGGAAATCCCATCGGGGACCGTGGACGGGCCCAGCACCTCTCGTACTTTATGCGACAGGCCGGACAGGGTGTAGGGCTTGGCAAGGAATGCGATTCCGGGATCCGTGGCGCCGTGGTGTAGAAGCGTGTCCTCGGTATATCCAGAGACATACAGCACTTTGAGCGATGGTCGCGAGGCTCTCAACTCCTCCGCCAGATCCTTTCCGCTCATGTGCGGCATCACCACATCTGTGATCAAGAGGTCGATCTTCTCTTCAAGACCCGACGCAATCTCCAGCGCTGCCGCGCCGTCAGCAGCCTCGATCACTCTATATCCCAGCGTCTTCAGAGCCGTGGTTGCGAGCATCCGCAATTCGGCCTCATCCTCAGCTATGAGCAAGGTCTCAGTCCCGCGAGGCGAAGCAATGGGTGAATCAGGCACGAAGATCGGCTCAGCATGCTCAGATACTTGCGGCAAGTAAATCTTGAACGTGGTTCCCTTCCCAATTTCGCTGTAGATCCAGATGTGCCCGCCTGCCTGCTTTACCGCGCCGTAAACTGAGGCAAGTCCGAGACCGGTCCCGCGTCCCTGCTCCTTCGTCGAGAAAAATGGCTCGAAGATCTGCAGACGCACCGATTCATCCATGCCGCAGCCTGTATCGCTTACCGCCAGCATGACATAGTCGCCCGCCTCCACATCCTCGTGCTGCCGGGCATAATTGCCGTCCAGCGAGACGTTTCCAGTCTCTATGATAATCCGTCCGCCTTCCGCTGGAATGGCATCCCTTGCGTTGACGACGAGGTTGATCAGAATCTGTTCGAATTGATTCGGGTCGACGCGGACCGCCCTGAGATCCGATGCGATCTTAGCGCTGAGCTTGATGTGCTCGCCGATCAACCGCTGGAGCATGTCATCCGTGTTGACAACGAGCTCGTTCAGATTGATGACTCTGGGCTGAGTTAGCTGGCGGCGCGCGAAAGCAAGCAGCTGACTGGTGAGCTTGGAGGCACGAAGCACTGTGTTGCGAATGCCGTGGACATGGTGAGTCAGGCTGCTGTCAGTTGGAATCTCCAGGTCGATCAACTCTGAGTAGCCATTGAATACCGTGAGCATATTGTTGAAATCATGGGCTACGTAGCTCGCGATCCTCCCAAGACTTTCCAGCTTTCGCGATTGAAACAGCTGCTCTTCCAGCCTCTTGCGCTCCGTAATATCCTCGCCTGTGCCGACCAATCCTACGACTTCACCTTCCGAAAACAACGGTGACCATCCGAACGCGATCGTCAATAGCGAGCCATCATTTCGGGCCAACTGCGTCTCCGCATGGTGCATCGGAACGCGCTCATGTAAGATATGCAGGAGCTGCTCATCCACAAGGTCACGACTTTCGAGCGGTGACAGGATGGTAAAGGGCTGGCCGACCAGGCTTTCGGCGGAATAGCCCGTCATATCGAGCATTCGGCGGTTAACGAGCGTAAATCGCCGTTCCATGTCTAAAGCGACGACGGCGAATACTGCCGTGTCCAGCACTTTCTCGCGGAAGGCGTGTGCCTGCTCCAGCTCCGAATTGAGCTCAGTGCGCTGGAGCTCGCTGTGGCGCCGCTCGGCATCGGTCTGATTGAGCGCTGCTCCGGTCCTCCAAATCACCGTTGTAAGCACCGCGCTGTTCAGCGTTGTCAGCACTGCAAGCCCTAATGGAACGTCGTACGCCCCGACCCGGAAACCCAGGTAGCTGACCACGCAAAGCAGCGGCGGCCCAACGATGGCCGCGGGCAGCAACCGGCGCGTAACGTCGCTGCCGATCGCCTCGGCGGTCAGAAGCCGCATCACACCGCGATCCGGGCGGGCACACATCCCTCCCAACGATAGCAGCACGAATGTCAACGCTGTGGGCAGAACGGCCAGGTAGTGCGGGGATGGTTTTTGCGCGCTAAGAGAGAAGAAGATGTAACCGATGAGCACTGCCAGCGTATAGAGCCCGACGAACAGAAGAAGAATCTGAGCGGGACGACGCGTCGTGCTTTCAACGTCGAGGAAGAGCATCGCCGCGCCGATCGTGATGAAAAGACCGGCCGTCGCAGGAGTCATCACTCCAGGCAGCAGGGTCCCGGGCAGCACAGCGGAAGCAAGATACACGTGTTCGATTGCGCCGAAATCCCGGTGCGTCGCGCTCCTCACCAGAGCGATCAATCCGGCCAGAATGACCATGCTGGCGCAGGCGGCTGCAATTCGGCGTACTTGGACCGAGGCATGAGGATTTTGCCGCAGCCATAGTACCAGGCCTAAGAGCGCAAGAGCGAGGCTGACCCCCGGGCCCATTGGCTTTAGTCCCGGCAGTACGTTTTTGTACGCCGGGTTATTAACTTCCCACCTGAGCAGACCCAGCAGACCAACGATGACGGCCGTCACTGCGCCCGCGCGGGTGCAGGTGCCGCACACGGAGACGGTTCGGGGCGCACTTTGCAATTGCGGGACGTGTTCGCTCTTGGAGGGCATCCTGATCCTCGTGGCGCGTCGTCGATGTAGAAGAGTCCCTCGAGAGCCTCTCAGAACCGGTTCGAATGTTCCGTGCCTAAACTGTTATCTCCTGCCAGAGAGGAATAACAAATGAAAACTCGAAACGTTAGTCCGCACACTCTGGAGGCATAGAATGTTATCGGAGAACCGCGAATCGATCCGCAATATATCTGAGCTGGATGGGCTATTGAGCGATCCCTCCGCCGGCGTTGTAGAGGCCATGCGCAGGCTGGAGGGCGATATCCTCCTTTTAGGCGTTGGCGGTAAGATGGGTCCCACACTTGGCTGGATGGCAAAGCGCGCCTCGCAGATGGCGGGGACAAAGCGGAGGATCATCGGTGCTTCGCGCTTTTCGAAAGACGGGCTGGAAGACGTACTGCAGGCTCACGGTATTGAAACCATTCCTTGCGACCTGCTCGATGCTGATTCACTGGATCGCCTGCCCGATGCGCCAAATGTCATTTACATGGCGGGTATGAAATTCGGCGCGACGGGGAATGAGGCGCTAACCTGGGCGATGAACGCACATCTTCCCGGCCTCGTCGCGCGACGGTTTCGCAAGAGTCGTATCGTGGCGTTCTCGACCGGGAACGTCTACCCCCTCGTGCCCGTTACACGAGGGGGATCGACCGAGGAAGACCCTCTGCAGCCCATCGGGGAGTATGCGATGAGCTGCCTCGGGCGGGAGCGGATTTTAGAGCACTTCAGCCGGACTTTGGAGATTCCGATGGCGATCCTGCGGCTCAGCTATGCTGTGGAGATGCGCTACGGCGTTCTGGCAGACATCGCCACGCAGGTGCTGAATGAGCAGCCGATCGACTTGAAGATGGGCAGCTTTGTCGCCATCTGGCAGGGTGACGCCAACGCGATGGCGCTCCAGGCGTTCGATCACGTCTCCACGCCGCCCACCGTTTTGAACCTCACCGGCCCCGAGATACTCAGCGTTCGCCAGGTCACCGAGGAGTTCGGCCGCCTGCTCGGCCGGGAGGTACGGTTTACAGGCGAGGAGTGCGGCAAGGCGCTTATCAGCTCGGCCCGCAAGGCGCACGGCCTGTTCGGCTATCCGCGAGTTCCGATCTCGCAAGTGATCTCCTGGACCGCCGACTGGGTCTCGCGCGGCGGCGAAACGCTGGGCAAGCCCACCCATTTCGAAACGACCGATGGCAGGTTCTGACTGAGATTTGCATTGATATATCCAGGAGAACCAGGCAGTGCCAAGCGGTAAGGTCATCTTCCTCAATGGAACGACAAGCAGTGGAAAAACTTCGTTGGCACAAGCCTTACAGGAGGTGCTTGACGCACCGTACTTCCATGCCGACGCAGATCGCTTGAAAGAGATGACCGGGCGAATACCTCCCGCCGAACGTGGAGCGGCGTTCAAGCGCAGCGAGTTTATGCCTGCCTTATACGCCGGAATCCCTTTGTGCTTTGCGGCGATCGCATCTTTGGGCAGCAACCTGATTGTTGACGATGTCATGCGGCCGCTGCAGCTGCGAAGCTATGTGGACGCATTTGCGAACTGCGAAGTGTTATTCGTAGGCGTCCACTGCTCCGAAGACGAATTAGAGAGGCGCGAGCGCGAGCGCGGCAACCGGCGTATCGGGCGCGCGAAGGAGCAGCTCCAGGACGGCCTGGTACACGCGCTTGGCATTTATGATCTGGAAGTGGATACAACGAACCGAACCGCGCTGGAGTGCGCCGAGGAAGTAAAGCGCCGCCTGGATTTAGGGATCGTGCCAGACGCGTTCCGCCGGTTGGCTGCACTTCCGATCGAGGATTTATGGAACATGACCGATACATTCGACCAGTCCATTTATCAAGCGCTGCACCCGGCACTGCCCTGGAAATCGCCATAGAACATCTCGACCGATCGGCCAGGTGATCTGCTGGACCGCTGACTGGGTGGCGTGCGGCGAGTCGCTGGTCAACTCCACGCATTTCGAGACCACCGATGGCAGGTTCTGTTCGTGCCCCTTCGTACAAGCGCCCGACCGACCAGCACTACCTCCGGGCGAATCCACTCATGCTATAATAACCTTAGAAGACATTGGCTAAGGAGTCGAAGAGATGCCACATTCTCGCATTCCCAGCGACGTTATCATGCGCCGCGGCAAAGAGATCTATGATTCGGTTCTTCGTGAACGGGTTGAGACCGCCGAGAACATCGGGAAGCAGATCGTGATCGATGTTGAGACCGGCGAATATGAGGTAGATGAGAGCGGTCTTCAAGCGAGCCTGCGCATGCTCAAGCGAAAGCCGGATGCCGCGCTATACGGCGGACGCATAGGTTACAATGCCGTCTATTCCATTGGCGGAACCATCAGCCGGACATCGGACCGTTGATAGGCAGGGTCTCTGACGATCACATCTATCTCGCAATTGAGTTTGTCCTCGCCAACAGCACAATTGCAGAGCGAGAGATGGTCATCGATACCGGCTACGTCGGCACACTCACTCTCCCAACCCACGCAATCCAAAGCTTTACACTTCCCTTCTTGCGCAGTCTTACTGCCTCGCTCGCTGATGGCAGTACTATCGTTGTGGATGTTTACCTTGCCACAATCAGGTGGCACGACGCCGTGCGTGACATTGAAGTGATTTGCCTTGAAGATCGGCCGCTTATTGGCATGCTGTTGCTTGACGGCAGCACTATGAACGTTCACTTCAAGAACGGCGGGTTAATGGAGCTCGTTGATGGCGCCTAGCCCTTTCACCGATTCCTATGCCTCAACGATGATCGCCCTCCAGAGCGGGTTGGTAATCCCAGCGTGCCCGCTGGCGCTTACTTCAGAGCGCAAGCTGGATGAACCGCGGCAGCGGGCGCTCTGCCGGTACTATGCCGCAGCGGGTGCGGGCGGGCTGGCAGTGGGAGTGCACACGACGCAATTTGCTATCCGCGATCCGAAGGTAGGACTCTATTTGCCGGTGCTCGCACTGGCCTCTGAGGAATTGGACCGTGCCGACATCGGCCGAGAAGTCCCAATTGTGCGTATTGCGGGAATATGCGGTGACACCCGGCAAGCGGTACACGAAGCAGAGGTTGCACACGAGTTGTGGTATCACGCCGGTCTGTTAAGCCTCGGGGCGCTTCGGGACGCGAGTGAGGATCGCCTGATCGACCACTGCGGCACCATCGCCGAAGTCCTTCCAATCGTGGGCTTCTACCTCCAGCCCGCGGCGGGAGGCCGCCTGCTCTCGTACCGCTTCTGGCGTCGATTCTGCGAGATAGAGAATGTAGTGGCGATTAAGATCGCGCCGTTCAACCGCTATCAGACGCTCGACGTCGTTCGCGCTGTGGCGGAGTCCGGCCGCGAGGATATCGCCCTGTACACCGGCAATGATGATAACATCGTGCTGGACCTTCTGACGCCGTACCGGATCATGATCAATGGCCGCACGGTCGAGCGGCGGATTATCGGCGGGCTGCTGGGACACTGGGCGGTATGGACCCGCCGCGCAGTGGAGCTTCTGGGCACATGCCGAAAGATTGCCGACACTGGCGCGGATGTCCCGGCTGATATGCTGCTCCTCAACTCAGAGGTGACTGACGCAAACGCCGCGTTTTTCGATGCCGCCAACGGCTTCGCAGGCTGCATCGCTGGCCTCCACGAGGTGCTCCGCCGTCAGGGAGTGCTGGAGGGCATCTGGTGCCTCGATCCGAACGAAGGTCTCTCGCCCGGCCAGATGGAGGAGATCGATCGTGTTTACGCGGCCTACCCGCAACTAAACGATGATGCGTTCGTGGCGGAGCACCGCGACGAGTGGCTGAGAGGGTAGTGAATCATAATTCCATGTGAGGATCGATCAGCGGATTCCATGGCTGAGGAGAGCGCTTATATGCGAGCTAGGAGCGGGATCGGAGTCGGCGTCATCATTGGAGCGATAGCCGGAGCGGGATGCCTCGGGATTTTCGTTCTGGCCGGGGTAGCATTCCTCGTCCTCGCGCGCAGGCCGGGCAGCACCTATGTACCAGCACCAATATCAAGACCGACCTGGTCGTACACGACGGTTCGAAAAGGCAACGACACAATCCTGGATTCCGATGGAGTCACCCTGATCTATGAGGGTGTTCGATTGGACAGCCCTACCAGCGGCGGCTTCCGCGTCGTCGATTTCGATGGCCGCTTTGCGGGCAGAGCCACCGGTTGGTCCGGCAGTGGAGCCGTTTGGACCACATTCAGGAGCGGGATGGCCGTTATTCGCGTGCAGGACCAACAGGTTATGATCAGGGACGGCGGCGCAGTGCTGGTTGTCGGTGTGCGCCAATTTGATCTCCTAGGGCAGAAAAAGACCATAGTCATCCATCGTGGCGGCGTGGCGGAAATATATGACCCCACGAACGTTCCGCCACTGAGTACAGAGGATGCTCGAAAGCGGTTGACTGCGCTCTTGCGGAGCGGCCGGCATCTCAAGGCGGAGCTAGAAGTCGAAGGCTTTCTGCGACAGCACCCGGACGACGTTCATTTGCTGTTCTTCAAAGGCGTATGCCTTCGTGGACGCAACGCGAGGGAGGAGGCCGATTCCGTATTCCAGGAGCTGCAGGCAGCGTCGCCGTCGAGCCTGGAGGGGCGATGCGCTGATTGCATCGTGAAATTGGATGCAACGGAGTATCCAGACAAAAACCTGGCGGCGTTGAGCAAGATCACCGCCGAATTCCCCAGGGACCCTCTCCCCATCTGGATGCTCGCGGTTGAGTGTAACGACTACAAAAAGACTGCCGAAGGTCTAAAAGCTTGCGAGAAGCTGTTGGCTGTTACCAGCCCTGGTTCGCCCTATGCGCAGAAACTATATGCGGATCTCCTTGTTGGAAGTAGCAAGGTAACGGATGCATTGCCGCACCGAATGCTCGCGGCCAAATTCGAGCCGGCCAAGTGGAGCTTTGAGCAGTTGGCAGAGACTCTCGATGCCTGCCACTTCAAATACGCCGCACAGACCGCGCGGACCCATGCCGATGCCACGTATCCCGAGCCAATGTCAACTCCTGCTGAGATGGCGTTTTCCAAAAGCGAACGGCACGCTATTTTCCGCGAAAACGATCGGCTCACGCTGCAAATCTTGAAGGCGCACAAAAATGGATTCGATCAGAAAGACCTCGAAAAAGTGCCTCAATTCTATGAGTTCATGAGCAGGCGCCATGTGGATTCTGAGCAGCTGATGGAGATCAATAGTGAGGGATCCGCGAACCGGTGGGACCTTCACTAATTGTGGACAAGGTTCAGCTCCGGTCGGGCGTCCATCACTGCTAGAGTGCGACATCACGGGTACGTAGCGACGATATCCAGCGGTTGGTCGCCCTTTTTGGGCCGCTTTGAGCTGCCGCCATCGTCGATCAGGTTCTCGCCTACGCTGTAAAGAGTAAATGTCTTCCCATTGCTGCGATAGCCGAGAGGCTTGCCGGTGAACGGATCCGGGAGTTGGATGGTGGACAGGTCTGCGAGCCGCACTGGGAACCGGCCGCGCGATTGGCGGTAGCCAAACAACGCAAACATGGTTTTGCGCAGTCTGCGACGTGCTTCATTGCTGGTCGCTCTTAGTGCGGAACTATAGAAGAAGGGGGAGACAATAGCTTCCATCTCGTACGATGGTTTTGTCGTGCCGGTCTTGTTGAGCGACCGAGCGTCCTCATTGATAGATACGGCCAGCATCGCCTGGTATTGAGCCATCGAATCCAATCGGCCGCTCCTTAATGCTGCGAAGTTCCTGCGCCAGAACGAGATGCTGTGCGCCTCATACGCGTCCGCAACTGTGCGTCGCGGTAAAAGCAAGAGCCGTTGTTTGTAGCCATAAAAATCGTCCACCTCGCCAGTCCTCAGCATTTTCGTCACGATCCGGCACATCACGACTTCGCCGCGCATAGCGCGCTCCAAATCGAGCTCGCGGTCGAAGGCGCGGTTCGTCTGTGCGGCCAGCCGGAGAATATCAGGCCGGTCGGCATATCTGCACATCAGATGCCTCATCGGCTGGTCCATAATCGCTTCGATTGCGATTCGCACGAGCAACGGGATCAAGATCGGCTCATCGCCGAGATGGTAAGTTATACACGCGCCAATGCGTATGGACCGGAGCGCTTCCTCCGGATAGCCTGAATCTGCCTGAATCGCCGCCTTCGCGGCCAAAACCCTGGCCAGCTTGCGTAGAACGCCATACTCTGGCAATGGCAAATCCGGGCCGAGCGCCCAGTTGCGGTGGAAATCGCAGCCTGGAAGGTCCGCCGCTTTCTCGGCCAGCAGGAGCGCTGGTGCGGCTTTGAGGATTACTGCCGACGCTGCCTTTCGCTGTGCAGGCGTTGGATGAGGCTTCCGCACTGCGGTCAGAACATCTTCATCTGTGCTGGTGATATTTGCGAGGTTGATTTGCTGATACAAGAGGGCTGCATTACGCTCGTCGGCAACACGGGGCGTCTGGATTAGATCTTCCGGGGTCAGCGCCAGGCCCTCCGCTTTCGCAGCTTTCAGCTCGGCAGGGAGGGATGCGGCAGCCCTCTCGTAGGGCGAGCGAGCGAGATTGAAACAGCAAGCCAGGCCAAAAACCGCTGCCGTTAAGGCCATCAACAAATATGTAAATAGGCGCTTCCGCCTCTTATCGGGCATGAGTTTCCTTATGCATTCAGATCGTTAGGAATGTGACGATGAGTGTACCCACGAGACAAAGCGAAAAGATGACGAAATACGCGATGCTAAGCATGCCGAACTTCACCGCTGTCTTCCACCAGGGCTGTTGATATACAGTGCGCATCGCCAGGAACACGTAGAGCGGAAGGAGCCAGAGCGCCCAATCCGACCAGGGATTGTCCGGCAGGAGCATCAAAAGTCCAAGTACGATGTAGGCGAACGCGTGGGCGTGCAGCAGGAAGACCAGATGCTCTACATAAAGCCTCTTGGATCGCATATAGAGCATTTTGAGCGAGATCGCGAACACCGGCAGGAGGAAAAACATCATGTTCGGCACATTGGAGAGGAACTTTGAAACAACGCCGTCCTGGCCGATCTTCTTAAGCTTGATGACCTGCTTGACGGTGTAGAGAGCGAACGGTGACGCCTTCTCGCCCGGCTTTACAAGCTTGGTCAGATAGACGTTGGGATCGTCCGGCAGGTGATCCAGTGAGTCCATCTCTTTGCCGTTTGCGGTGATGCGTACAGACTTTGGCAGCTTTTTCGGCATAGGATCGGCGCTGGCAGAGCTGCCTGGAGAGACCGTGCCAGGGCCGGCCGGAACTGGAGAAGAGGTCGACGCTGCAGACACAGCCGCTTCTGCCTGCTTCTGCCCGGATGTCTTTGGAC
>Ga0068855_100006662_pt1 | contig 14031 bp, 9 predicted proteins | sample KBSCornC52_FD_66592 | JGI IMG/M metagenome (GOLD analysis project Ga0068855, IMG submission 66592) | Corn rhizosphere microbial communities from Kellogg Biological Station, Michigan, USA - KBS Corn C5-2 | ecosystem: Host-associated > Plants > Roots > Rhizosphere > Soil ... | reverse complement strand
CGCCACCTTGCACGGCATGCGCCAGTGCACGCCGCCCGCATCGCATTCGGTCTTGAGCATGGCGATGATCTGTTCGGACGAGTCGTCGCAGAACAGCTGGCCGCGGTGTTTTTCGTGGTAGGCGATGCGATGCTTTTTCACCAGCGCGAGGAAATCCTGCGGGGTGTAGCGCGACAGGGCGCTGCGGCAGAAATGCGGATTCTCGGACAGGAAGTTCTGCGGCCCGGCGTTGATGTTGGTGAAGTTGCAGCGGCCGCCGCCCGAGATGCGGATCTTTTCGGCCAGCTTCGCGGCGTGGTCGACCAGCAGGACGCGCTTGCCGCGCCGGGCCGCGGTGGCGGCGCACATCATGCCGGCGGCGCCGGCGCCGATGATCGCCACGTCGTAGTGTTTTGCCATGCCTGTTCCGTTTGCTGCGCGCAAAAGGCGTGATTGTAATGCAGGATGCGCGCAGCAAGGCCATCGCGCGCCGGGCCCGCCATGGGGTGACGCCGGCGCGCTTACACCGCTCCCTGCAGTTTCTTCATCCGGTAGGACAACTGCGGCCGCGTAATGCCGAGCATGCGCGCGGCCGCGGCCAGGTTGCCGTCGGCACGCTTGACGGCGTCCAGGATCAGCCGGTTTTCCAGGTTGTCGAGCGACCAGTCCGTGCCGGCCTCGTCTTTCATCATGGCCGGGAGCACGTCGAGCAATGCGCCGACATCCCGGTTCGCCGGCGTCGTGCCGGCGGACCGCTGGGTCAGCCTGCCCGTCTGCGCCAGCGAAAAATACGACATGTGCACCAGTTCCCCGCTGGTGAACAGGTGCGGCAGGTCGATCGGGCCGTCGTCGCTCGCATAAATCACGCCGCGCTCGACGAGGTTCTGCAGTTCGCGGATATTGCCGGGGAAATCGTAGTTGAGCAGTGCATCGGCCGCGCGCGGCGTGAAGCCGGTCACGCGCCGTCCGTGCTTCTGTCCGTAACGGCGCATGAAATAACTCATCAGCAAAGGAATATCCTCGCGCCGGTCGCGCAGCGGCGGCAGGTGGATCGGAAACACGTTCAGCCGGAAAAACAGGTCTTCGCGGAAGCGGCCCGCGCGGATCTCCTCGCGCAGGTTGACGTTGGTCGCCGCGACGACGCGCACGTCGACCACGACGCTGCGGACGCCGCCGACACGCTCGATCTCGCCTTCCTGCAAGGCACGCAACAGCTTGCCCTGTGCCACGAGGCTCAACGTGCCGATCTCGTCCAGGAACAGGGTGCCGCCGTGCGCCCGTTCGAAGCGTCCCGGCCGCGAGACGGTCGCGCCGGTGAACGCGCCCCGTTCGACGCCGAACAGTTCCGATTCGATCAAGGTCTCCGGGATCGCTGCGCAATTGACGGCGACGAAGGGCTTGTCCTTGCGCGCGCTGATCCGGTGCAGCATGTAGGCAAACAACTCCTTGCCGACGCCCGATTCGCCCGTGAACAACACGGTCGCCACCGTCGGCGCGACCCGCCGCAGCATGTGGCAGGCCGCATTGAACGCGGATGAGACGCCGACCATCTGCCTGTCGCCTCCGTCGAGGACCGCGTCGCCCGGCGCGGCGACGACGTTCGGCTCGTCGCGCGATTGCCCGCTGTACGCTTGCGTGCTCACGAAGGCCTCGGCGTTCAGGTAGCGCAGGTCTTCCTCGACGTCATCCCATTCCGTCGCCGGCTTGCCGACGAGGCGGCACTGCGCATGCCCCATCGACATGCACTCGACCTCGCGAAAGATCATCAGGCCGCCCATCAGCGTGCTGACGTAGCCGATCGCGTAGCCGGTCTGCATCCAGCAGGCCGGTTCCGTGCCGATGCCGAAATCGGCGGTGTGCACCTCGTCCTCGCTGGAATGATGCCAGAGGAATTCACCGTAATAAGTGCCGCGGTCGACGTCGAACCTGAATTGCACGGGCTCGACCTTCACCGCGCCTTCGAGCGCGTGCATGCGCGCGCCGGCAAGGAAGATGGCGGCCGTATCGGCGCCGGGCCAGCGTTCGCGCATCAATTGCGCATCGCGCGCGCCAGCCGTATAGCCCACGCGCGTAAGCAGCCCGCGCACCTTGTCCTGGCCCAGGCTTTCGAACAGCTCGCGGCGCAGCGCGCCGAGCGACGCCGTGTGCAGCAGCTGCATGCGCTGGCCGTTGAGCCAGATGCGGCCATCGCCGGGCGAAAAATACAGCGACTGCGTGAGATCGTCCAGCGTCGGCGCCGCACCGGCATTGAAATGCTCGCTGTCGCCACGGTTCAGCATCTTGCCGGTGGCGCTGGATACATCGGCGAGGGAAACGCGGCTGCGCTTGCTCATGTCGGGCTCGGGTTCGTCTTTACGCAAATCATACATCGCAATTTCTCCACTTCATCATTTCCTCAAGGGCATACGCCGTTTTTTTTCTACTGCACCGCAGCAGCCCGCACGCAATTAGCGTGCACGCGGTGGCGCCCAGCCGATGCCCCTGGCGCGCGCATATCGGCACGCGTGGCTTGATCAAATCATCCATCGGGTTTTCCCGATTTCATCATTTCATCCACTCATGCGCCGCCGGCCGCGATGCCGCATCGCACCGTCCTTCCACCGGCTGCAGCGGCGCCTTCCTCTGGCGCGGCCGCATTTTTCCTGTGCTGCATCGCGTCATGCGGCCGCCCACAGCGGTATGGCACGCAAATTGTTATGACTTATCACCAAATCGACCCAACCGACGCACGACCAAAGGAGACAAGCACATGGGAACCCACGCATCCCGCCCCTTCCTGGACGACGCCATCTGGCGCGGCAGGATTTTCAACGGTGACTGGACGGCAGCCCGCGGCGGCCTGCACGAATTCGCCGAACCGGCCACCGGGCGGCCGCTCGGCGCCGCCGGCACGGCGAACGCGGAGGACGTCGCCGCCGCCGCGCACGCCGCACGGGCCGCGCAACCGGCCTGGGCCGCCATGGATTACAAGGCGCGCGCCGCAATCTTCCGCAAGGCCGCCGCGCTGCTCGAACTGCACCAGGAAGAACTGTGCGGCTGGATCTCCCGCGAAACCGGTGGCATCGTGGCAAAGGCGCAGGTGGAATTGCGCGAGGCGACAGCCCACCTGCATGAAGCGGCCGCGATGCTGACCCAGCCGCGCGGCCACGTGCTCGCCGGCGCGGCCGACCAGATGAGCATCGCGCGCCGCGTGCCGCACGGCGTGGTCGGCGTGATCTCGCCGTTCAACTTCCCCCTGATCCTGTCGATCCGCTCGATCGCGCCGGCGCTCGCGACGGGCAATGCGGTCGTCCACAAGCCCGATCCGCAGACGCCCGTCACGGGCGGTTTCATCATCGCCCGCATCTTCGAGGAAGCCGGCCTGCCGAAAGGCGTGCTGCACGTGCTGCCTGGCGGCGCCGAGGCCGGAGAAGCGATCTGCACCGATCCGCACATCGGCATGGTGGCCTTCACCGGATCGACGCAGGTCGGCCGCCGCATCGGCGAACTGGCCGGCAAGCACCTGAAGAAGACGTCGCTCGAACTCGGCGGCAAGAATTCGCTGATCGTCCTCGACGACGCCGACCCCGACATCGCCGCAGCCAACGTCGCCTGGGGCGCCTACCTGCACCAGGGCCAGATCTGCATGGCGTCGGGCCGCATCCTGGTGCAACGCCGGATCGCCGATGCCGTCGTCGCGCGCGTCGTCGAGAAAGCGAAGCACCTGCCGGTGGGCGATCCGGCCCGCGGCCAGGTCGCGCTCGGTCCGCTGATCAACGGCAGGCAGCTCGAGCGCGTGCACGGCATCGTGCAGGACACGCTCGCCGCTGGCGCCCGGCTGGAAGCGGGCGGCAGCTACGACCAGCTGTTCTACCGGCCGACGGTGCTGACCGGCGTGCGTCCCGGCATGCGCGCCTTCGAGGAAGAGATCTTCGGGCCGGTCGCCTCGATCACGGTGTTCGACACGGACGAGGAAGCCATCGCGCTCGCCGCGCAGGCCGAGGGCGTGCTCGCGCTCGGCGTGATCACGCCCTCGATCACGCGCGCGCTACGCATCGTCGACCGCGTACCGGCGGGCCATGCGCACATCAATGACCAGACCGTGCTGGCCGAAGCGCACGCGCCGTTCGGCGGCGCCGGCGCGGCCGGCAACGGCGGCCGCCACGGCGGCACGGCCGACTGGGACGAATTCACCCAATGGCAGTGGCTCACGATCAAGAGCGAAGCGCCGCGCTATCCATTCTGAACCGCCCATCGACAACCACGGAGACACCCATGCAACTGCAAAACAAGCACATCGTCGTGACCGGCTGCTCTTCCGGCATCGGCGCCGAGACCGTCCGCCTGGCGCGTTTTCACGGCGCGACCGTGACCGGCATGGACCGCAATGCACCTGCCATAACGCTCGACGGCTTCGTGCAGGTCGACCTGGCCGATCCGGCCGCCATCGACGCCGCCGCCGCGCAACTGCCGGCCCGGGTCGACGCGCTCTGCAACGTGGCCGGCGTGCCCGGCACGGCCGAGCGCGACCTGGTCGGCCGTGTGAACTACCTGGGCCTGCGCCACCTGACCGAACGCGTGCTGCCCCGCATGCCGGCCGGCTCGTCCATCGTCAATATCGCCTCCATCCTCGGCGCCGCCTGGCCGGAGCGCCTCGACCTGCACAGGCAGCTGGCCGCCGCCGAAGGCTTCGAGGCCGGCCGGGCGTGGCTGAAGGAGCATCCGGTGCCACAGGAGACCTGCTACCAGTACTTCAAGGAGGCGCTGATCGTCTGGACGTACGCGCAGTCGCAGAAGTGGTTCCTGGAGAAATCCGTGCGCATGAATTGCGTGGCGCCGGGGCCGGTGTTCACGCCGATCCTCGGCGATTTCGTCGCCATGCTGGGCAGCGAACGCGTCGAGAAGGACGCGCACCGCATGAAGCGCCCCGCCTATGCCGACGAGGTGGCGGCGGTCGTCGCTTTCCTGTGTTCCGACGCGGCGCGCTGGATCAGCGGGGTCAACCTGCCCGTCGACGGCGGGCTGGCCTCCACCTATATCTGACCCGGCAGCGCCGCCCCATCACCGACAACAAGACATAAACGAAACCAAGGAGACAAGATGAAGCTGCCCCGCTCATGCCCCCCGGCGTTGCTCGCCGCCGCCCTCGCAGCCATATGGCCGGCGCACGCCGTCCACGCGTTCGAGTTCGACACCGGCAATCCCGACCTCAAGATCAGCTGGAACAACACCTTCAAGTACAGCACCGCCTACCGCCTGAAGGACGCGGACCCGCGCCTGCTGTCCGGCGGCTATCCCGCGGCCGGGCCCACCGACTTCACGGGCGCGAACATGGACGACGGCGACCTGAACTTCCGCCACAAGGGCCTCGTGTCGAACCGCGTCGACTGGCTGACCGAACTGGACATCACGACCGCGGCCTACGGCGCGCGCGTCAGCGCCGCCGCGTGGTACGACGCCATGTACAACCGGCCGAACCAGAACCCGTCGCCGGCCACCAACGCCGCCATCCTGACCGGCCGCGCGACCGACGCCTTCACGCCCGGTACCCGGCGCCTGCACGGCCGCGACGCGGAAGTGCTCGACGCGTTCGTCTACGCCAAGGGCAGCGTGGGCGAGCTGCCCGGCACCGTGCGCGTGGGCCGCCACACGCTGCAATACGGCGAGACGCTGTTCTTCGGCGCGAACGGCATCGCCAACGCGCAGGGACCGGTCGATCTCGTCAAGCTGCTGTCGGTGCCCGGATCGCAGTTCAAGGAAATCCTCCGTCCCGTGAACCAGGTGTCCGGCTCGCTGCAGATCGCATCGAACCTGGCGCTCGGCGCTTATTACCAGTTCGAATGGCGGCCGTCGCTCATTCCCGGCGCCGGCAGCTATCTCAGTTCGTTCGACGTGGCCGGCGCGGGCAGCTCCGCCTTCCTCGTCGCGCCGGCCACCGTGCCGGCGCCGGCGTTCGCGGTGATTCCCGACATGAAGGCGAAGAACAGCGGCCAGGGCGGCGTGCAGCTGAAGTGGACGCCATCCGGCTCCGACGTCGAACTGGGCTTCTATGCCGCGCGCTACAACGACAAGACGCCGAACTTCTACCTCGGCTTCAGTCCGGCGTTCCCGCCGGGCGCGCCGGCCACGTGGCAGGCCGTGTACGCCGAGGGCATCAAGACCTATGGCGCGAGCGCGAGCACGGTGCTGGGTGGCTTCAACGTCGCGGCCGAAGTGTCGGTGCGGCGCAACACGCCCCTCGTGTCCGACCCGACCCCGAACTTCACCGGCGCGGGCACGCCCGCCGACAACAGCGACAACCCGGCCTATGCCGTCGGCAATACGGCGCACGCCAACCTGTCCGCGATCTACGTCCTGCCCACCAACCAGCTGTTCCAGGGCGGCACCTTCCTCGGCGAGATCGCCTGGAACCGCACCACCAGCGTGACGGGCAAGGGTTCGCTCGACCCCAACACGACGCGCGACGCCACGGCGCTGCGCATGATCTTCGAGCCGGCCTATTACCAGGTCGTCACGGGCCTGGACATCACGATCCCGATCGGCGTGGGCTACAACGTCGACGGCCGCTCGTCGGCCGTCGGGCAGTTCAACGGCGGTGCCGCCCACGGCGGCGACGCGTCCATCGGCGTCAACGGCACCTGGCGGCAGGACTGGAAGTTCGGCCTGTCCTACACCCGCTTCCTCGGCACGGCGGGCACCTTCCTGAAGAACAATCCGGTCACCAACACCCCGGTGCTCAGCTACGCGCAGGCGCTCAAGGACCGCGACTTCATCTCCTTCAACATCAAACGCTCGTTCTAAGGAATACCGCAATGAAGACGAACCTGAAATTCGCCGCCGCCGCCTTCGCCCTGGCCGCCGGCACCCACGCCGTGGCCGCCGTGACGGCCGAGGAAGCCGCCAGGCTGAAGTCCACGCTCACGCCGATGGGCGCGGAAAAGGCCGGCAACAAGGAAGGCACGATTCCCGCATGGGAAGGCGCGTACACGAAGGTGCAGCCGGGCTACAAGCCGGGCGATGCCCGCGTCGACCCGTTCGCCGGCGACAAGCCGCTGTTCTCGATCACCGGCAGGAACGTGGACCAGTACGCGGGCAAACTGTCGGCCGCCACCGTCGCGATGCTGAAGAAATACCCGAACTACCGGGTCGACGTGTATCCGACCCACCGCACCGGCGGCGCGCCGGAGTGGGTGTACGAGAACACGTTCAGGAACGCGACGCGCGCGAAGCTCGTCGACAACGGCCAGGGCGTGGAAGGCGCCTACGGCGGCATCCCGTTCCCGATCCCGAAGTCGGGCTACGAAGTGATGTGGAACCACCGCCTGGCCTGGACCGGCGAGGCGGTTACCTTCCCGCTGCGCACGTGGGTCGTCACGCCGGACGGCAAGCGGTCGATGGCGACCGAGGCCGAACAGACGATCATGCGGCCCTATTATTTCAAGGACGGCAGCCTGGACAAGTTCGAAGGCTATTACCAGTACGGCCGCCTGATCACGCGCGCCCCGGCATCCAAGGCCGGCGAAGGCATCCTCGCGCACGACGGCATCGACGACAAGCATGCCCGCGGCCTGTGGCAATACCTGGTGGGCCAGCGCCGCGTGCGCCGCGGCCCGTCGATCGCCTACGACACGCCCGACTCGGTCACGTCTGGCATCGGCTTCTTCGACGAAGCGTTCATGGTGTTCGGCCCGATCGACCACCACGAGCTCAAGCTGGTCGGGAAGAAGGAAATGTATATCCCATACAACAACAACCGCGCGGCCTCCGCCAAAATCGCCGACCTCGTCGGGCCGCAATTCCTCAACCCCGATCTCGTGCGCTGGGAACTGCATCGCGTGTGGGAGGTCGAGGCGACCGTCGCCCCCGGCAAGCGCCACGTCGTCGCCAAGCGCCGCTACTACATCGACGAGGACACCTGGCAGATCATCCTGACCGACGGCTACGACGCCCAGGGCGAGATCTGGCGCGGCAACTACACGCTGACCCTGCTCGCGCCGGATCTTCCGGCCGTGGTCGGCAACGTCATGTGGGGCACCTACAACGTCCAGACGGGGGCGTACCTGCTGAACGCGTCGTCGAACGAGACGCCGGTGCAGTACAAGCCAATTCCGCGCCTGCCGCTCAGCTATTTCAGCCCGGAAGAACTCGCCAACCAGGGTTCGCGGTAACCGGAAAGGGGAATTCCCATGTCTCGAACGACTCGATGGGCGCGGCTGCTGGCCTGCGCCCTATGGGCCGCGGCGCCGGCGGCGTGGCCGGCCCCACCGGCCGTGCTGGAACAGCCGGCGCTGGTCTCGCCCAAGGCGCTCGGCGCGGTGATGCTCGCCGTCGCCCGCGCCGGCGACCGGCTGGTGGCGGTGGGCGAACGCGGCACGATCCTGCTGTCCGACGATGGCGGCAGGCATTGGCAACAGGCGCAGGTACCCGTCAGGACGAGCCTCACCGCCGTGCAGTTCGTCGACGGCAGGACGGGCTGGGCGGTCGGCCACCTGGGCGTGGTGCTCAGGACGGACGACGGCGGCCGGACCTGGACCCGGCAGCTCGACGGCGTGCGGGCGGCAGCGCTCGTCCTGGAAGCGGCCCGGCAAACCGGCGACGCGAAAGCCGTGGCCGACGCCGAACGCCTCGTCGCCGACGGCCCCGACAAACCGTTCTTCGACCTGTACTTCGAGAACGCGCGGACCGGCTACATCGTCGGCGCCTACAACCTGATGTTCAGGACGGACGACGGCGGCGCCACGTGGCAGCCGTGGCAGGCGCACGTGGCCAATCCGAAGGGCTTCCACCTGTACGGCATCCGCGCGGCGGGCGGCGCGCTCTACATCGCGGGCGAACAGGGCCTGCTGCTGCGCTCGACCGACCGGGGCGCGCGCTTCGTGCCCATGGAGTCGCCCTACAAGGGCACGTGGTTCGGGCTGGTGGCGGCGCAGGACGGCCCCGTGATCGCCTTCGGCCTGCGCGGCAACGCGTTCCGCTCGGACGACGGGGGGCGCAGCTGGCACAAGGTCGACACGGGCACGCAGGCCGCCATCGCCGCCGGCACCGAACTGGCGGACGGCGCCCTGGTCCTCGTGAGCCAGGGCGGCGACCTGCTGGTCAGCCGCGACCACGGACGCAGTTTCGCGCCGCGCGCGAGCGAACCGCTGCCGCTGGCGGCGGTGGCGCCGGCGCCGGACGACGGCTTGGTCGTCGCCGGCCTGCGCGGCGTCAGGCGCGTGGCGCTTTCCCAATGATACGGCTGGAGCAGCAATGAAAGCAGATACCGACCTGGACCAACAACCCGTCGTGCGCCACCTGGAGGATTTCGATGCGAAATCCGGCAACCTGGCCGAGCGCGCCCTGTTCAACCACCGCCCGCTGATCATGCTGTTGTGCCTGCTGGCCACCCTGCTGCTCGGCTGGCAGGCCACGCGCATCCGGCTCAATGCGAGCTTCGAGAAGACGATCCCGACCTCGCATCCGTACGTGGCCAACTACCTTGCCAACAAGGCCGACCTGACCGGCCTGGGCAACGCGATCCGCATCGCCGTCGAGGCGCCGGCCGGCACCGTCTTCGACGCGCACTACCTCGACGTGCTGCAGCACCTGAACGACGAGGTGTACCTGTTGCCCGGCGTCGACCGGCCGTTCATGAAGTCGCTGTGGACCGCCAACACGCGCTGGGTCGCCGTCACCGAGGAGGGCCTCGACGGCGGCACCGTGATCCCGGACGGCTACGACGGCTCGGCCGCCAGCCTGGCGCAACTGCGCGCCAACGTCGCGCGGTCCGGCGAGATCGGCCAGATCGTCGCGGCCGATTACAATTCGAGCATCGTGTTCGTGCCGCTGCTCGACACCAATCCGAAGACCGGCAAGCCGCTCGACTACCGCGAGTTCTCCACGCAGCTCGAGCAGGTGCGCGCGAAATACGAGGCCCAGGGCGTGCGCATCCACATCACCGGCTTCGCCAAGATCGTCGGCGACCTGATCGAGGGCCTGCGCCAGGTGCTGCTGTTCTTCGTGCTGGCGATCGGCATCGCCAGCGCCGTGCTGTTCTGGTACACGCGCTGCTGGCGCAGCACGGCGCTGGTGGTGGCCTGTTCGCTCGTGGCCGTGCTGTGGCAGTTCGGCCTGCTGGCCAGCCTGGGCTACGAACTCGATCCGTACTCGATCCTCGTGCCCTTCCTCGTGTTCGCGATCGGCATGAGCCACGGCGCCCAGAAGATGAACGGCATCATGCAGGACATCGGCCGCGGCACCCACCAGGTCGTGGCCGCCCGCTACACGTTCCGCCGCCTGTTCGTCGCCGGCCTGACGGCGCTGCTGTGCGACGCGGTCGGCTTCCTCGTGCTGATGATCATCCGGATCAAGGTGATCCAGAACCTGGCCGTGATCGCCAGCATCGGCGTCGCGGCGCTGATCTTCACCAACCTCGTGCTGCTGCCGATCCTGCTGTCGTACACGGGCGTGAGCCGCGCGGCAGCCGCGCGCAGCCTGCAGGGCGAGGACGGCCGCAAGCACCGGCTGTGGGCCTTCCTCGACCGCTTCACCCAGCGCCGCTGGGCGGTGGCCATGGTGCTCGCCAGCCTGGCGGTCGGCGTCGCCGGTTCCCTCGCCAGCCTGCACCTGAAGGTCGGCGACCTCGACCCGGGCGCGCCGGAACTGCGGCCCGATTCGCGCTACAACCGCGACAACGCCTACCTGGTCGGCAACTACGCGGCCAGCTCGGACATCTTCGTCGTGATGGTCAGGACGCCCGACGACAAGTGCACGCAGTACGACACGCTGGCCAGCGTCGACGACCTGGCCTGGCAGCTCGAACAGCTGCCAGGCGTGGAATCGACCAATTCGATGGCGGCCCTGTCGAAACTGTCCACCACCGGCTACAACGAAGGCAACTTCAAGTGGTACGACCTGATCCCGAACGCGGGTGCGCTGGGCGCCGTGCAGACCCGCGCGCCGCGCGAACTGTTCAACCAGAGCTGCTCGCTGCTCACGCTGTACGTCTACCTGAAGGACCACAAGGCCGAGACGCTGACGCGCGTGGTCGACGCGGTCGAGCGCTTCGCCGCCACGCACGACAGCAAGGACGTGCGGTTCCAGCTCGCCGCCGGCAGCGCCGGCATCGAGGCGGCCACCAACATCGTCGTCAAGAAGGCCATGCGCGACATGCTGTACTGGGTCTACGGCGCCGTGATCCTGCTGTGCTACGTCACCTTCCGCTCCTGGCGTGCGGTCGTCGTGGCCGTGCTGCCGCTCGTGCTGACGTCCGTGCTGTGCGAGGTGCTGATGGTCGCCCTCGGCATGGGCGTGAAGGTGGCCACGCTGCCCGTCATCGCGCTCGGCGTGGGCATCGGCGTCGACTATGCGCTGTACGTGCTGTCGGTCGTGCTCGCCCGCATGCGCGCCGGCATGAGCCTGTCGGCGGCGTACCACCACGCCCTGCAGTTCACGGGACGTGTCGTGATCCTGACAGGCGTCACCCTGGCGATCGCCGTCGCGACCTGGATGTTCTCGTCGATTAAGTTCCAGGCCGATATGGGCATCCTGCTGGCGTTCATGTTCTTGTGGAATATGGCAGGCGCGCTCGTGTTGCTGCCCGCGCTCGCGCACTTCCTGCTGCCCCAGGCGGCCCGGGCCGGGACGCAGGAAGCCTTGCGTCCCGCCGCATAGCGGCTTCCGTCGAGGAGAACGACATGGCTCACCTTTGGCCCCTCATCCTGCCCACGCTGGCCGTGCTGGCCTCGCTCTATTTGTGGCGGCAGTCCCGGACCGGGCCGCACCGGGCGGCGCGCACCGGCGACCCGGCGGCGCTGCGCGCCGTGGACTGCGGCTACGTGCTCGGTTGCGCCGACCGGCACGACACGCATGCCTGGCTCGGGATTCCCTATGCCCGGCCGCCGGTGGGCGACCTGCGCTGGAAGGCGCCGCGCGCCCCCCTCCCCTGGGACGGCATCCGGCCCGCGCTCGAGTTCGGGCCGCCGGCCTGCCAGCCGGCCGGCCCCACCATCGAGGCGCCGCCCGGCGCATGGGGCTGCCCGGCCGGATCGGAAGACTGCCTGACCTTGAACGTGTTCGCGCCACGCTTCGATCCGGCCGGGGTACCGCAGGGCGATGCGCGCCTGCCGGTCATGGTGTGGATCCACGGCGGCGCCAACACGTGTGGCACCTCGGCCACCTACGGCATGGTGCGCAACCTGGCGGGACACGACCGGGTGATCGTCGTCTCGGTGAACTACCGGCTCGGCATCCTCGGCTGGTTCAGTCTGCCGGAGCTGGCGGAAGACGGCGACACGCCGCTGGACCGTTCCGGCAACTTCGGCACGCTCGACCTGATCGCCGCCCTCGAATGGGTGAAGCGCAATATCGCGGCCTTCGGCGGCGACCCGGGCAACGTCACGATCTGGGGCGAATCGGCCGGCGGATTGAACGTCTATTCATTGCTCGTCAGCCCGCTCGCCAAGGGCCTGTTCCACAAGGCGATCGCGCAATCGCCGCTCACCGTCACGAGCACGCTGGCGCAGGCGCGTCACTATGTCGACGATGCGGAACCGGGGCACGAGCACAGTACGCGCGAACTGCTGTGCAAATGGCTGGTCCGCGACGGCAAGGCGCGCGACCGGGAACACGCGAAAGACGTCATCGCCGGCATGGCGGCGCGCGAGATCGCCGCCTACGTGCGCGGCAAGACGCCGGCCGAGCTGCTCGCGGTCATCACGCCCGGCGCGCTCAGCTTCTATCCGGCACCGCTCGTGCTGCGCGACGGCGTGGTGCTGCCGGACGCGCCCCTGGCCGAGCTGTTCGCCGACCGCCGGCGCTACCATGCCGTGCCGCTCATCGTCGGCGCCAACCGCGACGAATACAAGCTGTTCCTGTCGCAGAACCCGGACTACGTGAAGCTGCTGTTCGGCAAGCTCCCCATCATCCGCGACGTCGGGCGCTACGAGCGCGACGCGGCCTACCTGTCCGCGCTGTGGAAAGCGGCCTGCGTCGACGCGGTGGCCGACGGCATGGTCGCATCAAGCCATGCCGCCGTCTGGGTCTATCGGTTCGACTGGGACGAGCAGCCGCCCGTGCCCCTGGTCCAGCCGTCGACCCTGCTGGGCGCCGCGCACGTGCTCGAAATGAGCTTCGTGTTCCGCGACCTGGAAGGCGAATTCGACCCGTTCCGCAGCAATACCCGCAAGAACCTGCGGGGGCGGCGCGAAGTGTCCGACGCCATGGCGGACTACTGGGTCCAGTTCGCGCGCACGGGCATGCCGGCGCGCGGGGCCCGGCACATGGCCCTGGAATGGACGCCGTGGTCGTCACGGGACGGTGCCCCGGCATCGATGGTCTTCGATACATCGGACGATGGCGGGGTGCGCATGATCGGGCGTGGCGCGGACACCGACGAACTGGCAAGCTGCCTGGCCACCGATCCCGCATTCGCCGGCGACCCGGACGGCCGGTGCGCGCTGTGCGTACGCATGTTCGTGCACTCGGTATTCGGTACGGACACCGCCGCGGCCCTGCGTGCCGGCTGTTGCGCGGCGGCCGGCGTGAGCCAGGCGCGGCCGGTCCACTGGCCATGAGGGTGGCCAGCACCGATGTCGACCCAGACCACGCGCAAGCGCGTCCGTCGTGTTTCCGCTCAGGACGAGCCGCCGCTCGACCAGGGCGCGCTGCTCGACCTGATCGGCTACAACTGCCGCCGCGCCTATCTCGACATCATGGCGCTGTTCAGCCTGCGCATGGAAAAATATGCGCTGCGCCCGGTCGACTACACGACCATCACGCTGGTCAACACGAACCCGAACATCACGCCGAAGCGCCTGGCACGGGCGATCAACGTCTCGCCGCCGAACCTCGGTCCCCTGCTCGAGCGGCTGGAAACGCGCGGCCTGCTGGAGCGCCGGCCCAATCCGTCCGACAAGCGCTCCCAGGTCCTCGCGTTGACGCCCGAGGGACGGGCGCTGTGCAGCAAGGCCGACAAGACCGCCAACCAGCTCGAGAACGAAGCGACAGCCATGCTGACCGGGAACGAGCGCAGGGAGCTGCTCCGGCTGCTGCAGAAAATCTACCTTTGACTTCCGGACCGGCATCCCGCGCACC
>Ga0068855_100006661_pt1 | contig 14032 bp, 7 predicted proteins | sample KBSCornC52_FD_66592 | JGI IMG/M metagenome (GOLD analysis project Ga0068855, IMG submission 66592) | Corn rhizosphere microbial communities from Kellogg Biological Station, Michigan, USA - KBS Corn C5-2 | ecosystem: Host-associated > Plants > Roots > Rhizosphere > Soil ... | reverse complement strand
GCGACACCCACCACGTTTTGTACGACAACCCGGTGCCGGCCAACTGCAGCACGCCTGCGGCGTCCACCATCGACACGGACGCACAGATCGCCATCGACGCGGGCCTCGGCGCGGGCGTCTTCATCGAGTACGCGAGCGGCGGGCACTACCACCTGCGCACCGCCTGCGACACCACGCGCAGCAACGCGACTTGCCAGTGGGACATCATCATCACGCCCCAAGAATCGAAGACCATCAGCAATGTGCTGGCCGAAGACTTGGAGGGCTCCGACACGATCCACCCCTATCCAGCGCCCGCCAATCAGCCGGATGCCTCGGTCAGCTACCAGCTGACCGCCGAGACCAGCACCGACCTCGACGGCGTGACCTTCGACATCGAGCCCGGTTCGGCGATCACGGTCGACGCGTTCCTGGACAATACTTGCGCCTTGCCGTTCTTCTTCTGGGTGGGAGACGGCGCGCTCCACAGCGGTTCACCGAGTAATCCGCTGACCCTGACGCCCACGCTCGAATAGCCGGAAGCGGAGCCCGCTGCGGGCCGTGACCGGCCTAATCTTCGCGCGTCTTGCGCTTCCGCTTCTTGGCGCGACGCCGCAGCTTGTCGAGCGCGCGCGGTGTCGCCAGCGTGAGCGGCTTCGATTGTAAGCCGAGCAGGGCGTCGCTTTCTTTGGCCCGCTCTCGAGCAAGCTCCATGAACCGCGCTTGGCTGCGCAGTGCCGGGCCTTCGCCGTGAATGCGCTGATAGATCGCGTTCGGGCTGAGCAGCCAGCCCTTGGCCGTGTCCGCGCGCATGGTCCCGAGCACTTCTTCCATCACCCGCTTCTTCAAGGCTTCATCCACGATCGGGAACATCACCTCCACGCGGCGCCGGAAATTGCGTGGCATCCAGTCGGCGCTCGAGCAGAAGACCTCGTCTTGGCCGCCGTTCTTGAAATGAAAGATGCGCGCGTGCTCCAAAAAGCGATCGATTACGGTGTGCACGCGGATGCGCTCGCTCACCCCCGGGATGCCCGGGCGCAAACAGCAGATGCCACGCACCAGTAAATCAATCTCCACGCCGGCCTGCGACGCCGCGTAAAGCCCGGCGATCACGTCAGCATCGACCAGCGAATTCATCTTGGCCACGATTTGCGCGGGGCGGCCGTTGCGCGCGTGCTCGGCCTCGCGCGCGATCAACCCGAGCACGGCCTCGTGCAGCCCGAGTGGCGAGACGATCAGCCGATTCCAACGGAGCGGCGCGCTGTAGCCGGTGAGCATGTTGAAAAACGCGGTCGCATCCTCGCCGATGTCCTCGCGGGCGGTGAACAGCGAGAGATCTTCGTACAGCCGCGCGGTTTGCTGGTTGTAGTTGCCGGTCGCCAAGTGCACGTAGCGCCGGAGCCCCGTGCGCTCCTTGCGGATCACCATCAACACCTTGGCGTGCGTCTTGAAGCCGAGCAGGCCATACATCACGTTCACGCCGGAGCGTTCGAGCGCGCGCGCCCACTGAATGTTGCTCTCTTCGTCGAAGCGGGCCTTCAGCTCGACCAGCGCCGTCACCTGCTTGCCGAGCTCGGCTGCGCGTTGCAACGCCTTCACGAGCGGCGATTCGCCGCCCGTGCGATACAAGGTCTGCTTGATCGCGAGTACGCGCGGATCTTCCGCGGCTTGCGACAGAAAATCGATCACCGCTTCGAACGACTCGTACGGGTGATGCAAGAGCACGTCGCGCTCCTGAATCGTCGAGAAAAAATCGTCCGCGTCGCGCAGTGGCGGCACGTACTGCGGCGTGAACGGCTCGTCACGTAAGTCACGGCGATCGTCGTTGGCGGTGAGCTCGGTCATGTCACCGAGGAACAACGCGCCGCCGACGCTGTACACGTCGCGCTGCGGATCGATGTCGAGCTCGCGGCACAGCCACTGCAGCGACTCGGTCGGCGCTTCACCGCTGACCTCGATGCGCACGGCGTGCCCGCGCTCGCGTCGCCGTAGCTCGATCTGCAAGGTGAGCAGCAAATCGTCCGCATCTTCGTCGTCGATTTCGATGTCGAAGTTGCGCGTGACGCGAAACGAGTACGCGCCGGTGATGCGCATCTGCGGAAAAATCAGCCGTGTATGCCGAAAAATCAGGTCTTCTAGCGCGACGAAGGCGCGGCGCGTGCCTTCGACCGGCACGCGGATCATGCGCGGCAACATGGTCGGCACTTGCACTAGCCCGAACGCCGGCTCGGTGGTGTGCGCGCGCTTTTCGAAAATCACGCCCACGTTGATGCTCTTGTTGCGCACGTGCGGAAACGGATGCACGGGATCAATCGCGATCGGAGTGAGCACGGGGAAGATGTCGCGTTGAAAGTGCAAATCGAGCGCGGCTTGCTCCTTGGGCGACAGCTCGTCAGGGCTGACCAGCGCGACGCCCGCCGCGCGCAGCTCTTTCCGGAGTCCCTGGTTCCAGATCCGATATTGCTCGTAAATCAGCTCGTGAGCGCGTTGGCTGATCGCCAAGAGCTGCTGATCCGGGGTGAGCCCGTCCGGCGGGACCTCTTCGACCTCGCCAGTGATTTGCGCTTGCAGGCCCGCAACGCGGACCATGAAAAACTCGTCCAGATTTTGGGCGAAGATGGCGAGAAACTTGAGCCGCTCGTAAAGTGGGACCTTCTCGTCACTGGCCTCGTTCAGCACGCGCGCGTTGAACTCGAGCCAGGACAGCTCGCGGTTGATGAACAGCGAAGGGTCGTCGAGGCGCGGCGGCAAAATCGCGACCGGGGTCGAGGACGGTACGCTCAGTGTCGGGCGGAGGAGGTCGGAGGCGGCGGTCATGATCGCGGGGGGCGCCATCCTAGCGCGTTCTCGCTGACCGCTTCGGATGTCCACAAAAACGTCACATTCTCGTCACCGAGCGCCGCCCAACGAGACAGTTCTACGAGGGCGGCGTTTTGCTGATAGCGTCGGCGCGCAAACGATGGGGCTCGCGTTGGGCGGACTGATCGGAGGGGTGAGCCCGAGCGCATGCGAAAGCGCGCAGCCGGCCAATCTCAGCCGGCCGCTGCTACGCGAGGCAGGTGCGCCGGAAGCCGGCTCCTTGCCCGACTCGAGCGCAAGCGCTGCCGAAGCCGACGCTGCACGGCGAGGAGCTCAGCTACCTCAGCTTCGGCAGCGATGTGGACCGCTTTCTCGCGTGCGCCAAGGGCGAGGATCGCGCAGCGCTGACGGCGCTGATCGAACACGAGGTTCGCTAGGCACGGGTGCACGCCGCCCGTCCGCCGGACACGCGAATCGGCGTCACGCTTTCGGCACCTGGCCTGCTCGGCGTTCGGCTCGCCGAGACCGAGCAGTTGCTGGCCGAGGGCGAGGTCGCCGTCGTCACCAGCGACCCGCTCGGCGCGACGCTCGAGCTCTCTCAGCCGATCCGCGCGGCTGCCCATTGGCGGATTGGCCGATAGCGTCGCGCGTGGCCGGTCGCCGTTGTAGCTGGTCATGCAAGAAGTCGGTTACCCGAGCTCCACCGAGCTTGGCAGCTCCGCGGTCGAGCAGGCGAAATTCTGTCACGCCCTCTTCAGCATGCTCGCCGCACGCCGCGACCAATTCCGTTCGCCAACCTCTATGCGTCGCGCGACCCGGCCTACGCCGAATGCGGAGCAGTGGCCAATCGCTTCGGCGTGCCGGCTGAGCGAGAGAGAATTGCCGCGCGCTGTAGCCTCGGTCTCAAAACCGAGGCTGGCGCCGAGAAACCCGCTTGGAGCGCGGTGCTCCGCGCTCTCGAGGCTTTTGCCGGTCCATGACGGGCAGGCGTTTCTGTGGTTTAATCAAGATCTCGGTTAGAGATGGAAGAAAAACAATCCGTGAACGGTGGTCCGGCAGCAGCAAGCATGGTCGCGCAGATCGCGGCGATGCAAGATTACGATCGCTATCGCGATCTCGCCTGGGAGGGCTCCTTCGAAGAGTACTTGGCGATTGTCCGTGAACGCCCGCAGGTCACCCGGAACGCGTTCCAACGCGTTTACGACATGGTGATTTCCTACGGCACCGAAGAGTACATCGACAACAAGAAGAAGCTCATCCGCTACAACTTCTTCCGCGACGAAATCGATGACGGCAAAGACGCGGTGTTCGGGCTCGACATCCCGCTGATGCGTTTGATGAACGTGCTGAAGGCGGCCTCCGAGGGCTACGGCCCGGAGCGGCGCGTCATCCTTTTGCACGGCCCGGTCGGCTCGAGTAAGTCGACCATTGCCCGGCTCTTGAAAAAGGGGCTGGAACGCTACTCCACGACGCATGAAGGCGCGCTCTTCACCTTCCAATGGGTGAACCTCGCCGAGACGGGTTTGGCCAGTGGCGAAGCCGACGTCTTCGATTCTCCGATGCACGAGGAGCCGCTCCGGCTCATCCCGCAAGAGTGGCGTGAGTCCTCGATCAAGAAGCTCGGGCTCTCCAACGAAAAGTTCCGGGTCAAGGTCGAGGGCGATCTCGATCCGGCGAGCCGCTTCATCTTCCAAGGGCTGATCAAGCGCTACGGGGGTGATTGGGGCAAGGTGGTCGCCAACCACATCCGCGTGAAGCGCCTGATCTTGAGCGAGAAGGATCGCGTCGGCATCGGCACCTTCCAGCCCAAAGACGAGAAGAATCAGGATTCGACCGAGCTGTCGGGCGACATCAATTATCGAAAGATCGCGGAATATGGCTCGGATTCCGATCCGCGCGCGTTCAACTTCGACGGCGAGTTCAACATCGCGAACCGCGGCATCGTCGAGTTCGTGGAAGTGCTCAAGCTCGACGTGGCGTTCCTCTATGATTTGCTGGGCGCCTCGCAAGAGCATCGCATCAAGCCGAAGAAGTTCGCGCAGACCGACATCGACGAGGTCATCATCGGTCACACCAACGAGGCCGAGTACAAGCGCCTATTGAACAACGAGTTCATGGAGGCCTTGCGCGACCGCACGATCAAGATCGACGTGCCGTACATCACGCGCCTGACCGACGAGATCCGCATCTACGAAAAGGATTTCAACAACGAGAAGGTGCGCGGCCGGCACATCGCGCCGCACACACTCGAGGTCGCGTCGATGTGGGCGGTGCTGTCGCGCTTGGAAGAGCCGAAGAAGCACAACCTTGCCACGCTCCAGAAGATGAAGCTCTACGACGGCAAAGTGCTGCCGGGCTACACCCAAGACACCGTGAAGGAGCTGCGCAAAGAATCCAAGCGCGAGGGCATGGAAGGCATCAGCCCGCGCTACGTGCAGGACAAGATCTCGAACGCGCTCGTGAGCGACGTGGGCGAGGGCACGATCAACCCGTTCATGGTCTTGAACGAGCTGGAAAAAGGCCTCACTCATCACTCGCTCATCACCAACGAGGATGGCCGCAAGCGCTATCGCGATCTGATCGGCGTCGTAAAGCGCGAGTACGAAGAGATCGTAAAGAACGAAGTTCAGCGCGCGATCAGCGCGGATGAGGACGCGATCAGCAAGCTTGCCGCGAACTACATCGACAACATCAAGGCCTACGCGCTCAAAGAGAAGGTCAAGAACCGCTACACCGGCCAAGACGAAGAGCCGGACGAGCGCTTGATGCGTTCGATCGAAGAGAAGATCGACATCCCGGAAAACCGCAAGGACGACTTCCGGCGCGAGATCATGAACTTCATCGGTGCCAAGGCGGTCGAAGGCAAGAAATTCGACTGGCAGACCAATGACCGGCTGCGCCGCGCGCTCGAGCTCAAGCTGTTCGAAGATCAGAAGGACAGCATCAAGCTGAAGACGCTGGTCAGCGCCGTCGTCGACAAAGAGACGCAGGAAAAGATCGACATCATCAAGTCGCGCCTGATGCGTTACTTCGGCTACAACGAGGTCAGCGCTACGGACGTGCTGAACTACGTGGCCTCGATCTTCGCCCGCGGCGACGCCAAGAGCTGAGCGCGCCACCGGGCCGAGAACGGCCGTTCACGGACCGCGCGAACCGCGGTTCGTGGGCGGCTATCGCACCTGGCAGAATCTCGGCGTTTTCGCGCGCTGTTTCATGGCATGCGCGCTGCAGTAGCTCCGGCTCGGAGGTTCTGTCGAAGATGAAACGCGCCATTGCTCTACTGCTCGTCCCGTTTGCCCTGAGCGCCTGTCCGAAGGAGGACGCGCTCACTGCCAGCGAGGCGCGGGAGTCACTGGAGGAGGCCTCCGCGTCCTCGCAAGCCGAGGGGCTCAGCTCGGCCACGGTTGACATCGCCACGAATTTCACGATCGGACAAGGCGTCGAGAAAGCGGCTGCGGACCTCAAGGCATTCGTCAATTCGCAGTTACCGTGCGCGGAGGTGACGCTCGCGGGCGCGACCCTGACCGTCAAGTACGGCGTGAACCCCGGAAACTGCGTGTACCGCGGCCACACGTTCTCCGGCACGAGCGCCATCACCGTCAGCAAGGACGAGATGAACGATGTCGTCGTCGACCACCAATGGACGAATCTTTCCAACGGCGTCGTGCAATTGAACGGCACCGCGCACGTGACCTGGAATTTTGCCGACCAGACTCGCCACGTCACTCACGATCTGAAATGGACGCAGCTGGTCACTGGGCGCACCGGCGAGGGCACGGGCGATCGCACCGAGCGGCCGCTGGCGGGCGGCATCACGCAGGGCTTTCAGGTCGACGGCAGCCGCACTTGGACCGGCGCCAAAGGCACTTGGGATCTGGCGATCGATGGCGTCGAAATGCAGTGGACCGATCCGGTGCCGCAAGCGGGAACATACTCGCTGAGCACGCCGTACAAGAAGACGGTCACGATGACCTTCTCACGCGTCGACGCCGACACGATCCAGGTCAGCGTTGCCGGACCAAAGCACCAATTCAGCTTCAACGTCTCCAAAGCCGGCAACGTCGCGGCAGAGTAAAGGTGCAGAGCGTCGCGTGACGGCTTCTGAGATTTCACCACCGAGCCACAGAGATCACAGAGATCGCCGAGCGCAAAAAAGCGTAGAGGGATGGCTCTGCGGGATTGGGGCTTCGCGCGGGCTGTGCGCGGGGAGGCGGAAACGGGAGCTGAGCGTCATACGCCGGTGCGCTCGAGTGAGGCGTTGGGCCGCGGTCGTGGTCGGTGACGGCTTCTTAGCTTCACCCCCGAGTCAGAGAAGACGCCGAGCGCAAAGAAGCGCGCTGCGGACGACTCTGAAGAAAATTTGGGTTTCGCGCGGCTGCGCGCAGCAAGCCGCAAACGGACGCAGTGCGTCGTCGGACGCGCCCGCTCAATGGGCCTCTAACCCAAAAATTCCCTCTCTGTGATCTCTGTGATCTCTGTGGCTCGGTGGTGAGCTCTCCCTCTCGGAGCCGCAATTCGACGCCGAAGGCTGGGCCGCCCGCGTTGCGACGCGTGACCATCAAAATCTCAGTCCCTTTTTTTGGGGGGCGTGGGCGCGGGGCGCGCGGGCGAAGGCGAAGAGTCGGCTCTGGCAAGCTCGCCTTGGAGAAATTTGCAGCGGCGCAGGGCTGCGCTGCGGCGCTTCACTGCGGAACGGACACGCGTTCGGGCGTGACTGGCGTGATGCGCTCGGCGCTCGGCACCGGTGCCTGGCTCGAGGAAGCAATCGCCGTCCCGGCGGGAGGAGCGGGCGGCGTTTTCGGCAGGCGATTGCTGAGCGCGCGCCACGCTCCGTCCAAAAACAGGCGCTCTTCACTGCGCAAGGTGCCCGGATGCGTGCGCTCGATCTCGCTCGCGATCGTGAGCCAATGCTGCGCGTGCCGCAGATCGCCCAAGGCAACGAACGTCGCGCCGCGATAAGCGGCGTAAGCCGCGCGGGCCTTGAGTGGTGCACGGGCCAGCCGCGGCTCGCTGCGTTCGAACACTTCATCGGCTTCGACGTACCGCCCTTCGCTGTAGAGGTCGGCGCCGCGTTGCACGTAGTGGCTAGCTCCGCAGGCGCTGAGCGCACCGCACAGTAGAGCACTAGCAACGAGGGCAGCGAATCGGGCCATCCCTTAAGGATAAAGGCGCCGAGGGCGCAAAGCTAGCGCGCCACTAGAACGCCGCGGTGCGTTGATTCCGAGCGCACAGCTCCCTACTGGGTGCGCGAGTGCGCCGCGCCGTGACACGTCTGTGCCAGCCGGCCCGGCGTGTTCCGCCAAAGTGCGCCGCGATGCAGGCAACCTTTGCCAGTTGGCACTGTGCCATGGCACTATCGCCGCCGCTTTGGGGACGACGTGGGAGATGTAGTCGGTGACCCGCGTGTGCCCGCCCTTTTTTGAGAGTGGCTAAGGAGAAATCAAATGACCACCCGCTTTATCCCAGTGCTTATGTTGGCGTCGCTCGCAGGCGCCGTGCTGTCGCTCCAGTCGCCGGCGTACGCGGCGGACCCCGCGCCGGCCGAACCGGACAGCGCGGCCGCGAAAGCGGAGCCAGAAGCGGCCAAGCCCGACGCGCCCGCCGGTGAAGCGGGCGGCCCGGACGACCCGGCCAAGAACAAGGACGCGACTTTGGTCGCGGATGCCGAGGCGGGCGGCTCGCCCGTGGAGTTGCCCGGCAAAACGTATCGCGGCGTCGGTCTGCGCTATCGCGCGGTGATCGTGCCCAAGTTCATGATGAATCTGTTCGGCGATGGTGGGCGCACCGTGCTCGCCAACGGCTTCGGCCCCGAGTTCACGATTCGCAAGGACAACTTCGAGTACGACTTTGCCGCCTGGTACACGTCGTACGCGATGGATCCGACGCCGTTCAAGGCGTCGTCCGACGGCGCGGAGGCTTGGGAAATCGTAGAGAGCCACGTCAAAGTGCTGTATTTGACGGCGGATTTTCTGTGGAGCCACGACTTTGCGCCGGAGTTCGCGTTGAATTACGGGCTGGGCGCGGGCATCGGCTTCGTTTGGGGTGACCTGAGACGCACCCAAGCGTATCCGGGGGCGGGCGCGAACCTCAGCACGGGTGACGGTTTTCTTCCCTGCATCTCCCAGGGCAACCCGAACGCGAACTTCTGCGGATCCGACAACAACCATTACGCCGGTTACACCGAGCCGAGCTGGTCAGGCGGCGGCTCGAAGCCGATCGTGTTCCCGTGGCTCGCGCTGCAAACCGGCTTTCGTTACAAGCCGCACAAGAATTTCATCGCTCGCTTCGACGCCGGTTTCGGCACGAGCGGGTTCTTTCTCGGGCTTGGCGCCGACTACGGGCTGTGAGGCCACGGACCTTTGGCCGAGCTCGAGCTACCAAATAGGTACGAGCCGCTCGCCCAACTCGGCAAAGGGGGCGGGGGGGAAGTCTGGGCGGTTCGCGATCGACACTCTGGGCGCAAGTATGCGCTGAAAGTGCTCGCGGAGGAGGCGAGCGAGCGTGAGATGTCCGCGCTCGTGCGCGAAGCGGTCGCGCTCTCGGGCCTCGAGGGGCTCGGCGTGCCGCGCGTGGTGCGCTTCGGTCGCTTGCCGCGCAGCCAGCGCGCCTACCTGGTTCGCGAACTGGTCGACGGTCAGAGTCTGGAAGAGATCATGGCGGAGGGCGCAAGCGTGCGCGCGCTCGCCGCGCTCTCGCGCGCGGCCGACCAGCTCACGGTGCTGCACCGCGCGGGCTTATTTCACGGCGACGTGAAACCGGCGAACATCATCGTCGAGCTCGGGGGCCGCGCGACGTTCGTCGATTTGGGTTTGGCCGCGCCCTGGCGTGAAGGCGGGAGCGACGCCGAAGGGCTGACCCCGCGCTATGCCGCGCCCGAGCTGTTCGATGGCGCGCCGCTCACCGTGCGCGCCGAGGTCTACGCCTTGGGCGTAACGCTCGCGGAAATCGTGAGTGAGAGCCGCCGCTCGAGCCTGCGCGACGACGTGTTGAAGGAGCTGATGACGGTCGCCAAGCGGGCCACGCTGGCGGACCCCAGCGAGCGCTTTCCGTCCGTGGATGAGTTCGCGAGCGCGTTGCGGCGCGCCGCGGGGCTCGGCACGGCCAGCGACGCTGGCGCGGATCAAGTCGCGCTTTGGCCCGTGGTCGGCATCGACGCCACCTCGGCGCAGCTGCTGGACCGGGTGCGTGCGCTTGCGCCGGGCGGCTCGCTACAGATCGCGGGGCCGCCGGGCTCGGGGCGTACCGCGTTGCTCCGACGCGTGGCCTGGTCCTTGGGCGTGCTCGGCAGCCCGCTCGCGTGGATTGAAGACGTGACGCAAGGCACGAGCCTGCACGCCGAGCTCTCCGCGCACGACTCGCTGCACGGAGTGTGGGTGTTGGTCGACGATGCGGACGCGCTCGGCGCCGAAAGCGTCGCGGCGTTGACTGCCGCACTCGGCGCCGGCGCGCGGCTGGTGACCGTGGGCGGCCCTGCCTTCGGTTCGGCACCCGAGCAGTTCGCCGTGCCGCCGCTGGACGAGCACGCCGCCATCGATCTTCTGCGCCGCGCAGTGCCGTCGCTCACGCAAAGCCTGCTCAAGCGCCTGTTCGAGGTCTCCGGCGGTCGCCCGGGCGAGCTGCAGCGTTTGGTGCGCATCATCGCCAGCGACGCGGTCGCTTCGGCAGACGATTTCGAGCGCGTGGTGGGCTCCGTCAACGTGCAGTCAGTGCTGCCGAGCGACGGGCTGGAACGCGCGCAGTATCTGCTCGACCGCGGCCGCTACAACGACGCAAAAACGGCGCTCGAGGCCTTGACCGGCGATACGCGCGTGACGGTTGCCGTAGCGCGCGCACGACTACTGCTCGGGCTCGGTGATGCGCCCGGCGCGCGCCAGCTCTTGACCGAAGTCGCCGAACGAGCCGAGCGCGACCCGGCCGAGCGCACGAGCGTCGCGCTCTATCTGGCGCGCGCCGAGGTCGGAGTCGGTGAGTACCAGCGCGCGCTCACTTTGCTCGAGCCGCTGCAGGTCGACGCTTCGTTGCTCGCGACCGAAGCGCTCGCCTATCGCGGGCTTGCGTTGTCGATGCTCGGTAAGCACGACGAGGCGCGCGCTGCGCTCGAACGCTCATTGGCGCAGGCCACACAGCACGCGGTGCCGCGTCTGGAAGCGCTGGCGCTCGCCTCGCTGGGCCTGGCGCTCCAGCGCAGTGATCGCAACGACGAAGCCGGCGATGCCTACCGCCGCGCCATTTCCGCGGCGGAGCGGGCGAGTGACGCGGGAGTGCTCGCCACCGTGCAGCTGAATTGGGCAGGGCTCTTGAAAATTCGCGGTGATATTGCGGGCGCCATCGAGCACTTCGAGGCAGCCGTGGACATGGGTCGGCGTTCCGGGCGGCGCTCGAGCGCGCTGCAGGCCCTGCTCAACCTCGCGAACCTCGATTTGTACCTCGGCCGATTGGCGCGCGCGCAAACTAGCATCGAGACCTTGCAAGAGCAGCGCGCCGAGCTGAGCGCGGTGATGTGCGCGCAGCTCTCGGGGCTCGAAGCGGATCTCGAATTGCGTCAAGGCAACGTCGCGGCGGCCGTACAAAAGTACGATGCCTGCGCGCAAGCTTTCGAGACGCTCGGGCGCGGTCTCGACGCCGCCGAAGCACGGCTCGAAGCGACGCTGGCGGCGGCCCGCGCGCCGCGCCCGGACGTAGCTGAGCTGCGGCGCAAGCTCGCTCGCGCCGAGAGCGAGCTGGGCGACGCCTCCGCTCACCGCCCACTTCGGTTGTTGGCGTCGGCGCGGGTCAAGAATTTGTCGGGCGACGAGCTCGGCGCGCGCGCCAATCTGGATGACGCGCTGCAAGCCGCGCGCGGCACCGCGCAGAAAGATTGGGTCTGGCGTACGCTCGAAGCGCGCGCGGAGCTCGAGGAGGCGGGCGGACAGCCGCTGCTCGCGCGTCGCGATCGCGAAGAGGCGCTGGCCGTGCTCGAAGAAATCGGCGCGCGTTTGCCCCGCGATTTGCGAGAGGTGTACTGGAACGACGCGCGTCGGCGCACGCTGCGCGCCTCGGTCCCCGCCGCAATCGGCGTGGCCGCGACCGAGTTTTTGCCGTTCAGCGCCCTGCGCGGCGCGCAAACCCTGTCGCCGCGTGCGGGCTCGACACTGCTCGGGACGTCCGTCACTTCCATTTCTCAGCTCAGCTCGACGCCGCTCGAACAGCGTTTGGCGCGCATTCTCGAGGTCAATAGCCGGCTCGTGGGCGAGCTCGATCTGGTGCGCCTCACCGAGCGTGTCACCGACTACGCGGTGGAGTTGGCCCGCGCCGAACACGGCTTCGTGCTGCTCAAAGCGGAGTCCGGCGCGCTCACCGTCCACACCTCACGCTCGCGCGCCGGTGACGCGGCCCACGCCGAGTTTTCGCGTTCGATCGCCGAAACCGTGGTCGCCACGGGTGAGCCCGTGCTGACCATGAACGCGCAGAGCGACGCGCGCATGTTGGGCTTCGCCTCCGTCCATCAAATGATGCTCGAATCGGTGGTGTGCGTGCCAATCCTCGCGCCCTCCGGCAAGGCCATCGGCGCCTTGTACTTGGAAACTCGGCTGCGCCCGGGGGCGCACTTCGAACGTGAGCTGCCGACCTTGCAGGCGTTCGCCGATCAGGTGGCAATTGCGCTGGAAAATGCGCGCTTGATCAACGAGAACAAGCAGCGTGCCGACGCGCTCGCCAGTGCCAACCGTGAGCTCGAAGACGCGCAGGAACGCTTGCGCGAGCTCTTGGACGGCCGCACCGAGCAGCTCAAGCGCGCGCGCCAAAAGCTGCGTGACGCGCGCGAGGCCCTGTACGGTCATTTCGGCTATCAGGGGCTAGTCGGCACGAGTGAGGTAATGCGCCGGGTGTACGCGCTGATCGAGCGCGTGCGCGACACGGACATCCCCGTGCTCATCACCGGCGAAAGCGGCACGGGGAAGGAAGTGGTGGCGCGCGCGATCCACGCTGCCTCGTCGCGGGCCAAGAGCCGTGTGCTGGGCGTCAATTGCGGAGCCATTCCGGAGAACTTGCTCGAGAGCGAGCTGTTCGGTCACGTGAAGGGCGCCTTTACGGGCGCGGACCGCGACCGCAAGGGCCTGTTCCGGGAATGCCAGGGCGGCACGATTTTGCTGGATGAAATCGGCGAAACCCCGCTGAAAATGCAGGCTGGGCTATTGCGCGTGCTGCAAGAAAAGCGCGTCCGCCCGGTCGGCGGCAATCGCGAAGAGGAGATCGACGTGCGCATGCTGTTCGCCACCAATCGCGATTTGTCGCAGATGGTGGCGGACGGCAAATTCCGCGAAGATCTGTATTATCGCATTCACGTGGTCGAGGTGCGCGTGCCGGCATTGCGCGAGCGCCCCGAGGACATCCCGCAGCTCGTCGACCATTTCTTGGGACTATTCGCCGCGCGCTACAAGCGCGAGAAAAATGGGCTGACCAAGGAGGCGCTGCAGCGGCTGAGTCAGTATTCTTGGCCCGGCAACGTGCGCCAACTCGAAAACGTGCTGCTGAACGCCTGGGTGCTGAGCGAAGACTTGGAACTCGACGCCTCCGATCTCGATTTGCCGGACGGCTGGGCGGAAAGCGATGCGAGCACGCCGCATCCGAGTCGCGAGCGGGAAGCCACGCCGCGCGGGGCGACACTGAAGCTGCGTAAGGGTACGGTCTCCGAGCACCGGCGTGACGAACGCGACCGCATTTTGGAAGCGCTGCGCGCGAGCAACTGGAACCGGGTGAAGGCGGCCGAAATCAGCGGTATTCCTCGGCGCACCTTTTACCGGCGGCTGCGCGAATACGGGATTCAGTGAGCGTCGCCCGCGTTACTTCAAGAAACGCCGAGCTGCTTCAATTTCTTGTGTAACCCTTCGCGGGTGATGCCGAGCGTCTTGGCGGCCGCGGTCTTGTTGTTGCCGTGCTCGCGCAGCGCTTCGATCAAGATGTGACGCTCGACCTGGTCGACCATCTCCTTGAGTGAGCCTTTGGCTGCGCCGGCGCTGAGCAGCACGGTTTCGATCTGCCGGACGCGCGGGCTGAGCAGCTCGGGCGTGATGAACCCGCCGTCCTCGGCTTGAATCACCAAGCGCTGGACCTCGTTTTCGAGCTCGCGGACGTTGCCCGGGAAATCGTAGCTACTGAGCGTTTCGAGCGTTTCTTGCGCGAAGCCGGCCACTGATTTGGCCATCTCGCGCGTGTAGCGCGCGAGAAAGAAGTTCGCGAGTGGCGCGATGTCCTCGCGCCGTTCGCGGAGCGGCGG
>Ga0068855_100006656_pt1 | contig 14035 bp, 11 predicted proteins | sample KBSCornC52_FD_66592 | JGI IMG/M metagenome (GOLD analysis project Ga0068855, IMG submission 66592) | Corn rhizosphere microbial communities from Kellogg Biological Station, Michigan, USA - KBS Corn C5-2 | ecosystem: Host-associated > Plants > Roots > Rhizosphere > Soil ... | reverse complement strand
TGCGCTGGAGATCCGCGAGCTGTGGAGGAGCTGAAGCGCACGCTCGAGGAGGTGTTGCGGCGCGAAAAGAGTCGGGTCGTCGGCGGGTTGGTGCGCGCGCTGGGCAGCATTGATGCGGCCGAAGAGGCCTTTCAAGAGGCCGTGCTCGCGGCGCTGCCGAGTTGGCGCGCGGGCGTGCCAGCCAATCCCGCAGCGTGGCTCATGACCGCGGCGAAGAATTACGCGCGTGATGCCGCGCGGCACCAACGCATCGTCGACGCCAAAGCACCGCTCTTGGTCGAAAAAGACATGCTCCAGCCAGAAACGTTCGCTGCGATTGACGACGACGAGCTGCGGCTGATCTTCACCTGCTGTCATCCGGCGCTCAGCTTGGACAGCCAGGTGGCGCTGACGCTCAAGGTGGTCGCGGGCCTCAGCAGCGACCAGATCGCGCGCGCGTTCCTGTCGCCCGAAAAGACGATCACGCAGCGGATCACGCGTGCCAAAAAGACGATCGAGGAACTGCGGCTCCCGTATCGGGTTCCGGAGCGTGCGGAGCTGCCCGAGCGGCTGGCTTCGGTGCTTTCGGTCGTGTACCTCGTGTTCAACGAGGGCCACACGACGCACGAGGGGCCGCTGATGCGCCTGGATTTGCAGGCCGAAGCGCTGCGCTTGTGCCGCTTGCTGTGCAATTTGCTGCCCAATGAGCCGGAGGTCTTCGGGCTGTTTGCGCTGATTGCGTTTTCGATCGCGCGCGCCCAGACGCGTACGGACGAGCGCGGCGAACTGCGGTTGCTCTCGGAGCAAGATCGCTCGCGTTGGGATCGCCGGGTGATAAAGGAGGGGCTACTCGCGCTGCTCCGCGCGCGCCGACTCGGTGGCGGCGGCAGGTACGTGCTCGAGGCCGAGATCAGCGCCTGCCACGCGACCGCTCCAACCTGGGCTGAAACCGAGTGGGCTCGTATTTTGGCGTTCTACGACGAGTTGCTCGCGCTCACGCCGTCGCCGGTCGTGGCGCTCAACCGCGCGGTCGCGATTTCCATGCAGCAAGGTCCCGCAGCAGGTCTCGCGGCGCTCGCGCCGCTCGCAGCGCCGCTTTCTGGCTACCACTTGTTCTACGCGCTGCGCGCCGATTGCCGCGCTCGCTTGGGTGAAGATGCGCGAGACGACTATCGGCGCGCGCTCCTGCTCACGAATAACGCCAGTGAGCGCCGCTTTTTGCAACGCAAAATCGACGGCACGAATTGAACGCAATGTAGCTTTTGCAGGGCTTCGATCGTCGTCTGGGTGAAAGGCAGATCCCGATGAAAGACGATAGAAACCAGGTGCAGCAACCCCTCTCACAGAAGGACGGCCAGGCTGCGCCGATCGAAGGAGCAACGCTCATGAAGCTGGAAGGCTGCATCGCCCTCGTCACGGGGGCCAATCGCGGGCTGGGCAAGGCGCTCGTCTCGGCGCTGCTCCAAGCCGGCGCGACCAAAGTCTACGCCGCCGCGCGGGACGAACGGCAGATTGTGACCGCGAACCCGCGCATCGTGCCGCTGCGCCTGGACGTGACGAAGCCCGACCAAATCGCGGCTGCCGCAAGTCACGCGGCGGACGTGACGCTACTCATCAACAACGCAGGCACGCTGAGCTCGTTCAATGTGCTCAGCGCGAGCCAGGGGAACATCGAGGCTGATTTCAGCGTACAGGTCCATGGCACGCTCAACGTGATCAGGGCGTTCGTGCCGGTCTTGCAACGCGCGCGCGGCGCGACGATCGTGAACGTCCTGTCGCTGTCATCGCTCGCGAGCGTGCCAACCATGGGCGGCTACTCGGCGTCGAAAGCCGCAGCCTACTCGATCACCCAAGCCTTGCGTCCGGAGCTCAAGAAGAAGGCCATCCAAGTGCTCGCCGCACTTCCGGGTCCAATCGATACGGACATGGTGCGGGGCATCGAACTACCGAAGGCCAACGCTGCGGACACCGCGCAGCAAATCATCGCCGGCGTCGCGCGCGGCGAGGAAGAGATCTTCCCCGACGCCATGGCGCAGCAAATGGGCGCGCTCTGGCGCCAAGACCCCAAAGCCTTCGAGCGCGCGTTCGCGAGCTTCTGAGCAGAAAGCGCAGGAAATCATGGTAAGGCAGATGATTGCAGCACTTCAGATTTCGCTCGATGGGTTCACACAGGGCTCGGACCAAGGCGGAGCCGAGTGGGTCGATTCGTGGGCAGATGCGCTCGCGCTCATCCCGGATGTCGACACGTTCGTGCAGGGCGCGGGCATGTACCCGGGTTATGGGCTGTACTGGGAGTCGATCTACACCGACCCGACGCGCGTCGCGCCGTTTCAGGAGCGAATCCCGAGTGCGCGCGAAGTCGAGTACGCGAAGCTCGCAGCCAAGAGCCCGCACTACGTCGTCTCCACCACGCTCGATTCGGTTTCCTGGCCGCCCACGGCGCGGATCGTGCGCAAGATCGCGGAACTGCGAACGCTCAAGAACGAACCAGGAAAAAACATCTACGTGGTCGGCGGCCCAACCCTGGTCACGAGCCTCTTGAACGAGAACCTGATCGACGAGCTGAAGCTGATCGTGCACCCGCTGCTTCTCGGCAGCGGCAAAGCGCTGTTCGCGGGCGTGACCGAGCGCCGCTCGCTTCAGTTCGTCCGAGCCGAGCCCACCGAATCCGGCAAAGTGGTCCTGACGTACCGAACCTGACGCGCCCACCGCGCCGCCCGGCGGATGAGCGCCGCCGGGCTGATTGATGGCGCTCGAGATACGGACCTGGTAACGTGCCGATTCAACGAGGGTGGAAATAATGAATTGGCGAGCTTGCGGAGTGCGGAGCCGCGCGCGGGCGATGGGATGGTTGCTCTTGGTGCTGGCTACGCCGCGCGTGGCGAGCGCGCAAGTGTTTCAAACGGACGCGGCAAAGACGCCGCTGCCTCAGCCCGTTGGTACCGCCGAGATGAACCTCGGCACTCAGTCTTATGGCTACTCGACGCACAGCGAATCGTACACGGATCCGTCGGGCACGATCCTCAATGTCCCCATCGTCTACGGCCAATATTACGCGCCACCCGCCTTCCCTCAATTCGTCGATGGCGATGAACTCACGCTTTCGGGCTTGTTCAAGTGGCGGAAGGAACAGCTCGACCCGATCGCGGACGCTAAGACCACGCCGGGGTATTTCTTTCCGGGTTGCGGCTTCACGGCAGAGCTCGTGCTGCGCGGTGGCGGCTGTAGCTCGGGCCTTGGTTGGTACAACGTCGTGCCGGGGAGCACGACACCGCCCGCAACGGGCGAGATTTATCCGCTCATTCCCGGCAATACCTCGTATCTAGAGAGCACGCGCACGATCTTTGCGCCGCTCGGCTGGGACAATCGCAATCCGCGGAATCTCTCGCAGCTCGATTGGGTGCCGAAATCCTTCGACTCAGGCGACCTCACCAAGGACCCTCGCTACAAGGGTGGTGAGATCGGGTTTGCGCTGCTGGGTGACCCGTTGGGCAACTGCACTCAAAACAAGTTCTCGGTCTACGAGCACAATGTCCGGAATACGAGTGGCGTGCCGTGGGTTACATCCATCATGTACCGCTCAACGGTCGACCCAACCGCCATCTATCTCGCGTTCGAAGATCTCCCGATGTCCACGGCGGATTGGCACCAGACCGGCAGCTCCGCCTCGGCTCTGACGAACGACGGCGATTTCAACGACTTCGTGTTCTTCATTTCTGGGCTCGGGCCCACGAGCAAGTGCCCGGACCCAGCGTGTCAGCTCGTAGTCTGCGACGCTGGCATGGTTTGTTCTGCCGGCGTGTGCGTATCCGGTTCAGGTGGAAGCGGAGCAGGCGGATCGAGTGAGGGCGGTGACACTTCCGCGGGCGCGGAGAACGTCGCTGGCGCGTCCGCGTCAGGCGGAGCCGATACAGGCGGCACACCGAATAGTGGCGGCGCCGCGGGCGATTCCACTCCGGCCAGCGCCGCAGGCGGAATGACGAACACCGGCGAGCCAACGAGCGGCGGCACATCAACCTCGACCCCCAGCGGCGGTGCGGCCAATGCCAACGCTCACGCGAGCAACGGCGGCTGCTCTTGCCGCCTGGGTGCGCCCGTCGGCTCTCGCTACCCGCTCCTCGCACTCGCGCTATTTGCCGGCTTTGCTGCCCGGCGAAAGCGACCTCGCAGGCTCCAACACTAAGGGCACGATGCAAGGGCGGAATTGGCAGGCAGCGCGGATTTCTGGGAGCGCAATGCGACGGCCAACGATGTGGGGACTGCGGATCGGTGCGGTCTGCGCGCTCGCGCAGGCCACGGCGGCCTGCGGTGGACACGCGCAAGACGAAGCGGGCAACGTCACGTCGAGCAAGCACGAGCTGCGGCTGCTCGACGAGTTCGGGCAGCCCGTCGCTCAGACGCGCGCATTGATCGACGGCAAAGTCGTGGTCACCGACGACGACGGCCGCGCCGAGCTCGGCGAGTTGCCGGCGAGCTACGACGCGGTGGTCGCCATTGGCACCGACGTCCGCGCTTTTCTCGGGCTCAAAGCGCGTTCGCCGACGATCGAGATCACGGATCGCGAGCTATTCGCCGGCACCGAGCACATCGCGACCGTCAACATCTCGAACGTGAAGCCGGGGCCGAATCAGGTCCTCTGCTATGCCGCTGGCGTGACCGGTGAAAAGAGCCCGCCACAAACGCTCGGCTACAACAGTGATGACCAGTCGAGCTGGGCCGTGATTTCCTGGGCCGCGTCTGGTGACGAGGCGCTCTCCGCGCAGGCATTCCTGGCAGACTTCGATCCCGCGACCCAGTCCGTGATCGGCTATTCCGGCTTTGCGAGCAAGACTTGGCCCCACGCGGCACAACAACAAAGCGTGGCTTGGACTCCGGACTTCCAAGCCCCCGCCTTCGAGACCAAGACGATTCACGTAGATCTGAATATTCCCGCCGACGAGTCCGTTGCTTGGTACAGCGTCGGGATCCAAGAATCCTCCGGCTTAGCTGGACCGATCGGAAGTTTTTCGGGCGGCACGAGCGCAGATCTGGTCGTCCCCGATCTGCCTGGCGCAAGCTTCGATGTCTTCGCCGCCCTCGACGGCCCAGGGGGTTCATACCAGATCGCGATGCACGCCATCTCCGCAGGTGCCACGGTCCACGCCGAAGGCGGCGTTGGTGTGCAGCAACTCGCGCCGGTAGACGGGTTGATGAACGTGACTCCCGAAACCGACTTCCGCTGGAGCGAGCAGCCCGGCTCAATCTACGAGCTGCTCGCGTTCAGCGATTCGAACGCATCCGTGAGCTACAACTACGTCATCGCAACCAGCGGTTCGATCGCGCACTTGCCGGACACCAGCGCACTGGGCGTGCCGTTTCCTTCCGGGCTCACCTTACAGTGGCTCGCCCGCTCCGAGCGCGGCTATGCCTCGGTCGACAACTACGCCGCTGCTCGGTCGACCGAGACCGGAACTGGCTTCTCGGGCTATCAGAAGTTCACGACCGCGCCGTAGGCCGAAAACCGCCCCTTCGGAGTTCGGCGCACAGCTGTTCGGCGAGCGCCTGCGTTGGGTCTTCGCGCGCCCGTTCATTCGACCGTCAGCGCGTGGGCGCAATTCCTCGCTGCTCGGGGTGGCTGCATTCCAGCTCGGAGCTAGCTGCGCTGGCGGCGCTCGGCTCGCCATGTTTGCTGAGCGCGAAGGCGCACAGAAAACCGGCCACGGCGATCAGCCCCGCGAGCGCGTGCGACTCCTCGAACGCTTCGGGGATCATCGTGTCGATCAGCATGGCCAGGATTGCGCCGGCCGCGGTTGCGGTCACCGCCGACACGACCGCGGGCGCCACGTGGCGAAACGCGACAAAGCCGAACACCGAGGCCAGCCCGGACACGAAGGCAATCGCCGCCCACAACGCGAACACATACCCGACCGAACGCCCCGCCTGTTTCATGCCCGTCGAGCTCGACAGCCCTTCCGGCAAATTCGACAGGAAGATGGCCGCGACCGCGACCAGGCTCACGCCTTTGCCCGCCAGCATGGTCGTCCCGATCACGATCGATTCCGGAATGCCGTCGAGCAGCGCACCGACCGCGATCGCCATCCCGCTGCCCGGCTGCTCATCCTCGCTCGGCTGTTTCTGATGGGAACGCTTGCGGTGTTTCGCGCCGCGCTGCGACAGCAAATAGTTGATACCGGTGAAGAGCGCTGCGCCGAATAAAAAGCCGCCCGCGGTCGCCGCGAGCCCGCCGTGCTGATGCGCCTCTTCGAGCAGATCGAAGCTGAGCGCAGACAAGAGCACGCCGCTGCCAAAGGCCATGATCGCCGCGGTGAGCCGCAGCGGGAGCTGGACGAACCAACCGAGCGCAGCGCCAATGAGCAGCGCGCCGCCCGCGAGCCAGCCCCAGAGTCCAGCGGTGAGCCACATGCGAAGAATGCATCGCAAAGCGCGTGCCAATGGTTGAGACAATGGCCTCTCGCGGTCGAACCGTGGGCGAAATCAGCGGGCAAGAACGCGGCTCACCCGCCGGGGTGGCCAGGATGAAAATCGGCCCACGCCAGTTCATCAGTGTTGGCTCCGGATTCCAGCTGGCGAGCGCGGCGCCAAAGCCAGCGCGGGCCGCGGGCGCCACCGCTTCACAATCGGCGAGGACACGCTCCCGGACAGCCGAATTCGAGCCAACCAGGCTGGTGTAGAAATCTCGTTGCACCTGCAAGCCGTTGGGACTCGCCAGATCCCGAACGAACCCGGCGCGCACGTCCTTCGGCAACGCTCGGGGATCGGTGGGTGGGTCGACGAGGAAAAGGCCGGCCACGCGTTTTGAGTGCCGGACTCCGTATTCGAGCGCAACCGCCGCAGCTCCGCTGTGCGCGACGATGACGAACTTCGCCAAATCGAGCGCATCTGCCACGCTGGCGACGTCGGCGGCGCGCCCTTCGTACCCGTAATCGCCGTTGCGCGCAGGCTCGCTCTCGCCACTACCACGGAAATCGAAGCTTACTGCCCGGCGATCGTCTGCAATGCGAGAAGCCACATCGTGCCATTGAGTCGCGCGGCCCGAATCGGCGTGCAGGAAGAGCACGGGCAGCGCCGAGCCTCGCCCCTGTTCCGTGACCGAGAGCTGTCCTTGGGTACCGAAAATGAGCCTTGTTTTCACAATGGCCTCCTGTGCGAGTTCGCGATGAGGAATGTTTGCGCCGCGCGAGCGCGACCGCGGCGAGACGCACAGCCGCTCTCCAAGTCTCGTGCCGTGAATCAAACTGTCAATGTGCGGCCAGGCCTAAACTCCGTGTCACTATCCGGACGAGACGAAAATGTGTGCGGCGAAACTGCCGCACATTGCGTGCGGGTCGTCGGAGCGTACGATGGCGTCACGTCGCGCGCTGGCAAAGCCTTTGGCCGCGCCAGGCGTGGCGCGCGGAATCTGCGCGGCGAGGCGTCTGCGACGCCGAAGGCTGGGTGCGCATTCGCCGCGCTCGGTGACCATCAAAAAAAATCACAGGTTTGCGGTCAATTTGAGGGGCAACCGCAAGAAACCGCGCGTGACTGGTCGATTTCAGGGGGCGACGTTCGTCGCACCAGCAGACCCGGGCGTCTCCGGGCCGACACTGACCGAAAACGACAGGAGAAACCGCAATGTCCAAGCTCACGCTCACCACGTTTTTGACTCTCGACGGCGTCATGCAGGCCCCGGGTGGCCCGCCGGAAGACACCAGCGACGGCTTCAAGCACGGGGGATGGCTGGTGCCGTATTTCGACCCTGCGCTGGGTCAATTCGTGAGCGCGGCGTTCGAGCGCGCGGCCGCCTTCCTGCTTGGCCGTGGAACGTATCAGATCTTTGCCAAGCACTGGCCGCGCGTGACCGATCCTCAAGATCCCATCGCGACGCGCTTGAATCAGCTACCGAAGCACGTCGCGTCGAAGACACTCGCCCAAGTGGAATGGCACAATTCCTCGCTCGTGCGCGACGTGGTGCCCGAAGTGACCGCGCTCAAAGGGCGTTACCCGGGCGAGCTCCAAGTCCACGGCAGCGCCGGCCTGGCTCAGACCTTGCTCGAACACGATTTGGTGGACGAGTACCATTTGATCTTCTTTCCGATCTTGCTCGGCAGCGGCAAACGCCTCTTCGGTAACGGCACGGTGCCGGCGGCGCTCGAGCTCCAAAGTTCGCGCACGACCGACAAGGGCGTCGTCTTCAGCACCTACCGCCGTGCCGGTCGCCCCAGTTACGGCTCGTTCATGCTCGACGGTTGAGCTTGGCCGCCGCTCTGCGCGCGCTCAGTATTCGCGCTTGATCACGAAGAATGAGCCCCGAATCGTGCCGGCGAGCTTGGATTTCTGCCGAGCGAATTTGAAGCGCGAGGCAAGCTCGTCCGGCACGTGCCCGCGTACACGATTTGGGGGTGATTCGGCTCGATCAGGAGCGACGTGATCGCGGGCGGGAGGCCGCGGTCGGCGTGCGACCAACTCGCACCGCCGTCTCGGCTCTTGAACAAGCCGCGCTCCCCGAGCGCCGTCGGTGAGCCGCTCGGTGCGGTCACCGCGTACAAGGTTTGGGCATCCGTCGGATCCGCGGCGAGGCTCACGAGGAGGTCTCCTGGAGGCGTGCCGGCGAGCCGAAAGCTCGCGCCGGCGTCGTCACTCCGGAATAGCCCCGCTCCGAATGGCGAGCTTGAGCTCAGTTGTAGCGGCCCCGCGACGATTCGGTCAGCCATGACCGCACATCTTCAGCCCGCGCCGCACACGCGACAAGCCCTCTGCTCTCTTTGCCCGAGGAGAGCCGCGCTCGCCGCGCACCGCCTACACTTCGGCAGCAAGGCGCCAATTTGCATGCCCGCGCGATCGCGCTCCCCGATTTCGAGGGTTTCGGCTCAAGCGCCGAGCAATGGATCGCTCATGCTGTCTCGGCCCGTTTCCACGTGGCCGGCAAGGTGCCGTTCGAAGCTCGGGTCCGACTCGACGGAGATCTTCAGATCGTACCAGCCGAAGGAGTCCTCCGTGCTCCAGTGCCAGACGAGGATCTCATGCGGAGCCAGCGTGCGCTCGAGCGTGTGCTTGGCATAGCCGTCGAAGATGCGGAGCCGCGCGCGGCTCTGGCTCTTGTTCTTGATTTCGAGCGTCACGCCGTGGTCGAAGTCGAAGTCCGCGTCCAGCGCGAGGTTCGCCTTCTCCCAGCCGTCGATACTGCCCTTGAAGCCGCGGAAGTAGCCGTTCGGCCCGTACACGGCCAGATCGTATTCGGTTTGGCCGTTGCCACGAATTGGCCAGGTTTCGCTGACCCGAGCGTGCGGCGAGACGGTGTACGTCCACGGGCCGGCTTGCGTGTTGCCGGCGCGAACTTGGAACACCGCGGCGGCTTTGCCCTGGTTGGCAAATTGGATCTTCACGTCGCCCGCGGCGATGTCTGCCATGCCGGTGACGTGCAAGTCGTACGGAACGGCGCGCGCGGGTCGCAGACCGCGTTCTTGCTTGGGCATGGCTTGCATTCCGGGAACCGTCGGCACGAAATCCGAATGTGTGGCGTTGTCCGGCGGCGCGTAGGACGCCGTGCTCGGCAATTGCACGCGCTGCGAGTCCGGCGCACGGAAGTCGAATACCGACGTGAGGTCCCCCGTGACGGCCCGACGCCACGGCGTGATGTTCGTCTCGATCAAGTCATTGTGCGGCGTTGCAAAGCGCGCCTCGATGAACTGGATCAGCGACGTATGATCGAACACCTCAGAGCTCACCCAGCCGCCCTTGCTCCAGGGCGAAATCACGATCATGGGCACGCGCACGCCCAGGCCGAACGGCCCGGTCACCGCGTGCGCCGCATTGCCGGTGAACAGCTCGAGCGACGCATCGACGGTCGACAACCCCTGCGCGCGCGAGGTCGGCGGAGTCGGCGGCACCATGTGATCGAAGAAGCCGTCGTTCTCGTCGTACATCAGGAAGAATGCAGTCTTGCTCCAGACTTCCGGGTTCGCCGTGAGCGCGTCGAGGATTTGCGAGACGTACCAAGCGCCGTAGTTGGCCGGCCAATTCGGGTGCTCGGAGTATGCCTCCGGCGCGACGATCCACGATACTTGCGGCAAGCGGCTAGCCGCGACGTCGGCTTTGAATTGCTCGAACAAGGTACCGCCCGCGGAGATGTTGGTCCCGGTGCGAGCGCCGAGCGCGAGCGGGCCCCCTTCCGGCGCATTTTGGTATTTGATGGAAGTAGAGCAGCGAATTGTCGCCGTAGTTGCCGATGTACGGCGGCCCCCAGCCCCAAAAGTGCGCCGCGTCGAGGCCTTCCCCCACGTCTTGATACACCTTCCAAGACACACCCGCCTTCTGCAGGCGTTCCGGGTAAGTCGACCAGTCGTAGCCTGCCTCGGAGTTGTCCAGCACGGGACCGCCGTTCTTGCCGTCGTTGCCGATCCAACCGGTCCACATATGGTAGCGATTCGGATCCGTCGCGCCCAAGAAAGAGCAATGGTAGGCGTCGCAAATCGTGAACGCGTCGGCCAAGGCGAAGTGAAAGGGAATATCCCTTCGCTCGAGGTGCGCCATCGTGGTGGTGCCTTTCTGCGGCAGCCATTGGTCGTATTTGCCCTGATTCCAGGCCAAAACCGTGTCCGCCCAGTTGTGCGCCGTATCTTCGACGAATGCGAGCCCGAGGTCGGGAACGTTCGGGCGAAACGGCAACACGCGCGCAGCGCCGTTCGGCTGATTCCAAACAGGCTCACCCGACGGCAACTTTACCGCACGCGGATCGCCAAAGCCGCGCACGCCACGCATGGTCCCAAAGTAGTGGTCGAAGGAGCGATTCTCCTGCATCAAAATCACGATGTGCTCGACGTCGCGAAGCGTACCGGTGCGGTGATTCCCGGGCAGCGCGAGCGCGCGCTGGATGCTCTCGCCGAAAGTTGCAGCGAGCGCGCCAGCGCCCATCATTTTGACGAATTTGCGACGATCCGTAGTCATGAAAAAACCCTCCGCAGCCCGAGTGCTTTCACTTCGAGCAGCTGAACGACGTGTAAACGTTCCTCGAGCGCGCGATGCTACGAGCCGAGTGCGAAAGCGCGCTGACATCCGCGTCGCAATCGCGCAACTTTCTCGCGCGCCCACGCGCACGGCGTCGCACTAGAAGTGTGGCACTGTCGCAACGCGAGCGCTGCGCGAGATGCGCACGCCGTGCGTCGTCGAATCGTTGCTCATTCGTGTCCGAAGTCTCAAGCACGGTCTGCTAGCGCTTTGCTCCGAGGTGAAGTCATGAGCAAAGCATTCGCATTCGCTATCTCCCTAGTCGCGGCTACCTCGCTGGCCGGATCCGCAGCTGCCGCGGATCAAACCGTGCCCGGCGTGGGGAACGCAGCCGCAGTCGCCTTGGCGAACCAATCGCCGATCGTGCGTTCGGCGCGCTGGTTTCTGAGCGCCCGCGCAGCCAGCATGCACAGTAGCCTGCTCCGCGACGCGACCATCGACGCGCTCGACAACCCGAACACGTGCGTCTATCACCGCGCGAACGTGGACGACGCCAAGAAGGCGCTGATCTTGCAAAAACTTCGCGCGGCCGGGCTCGTCGATCCTGCCGATGATGCGACGTTCCCCGGCGGGCTGAAGGCCGGCGTTTTCCCCCCACTTTTGCGGGACGGCAGCGCGTGTCCGAAGCTACCGCAGAGCTTCTTTTCGGCTCCCGGCAGCGTTTTCGGCGGCCATCATTCGTTCCCGGGTGGGCTCGCCGTGCACGAGTCCTTCAATGACTTGAGCGACACCAATTTGGGCGCTGGCTACCGCCGGATCTATGGGCATACCAACGCGGAAGGGCTACCGGAAATCTCGCTCTTCGCACAGAGCAACACTGAACCGGGCTTCTTCATCGACGAAGACATCCTCGTGGGCGCGCCGCTCTGGCACGACTGGGCCAAGCCCATCGTGTTCCAATGGAACGCGGACGGCACCGAGTTCGCCGAGCTCAACTTCGGCGGCAATGGCCTGACCGACGCGGCCGGGCAAGCCGGCAACTCGAAGACGGGTGCACACCACATCCTGGGCTTGGCGGAGGCCATGAAGCGCAATCTGCCGGCAGAGTTCGTCATCACCCAGGCCTCCGCGCACACCAATCCGACATCTGGGAACGAATACAAAGTCGTCAATTGGCTGATCGCCGCCGCCATCATTGCGGAGGTCGATCCGGTCGCGCGTGGCTACGTACACCACGACGCCACGGGCGCGCCGCGTTTGCCCGCGGTTCGCGCGCTCGGCAGCATCGACCTGAACGGAGCCGCTGGCTCGCCGCCCAACTTGCTCGTCGAGTACACTACGCACAACCTGTCGGACGCCGATTTCACGTTCACGGGCCCCGCCGTGGCGGAGGCCCAAGTCCTGCTGGCCAAGATCGCCCCTAAATTCGGCTACGATCCGGCCGACGCGGCGCGCTACAACACCAAGTTCCGTAACCCTGCCCTGAGCTTCCTCACTGGCGAACGGCTGACCATTCTGTACTCGAACGGCGGGATCCAGGCGGTAGAGGCGGAAGTCAACAAGCTGCGCAAACGCGGCGTGCTCTGAGCGGGCCGCCGCGCCGGCAGCTCGGGTTCACTTCACGCGAGCGTACGAGAGTCGAAGGTCCGGCTCCCACTCTGCGCCGTCTCTCTTCATCGTGCCCTCGCCCTCCATCGTATCGCCGTTACTGGCGATCGCGACGCGAAACCGCTGCGAGAATTCGGGCGTATCGCGCGACCAGGTGAAGCCGTCGGGGTCGAGGGTGACTTCGTACCGGCGCGCCACGCCTCGCACGTCGAAGTAGAGCATCGTGCATGAGCCGTCCGCATCGTCCGTGCCGAAGAGAGCGATGCCCTCCGGGATCTCCGGGTCGTCCGGCTTCGAGTGCATCCGGACGAACGCACCGCCTTCGATGCGCTCGAACGTGACACGGCCGCGCAGCGTGCGACCAGGGAAGTACGGATGCGAACCGGTCACCGTCCAAGTTCCGACGGCGCGGTCCAGCGTCGCGAGTGCGGGATTGGTCTTCATGATCGACATTGTAACTCGTCGAGACGAGCGGCCCCACGAAAGTTTACCCTCGAGCCCCGACACTTCGCACGGTGACAACGATCGCCTGCGTCGCAGGGCGATCCGCGCTCGTGTCTCACGCGTGAGTCAAACTGCGCGGCGCATTCACGACGACGCTCACCCGGACGACTTCAACCCGAAAACCGCAATCGTCTTGGACATGGTGGGCACGAAGACTTTGCCGTTTGCGACCGTGGCCACGTTGAACTTGGCGAAGTTGCCGAAGTCATCGCGCGCCGCGTTCATGCGCGAATTGTAGAGCTCCTTCGAGACGTCGGAGGCGTCGAAGGCTTGCAAGATCCCGCGCACGCGCACGCCGCTTTCGGAGGCGTCCGTCGCCGAGCCGTCGACGCTGACGGGGTGCAATGCCCAAACGATGCCCGTGCCCGCCGTGCTGCCGTTGGCGGAGAGCGAGAGAAAACCGCCTGGCATCCCGGGCGGAGCGGGCATTGGGCTTTGCGCCACGGGCGTGTGCTCCATGTGGTCCGTTAGAAAGCGAAATGCTTTCAGGTTGTCGCGCTCGGCCCAGACATAGACCAAGGGACCGTGATCGGGGCTGTGCCAAAACACGGGCGCGGCGTGGATGTGGAAGTACAGATACCAATCGGTACAATGCGGATCGCAAGCTGGCAGCGGTGTGGCTTGGAACTCGTCGACCACGCTGTCTTTGGTGGTGCTGTAGCCACCGAGGCTCGCCGTATCGAGCAAGTACATCTTGCCCTCTTTGCCGGACGCAAGCACATAAGGCGAGCCGGGGATCAGCACCGGGCCCGACGAACCGAGATCGAGATCGATGCCGTTCATGTAAGCCTGGTTCTTCGGCGTGAAGGAACCGAGCACGTTGATCGCGTTGCCGCTCAGCCCCAGCTTGAGCACGCTGTCGCCGTAGCTACCCTTGGCCGCGTCGTAGTCGCCGTTGCCGGTTTCGAGGTACACGTTGTTGTTTGCGTCGGCGGCGGGGCCTGCGCCCGTTTGCCAGATCCCCCCGCCCCAGCGGCCATTCGGCGTGGTCAGGAAGGCCGCGCTGCGTTGCAGAGTGAGC
>Ga0068855_100006653_pt1 | contig 14037 bp, 11 predicted proteins | sample KBSCornC52_FD_66592 | JGI IMG/M metagenome (GOLD analysis project Ga0068855, IMG submission 66592) | Corn rhizosphere microbial communities from Kellogg Biological Station, Michigan, USA - KBS Corn C5-2 | ecosystem: Host-associated > Plants > Roots > Rhizosphere > Soil ... | reverse complement strand
ACCCAGTTCGTCGAAGATCCGTTCGAGGCGGGAGACATGCTCCCTGGTCTGGTTGAGATGTTCTTCAAATCCTGCTTTGAGGTCCGGTGAGTTGGCGGCTGAGGCCATTTTTGGCAGCGCCTTCAAGATTTGATTCTCCGCGCTATAGAGGTCTTTCAGCTCTTCAACGTAGAGCTCACGCAAAGTTTCAAGCTTCATTTCCACTCCCTTCGTAGTCTTTCATAATGATGGTCGGAAGACGGCAGTGCAGAAGAGTTTGTTCCGGTGAGATGCCGTTTTTGTGATTCAGAATCGGCGCTATCCGGACTGCTTTAGCGCGGCAAGATCGAGCTGCTCGGACGCTCGAATATCGGCGTCGAGAGTGGTTCGCATCTGTTCCAGGCTCTGCGTTCTGGCTTCTTGCGTCATGGCGGCCGTGCAGTCGCCGGGGACAAACAGCTTGTAGTCGCGCATGTAAGCATCGCTGGCGCTGAACAGAATGCAGACGTCGCTGGAGACGCCCGTGATGATGAGTGTGCGAGCCTTGAGATAGGTGAGAAGCAAATCCAGAGGCGTCGCATAGAACGCCGAATGCTTGGCTTTGAGCACGAAGTAATCCTCGCGCGCGGGCTTCAGCAGGCGCGCGATCGGTTCGCCGCGGACATGGTCGTCGAGGCAGTGGCGCAGCTGATCCTGGAAGCTCGATCGCCATTTACCGAAGTTATCGTTCACGTAGATCACGGGTATACAGGAATGGGCAGCGCGCTGCTTCAAGGCTGAGATGTTGTGTGCGGCCGGATTTGCCTGGGAGAACAGCTCAGCGCCGCCGGGAAACTCGAAGTCGTTGATCATATCGACGATCAGAAGGGCGACGAGACAGTCGTCGGGCGCGTTTCCGTGGAGGTCTTCGTTCTTGGCGGGCATCATCGCTGGCGTTCTTGTCTCTTCGGTTTGTGGCGCTCGGCGGCTTCATCCAGCAGCTTTCGCGCCTGCTTCGCGTCGGCGCGGCCGATCGGCTCGAACTTCTTTCCGGCCAGCTCGTTATAGCTGATAAAAAAGTGCTCGATCTGCGCGACGACGCTCTCATTCAGGTCCCCCAGCTCGCGCACTTTTTCATACTCCTGGCAAAGGCCTGCGACGGCGATCAGGCGATCGTTTCGCGTGGTTTTGCCTTTCTCCGTCTGGTTAGCCATGATCGCGCCGATGATTCGAGCCTGCACGAGGTTTCCCGGAAAGGCCGGATCGTCCATCAGCACGAGAATATCGAGAGGATCGCCATCCTCGGCTGCGGTGGACGGTGCAAAACCAAAGTCGAGCGGAAACACGCTGCCTAGAGGGAGCACTCTGTGGAGCAGGAACACATTCCGTTCCGGATCATATTTCATCTTATTGCGGCTGCCGCGCGGCGTCTCGACCACCACGTTGATCTGGCCAGTCTCACTGTCGATCACGTCAAGGTGGGTCAGCGGTATCATTTTCATCTATTTCGCTCCGGAGGGCTCCTGCATCTTCCTGAAGGCGCTGCGGCCCGGATGTGCCGGGTCCGAGGCTCTCCGATACAGCATATAGCCGAACCACCAGCCCAGGAATATACAGAGTGTCACAATGCCGATAAGTGAGGCCGCACTGATCGAGCCGAATACTTTCACGCCTACGACGAACAGGTCCGCCGCAATTCCCAGTGATAGGAATACCATGGAGGCGAGGATCATCGCGGTTGCAAACCGGTGCAGGCGCTCGGAATCTTCGCCGCCTTCCACAATCCTGTGGTAGGCCGCGGGAGCCATCAGCAAGATCGAACACAGTGCGATGCACAAGAGACCGGAGACATGCACCCACTTTACGAGCGGCTGTAATTTGTCGAAGCTCTCGGTGAGCACGGCGGCAAATTGGAAGCCCACCAGTGCCTGAGCGCCGGGCAGCACGACCCGCGCCTCCATCATTACGAATTTGATGCGGTCCTTGAGGGGCGTCTCGCCGCCCTCCTCGGGCCGCGGCTCGGGATGTTTCGCAACCCTAGTCATCTTCATCCAGGCCTCGATGCCGTACCAGAACAAGAGAGCAGTGGCGGCGGCGAGGCAGCCTAACGCGATTCCCGCCGGCGGCCGTGTGAGTTTGCTGGCGACGATGTAGACATCCAACCCGAGCGAAACCGCAAAGGGCAGCAGCGCCGGGGTGGTTACCGCCGTGATATAGTGGTTGAATTCCTGGCTTACGCCTCCGAATTCGACGATTCGATGGTAGGCTGCCGGCGACATCAGTAAGAGCACGGCGATCAGCATCATGACCAGCGCCGCGAATATGGCACATTGAGCACTCCTTTGCAGCGTGTCAAATCCTCGTTGGAAAACCGCCTGGTATTCGAATCCCAGCAGCACTTCTGCGACCAGTATCAGGATTCGGCTCTCGTTGAGAGCGCTTTCGATCTTCTCAATCATAGCGGTTCTCGGAAAGGGATCCGACAGAATAGAATTGCGATCGTCGTAGACCGCTTGGATTTCGTATCGATTTCATCGCCTCACGAGACTGAAACGGCTCCCGCAATGAGAGTGAGATTCCGGGTGAGCCGCGACCGAACGATCATGGGGGTAGGACGCGGACAGACGGCTTCAAGTTCCACGATCGAACCACCGGAATCGATAATGCGGAGCCCATTGGGCTCCGCATTATCGAGAGGGAAACGTTCGCTAAATGCAACCGTGTATCTAGAGAGTGAAGTCGCGCTGCCCGCAACCCGGGCTTATTTCGTCCGGTAGGCTGCAATCACTCTGAATGAGAATCCACCGGCTATGGGACCGCATGACGGGCAGAAGACCGAGCGGCGGCCACTGGCAAGGGCTCCGCGACCGGCTTGAATTCGGCGCTCAGATCCGAGTGCACTACCTGAAGGTTGGCAAAGCACTCCGAGCAGAGGTATCTCGCCCCTTCTTCGCCTCTGCCGTATCGCACGTACTCGACAATGTTCAAGCAACCGATGGTATCGCATGGTCTGGAGAGATCTATAATGGCGGTCATTAGCGCATCTCCTCAAAACGCGTGATCATAAACGTCTCTCCGCATCCAGGCGCAGGTCTGTTTGTGCGAGGCACTGCCTCTAATTGATAATGGTGCTAACCTCCCCAGCAAAAAGCCTTACCACAGAAAGTCATTATCGCACTGTTTGCATTATAGTGCCTCGGCGGATTTCGGTATACTGGGCCGGAGACATCATTATTTCCTTAACTAAAGATAGATTTTTCAGATCGAATCTGACTGAGGGCGAAGTCGGCCCAAAGAGGTTTTCAACCGTGAAATAGCGAATACGCAAGAGGTTTACGCACATTGCCACCAGGGATGGAAAGAGGCACGGGCATGGCACAGAGCGAAAAGCGGCAGCCAGGGCGGAGGAAGCACGCAAAACTATCACCCGAGAGGCTGCCCATTGTCGGCCTCGGGGCCTCGGCAGGGGGCATCCAGGCGCTGCAGACGTTTTTCGATAACATGCCGCCGGACACGGGCATGTCGTTCGTCGTAGTCATGCATCTGTCTCCTGACCACGAGAGCAATCTGGCGCAGATTCTACAGCGGCATACCGCGCTGACTATGGTTCAGGTTGCCGAGCCGACACGAATAGAGCCAAACTGCGTCTATGTGATCCCCCCCAATATGCATCTGATCGTTCACAATGGCCGTTTGCAGCTTTCGGAGCAGCAGCAGCCGACGGGCAGGCGCATCGTAATCGACCTGTTTTTTCGCAGTCTCTCCCAGGCGTACGGACCCCGCGCGGTCGCCATCGTGCTTTCAGGCACGGATTCAGACGGCGCTATCGGCATAAAGCACATCAAGGAGCAGGGCGGACTGACAATCGCGCAGGATCCGAGCGAAGCCGAATTCAACAGCATGCCACGCTCCGCGATCGCTACGGGAATGATCGACTGGGTACTGCCCGTAGCTGCGATGCCCGCCCGGCTGTGCGACCTCTTAAGCAACGAAGAGAAGCTGCATGTGCCCCCGGAGGAGCCGGAGGAATCGGGGAACGGCCAGGGCCGGGACAAGAATTCCGGCGGACCGCTTACGGTTCCCCAGGTCAGAGACGACAGCGATGAATCCGCACTTCTCGAGGTGCTGCATTATCTGCGATCGCAGCTGGGGCATGACTTTACACACTACAAAAGGGCGACGGTTCTGCGGCGGCTGGCACGCCGGCTTCAGGTGAATCTGCTGGAGAACATTTCGGCGTACCTCGAATTCATGAAGTCGAATCCGGCGGAGGCGGTCGCGCTAGTACATGACCTGCTGATCAGCGTTACCAATTTCTTTCGCGATAGCGACGCGTTCACAGCGCTCGAACAGCATATTCCGCAGCTATTCGCCGGCAAATCCGCTTCCGATCAGGTGAGGGTGTGGGTGGCCGGCTGCGCGACGGGTGAAGAGGCCTATTCGATCGCGATTCTGCTGGCGGAGCATGCCCGGCGTCTTGAGACGCCGCCATCGGTGCAGGTATTTGCCACAGATCTCGACGACGACGTTATCCAGGTCGGCCGGGCAGGCTCCTATTCATCGTCGATCGAAGCAGACGTCTCCGAAGAGCGGCTGCGAACATTCTTCCATAAGGAACAGGGCAGATATCGCATACGCAAGGAGATACGCGAGCTGATTCTCTTCTCAGCACACGATCTCTTGAAGGATTCGCCGTTCTCACGCCTCGACCTGATCAGCTGCCGCAACCTTCTCATCTACATTAAGCGCGAGGCGCAGGAAGCGATTTCCGCAGTGTTTCACTTCGCGCTGAAGCCCGGAGGATTGCTGTTTCTGGGGGGCTCCGAGAGTCTGGGCGACGGTCACGCGTTGTTCGCGCCGCTAGACAAACATAACCGAATCTACGTTCGCAGATCCGTGCCGAGACCCTCGTGGCAGATCCCGGTGCTTCCGCCGGCCGCGCAGATCAGATCCAATCGGCCCGCCGCCAGTCGACCTCGCTATATCGCTGGCTTTGCCCGCACGCATGTCCTCGAGGATTCTGATGTTCCAACGGAACGGCGCGCCATCATGCTCGGCGATCTCCACCTCAGCCTGCTGGAACAGTTTGCGCCGCCTTCCGTGGTGATCAACGACAATTACGACGTTCTCCATCTGTCCGAAGGCGCGGGCCGGTTCCTCAATTTCGTGGCAGGAGAGGCCACGACGAATCTGCTGAAGGTGGTCCACCCTGCGCTGCGGGTCGAGCTTCGAACGGCTCTCTTCCGGGCGACCAAAGACGATGACAGCGTCACCATAGAACGTATCGAAATCGAATATGAGGGCAAAGCACGCCACTTAAATGTCCATGTGCGCCCTGGCAAAAAGCTGGAGGCTCAAGAGAGGCTGATCCTGGTGGTATTCGAGCTGCTGCCGGCGGATTCCGAATTGCCGAAAAGCCCTGCCGTTTCGCCGGAGTGGGTGAGCCACCACCTTGCCGAAGAGAATCAGCATCTCAAAGATCAGCTGAGCTCCACCATCGAGCAGTATGAGGGCTCTGTAGAAGAGCTCAAAGCGTCTAATGAGGAGCTGCAGGCGATCAATGAAGAGATGCGATCCGCCTCGGAGGAGCTCGAGACGAGCAAGGAGGAGCTGCAGTCGATCAATGAAGAGCTGACGACCGTCAACCAGGAGCTAAAGAGCAACATAGATCAGCTTGGACGCGCCAACAGCGACCTTCAAAACCTGATGGCCTCGACGGACATCGGCACGATCTTTCTCGACCGCAGTTTGAGGGTAAAGCGATTTACGCCGGGAGTGAAGGCGTTCTTCAACCTGATCGACAGCGACATCGGCCGGCCCCTCTCCAACATCACGCATAAGCTGACCTACCCGGATCTTCAGGCGGACGCGGACAGCGTGCTGCACGATCTTCGCCGCACCGAGCGCGAAGTGCGAGGCCAGGACCAGTGGTTCCTCGTGAGGCTTCTGCCCTACCGGACTGTCGATGACCGAATCGACGGCGTAGTCATGAACTTTATCGACATCACGGAGCGGAAGCAGGCAGAAGAGGCGCTTGCCAAGGCTCAGGCAAATCTCGATGTGGCCCTGCAGGCGGCCGAAATGGGCATCTGGACCGTTGACCTGGTGACGCAGGAGACCAGTACCAACCTCCGGCACCGGCAGATCTTCGGACATATCGACCCGGCGTTCGTATGGCAGCCGGACACGACGCGCGAGCGCGTGGTGCCGGACGACCAGTCGAAATTGGACAGGGCCTTTGCCCACGCGCTCGAGAACGGAATTCTGGATGTCCAGTTCAGAGTGAAATGGGACGATGGCAGCATCCATTGGGTTTACGACCGCGGCCACGTCGTCTATGATGAGGCAGGCAAGCCGCTGACCCTGGCAGGCGTCTCTCTCGACATCACGGAGCGAAAGGAGGCGGAAGAGAGGCGGCTGCGGTTTGAGCGTGACGCGACCTTGAGAAACGAGCGCGATCGGATGGGGCGGGAGCTTCACGACACGCTCGCCCAGGCGTTTACCGCCATCAAGCTGCAGCTCGACGCGGCGGAACAGGATCTTTCGGATTCGCCGAACCTGGTGCTGCAGAAGGTTGTGCGCGCGAGAGAGATCGCGATGGCGAGCCTGCAGGAGGCCCGGCTGGCAATTCAGGCGCTGCGATCGGAGCATCTCTCGAACGCCGGTCTCGATACTGCGCTTGAACGGATGGTAGGTCTCGCCACGACTCCACTTGAGACCACAGTCCGGTGGCAGCGAAAGGGACGCCGATACACAATCGATCCGGCAACTGAGAATGAGCTCTATCGGATTGCCCAGGAGGCGCTCACGAACGCCCTCCGCCATGCTGCTGCCGCCAATATTACGATCGAGCTGGTCTACGCCGCCAGGGAGCTTCGACTTCGTATCGCCGATGATGGCAAGGGATTTGACGCCGCGAATATTACGGTCGGATTTGGGCTGAGCGGCATGCGCGAGCGAGCCCATCGCATCGGCGCTGAGCTGAAGATAACGAGCGCCCGCGACTCCGGCACTGAGATTTCAGTGGTCATGCCTCGGAGAAGGCAGGATACGGACCACTTCCCACGTAAGCGATGAAGCTAATTCGACAGCGTGAAGCTACAGCCGAACGAGACCGCGACGCACCGCGGTAAGCGCCGCCTGGGTTCGATCGGTGACGCCCATTTTACTTAGCAGGCTGTTCACGTGGGATTTTACGGTCCCTTCGGTGACGAAGAGAGTGTTTGCGATCGCGAGATTGGACATCCCCTGAATGATCAACGAGAGCACCTGCACTTCGCGCGGCGTCAGACTCGGGTGGCGCATCCGCTCCGTCACCTTGCTCATATGCTCCGGCGCAACTCGCATCTCACCCTTGTTCACGGCTCGGATCGCATCGATCAGCTGCTCTCGCGGCGCTTCCTTCAGCACGTAGCTCTGCGCTCCCGCCTTCAGGCTGCGGTAGACATCTTCCTCGCTGTCATAGGTCGAGAGCACGACGAATTTGGCCTTCGGGTCTTTCGCTCGGATCGACTCGATCGCGCCGACACCGTCCAGCGAGGGCATGTGAATGTCGATCAGCGATACATCCGGATGGACCCTGGTGTACAGATCGACGGCTTCCTTGCCGTTGGACGCGGAGCCGACCACCTCCATGTCTGGCGTTCGGTCCAGAATAAGGTTAAGCCCTTCGCGCACGAGCGCATGATCCTCTGCAATGAGGATTCTAATCTTCACCTGCATCGGGTCTTTCATCATATGCACCATCTCCCGTCTCGAATGAAGTGTAGCGTCTTCGATAAAGATGAGGCTAACTGCGATGACCGCTGCTATTGAAGCACGGACTAATAGACGGTAGCCAATTCCACGATGTTCATTGAAATGCCTGCAGACAGCCGGCAGATAAATAGAAAGACCACCACCGTATGCGGTGATGGTCTTTCTCAATCGCAGAGTCGGTAACAGGTTCGCGATCATCTGAGCTGTGTTAGCTCAGCGGCGGACTGCCGCCGCACGGGTTCCAGGACCTTATGCCTGACCGCCTTTTCGCCCGGCCGCAGCATGCTGCTCACGCGTGCCGCCCCGAGTGCTTCCGCGTGATGCGCCGCGATCGTCGTCATCGTCGTCATCATCGCTTCTGCTGCGAGATCGACCACCCTGCCGACCCGCTTCGGCGTGGCCCTCGGGGTCGCCGAACCAGCCCCCGCGGTCATTTCCACGCGACCCGCCGCCGCGATCGTCATCATCGTCACCGCTTCTGCCGCGAGATCGACCGCCCTCTCGGCCCGCTTCGGCGTGGCCCTCGGGGTCGCCGAACCAGCCCCGGCCCTGGGACTGCGAATGAGCACGATAAGAGCTCTCGTGCGCCCTCGTGCTGTGCTCGTGGGCTCTGGAGGAGTGCCGGCGCGCGTTTTCCGTGTCGCCTTCTTCCATGTAGTGGCCGGCCTGCCGATGATGATGCGCCGCTGCCTCGTGGTGTGCCGCCGCTTCGTGGTGCGCCAGCCCGCCGAGTCTGCCGATCTCGGCCATATGCCGGCGATCCCGGCTAACAGCCTCGCCGCCTTTGCGGCCGATTTCCGACATGTGCTGGCGATCCTGACTCACGGCTTCGCCGCCCTTTCGACCCGCTTCTGCATGACCCTCGGGGTCTCCGTACCATCCTTGCCCATCGTCTTCATCGTCGTTACGGCGGCTCTGGGCTCCGCCCCGTCCGCGCTGGGTATCTGCCATGGTCATTCCTTTCGAGCAGGGCATCTCCATATCCCTGCACTGAGTCTTCGCCTCAGGGCGAATCGCGACGGACATCCAGTGTTAACCGGACCGCCGCTACCCGGGAGGCGGGTAATCGGTGGCGCCCGTTCCCATCCGCGAGCGACGGTATCTCCTCGCGGAAAGAGCTCGATCCAGGGCCGTATCTTCATGAATCGGCTCTGTATTCGCACCGTTCCCAGCGTATCTACGCGGTGCAATTCAAGTGTTTCTCAACAAAAAGTTTAAGTTTGAGTACATCTGTTGTCAGCACTGCTAATGCTTCGCAGGCGCAGAGTCACCAGTTCTCGCCTCACTTCAAGGCTGGCGGTTAGAGCCGCGCTTCGAACTGCACGCTTGACCGCGACAAAAAGAGGTTGACAGACGAACGTGTATGAGGTTATACTGATATCTGTATCCGAAGTAAGAGAGTGGTCTTAGCTGCGCATTGAAGAGGGTTTTTGACCGGGAAGGGGAGTTATGGCTTCACTGGTAATCCCGCGCCCGCCTGTACAATTCGCCCACGAGAGCGAAGCCGAAATTGCCGGTCTGCTCAACTTCTACGGCATTCACTGGGAGTATGAGCCTCGTTCGTTTCCCCTGGAGTGGGATGCCGAGGGACGTGCGACTCAGTCCTTCACTCCCGATTTCTACCTCCCAGACTACGACCTTTTCCTGGAAGTCACCACCGTTCGTCCGTCACTCATTAACCGCAAGAACCGCAAAATCCGCAAGCTCCGTGAGAACTTTCCCGAGGTGAACATAAAGCTGCTGACGCTGAAAGATGTGGAAGCGCTGTTTATGAAGTATGGGGTGCGACGGGAAGGGATGACGGGGGAAATGGGACAGGCACAAAAAATCCTGAGCGAAGAGGCTTCACTCACAGATCTCGATGTCGCTTCCGCTCATGCCTCGGACGCTGCTTCTGCCCCAACAAACCTTGCGACCCATCAGGACAAAAAGGAACGCACTCAACCATGAACTCGACTTCACCGCACGCCCCTGCGGGCAACTCTCCGCTTCGGGTCATCTCCGCTCGCTCATCCTCCGTCTCAACCTACCTTTCGGCAGATCAGGAACGTCGTCTGAAGAGAACGATTCTTCACCGTAGCCTCATCAAGCTATCTGTGCTGCAAATCTCATTCGCTCAGGTTTCCGCTGTTTGGATTTAACTCCGTGCAGCGTAAGTACATACTACAATAGTTTCTCGATTCTGTCAAGAGGTCGGACGAAAGATTTTGATACTTTTTTGGAGGCTCGATTTCGTGGACTCGGACATCGCAGAAATCCTGATTCCCGCTGCCAAACTTAAGGCGCGCGTCCGGTCGCTGGGACGCAGAATCGCGAAGGATTACGAGGGCCGCGACCTCCATCTCATCACCGTGATGAAGGGCGGATTGTTCTTTCTCACCGATCTCGCGCGCACGATCGAGCGGCCGCTCTCGCTCGACTGCCTCGGCATTTCGAGCTATGGCGGGCAGGCGCAGGGCACCGTACGAATCACCAAGGATCTCGACGATTCGATCGAGGGCCGCAACGTACTCATCGTCGAGGACATCATCGATACGGGCCTGACGCTCGCCTACATCCGGCGCAACCTGCTCGTGCGCCAACCCGCCTCGCTGACCATCTGCACGCTGCTGGACCGTCCCTACAGGCGCATTGTCGACATCGACGTTGCGTATGTCGGCTTCACCATCCCCGACGCGTTCGTCGTAGGCTACGGGCTAGATTGGAAGGGGCAGTATCGAAATCTGCCCTACATCGCAACGCTTAACCCGGAGGTTTTCCGGCGGGGGTAGGGCAGGCAAGAAGAAGCCCGGCGAATGCGGATTGGACGATTGCAATTATCCGATCGTTCAGTCCCCACGGGCCGGGCATTCTTCGAGGGCGAGTGGCTGCGCGCTACTCGACTACAATCTCGATACCCCCTACGATGCCTGAAATGACATTGTAAATCAACGCGCCGATGAGGCCGCCGATAAAGCCGAGAACTCCGCAGAAAATAGGCATAAAGATGATCGCTCCAACGCCTAGCATGAGTCCAACAATGCCTCCCTGCTTACCAGCAAGACCACCGCCAACGAGAGATGCAAGCGCGAAAATTGCACCGTATATGAGACCGATGACAACGCCGAAAACTCCATTGAGCTTCCCGTACGATACCGGTTCGAATCGCTTGATCCGCATCGTTCGCTCGCCAACTTGTGAGTATTCCTGACCTTGCATGTGGTTAACCCTCCTTATGGGTTATGGACGAAGTCCTCGGCGCGGTCGAATGAGCTTGCGAAGCGCTGGCCCGATTTCCACGGCCCAACGGTCGGTGGCTGCGCACTTTGGCTGCCGCGCGAAATGCCCGATCTTCGTTCGATGAACGAGTCTTCACCGATCAATTCTCTATCGAAGTGTATATTCCTGCACGCTGGTGTAGCGGGGCGGCGCGGTATTGAAACAGCGCCTTAGAAACCGCGCGAACGCATGGCGGGCGGGCGACGAAATGATGAATTTTGCAAATTAGATACCGAGTAAGCACCTGGCGGGCGGGCGACGAAATGAATTTCTTCGCTTTACGGCCTCCGGCCACGCGTCCTCCGGACACACATGCAAGTACAGGCTTGTGCGGCGTTCTTCCGCGAAGACCATCCATCCCGATCTCGCCTGCAGGCATGCGACGAAGGCCGATCAGGATGGCCGCCAATTCCTTACATCGGCGATATGCGTGAATTTGTCCGGCGAGCCGAGGCGCTTGTAGACGGATTCCGCCCAGGCGTAGGATTCTGGAAACTCTCCGGCGACCACGATTTCGGTTGGGAACAAAAGGCCTGCGATCTGGGGCAAATCGGTGGTGCGCAGGCAGTTCAGCATCTCGATGGCTTCCCCTCGGCCGTCCTTGCTGCTAGAGGCGTTCTGAGTGGCCGGCGGCGATTCCAGGATGAGCGAGTGAATTCGGCCATCGAGCAGCGCGGCATACAGGGCGACAGCCGCCATCTCGCCGCGCGCCGCCAGCGAAATTCGGCTGCCATCCACGCCCGGCAGAGACCGCGCCGCCTCGATTGCCCGCAGCGTGTCCCACACCCTCATGCTCGCGATCGTTCTGCCGGTCCAGGCGGCTGCCCGTCGCAAATGCCACTGAAGCTCCTGTCCCCAGGCGGTGTCGCCCGTGCCGCGCGGTTCAAAGATGACCTTCTGCCAGGGCGCGCCGATCTGGCTGGCGAACCGTTCCAAATCACCGCGCGGCTCATCCTGACCGCGCAGCGCGACCACGACGTGGGCCGGCAGCGTTACCGCGGCTGAGCGGGTTGAAACGCCTCGCAGCCGCCATCCCTCTTCAGACGTGAAGGCGAATCGGGCTCCCGAAGTCCCACCATCAGCGAACTGGTATTCGATCTTCAGGTCCAGTCGGGGCGGCTGAGCTGGAAACGCGGCAAAGGTCTTTTCTCGCAGGCCGGCGATCACATTTTCCCGCGCCTGCTTCAGCTCGTCCATCGTCGTGATGCGCGGCGGAGCGGCCAGCGCGCAGAGCTCATCATGGATGGTCGGCGTCCGGTTTCCGGGAGGACCGCCATCGATATACACTCGCAGCGTCTCAAGCGGCTCCTGCATCTGCGGCGAATCATCGATGTCGCCTATCATTCCCGGGGTGATCTCGCGGCCCTGGAGGTGGCGCGCGAACCAGGAGAAGATGGAAGTCCGTGAATGCTCGTGATAGGCGTGCCCGCCGGGAGTCTCCACGAGCTTGAGGTTGGCAGCCGCGCCGAGACGCCGGTAGAGCGTCGCGAGTTGGCGATGGACCTCATGCACCGAATGGATGGTGAACAAGGGGTCACGATCCTGCGAGGCGATCAGCAGCGGGCGCGGCGCAATCAGCGCTCCCACGTCGGGCAGGTCCCAGCCGTAAGTGTTGGTGGGCCACATGCAGTCGCAATGGCCGTCGATCGTGCGGTCGGCAATGTAGGACTCCAGCGTCGAAGTGCCGCAAACCGATGCCGCGGCTTTGATGCGCTCATCGGCCGCCGCGATCCACCAGGTTACCGCGCCGCCGCCGGAGATTCCCGTAACACCGAGCTTATTCCCATTCACGTCGCTGCGCTGCGCCAGCAGATCCAGTCCCCGGATTCCATTGATCGCTTCGATGGCAGCGGGCGAATAGCCCCGGCTGATCCAGTGAAACCAGCCCTCGCGATAGCAGCCGTGATGGAAGCCGCGCACCTCGCCGAGCTGGACCGTGTCGACGATGAGGCAGGCGAATCCCAGCTCGGCAAAGCGGCGCGGATGCGCCTGGTAGTGAACTTTCTGCGTATCCGCATGTCCGCAGACATAGAGCACGCCGGGATACTGCCTGCGGGAGCCCGTGGCGCCCTCCTGCTTTGGCAGATAGAGGTTCGCGGTCACGAATACGTTTGGGAGGCTCTCGTAATACAGCTTCTCAATCCGGTACTTTGGACGCTCCACAGTTCCGGTTACCTTCACGTTGAGCGGGCAGCGGCGCTCGTAAGGGGGCAGGACATCGAGGCACATCATCTCGCGGTACTGCCGGCGTCGCTCTGGAATCAGCCGATGCCAGGCGCCGGAGTCGGTGAAATCGGACAGCGCTTTCTCGGAGATTCGGCGAGCTTCGGAGGAGAGGTAATCTCGAATGGTCATGGCGATCCTTTCACAGCACTCAGAACAGCTCAGAGCACGCCCTTGTGCCTTTCCCCAACAAGCGTTAGAACACGGCTGTCTCTGGTAGTACTGATTCGTGTCTTTTGCGCTGTCTCCTGCTTGGTTAGCGACCACGATAGTGCGCTGCAAGGATTGTCGCCGGCCGGCGTAGAATCAACGTCGCTAGAGACCACCGACTCCAGAAAGGCCGCCATGCAGATTGCACCTCAATTGCCCGACCGACCGGTCAATGACATGTTTCTCAGGATGGGGCCGCCAGCCGAACTTTTGCAAGCGACCGCTGAACGTCTTGGCTCGCTCCCCCCCGTGCGGGTAAACGCGCATATCCACCTTCCGCCCAATTTCTCAGCGTTCGATTCCGTGGAAGAAGCGGTGCGTCTTGCGGCGGAGCAGAAGATCGACGTCCTGGGGACGAGCAACTACTACGATTACCATGTCTATCGTGAATTCGCCGATCGGGCCTCAAAACAGCGGATATTCCCGCTGTTCGGCATCGAGACGATCGCGCTCCTGGACGGGCTGGCAACGGACGGCATCAAGCTCAACGATCCCGGCAACCCGGGAAAGATGTACCTTTGCGGCAAAGGGATCCACCGATTCGATCCGCTGGCGCCGGAGGCGTCGGCGCTGCTGGAGGTCGTACGCGCGAAGGATGCCGCGCGCATGGCGCGGATGACGGCACGCCTG